>Ga0247831_1002881_pt1 | contig 26532 bp, 22 predicted proteins | sample LaCruzMarch2015__9_FD_192406 | JGI IMG/M metagenome (GOLD analysis project Ga0247831, IMG submission 192406) | Freshwater microbial communities from meromictic Lake La Cruz, Castile-La Mancha, Spain - LaCruzMarch2015_1m | ecosystem: Environmental > Aquatic > Freshwater > Lake | place: Spain...
CTGCTCCGCCAATATTACGCACTTCATCTGCTAGTATTTCCTCTAATCCTGCATAGGTGCGCAATAAAATTGGGAACTGTATTTCTGTGTTTTTCATGCTGCAAATTTATCTCTTTCAACGACAAAGACTTATACTTTTTAAAATGATTTTTGTGCACCTTTTTTAATGAAAAGTTAAACAAAATATATAGGATGTTGTTTGGTAGCCATTGTTAACATTTTTTAAACCTCACACATTTATCAAAAATCACATTTTTATGAAAAAACAATTTAAACTTTTAGTTTTAGGTTTATTGGTTTCGGGAAGCCAATACTTAATGGCCCAAACTGCGCGCGTGCAAGTAATACACAATTGCGCTGATGCCGCAGCGGCAACTGTAGACATTTGGGTAGCAGGATCACCTCTTCCATTGATTGACAATTTCCAATTTCGTGCTGCTGCTGGATTTATAGATGTAGCAGCCGGAGTCCCATTAACTTTACAAGTTAAAGGTCCAAATAGCGTTGCAGGAGATGCTCCAATTTGGGAAACCCCATCGCCAATTACATTAACAGCGAATGAGAAATATGTTGTAATTGCTAATGGTATTGTGAGTGCTACTGGATATTCTAATCCACAACCATTTGGATTAAACATTTTTGCATTAGGCGAAGAGTCTACTGCAAATACATCAGAAGTACGTGTTAATGTATTTCATGGAGTAACAGATGCTCCAACTGTAGATGTAGAAAAAGTACCATTTCCTACAGCACAAGTTGTAAACGATTTGTCATATGGTAACTTTACAGGTTATGTTTCAGTACCAGAAGCAGATTTGAATTTACAAGTTCGTACAGGAGACAATAACACAGCAGTTGCTGAATATTCAGCACCACTTGCAACATTAAACGCAGGTGGATTTGGTATTGTGGTTTTTGCATCGGGCTTTTTAAATCCTGCAGCTAATTCTGATGGAGCAGCTTTTGGTTTATTTGCAGCTTTACCAACAGGAACAGTGCTTCCTTTACCAAGTGCAGCATTTACACCAGCGAAAGTTCAGATTATTCACAACAGTGCTGATGCAGCTGCTGCAGTTGTAGACATATATTTGAATGACGAAATTGCTTTTAACAATGTTGCTTTTAGAACAGCAACTGGATTTGTTGACTTTCCTGTAGCAGGTTTAGGTCAAACATCTAAAATTTCAATTACAGGCCCAGATGCTCCTAATTCATCTAACCCTGTTGCTGAATTTGAAGTAAATTTAGTTACTGATAGATATGTGGTTATAGCAAATGGAATTGCAAGCCCTACAGGTTACAGCCCAAATCCTCCAATTGCATTGCATGTTCAAAGAGGTGCTTTAGAAAGTGCTGCTAGCAACCAAACTTCTATTTTAGTTTACCATGGTTGTACAGACGCTCCTGAAGTAGATGTAAAAGTAAATGGAACCACTACAACTTTAGTAGATAATATTGCTTATGGACAATTTCAGGGATATGTTTCAGTACCATCAGCAGATGTAAACATTGATGTGACATTAGCAGCGGGTAGTCCAATTGTGGAGACTTATACTGCACCATTGTCTGCTTTCCCAGGAGCTGTCTTAACTGTATTAGCTTCTGGATTCTTAAATCCATCTGCGAATTCTAATGGAGCAGGTTTTGGCTTATGGGCTGCTGGCCCAGCCGGTGGAGCTTTAATACCACTTCCAAAAATAACAGGAATCGAAGAAAACACATCAGTAGAAGGATTAAATGTATATCCAAACCCAGCATCATCTGAAGTTTTTGTTGAGTTTAATTTAGCTAAAAACGAAAAAACTACTATCCGTTTGAGTGATTTAAGCGGTAAAGTTTTATCGAAAAGCGAATTAGGAGGAGTAGTTGGTAATCAAAGAATTGCTTTAAATACTTCAGACTTGAGCGCTGGATTATACTTAGTTGAAGTAATTACAAATAATGGTCGCACTACAAAAAAATTAAGTATCCAATAATACTTTACAGTTCTATTAAAAATCCGATTGGCCAAAAGCTAATCGGATTTTTTTGTTTTATAATGATTACTTTTGCCGCCCAATGAAAATGAAGAATAACAGCAAGTGGTTTGAAACATGGTTTAACTCTCGTTATTACCATATTCTATATAATAACCGAGATGAGCAGGACGCTGAATTTTTTTTGGATCACCTAATTGCATATTTACAACCACAAAAAGAAGATAGAATTTTAGATTTAGCCTGTGGTAGAGGCCGGCATTCAATTTATTTAAATAAAAAAGGTTTTGATGTTGTTGGTGTAGATTTATCGCCAGAAAGTATTGCCTATGCAAGTACTTTTGAAAATGAAAAATTACTTTTTGAAGTGCACGATATGCGCAATTTGTTATGCACCAATAACTTTCAATATGTGCTTAATTTGTTTACCAGTTTTGGATATTTCGAGCGAAAATGGGAAAATGAAAAAGTTATCTTAAATATTTCAAAAACGTTGGTTCCAGGAGGAAAATTGATTCTTGATTTTTTGAATGTGGCACCTATTAAACGTGGAGATTATAAAGAAGATGTTAAAATTATTGAAGGTATTTCCTTTAGAATAAACAAAGTTATTAAAGATCAATTTATTATAAAAAGCATTGATTTTACTGATGCACAGACTGATTTTCATTTTGAAGAAAAGTTAAGCTTATTGAAACCAGAAGATTTTGAGCAATTCTTTAAAAAAGCAGGCTTGGAGATTGAGGCTATTTTTGGAGATTACAGCCTTTCTCCTTTCAACGTTGATCATTCTCCAAGATTAATTTATTGTGTAGTAAAAAGATGAATGATATATTAAAAATAGCATTGTTGTTTGTTACAGTAATTGCTGCAGGAGGATTAGTTTTAGTTTTTAAAACCATTCCTCAAAAAGCTTTAAAGTTGCTTTTATCTTTCAGTGGGGCTTACATTTTGGCGCTTTGCTTATTTCATCTCATTCCTGATGTTTACTTTAATATTCCGAATACGCATATTGCTGGTTGGTTAATTGCCGGAGGATTTTTACTTCAAATTATTCTCGATTTCTTTTCTGGCGGTATTGAACACGGTCATATTCATACAGAGCATCACCACCATGGCAATCATTCACATAAATTCCCTACAGTAATGTTTGCAGGCCTATGTGTTCATGGTTTTATCGAAGGATTTCCATTGATGTTCGGCAAAGCTGGAGATAATTTATTTGCGGGAATCCTTTTACATAACCTTCCTATTTCGATTGCTTTAGTTACAATGATTTTTATGGTTACGCATTCAAAGAAATCTGTAATTCTTCCACTTATTTTCTTTGCAGCAATGACGCCACTGGGCGCTTTTGCAGCGTATTGGTTTTTTCCACAAAATGCTACAGACTCAGCTTTTGGGTTTTATGCTCTAGCCATTGTAATTGGAATTTTCTTGCATATCAGCACTACCATTTTATTTGAATCAGACCAAACGCATCGTTTTAATTTGATGAAGTTGATGATTATAGTGATTGGAGTGTTTGCGGCTTTTTTTATAAGTTAAATGACTTAAAAAACTCTACAATTTATGTGTTTTCAATTGTAACGAGAACCGCTTATTTGGAAATGTTGGGAACTTAGTTTGGTAAGTTTTAAAATTCTTGTTTTCAATATAAACGGCACACATGGTGTTAGAAACATGGTAAAGGTTTTTGTGTTTCTCTTTGGGAATGCCATCCATAATAGCTTTTAATACCGAAGGACGAACTGTTTCCATAGAAAAACCATAGTCGTGCCAAACAATTACCGAAGAACTGTCTTTTCTTAAGTTGAATGTTTTCTTGGTATCATTCAATACTCCTTCATAGGTATGATCTCCATCAATAAAAATCAAATCGAATTTTTTTCCTAAACCATCAAAATCAAAATTCCTAGAATTGGCAAGAATCTCAGTAATGTTTTTTACACCTTTTGAATACAATCCATGTACATCAACAAAACCTTGACTTAAGCCCATTTCGAGCATTTCTTTTGGTGAAAGCGTAACTGCTGTGCAATGCGCTGCAACTTCAGATATATTTCTGATGCTTTCTCCTCTCCAACTTCCAATTTCCAAATATTCGCATGCTGGAAAACTGCCGGCAATCTTCCTTAAAAGCATTAAATCTGTAATTAATGAGGTGCCTTCTAAGAAACTGTAAGCATATAATTCCTCATTAAATTCATCAAAAAACTCTAACAAATCAACAGTTGGTAATTGACTTATGCCATGTTCAGCCTGCAATCCTTTTTTAAACTGAACTTCATATTGTGCTTTCAGTCCACTAATAATTACTGCCAATGGATTTTTTAAAAATGTAGTGATGTATTTAGACTTTTTCATTGAATTATTAATTTTTGAACCTGAAATTAGTGTTATTTTATAAAAGGATGAAGTTCATTTTTCAGCCGCCAAACATAGTAAAAACTTATAAGATTTGATTCTTAGTAATATGTGTATAAAGGATTTTGAAGTCTTTTTAAACGACTTCAGAAAATTCAAAATTCAAAATATGATTTTAATCGCATGAACAATTAATTTTTACTGCTGTTTAATGTGGTAATTTTCTAATTTTGCACACCTTTAAAAACAAAAAAAAATATAATATGTCAGTACTCGTAGGGAAATTAGCACCTCAATTTACAGCAAAAGCAGTATTAAATGGAGAAGAATTCGTTGAGGATTTTTCATTGGAACAATATCTTGGAAACAAACATGTGATATTTTTCTTTTATCCAAAGGATTTTACCTTTGTTTGTCCAACAGAATTGCATGCATTTCAAGAAAAATTAAAAGAGTTCGAAAGTCGTAATTGTGCGCTAGTTGCATGTTCTACTGATTCAGAAGAATCACATTGGGGCTGGTTACAAGTGCCAAAAGCCAAAGGAGGTATTGAAGGAATTACTTATCCTTTAGTAGCGGATATAACCAAAACAATCTCTATGAATTTTGGAGTATTGTTTGGAGATTATGACTACAATGACGAAGGAGAAATGGTAGCAACAGGTCCAATGACAGCTTTCCGTGGTTTGTTTTTAATTGACAAAGACGGTATTGTTCGTCACCAAATTGTAAATGACTTGCCACTTGGAAGAAGCGTTGATGAAGCTCTCAGAATGTTAGATGCTTTGCAATATTTTGAAGAAAAAGGAGAAGTTTGTCCTGCAAACTGGAAAAAAGGAGACAAAGCTTTAGTAGAAACTCATAGCTCGGTTGCTAATTATTTAGCTGGTCATTAATTAAATTATTGAAGTAAAGGAAATCCTTATCCATTGCGGGTAAGGATTTTTTATTGCCTTTGGTCCAAAAGAAACCTTAGTTTTGCAGCCCAAATAAAAGACTAAAAGTTAATAATGTCAGATTCAAATTTTGTTGATTATGTAAAGATTTGTTGTCGCTCGGGAAAAGGCGGAGGTGGATCTGTACATTTACACCGCGATAGGTTTACCAGTAAAGGTGGACCTGATGGTGGCGATGGTGGTCGTGGTGGACATATAATCTTGAAAGGCTCTACCAATCAATGGACATTGCTGCATTTAAAATACAGAAAACACGTAATTGCAGAACCTGGTGGTAAAGGCGGAAGTGGTTTAAAACATGGAAAAGACGGAGAGGATGTAATTTTGGAAGTTCCATTAGGCACAATTGCAAGAGATGCTGAAACAGGAGAAATGTTGTGTGAGATTACTGAAGCAGATGAACAAAAAATTTTGGTTTCAGGAGGAAGAGGTGGAATGGGAAATCACCATTTTAAGTCGCCAACATTGCAAACACCGCGTTTTGCACAACCAGGAGAAGCAGGAAGCGAAGATTGGGTAATTTTAGAATTGAAAGTATTGGCCGATGTTGGTTTGGTAGGATTTCCAAATGCAGGAAAATCGAGCTTATTATCTAAAATATCTGCTGCAAAACCAGAAATTGCTGATTATGCTTTTACAACCCTGGTTCCGAATCTGGGAATTGTGCCTTACCGCGATTATAAATCATTTGTAATGGCAGATATTCCTGGAATAATTGAAGGTGCTAGCGAGGGAAAAGGCTTAGGCTTGAGATTTTTAAGGCATATCGAAAGGAATTCAATTTTACTATTTTTAGTACCTGCCGATTCCAAAGACATTCATGAGGAATACAAAATTTTGTTAAACGAATTAGGAACATACAATCCGGAATTGTTGGATAAAAAACGAATTCTAGCTATTAGTAAATCTGATTTATTGGATGCTGAATTAAAAACAGAAGTTGCCAAAGATTTACCTAAAATTCCACATGTATTTATTTCTTCTCATCAGGAAACTGGATTAATCGAATTAAAAGACCTGCTTTGGTCTTCCATAAATTCAGCATTTTAATACTATGCTAGCAGATTTGGACCAACAATTATTTCTGTTGCTCAATCAGCACAATGCTTCTTGGTTAGATGAGTTGATGTTTTATTTATCCACCAAATGGATAGCTATTCCATTATACATTTTTGCGGCTTATTTAATTTATAAAAAATACCCCAATAATTTCTGGTGGATAGTAGTTTCTTTTTTTGTTTTGATTGTCTTGAGCGATCAGATTTCTGGAATTTGTAAGCATTTTTTCCAACGATTGCGCCCTTGTCATGAGCCTGATTTACAAGGAATGGTTCATTTAGTAAAAGATTATTGTGGAGGTAAGTTTGGATTTTACTCCTCACATGCAAGCAATACAGCTGGCTTTGTAGTGCTTTTTATTGCATTGGTTAGAAATGTTAAATTCTCCGTTTTGCTTATAATCTGGTGTGCATTGGTAGGAATTAGTAGGATTTATTTGGCCGCGCATTACCCGAGTGATGTGTTAGTTGGTTGGTTAGCTGGAAGCATTTTAGCTGCTCTTGTTTTTTATATTTTAAATCGATTTGTTTTAAATAAAAATGGAGCGAATTAATTTAACTCAACTGTTAGTTATTTTTATTGGAGGAGGTGTTGGAAGTGTTGTGCGGTATGGATTTTCATTACTTTTTTCAAGAATGAATGCTTTTCCACTTTCTACTTTTATTGCCAATTTAACAGCATGCTTTGTTTTAATTATTTTCTTTTTATTTCAAGAAAAAATGTTGTTAAGCTCGACTTGGAGAATGCTTATCATTGTGGGTTTCTGCGGCGGATTAAGTACTTTTTCAACCTTTAGTTTTGAGACGATTCAGTTAATAAAATCGGGTAATTGGAATGTTGCTGTTATTAATATTCTAATAAACGTAATTGTTTGTGGATCTTGCATTTATTATTTAATTCCTGATAAAAAATAATGCTCAAACGATTCTTAAATATTGCCGTATTTTGCATTGTATTGATTACAGGCTGGCTGGTTTGGGAAAGTAGAAACCTTAAATTTGACTATGACTTTGAGCATTTCTTTCCAGTAGAAAGCGACGATGCGGCATTTTATTTCGATTTTCGAGATAAATTCGAAAGTGATAATGAGTTTTTACTTCTAGGAATTCAATCAACAACTACAGTTTTCGACACCTCGTTTTTAAAAAAAATTCAACATTTAGAAACAGACTTAAAAGCCATTCCTCATTTAAAATCGGCTTACAGTTTATTATCCATCAAAACCCCGATAATTAACTCCTTTGGCATTGCAGAAATTCCAATTATAGATGTTAATCAGCCAGAAAAATTTAAGGAAGATTCTATCTTATTATTTAAAAATAAACTATTTGCTGGAAATATAATTTCTCAAGATGCTAAACACATTGCTATTTATATAAAACATGACGAAAGGCTGAATAAATCGGCCGCAGATTCATTATTAAATGCAATAGATAATACATTATTGAAATTCAAATTTACATCCACACATATTTCTGGAAAAATTAAATCCGAACAGGTTTACTTAGAAAAAACCAAATGGGAATTACTCATTTTTATGTCACTTTCATTTGTGCTGGTTACCATTTTTCTGTGGTTTACTTTTCGCAATTTTTGGGGTGTATTGGTACCGCTTTCGGTGGTATTACTATCTATTATATGGACAATCGGAATAATGGCTGTTACTGGCAAAGCCATGGACATTATGATCATTCTTATTCCATGTATTTTGTTTGTAGTAGGCATGTCAGACGTAATTCATATAACCAGCCAGTTTTATGAAAAGATTGATGAAGGACTTTCAAAATATGCTGCCATAAGGGCTTCTTTAAAAGAAGTTGGGTTTGCCACTTTTCTAACTTGTGTAAGTACAGCATTTGCATTTTTAACCTTAAACACCACTTCAATTCAACCCATACGTGATTTTGGAACCTATACCGCAATAGGAGTAACTATTGCTTTCATCTTATCTATTACTATTTTACCATGGATTTTGATAAGAGTAAACGACCCTAACAGGTTTAAAATTCATACAGTTAATGTAAAATGGGATAGGTTCTTAAGAAAATTATTGTTGGGTGTTTTTAAGAAACCAAGGTTAATATTGTTTAGTTCTTTAGCTTTTTTACTGCTTTCTGTTTGGGGAATTTTTCAGATTCGCGTTAATAATTCCGTGTTAGATGATTTAGATGAAGATAATCCTATAAAAAAAGATTTTACATATTTTGATAATCAATTTTCAGGTGTTCGTGGAATTGAATTAGCAGTATGGTCAAATGATAACACTTCGTTGCTATCATTCCGGTCTTTAATGGAAATGGAGAAAGTTGAAGAATATCTCATCAACAAGTATCATTCAGGAGGCTTAATATCTCCAGTTTCTTTGATTAGGGGAATGAATCAAGCTTTTCATGAAGGAAATCCAGCTTATAACATTTTGCCTCAAAATGATGAAGAGTTAAAGTTGCTTTTAATAAAAGCCAGGCCTTTTTTAAATACCAAAACAGTAAGAACTTTAATTAACAAAACGCAAACGCATGGTCGTTTTTCAGGTAAAATTAAAGACAAAGGAAGTTATGCTGTTTCTTTAAAGAATAATGATTTTGAAAAATTTATTCAGCAAAGCAATTTTAAATTCATTCAAACAAGAATTACTGGAAGCTCTGATTTAATAGATAAAAGCAATGAGTACCTCACTGAAAACATGCTAGAGGGTTTAAGTTTAGACATTATTGTTTTGATGATAATTATTGGTATAATCTTTAAATCATGGAGAATGATGCTGATTTCCGTAATTCCAAATATTATTCCCTTAGCCATTATTGCTGGAGTTATGGGGTGGGCAGGAATTGAAATGAAAGTAACCATTTCAATCATCTTCTCAATAGCATTCGGAATTGCCGTGGATGATACCTTGCATTTGATAAGCAGGTTAAAAGTAGAGTTAGACAAGGGAACCACCTTGCCATTGGCTTTACGCACTACATTTCTTTCAACCGGAAAAGCTATGATATTAACCGCTATGGTAATAGCAGCAGGCTTTTCAACTTTAATGCTGAGCGATTTTAAAAGCACTTTTTATGTAGGTATGATGCTTACTTTAACATTAATAATTGCGTTAATGGCTGAATTAATTTTAATGCCTGTTATTATTTTGTGGATTTACGGTAAAACTTACAAAAAAAGATTGAAAAACAACAACTTACATAAATATTCGCCACAATAAAAGGTGTTGAAAACTATATTATAATTGAAAAAAATAGAAATTTTTGAGTGATAAATGTTAAAAATTATTGCTTTTACAATTAGAACACTATATTTGCGGCAAGAACATAAACAAAAAAACCTTAAATTATGATGAAAAAAACTATCTTTTCTTTGCTTTTTGCTGCCATTGGCACATTTAGCTTTGCAACTGGAAACGCAGAATTGTTTCAAGTTGATGCACAAGAATTAGCTGCAGATTTCGCTCAGTTAACAGAATTAGAATCATTTGTAAATGCTAACGAAGGAATTACAATTGATGAAATAAACATTGAAAATCCGATGGTACAAAACGTTGCGAATGCTAGCGATGTTTTAGGTGTTTTAGCTTCTTTAAGAGGCGATTCTCCATTAGGAATCCCTTCATTCGTTTGGGGACTTTGCCTTTCTTGGGTAGGAGTTTTAGTAGTTTATTTCGTAGCAGACGATCGCGATGAAACTAAGAAAGCATTTACAGGATGCGCAGTTAATGCTGGTCTCTACATCATCTTTATTGTAGTTTACGTATTTATAATTGGAAACTCCTTCCTGTTCTTCTAGCACTAAAAATTAAATTATTACCTTTCAATCAACTGAATGAAAGAATTAAAGAACCAATTGTTTAATTGGTATATCTTATTAATAACAATAACAATGTTGCCCAGCCTTTCGGTTGGGCAACATTATTTTAGGATGAAAGCTGATTTCAGTATCAAAGAGAAATTCGGAGATGGTAAAATGGCTTTAACAATGGGAACACTGTATTATGACAAAAATTACAAAAAACTTGTGTATGATGTGAAATTCCCACAAAAAGAAACTTGGGTTATAAAAGACACCATTTTTTATAAGATAATAAAGGGTGAATTGGCTCAACAATTAATGTTACCATTAACTCCAAATACAACAATTTTCGATTTTGCATTAGAAAACAATATGGATAATTTCGGTTTAGAGAAATCTCCTTACAAGATTAATAAAATTGAAAATGAGCAAGATTTAGTTATTAGCACATGGTTACCTGACCCTAAATTGGCGAAAGCTTTAGGTAAAATTGTAATATCGAAAAAGAAAGCAAAACTATTTGGAATCGCTTTCTACACTCCAAAAAATGAATTAGTTAAAAAACAGCTATTCAAAGGATTTTTAACATCAGCTGGAGTTACATTTCCAGAAGAAATTACTGAAATATTATATAAACAATTTACAAAAGAAACAAAATTGACTACGTTTAAAAACCTGAAAGTCAATGAGATGAAAGATGAGAATTTCTATAATTTTGCTATTCCTCGCAAAAAGTAATTTGGTAATATTGGGTCAAAGTTTGAACAGCGAAAAGTATAAAAACTGTTTTCATGTTGAAAAGCATGCCCATACTTATGAATTTGCCAAGGGAAATACCAATGAGTTACAAGCTGTATTTTCTGGTTTATTCCTTTTTTACAAATATGCCATTTCATCTCAAGATTATAACAAATGCACCTTTAAACCTTCTTGCTCTGAATATGGTTTAATGTCTGTAAAAAAGCACGGGGTTATTATTGGAATGCTTTCTACAATAGACAGACTGCAACGTTGCAATGGTTTAAGCCCTGCTAAATATGAAATTGATATGGATGCGAGACTGCTTATTGATTATCCATAATGAAAATACGTATATTAATATTATTTTGTATTACTGCTTTTCTGAGACTTACCGCTCAAAATCTATATGATTTAGAGCCTTCCAAAAGATTTGCAGATTATCTAGTAAAAACAAAACAATTCGATTTAGCTGCAATTGAATATGAGCGCTTAACTTTTTTGGAACCTCAGAATGATACTTTAAAAATTGCACTGATTAATTGTTATTCACTCAATAAAAAGTATGATTTAGCAATTGTCAGATTAAATTCATTTGCAAATAGCCCTTTGAAATTGGATAGTACATTTAGTAATTTGTACGCTTTTAATTTGTTGGCCAGCAAAAGATTTGATGCTTCTTCAATGTTTATAGACAAATCTAACAATTTGTTAAAAAACAAAAAAGAATTTTATAAAGGTTTTACTTATTTGTTTTTAGATGAATTTAAAAAAGCGAATGAATTTTCAACTCCTTTACTTTCAACAAATGAACTGCTTCAACCAGTTGTTTTATTGAGTTCTGAAGGGTTAAATGCAAAACATAAATCTCCTGCACTTGCAGCAATTTTATCGACCATTGTGCCAGGAACTGGTAAAATGTATACTGGAGATTGGGCTGATGCTATAATCTCAATAATTACAGTAGGGTTTGCAAGCTTTCAAACTTATAGAAGCTTTGATTTAAAAGGATTTGATAAACCAAGAGGATATATTTTTGGAACAATAGCTACTGGTTTTTATTTAGGAAACATCTATGGTTCATATAAATCTGCTCAACGATATAATAAACGTTCTTTGAAAAAAGTACATGAGAAAATTGAAAACACTTTTTACAATATTCCTTAGTTTCCAATTTTCTATTGCCATTATTGGTCAAGATTTAGGAGAAACATTTAAATTTGGAAAGGAGCAATTTCTTTACGGAAATTCTAATTCCGCTGCAATAGCATTTGAAAGAGTGTTATTCTTTAGTGAAGATAGTTTTCAAGTTGCCTCTTTGAACTATTTAGGTGAAATAGAACTTAGAAATGCAAAACCTTTAGAAGCTGCCAATTATTTTCAAAGAGCATACAACTTAGAACAAGACAGAAATAAGCAAGTTGGCTACCTTCTAAAAAAATGTTCAAGTCTTTTGGAAGCAGGACAAATTGATTATGCTTTAATTGATTTATTGAGTATAGAAAATGAAGTGGAAGACTCTTTAAGAAAAACTAAATACTTATTACAGGGTATTGCACATTTTTCAAGAATGTCATTTCCAGAAAGTCATCAGTCTTTTCTTTTGGCTATTGATGAAAAAGAAACTATCAAAAAAAACAAAATTGATAGCTTATTCATTAAATTAGAAGCTATAAAAGGTCCCAAACCCAAAAAAGCTCGAATTTTAAGTACTATTTTTCCTGGATTGGGTCAACTTTACGCAGGTGACATAAAAAACGGGATTAATTCTTTTATACTTACTGGTGGTTTAATTATTTTAGGACTAAACACAGCAATAAATCTGTCGTTGTTAGATGCGCTTATGACTGTAGCTCCTTGGTTTCAAAGATATTATATGGGAGGATTCAATAGGGCTGAAAAAATTGCTGCTGAAAAATTCAAAGAAAAGCAAAATCGTATCTTTATTGAGATTTTAAAAGTTAGCGACTCACCTTGAAAATTCCTGAATCAATTCATTAACTACCCTGGGAACTGCTTCTCCAGCCTTTTCCTTATAATGTTGCAACTGAAATACATTTTCAACTTGCATTTCATTAGGATCAATTAAAATCTTTCTTGCATTGTATTGTGCATGATACAAGAGTCCCGCTGCTGGGTACACATTCAAAGAAGTTCCAATTACAAGAATAATATCTGCCTTTTCAACAAGTTTTGCAGCAATTGGAATAAGTGGAACATCTTCACCAAACCATACGATATGTGGCCTTAACTGATGCCCCTTTTCACATGTGTCACCCAATTTAACTTCCCAGTGCTTTGTGTTGTAAATCAAACTTGGAATTTTTTCACTCCTCACTTTTCTCAATTCTCCATGTAAATGCAAAACATTTGTTGAACCGGCTCTTTCATGTAAATCATCCACATTTTGAGTAATTACGTCCACTTGAAAATGCTTTTGCAATTTAGCCAAAGCGAAATGAGCCGCATTTGGTAAAACCTCATCCAATTGCTTTCGCCGCTGATTATAGAATTCTAAAACCAAAGAAGGATTTCTACGCCAGCCTTCAGGCGTTGCCACATCCATAATATCGTGCTTTTCCCAAAGTCCATCCTGGTCCCTAAAAGTGGATATTCCACTTTCGGCACTTATTCCAGCCCCAGTTAAAACAAATATTAGTGGCGATTTGGTAAATTTCTCACGCATTTTCCAAACCTAGATAAAATTATTATAATAAAAAAATTGTTGAAAACACTCGATAAGCTCTTGTTTTGTTTTATCGCTTTTCTATTAATTTGCGGTTCTTTAAAAATACAGAACATTATTTGTAATGAACTGTAAATAAATTAAATATGGACGAATATAGAAAAAAAGAGGCCTTAGATTATCATGCAAATGGTAAACCAGGTAAAATTGAAGTTGTTTCTACTAAACCAACCTCTACACAACGAGACCTTTCTTTGGCTTATTCGCCAGGAGTTGCTGAACCTTGCCTAGAAATTGAAAAAAATCCCGAAGATGTATATAAATATACTGCAAAAGGAAATTTAGTTGCAGTAATTTCTAATGGCACAGCCGTGCTTGGTTTAGGAAATATCGGACCTGCAGCATCTAAACCAGTTATGGAAGGAAAAGGTGTATTATTTAAAATATTTGCTGATATAGATGTGTTTGATATTGAAGTAGATGCGACAGATATTGATCTTTTTGTAAATACAGTGAAAGCAATTTCTCCCACTTTTGGAGGAATAAATTTAGAAGATATTAAAGCTCCTGAGTGTTTTGAGATTGAGCGCCGTTTGAAAGAAGATTTAAAAATTCCAATCATGCATGACGATCAGCATGGTACTGCTATCATTACCGGATCTGCTCTTTTAAATGCTTTAGAAATTGCAAATAAAAAGATAGGAGAAGTTAAAGTAGTTTTTAATGGGGCAGGCGCTTCGGCCATTTCTTGCGCTAAACTTTACTTGCAATTAGGGGTAAAAAAAGAAAATCTCCTCATGTGTGATAGCACCGGGGTAATTAGCAAGAGTAGAGAAGATTTAGATAAACAAAAGCAATTTTTTGCAAGAGATGTTTCAATTAAAACACTTACTGAAGCATTTGTTGGCGCTGATGTTTTTGTGGGACTGTCTAAAGGAAATATTGTGAACGCAGGAATGCTACAAAGCATGAATTCAAATCCAATTGTTTTCGCGTTGGCAAATCCGGACCCAGAGATTGCCTACTCAGATGCAATCGCTGCCAGAGAAGATATTCTTTTAGCTACAGGACGTTCTGATTATCCAAATCAAGTAAATAATGTTTTAGGATTTCCTTTTATTTTTAGAGGTGCCCTAGATGTGCAAGCAACTTGTATTAATGAAGAAATGAAACTTGCCGCAGTTTACGCCATTGCAAATTTAGCTAAACAACCTGTTCCCGAAATGGTGAACATGGCTTACAACAAAGCAAATTTGATTTTTGGTAAAGATTATTTTATTCCGAAACCCGTTGATCCGCGACTAATTACTGAAGTAGCTCCAGCAGTTGCAAAAGCTGCAATAGATTCAGGAGTTGCTAAAAAGAAAATTGAAAATTGGGATGCCTATCGTGCTGAATTAAGCAAAAGAATGGGGTTAGACAATAGCCTTATGGAAAGAATCACCACGAGAGCTAAAACTAATCCTAAAAGAATCGTTTTTGCTGAAGCAGATAATTACAAGATACTCAAAGCAGCACAAATCGTTAAAAATGACGGCATTGCAATTCCAATTTTGCTTGGTAATAAAGATAAAATAAGCAAAATATGTGATCAATACTCTATTAAATTAGATGGTGTAGAAATTATTGACCCTAGAAGCGATAAACACGAAGAGCACCGCAAGAAATTTGGTGAAGTTTTCTACAAATTGCGCCAACGCCGAGGTTTTACAATTTATGAAGCTGGCCAAATAATGCGTGAAAGAAATTATTTTGGTTCCATGATGGTTAGAGTTGGAGAGGCTGATGCACTTATTTCAGGTTTAACTAGGAAATACCCAGATACTGTGAGGCCAGCACTTCAAGTAATAGGAAAACGAGATAATGTTAAAAGAGTAGCTGGCTTGTACATCATCATGACCAAAAGAGGACCTTACTTCTTTGCTGATACAACTGTGAATGTAAATCCTTCAGCGGAAGAATTAGCTGATATTACAGAACTGGTCGCCGAAGCTGTTCAAAATTTAAATATCACACCCAAAATTGCCTTGCTATCTTATGCTAATTTTGGTTCTAGTGAGGGCCCTGAGTCAATAAAAATGAGAGAAGCAGTAAAGATTCTGCATGGAAGAAATCCAAATTTGATTGTTGATGGAGAATTACAAGCCAATTTTGCATTAAACAATGAAATGTTGAAGGAACAATTTCCTTTTTCACCATTAGTTGGTAATAAAGTAAACACATTAATTTTCCCAAACCTAGCTGCTGGAAACATAGCATATAAAATGATGCAGGAAATTGGAGAATCTGAAGCTATCGGTCCGCTTTTGCTTGGAATGAAAAACCCAGTTCACATTTTACAATTAGGAAGTTCTGTGAGAGAAATTGTTAATATGGTCACACTTGCAGTAGTTGATGCACAAGTAAGTTCGAAATAAGATGTACGAATATTTATCTGGAAAATTAATAGAAAAAACGCCTACTTATGCAGTGCTTGATTGTAATGGAATAGGGTATTTTCTCAATATTTCGTTAACAACCTTTGAGCAAATTACAAATCCTGAAGCCTGCAAACTTTATGTGCACCTAGCAATTCGTGAAGATGCACATACATTGTATGGATTTTGTTCTAAGGGTGAAAGAGAAACTTTTCGCTTGTTAATAAATGTTTCTGGCGTTGGCGCAAGTACTGCCCGTATGATTTTATCTTCGCTCAATACCAATGAAATTGTAGATGCTGTGATGACAAATAATGTTACCACTTTTAAAAATGTAAAAGGTATTGGCGAAAAAACTGCACAACGCATTATTATTGACTTAAAAGGAAAAATAGATAGGGAAAATATTAGTGGCGAACTTTTTTCTGTTTCACACAATACAGTTAGAATTGAAGCGTTAACCGCACTGACATTATTAGGATTCCCTAAGAATATCTCAGAGAAAGCCCTTGATAAAGTACTGAAATCCAGTGATGAAGAACTAAGCGTTGAAGCTTTAATTAAGTTAACCTTAAAAGCAATTTAAACGTATAGACCTCCGTCATTGGATAAAACATTGCCTACTGATTGAAAACATACATTAAATATTTGTCCGGAATTATTGCGCTTGTCTTCCTCATAACTATTATGTGGAGTGCAAATAGTCCTGTTTTAGCATGGATGGACAATAAAATAGAGGATTTTAATACCGAACCTGGACCAGGAGACACTACCGACGTAGATTCTGCTACTGTTTTGCCATTCCCATTTACAGATGAAAACATTGACCCTTTAGACCCAACTCCAAATGGTTTGTTTTTAAATAATCCTTCAAATGTTGAAACAAACATTGAACTCAATACTGAAACAAACGAATATGATATTACTCAGAAAGTGGGTGATATGAGATTTAGAAATCCATCCTATTTATCATTTGATGAATATCAAAATATGGATTTCAACAATGCGCTTCGTAAAAATTGGCGCGACCGTATTGCCGGTGACGATGTAGCAAAACAAAAAGGATTCGCTCCTAAAATTACAGTTCCCGGTGACGCTTTTGCAAGTATTTTTGGGTCTAACGTTATCGACATCAGACCCCAAGGTTCTGCAGAAATTATTTTTGGTGGAAATTTTAATCGTACCCAAAATCCTGCTTTACCAATTAGGCAACAACGTGTTGGAGCCTTTAATTTCCAGCAAAAAATCCAAATGAACTTAGTTGGTAAAATTGGAGATAAAATTCAACTACAAACCAACTACAATACTGAAACTGGATTTCAATTCGACAATAAAGTAAACCTTAAATATGAAGGTAAAGAAGATGAAATAATCCAGCTTATTGAAGCCGGTAATGTGAATCTTCCTTTAACAGGTTCTTTAATTACAGGAAGTCAAAGTTTGATGGGTATAAAAACTAAATTGAGATTTGGAAAACTAACTGCTACTACTATTTTCTCCCAGCAACAAGGAGATAAAAAGAACATCACAGTTCAAGGCGGAGCACAAACGCAACAGTTTGATATTTCTGCTTCTTCATACGATGCAAACAGACACTTTTTCCTATCTCAGTTTTTCAAAGACAGGTACGATGAGTCGATGAAAACCCTACCCAATGTTACTTCACCATTTAATGTTACACGTGTAGAAGTTTACATTACAAATAGAACTTACGCTACCAATAACGTTAGAAACATTGCAGCTTTTGCAGATTTAGGTGAAGGAGATCCTAATTATTTCAATAATGGAACGCAATCTTATACACAATTGCAGCCTGGCGCTTCTATTTTCCCGAAAAACGAAAATAACAATTTGGAAGCACAGCAGTTAATCGCGTTGTTTCCTGATTTCAGAAATAAAGCAAACGATGTATTGAGCAATCCCAACAGCTTCAATCCTCCTATGATTCCGGCGATTGATTTTGAATACCTTCAAAATGCACGCTTGTTAAACCCTTCTGAATATACATTGAATCCATTATTGGGTTATGTTTCATTAAATCAATCTTTAAATGCAGATGAAGTACTGGCAGTTGCTTTCCAGTATACAATTAACGCATCTACAGGTCAGCAGATCAATCAAATTGGAGAATTTTCTACTGATGTTCAAGGAGCTGGTGTTTTAAATTTAAAATTGCTAAAAGCAACTCAGATTTTCACCAAAAAGCCAATTTGGGATTTGATGATGAAAAACGTGTATTCATTAAATGGATACCAGATTAGCAGAGAGAATTTCAAATTCAATGTACTTTATCAGGATGAATTAACAAGTGTTCGAATGAACATAATTCCTGAAGGTGAAAATGTAAATGGCAAAATTTTACTTCAACTTTTCAATTTGGATAGGTTAAATAACCAAAATGACCCTATTCCTGATGGATTTTTTGATTTTATTGAAGGCAAGACAATTCAAGCAGATAAAGGTCGTATCATATTCCCAATGCGAGAACCATTCAAGAAGTTCTTAAGAGAAAAATTCCAAATAAACGAATTGCCATTGGCCAATAAATATGCATTCGATTCTTTGTATGTAACCACACAGCAACTTGCGCAACAAGATGCACCTCACAACAGATATTACCTTGCAGGTTCTTACCAAAGTGCTTCTGGTTCAGAAATTTCATTAAATGCCATGAATGTGCCACAAGGTTCAGTAGTTGTAACTGCTGGAGGCGTTCCATTGGCCGAAAACGTAGATTATACAGTAGATTATGCTTTGGGAAGAGTTAGAATCATTAATCAGGGATTGCTAAATTCCCAAACCCCAATTAACATCTCCTTAGAAACAAACACTTTGTTTGCCATTCAAAGCAAAAGATTAATGGGAGCGCATTTTGACTATAAAATCTCCAAAGATTTTGCGCTTGGTGGCACAATTATGAATCTTTCGGAAAGGCCGATTACACAAAAAATCAATATTGGAGATGAACCAATTTCTAATACCATTATTGGAATTGATGGAAATTACCGCTCGGATTCTCGCTGGCTTACAAGAATGGTAGATAAATTACCGTTTTTTAGCACCAAAGAGGTTTCAAATATTACCGCTAACTGGGAAATGGCTAAACTCATTCCTGGCCACTCTAAAATTATTGGAAAAGACGGAACTTCCTATATCGACGATTTTGAAGGTGCAGAATCTTCAATTGACATTAGAAACTTCGGACAATGGTTTATTGCATCAACACCAAGCGGACAAAACAATTTATTGAGAGAAGGCGCATTATTCGACTCATTGGCTTACAACTTTAACCGTGCAAAAATAAACTGGTACACAATTGACCCATTATTCTCTAGAAACGGAAGCACTACGCCAAATTACATTCAAGATTCACCTATGCAAAGTCACAACTTTATGCGTCAGGTTGTTGAAACTGAAATTTTTCCAAATAAAGCCAGACCTAACGGACAGGTGCAAATCATGCCTGTTTTAGATTTACATTTTAATCCAAAAGTAAGAGGACCTTATAATTTCGTAACAAGCGACAATTTTTATGCAAAAGGATTAAATGCTGATGGATCTTTAAAAGATCCCCGAACACGTTGGGGTGGAATTATGCGCAGAATTGAAACCAACGATTTTGAATCTGCAAATATTGATTACATAGAGTTTTGGATGATGGATCCTTTCGCTGAAGGTTTACCTGGCGGCACTCCATTGAACTCAGGAACTGGCGGTGATTTCTACATCAACCTTGGAAACATTTCTGAAGATGTTTTAAAAGATGGACAACAGTCTTTTGAAAACGGCATACCAATTTCTTCTGATAATACTAACATTGCCTATACATCTTGGGGGAAACATCCTACAGCACCTCCCTTGGTAAATGCATTCGATAACAACCCTACTTCAAGACCATTACAAGATGTTGGTTTGGATGGTTTACCAAATGATAGCGAGCGTGTTTTCTTTCAAAATTATTTAAGTCAAGCCCAAACAGTTTTAAATCCTGAAGCCTACAACAAATTCACTTCAGATCCTTCAGGCGACGATTACAGATTCTTCAGAAGTTCTGAATGGGACGCTCAAGAAGCTGATATTTTAACAAGATATACACTTTACAACGGTTTAGAAAACAACTCACGCCTTGGCGAGGATCCAATTGAATCTTATCCTACAGCCGCATCTCCCCTACCAAATATTGAAGACATTAATAGAGATAATACATTAAGCGTTTCAGAAGCTTATTTTCAATATCGCGTGAGTTTAAGACCACAGGATATGGTTGTTGGTCAAAATTATATCATTGATAAAGTTCCAGGGAAAGGTTCATTATCCGATGGAAAAGCAATCAATTGTGATTGGTATCAATTTAGAGTTCCAATTCGCTCATATACTTCAAAAGTTGGTTCTATAACTGACTTTAGATCTGTTCGCTTTATTAGAATGTTTTTCCACAATTGGGAAGAAGAAGTGGTAGCCAGAATGGCCAGACTAGAGCTTGTGCGCGCAGAATGGAGAAGATATGAGTATAGCCTTAAAGATCCTGGATTGTATATTGGAGATGATTTAAACACCTCTTTCCAAGTATCAACAGTTAATATTGAAGAAAATGGTGTAAAAACTCCTGTTAATTATGTGCTTCCTCCTCAAATTAGACGAGAAGTAGATGTTACAACTACAAACCTTCAGCAATTAAACGAACAGTCTCTACAATTAAAGGTATGTAACTTAAATGATGGTGACGCCAGAGCAGTCTTTAAAAATACGAATCTCGACATTCGCGCCTACAAAAGAATTAAAATGGAAGTGCATGCCGAGTCTCAACTTGGCAATCAATGGCCAGATAACCAAGTAACTTGTTTTGTGCGTCTAGGAACAGATTTCGTAAACAACTATTATGAATATGAAATTCCTCTGAAACGTTGTGCCGACGGATCAACAAATCCTGAAGATATTTGGAACAATAGTTTCGATTTTGATTTATCTGTTTTAACGGATGCAAAAATAAAACGGAATACCGAAATGATTGGGAATCCAAACATAAAACTTAATACACCGTTTTACGCCAACGATCCCAATTTTCCAGATAATAGAGTAACTGTTGTAGGTGTGCCGCAAATTAGTGGCATTAAGACAATGATGATTGGGGTTAGAAATCCTCAAAATGATGAATTCAATCAATGGCCAGATGACGGAGCTGTTGCTTGTGTTGAAGTTTGGGTGAATGAATTAAGACTTTCTGATTATTTTGAAGCTGGTGGTTGGGCTGGTAACGCAAGAGTTACAGCAAAATTAGCCGATTTAGGTACAGTGGCTATTGCAGCCAGTAGAACTACTTTTGGTTTTGGTAGTATCGAGAAAAAACCAGCAGACCGAGCAAGAAGCAACACCAATACTTATAGTGTTATCAGCAATATCGAACTGAGCAAATTTTTCCCAAAAAAATGGAGTCTTTCTATTCCACTTTATTGGGAATTCGGAAGAAGTATCAGCAATCCTCAATTTAATCCTTTAGATGCAGATGTTCGATTTTTAAAGGCATTAGATTACCAGCAAAATGATGCCGATAGGGAAAAACTTACAGAATTATCACAAGTTTTTCAAAAGAGAAGAAGTATCAATTTTACAAACGTTAGAAAAAACAAATCAGCAACAGCCACAAAGTCAAGAATATACGACATAGAGAACTTCGACTTTACTTACGCATTTTCTGATAACCTACAGCGTTCACCACAAATAGAATACAATTACACTAAAAACTATGATGTTGGTGTTGGATATGCTTTTGCTCCAAAACCAAAATCATGGGAACCATTCAAAAACGTAAAGGCATTTGCTAAAACAAAGGCTTTCGATTTAATAAAAGATTTAAATTTTGGGTTAGTTCCTTCCAGACTCGCCATTAGATCAGATATAGCAAGAGATTTCAATGCTCAAAAAATAAGAAATACATCAGATATCGATTTCATTAAAATTGATACTACATTCTTCAAATCCTTTACTTGGAATAGGGTGTATGATTTTAAATTCCCGCTCACAAAGTCTATTCAACTAGATTTTATGGCGACCAATCAAAGCAGGATTGATGAAGAAGCTGGTCAAATTAATACTCCATCAAAAAGAGATTCAGTACTTAAAAATTTAAGAAACGGTGGTAGAAATACAAATTACCAACATACATTAAATACTTCTTATACCGTTCCTTTAGCAAAACTTCCAATTTTAAATTGGGTCTCCTCTACAATAGCATATGGTTCTAGCTACAGTTGGGTGGCGGCTCCATTAGTCAGAGACGTGAATAATCCAAACCAGTTTGCTGCTAATCCTTTTGGAAATACCGTTCAGAATTCTAATAATGTAAACATCAGTGGACAAGGTAATTTAATGCAGCTTTACAATAAAGTCCCTTATTTAAAGCGCATCAATCAAAAGAAAAATAGTAAAGGCAAAAAGACTCCTCCTAAAAAACCTGCTGTTGACCCTAAAGATATTAAAGACCCTTTAAAGAAACCAGCTAAAGATTCTACTGCAAAAAAAGAAACGGCATTCTCCAAGGTTTTAGAAAGTGGTGCAAAATTCTTGATGATGCTTAAAAACGTTTCCGTAAATTATACTGAAACAAATGGTACAATGCTTCCTGGTTTTACTGAATCATCAAAATACATCGGCAGAGATTGGAAAAGCGGAACACCTACCCTAGGATTCCTTTTTGGTGAACAGTCAGATATTCGGGGCTTGATGGTAGAAAGAGGCGCACTAACAAGAGATACAAGTTTCAATAGTGCATTCTCCAAAACACTTTCTCAAAACCTAACTTATACCGCTACCATTGAACCAATTAATGGTTTAAGAATTACATTAAACGCCAATAGAACTTACGCTGAAACCTTTACAACCATTTTCAGATACAATGAGAATAACAATAATTTCGAAGAATTAAGTACATTAAGGACAGGTAACTTTAGCATGTCTACAAATACTTGGGGCACAGCTTTTGAAAAACTAGATAATACTTTACACAATTCACAAAATTTCAACAGATTTCTTGAATCGAGAAAGTCAATTGCCAGTAGACTTACGGAAAACGCCGTTAATCCTCAAACTGGCTACCCCAATGGTTTTGGTAGCACGCAGCAAGATGTTTTATTATTTGCTTTCATTGCCACATACACTGGAAATGACCCAACGAAACAAGATTTAAATTTATTCTCTAAGATTCCAAAACCAAACTGGAGATTAACTTACGACGGACTTACAAAAATCGAATTCTTTAAAAAGTACTTCAAAACCATTTCATTAAGCCATGGTTTCAGGTCAACATTCAATATTGGCTCATTTACAACCAATTTATTATCTCTTCAAAATCCAAACGCGACCGACCAAACGGGCAATATAATTCCACAATACAATGTTTTAATGGCTTCCATATCTGAACAATTTGGTCCCCTAATGAACATCGATATGACTTGGAAAAACAGTCTTATCACCAAGTTTGAAATTCGTAAAAACAGAGATTTATCTTTAAGTCTTCAAAACTCACAGTTAACTGAAGTAAATGGTCAGGAAATCACAATTGGTACCGGCTATATTATTAATAATGTGGAACTTCCATTTAAAGTAGTAGGTTCTAACAAGAAGATAAAAAGCGATTTAAATATAAGAGCTGATATTTCTATTAGAACCAATAAAACTGTTGTTAGAAAAATTCCAATAGAAGGAGAAACCGAGTTCGACCCAATCTTATCGGCTGGTCAACGCAATATTTCTATCAAAACTTCTGCAGATTATGTGGTAAATACCAAATTCACTATCCGTTTCTTCTTCGATAGAATCATGAACAAACCATTTATCTCTAATCAATTCCCTAACTCAAACACCAACTTCGGCTTGAGTTTAAGGTTTACATTAAATCAATAGTTTTTGGGCGTTCCCCTGCGGGTCGTGCTTTTCATTCCAATCTTTGAGTTCGTACCTCACTCAAAGTATTTCCATTACAATCACTAACGCGGGCTCCACGACACTTTTCTGCTACATTTCTAGCTTTTCAGTAAGCCTTATCTATTCTTTTGGACAATAAAAGAATTCATCGTTTCTTCAGCGCCTTCCTTGTATTTATCAAATTCTGATTGCTCAGCAGTAAAAGTTAAAACGTATGCTTTCTTATCAACAACAAAGTAATATTGCTCAAATTTTAACTTAAAAACACTTTGATCACCTGAATAAATTACTCTTTGAAAATCATCATTTTTACCACCTTTTGAAATTCTTTTACTTTCAATTAAAACTGAATTGGTCACCATGTTTTTAATCTGGTCAACTGAAAGTTCTGTATATTTATCTAAATCAATATCATACTTAGACAAATCTTGAATCACTAAATTTATGTTTTCTCTAAATTTATCAGCTGCAAAAGACAAAGGAGATAATACAATAAATTCGACTCCAAGGGTTTTATCCAAATTCTCTTCCCAATTAGCTGGATATGCAAAAGAATAATTAGGTTTCTCTATAAAATACAATTCACGAAAAGATACTGAATTATCATCTCCTTGCGCATTTACTTTCAAAAACAAAGCATTTAGCATTAAGAACGCTATCGTGAATAATAATTTCATTTCAAAATTTAAATAAGTCAATAATAGACAAATAAACTAGGCGCCAATGATTAATTTTAAATGACCATACAATTAGTATTAATTTATGATTGAATACATTTTGAAAATCGAATCAATTATCATTTGCGATTGCATCCAAAATAAGTACTTTTGAGCAAAATTTTATAACCATGAATTTCCCAGAAAACCTTTTCTACACCAAAGATCACGAATGGATTAGCATTGATGGAGACATCGCTACAATTGGAATTACAGAATTTGCTCAAAGCGAATTAGGTGATATCGTATTTGTTGAAATCGATACAGTTGGAGATACAGTAGAAACAGGAAAAGTTTTTGGTTCGGTAGAAGCAGTTAAAACCGTTTCTGATTTATTTATGCCTTGCGAAGGAGAAATTCTAGAATTTAACGATACTTTAGAAAGCGCACCAGAAACTGTAAATGCTGACCCTTACGGAGCAGGTTGGATGATTAAAGTTAAAATGTCTAATCCTTCAGACAGAACAGATTTACTTTCCGCTGCAGATTACAAAGCGCTTATCGGTCATTAATGTCAAAAAATTTGCTCAGATACGTTTTACCCGCGTTTTTCTGGACAATGCTCATTACTGTTTTGTGTTTAATGCCAGGTAAAGATTTACCGAGCGTCTCCATCGTAAATTTCGATAAGTTCGTACATATCAGCTTTTTCGGAATGCTAAATTTATTGTACTTAAGGTGGGGCGTATTTGGAAACGGTTTAAAACTATCTCCCCTAAAAATTACAATTTTTACTGTTTTTTATGGTGGATTAATTGAAATTCTACAAGGAACTTTTTACACAGACCGACATGCTGACCTTATGGATTTTATCGCAAATTCCGTCGGAGCATTAATTGCATTATATTGCATTCGTTTCACACCCAACTTCCTTAAGTAAGTAAAATCTTTTTTTACATTTGAATGAATAATTGCTTATGAATACAACATTAAAATCATACGACCCAAGATTTACTCCTCCTGTAGATCAAGTAAGTGTAGAAGAAAGATGTGCCAGATTTACCACCCGAAGCATTAAAAAATCTACCAAAGTAAATGGATTAAAACTCGCCATGAGCATGATTGACCTTACGACTTTAGAAGGAAAAGATTCTGAAGGCAAGGTGCGTCAATTGTGTTACAAAGCCATGCACCCGCACGATGCGATGCCCGGCGCTCCTCAAGTTGCGGCGGTTTGTGTGTATCCAACAATGGTAAAAGTTGCAAAAAAAGCATTAAAGGGTAGTTCGATAAACGTTGCTGCTGTTGCAACGGCTTTCCCAAGTGGAATGGCACCTTTACAAGTAAAACTCGACGATACGCATTATGCCGTTGAAGAAGGTGCCGACGAAATTGATATGGTAATTTCTCGTGGTAAATTTTTACAAGGCGAATATAATTTTGTGTTTGATGAAATCGCTGCAGTGAAAGAAGCATGCGGAAAAGCACACCTGAAAGTGATTTTAGAAACAGGCGAATTAAGCACACTCGACAATGTGAGAAAAGCCTCAGACCTTGCCATTTTAGCGGGTGCTGATTTTATCAAAACTTCAACAGGGAAAATTCAGCCAGCGGCAACAATGCCTGTAACATTGGTAATGTTAGAAGCCATTAGAGATTATTACTATGCAACTGGTAAAATGATAGGAATGAAACCTGCCGGAGGAATTGCTACTTCAAAATTAGCTTTGCATTATCTGGTAATGATAAATGAAACCCTTGGTGCACAATGGTTAAATCCAGATTGGTTCCGTTTTGGAGCTTCTAAATTGGCCAACGATATTTTAATGCAATTAATGAAAGAACAAACAGGTAATTACCAAAGTTTGAATTATTTCTCCAACGATTAATTTGTCCATTCTCACTCTCAAACTCTTTTGACCATGTCAAAAAAACAAGATAAAACACAAAAAGCAGTTATTGCAGATTTAG
>Ga0247831_1002885_pt1 | contig 26520 bp, 15 predicted proteins | sample LaCruzMarch2015__9_FD_192406 | JGI IMG/M metagenome (GOLD analysis project Ga0247831, IMG submission 192406) | Freshwater microbial communities from meromictic Lake La Cruz, Castile-La Mancha, Spain - LaCruzMarch2015_1m | ecosystem: Environmental > Aquatic > Freshwater > Lake | place: Spain...
GCCTCTCAATAGCCTCTCAATAGCCTCTCAATAGCCTCTCAATAGCCTCTCAATAGCCTCTCAATAGCCTCTCAATAGCCTCTCAATAGCCTCTCAATAATTATTATACTGCTTTGGACCCACAGCAGTTATAGAAACTGGAATATCCTTATTTTTTCAATTTAATTTTGAGTACATCTCCTTGTTTTTTCAAAAGTTTTAAAAGTTTTTTAGAAATTATAAAATAAATCAAGAGATGTACTCAAATTATAATTTTCAACTTTTAGAAAATCTTGGCTTCTTTCTGCTTCGAAGGTAATATAAAAAAATGATGATATAGTATTGCATTTTTGTAATCGAATGACAACTGTCTGTCTTGTCAAAACTGAAAAATCTTTTTTGAATATCTCATCTTATGAAGAACACAAATATTTAATTGACAGATGCATTGAAGATGTAAGCTATTGTCTTGATATAAAACCATCTATACAATTTATGGGTAAAACTGTTAGCCAACAGCGCGATGTAGGGTTTTTCTCTAATGAATCGGTAGGCTATTTTTATTCCGGAAAATTAGCAGCTTCTAAACCTCTTAAAGAAAATATGTGCAATTTGTTAGCTATTGTTAATACACAATTTAATAGCGAATATAATGGCATTTTAGTAAATAGGTATAATGATGGTACCAACTATATTTCAGACCACTCTGATAGCGAGAACACTATTGGAGATTCGGGAGTTATAGCAATATCTCACGGTGCTGTTCGCAAGTTTCGGATTCGCGATAAAAAAACGAGAGAAAAGGTCATTGATATCCCTACAACACCATATAGCCTCATTCAAATGGGAGGCAATTTTCAAGCAGAGTTCTCTCACGGAATCCCTGTTGAAAAGAAAATAAAAGAAGAAAGATACTCTCTGACATTTCGCAAACATCTAATATAAATGATAAATGTTATATAATAAGTATATAGAGATAATATAATATATGGCAGAATATATTACATATGACTGGTATTATGATAGCAGAGCAAGAAAGGTATCATCTATTATTAAAAATCACGATGAAATTGTTGGAGAGTTTTCTTTAATACTTGGAAAATCAGGCAGAATGTCTTCGGGTGGTTATCCTCCTCAGCTATATGTAGATGTTGATGAAAGATATCAGGGCAGAGGATACTCTAATATTTTATTAAAGAACTTTCATGATTTTGTATATTACAGCTGGAATAGTAGCCAAGAAATGTATATATTGACAGATTATAACCGGGCATCTCGGCCTTATGCACAATTTTACCAGAATATGATGTTATATATTGATTCAGATGCTAGTGGAAATAGCAGAGGGTCTTCCTTCTGGCGTAAAATAGGACTGTTGCCTGTTAGCGATTCTGATGAATATAATGGCTACGAACTTTCTATATCCCTCAGAGATTTATTAACAAAAATACACAATAAAAGTTGTGCTGCTCCTAAACGCAAATACTACAAAGGCACCAAAAGCAAAGGCAAAGGAAGTGGAGGCAAAGGAGGTGGAGGCGCCGGAAAGAAACAGCAAAAAAGTTAGTAATAAAAAAAAATCATAAATATATAAATAAATATAGTATTTTTATTATAGCTAATATAATGGGAAATAAAGATAGGTTATGGAGTACCTATTTTATCAAATGGCGAAATAAATATATCAAAAGATTGCTCCGCGCAAATAAAAAAGTTCTAAAAAATTAAGATACATTCTAAAAATTGATAACCTTATACTCCTTATAATTACAGCATAGCCTAACAGCCAAGCTATACAGCAATGAATCATCAAAATGCCCAGTATATTGACTCCGACGATGAGAGCCCAGACAACGGTACCACAGCTCTCAACATTAACATCGAGAGTAATACAGTCTATAATTTTGATAGATACAAGGCACTTATCAAAATTATTACCAAGATTAAGTATATCGCAACTCCCAATGATTTTCAGCCCAATTCTAATATTATCTAAGAGCAAGAAGCTGATAATTTCTGAGAAAATAACCGTATATTTTTTATTTTTACACTCATCTTTCGAGTATATATCATAATATTGAGATGATAATAATTTGGTATAATATTTTTACTATTTATAAAAAATTGATTGATACTTACGTTAATATTATTACCTATCCAAGATGCACGTGTTGTATCGGATTGCCTCGGCTGTTATAATTACAGCGTTCGCAAATATTGGTTGCGCTGATGCACGTATTCAGAAATTGAACTTTGTTACAAAGTGTGGGTGTGCTAAAACTGTATCAAAAGAAAGAGATTCGGCCTATAAGAAATTGAATGACGCTCTTAGTATTTCGGAAAATATCATAACTGTCAATAATTGTCTTCCTGGACACGAGTTTAAGTTTGATAACTATGAAGAAAATAACACTAACAAATATAATATAGAATGTGTTAAGTGTGCCGAGAATTATTATAGGACTGCTAGCAATTCATCGTGTATTAGATGTCCTGTTGGATTCTATTCGCACGAAGGAGATAGTGAGTGTATCAAGGCGACGACTAATAGCAGCAATGTCCATACCTTGTGTAATAAAGGACATGTTGTAGGGTCTAATAAGTTTGCAGAATATGAGAACAGCTGTTATGTATGTAATCCAGATAAAAAAGAGTATATGCCTTATATGAATAATCACGACAAGTGCTTCTCATGTCCTGCTGGAAGTGTAGTAGATGAAAAAGGTCGCGAATGTACTAAATGTTCGGTAGGATATTATGAAAATAACAATAAATGTGTTGAATGTCCGGTAAGAACTTATGCTGATAAAAGCGGTGCAGATAAGTGTAGTGTATGCCATAATGAGTTTGCACTTGCTTATTATTCAGTAGGAGGATATACGTGCGATAATAGTATGTTCTATGATTTGTCAGAAGGTATCAAAAATAATCTATTTAATATGGATGTGTTATTGAAACCTCTTGCACATACAGCAAATATCGGAATAGCTATGATATTCAATAATCGCCGTATAGTAGAACTTGCAATTCCTTCTATGGCTATGGCATATGTTGCATTTATCATGTAAGCATCATGAGTATTCAAAAATAAATATATAAGTATATGAGATTGAATAGCAATAAAGTATGTATATATATTTTTTTGTATATTTAAGATAACATAATATTTAACTTCTATAAATATATTTTTATTATATCAGTTTAAGTATTATGAAATTGGTTTTATTCGCAATCTAAAAATCCTCACAATACCTTCAGTTCTTCTAATAGTTATTTATATTTTTTTATGATATTTCATATGTACCATAGGGAAACTCATTATATGTATAATGAGAAACAGTCATAATATCTAGCTAATTATATACAATTCTATATTATATATTACGTTGACATTTAGTCGCAATAGCCTCTTTATATTTATTATAAAAATACTTAGACTCAGAGCAGTTATTGACACTTGAATATCAATGTTTTTTCATTTTTAATTTTGAGTACATCTTTTTGTTTTTTCAAAAGTTTCAAAAGTTTTTTGAAAATTACAAAAAAAATCGAGAGATGTACTCAAATTATAATTTAAATAATTATAAAAATCAGTTCAATTTTAATAAATCATAAAGGTAATATAAGTAGCCAACGATAGCCCTTTCTTATCACAAACACATATTACATTAGAGAAGGGCCGTAAAATCCTCTATATTTAATATTGTTATTCCCAGTTCACGAGCTTTTATTATTTTTCCAGTGTTTTCACTCTTGTCTTTTACTACCAAATAAGATGTGTTTTTAGATATAGCGGTTGTTACCTTACCGCCATTATCTACTATTATTTTTTCATATTCTTTATTGCGAAATCCCGAAAATATAAATGTTTTATCTTTTAGATTATTATTTATTTTAATATTTTCAGGAACGATATTAGCAACTACACCCTTATTACATTTAAATCCTAGGCTATCATAAAACTCGTAATATTTTGGCAGATTTTCTATGAACAGCTCAGCACTTATTTTTGCAATCCCATTAATTTTGGTAAGTTCATCTACTTTTAATTTAAGAGCTTTATTGCGACCAGTCTTAGTATTATTTATTATCTCAGGATATACATCTGTAATACTCTTAATCTTTTTAGAACCGAATCCGCGTCCCATAATATTTGAGGCATCCATCAAAACATTACAATCAACATCTTTAATTTTCTTCAATGCTCCTATGATATTCTCGGCGCTTTTATCCTTAAATCCCTCAATCCTTAGCAATTCATCCTTCTTAATATTAATTATTTTATTTATAGTATCATAACCAGCATTGTATATTTTCTCTATATTTCCCGGCCCCATATAATCTATATCAACTGTTTTCATAAAATATATAATATTCTTAATATCATACTTGCTATTCTTATTGCCATCATCTATCATAATGATATCAACGTGCGTATCATTCCACTTATAATTAACTCCTTCCGTTCCGGGCATACTTGGCTTTTCGTTAGCAGCCTTGGATAATACTGAATTAATATGAGGTATTACATTTCCTGAGCGAATTATTATTATTCGAGAACCAGGACCGATTACATTTTTCTCAATAAACCCCGCATTAAATCCAGTCGCCTGCTTAATCTTAACATCATCTAAGATTATTTCATCAAACTTAACAATAGGTTTCATATATTTGTCCTTTGATATATTCCATTCAACCTCTTTAACAATAACTTCAACCTGTTCTAGCGTATGAATAGATTTAAATGCAAAAGAATGAGTAGGATTTTTGTCTTTTTCAATATCATAATGCTTTCCAATATCTGCAATTACTATACCATCTATTATATAATCATTATTTCGGGCCTTTTGTAGATTATCAGATAAAATATCCAAATTAATATCACTTACTACTTTGTGATTTACGACAAAGAAGTTCATCTTTTTTATGACTTCTAGGCCATTCTTAATTTTTGGGTCAACAGGGGATATAAGAGTATAACATACCAAATCAATTGCATTTAATATTTTTTTATTGAGCGTTTTTGAATTAATCGCGCCAGATACAGTATTTCTTGGATTCGCCCCATTTTCCCCTTGTGTTTTAAGCTTTTCCCAATTATCTTTTGAAATAATAAGCTCGCCTCTAATCGCCAGATAATCGCCAGTTATATTACTTAGATCAGGGAATCCGTTAATATATGTAAGCAAATGACTTATATCTTGACCATAAGTTCCATTGCCACGAGTATATAGCTTAATATCAAACATATTTTTATCTTTTGTCGTAACAGTTCTCTTATATACTATAAGACAGCTTACACCATCTAGCTTATCGCTGATAATATAAGGGCCCTTGTATTGTTTCTTATATTTTGTTATTTCTTCCTCACTATCCTTGATTTTATTCTGAGAACCCATGTAATATGGGAGAGCTACTTTGTTATCAACATCGGCACCAATCCGTTTTAAATAAGGATCCTTAGGATATTTTTTGCGAATGTAGTCCTTTATGATATCATAGATATCATCTTTTAAAAAAGATTGAGTGCCGTTGAAAAATGCTTCGTCTGCTGCTATGAGTAAAGCAATAATATTCTTCTTATTATTCTTCTTTATAAAACTTTGCGGGTCAGAATTGATAGCTTCAAAATCAAAATTCATTGTATATATCTTACTTATAATAATATAATCATTTTTTTACATAAAATAAAAAATATTTTTTAAAGTTTTGTTTTAGATAAATATTACATACAGGAATGCTTATTAGGCGCCAAACAAGATTGCTGTTATAACCGCTGCACTCATAATAATAGGCGTAAATACCGCAATCTCACGCTCATTATTCAGAAGGTATGCTGCGCCACTGTGAGCCCCAAATACAATGGGCTTTAATATGATATCCAGATTCACGATGTTATTATTAAACTTTTTGGCAAAATCGTGAAAGATACTATCTTCGCAATTTGTTCCTCCAATTGCAGAGAAAGCTAGTGCATTCCTATTATTACACACGCGACACTTTGTTGCACCCTCATTATCTGCATAAGTTCCCAAGCTACACTTAACACATTTATTGTCCTTCTCAAAATGCCCCATAGGACACATCGTGCATTCAGTTCCTCTTAGATTAACCACGCTACCAGCAGGACAAGTCATGCAGACATCGTGATTATTCTTATAAGGCATATAACTTTTCACATTCAATGATTGGCATTTAATACAGCTCGCAAGGTGATAACCGAACTTATTAGACCCTATAACGGTCCCTTCATTGCATAGAGTATGAACATTACTACTATTCGTATTAGCCTTCTTACATTCAGCAGAACCAGGAGCCGAATAGAAACCTTCGGGGCAATGGTAGCAAGTAGTATTCGTCTTAGTCCTATAATGATTCTCGGGACAAGTAATACATTTAATCTTATAACCATTATCCTTGTTGTACCTAAACATATGTCCCGCATTACAACTATCGAGGGTAATCATTGTTTCCATATACGAATTGCTATCGCGGATGAATTCTACACGATTCCTCAACTCATCCCTCTCGCGTTCAATGTTCCTAACCCATTCATAATCACAGTGTGTTCTACTTCCTCTGCTACTCGTACGATGAATACGAGCATTAGTCATACCAACGGCATTCAAGAAAATTGCCAGGAACAAGGAGACGGCGGAGACGGAGCGAGCGACGGACATCATTGACATAGTTGTATAAATAATATAAAACATATCTGTCAATTTTTTAGATATGCCATTAAAAAGAGAACTTTTTGATTATTTTATTAGAATATAATATCCTAAATATATTAGAATATGTCGTCGGCTTCTAAAATATTGGCATTTAAAAAAGATAAAAATAACAATTTAACAGAAAAGCAATGCGAGGCTTTTATTAAAGATTACAAAGATTATAAAAATGGCAAGATATCAAAGATAAATAATCCAAAAACGAATAAGCCTATCGGTGATGCTGACAGAATCAAATATATGTATGATAAATGCAAACATAACTACGAGTTTGAAGGTTTATCTTCTTCTCCCAAATCTAAGTCATCATCGCCTGATTCGGGAGATAACGAAGTTATTCTTGATTCTTATTCGAAGGTTCAAGACATTATATATATTCCTATAAATACTCTCGCGCAAAATAGAAAATTGATAGAGTCTCTTTTCTCTAAACCAATAATATTAGATAAGGGTTTGCATACGCTGAAAGAATATCTCGAGGCTAATCGTACGGCTTCCGCTGAACAAAATAAATACGTTAATGCCTATTACAAGATTTTGGAAGAAATTAACAGAATTATGACAGATATATATACGAATAATACTGTTACCGCAGATATTTTAACGCGACAATATGGATGGATGCACGGTTATAATTACGACCCTTTTAGAATTGACGAAGTTGCTTCAACGATGCGCCCTAATATAATTAATTCTATCAAAAATACGGGTAAGAAAATAAACAGTATGTGGAAAAATGTCTTTTATGTAAATCCCACAGAGCTTAGAAAACTCCCTGCTGAATTATCGCCACATACCTTATTTGCTAATATCATTATGTATTCTGAACATAATAGGAATAGCGAGGATATTATTAGAACATTAGATAATAATATAGAGAAATATTTGGCCGTTCAATTCATTCACGTTCTTATTAGAGATAACAATAATCAACCAAGCGATGCTGTAAATAAAAACATATTTTTATTAGATGCACTTATTACCGGAGAGAATATACCATTGAGTTATAAGGATGGCTCAATATCTGTTAGCAAATCCCCTAATTGGTCCGGAACTCCAAGAAGCTCTTCGAGCGGACACAGTCATTACCAATCTAAAGCAAATATTGAAAGATATAAAAAAACAAAGGAAGAAATGATAGCTTACATTTTAGAAAATAATATGAATGACAGCGACATCTCGGGCGAAGAGTGGAAAGACATGCCTGTCGCTAAGCTAAAAAAAGTTATTTCAATTCCTTCGGTTATAAATGGCAAAACATTCAGACACGCCTTTTATGTCAAAACACTTTATCAATATTGGAGAAATTGTGTAAAAAGCGGTCAGTATCAAAGGATACCATTTATAAATCCCTATAACAGAGTGCCATTTACCGAGGAAGATAAAGAAACTATCATGAATGCTATGTTATCTATGTATCCGCGATTACAAAGACCAACATATGGCGAAGGAAGGCGCGACATTTCATATCATATAGTACAGGAATACCAGTATATGGTAATCATATTCCAATATATAGCTAAAATACCCGGTCAGGAAAATATATTAGTGCCTTTAATACGGATTAAAATACCATACGGTTTCACTAATCAAGATATAGATGCCGCGCATATTCCGCAGATATTACTTGAAAACATCAGTTTCCTTGTGCGAAACAATAAAATATTCGGAAAAAATATGCCTCTCAAGCCCCTAAATGTGTTGACAGAGTATAATAATACTACCCTTAATACTATTGAAAAATATATGGATTTCTCCAATAAAATCAAGGACTTGCTATAAATTGCCAATGCCAAGGTCAGTCCCTTCTGTCTTTTTCTCCGCTTCTATCGGTTTAATAGAGTGAAAAAGTCTTTGTATTGTGCTTCGGTTGTTATATAGGTATTGAAGTATTTTGCAAAGGCCGGATGTAATTTAAAGGGCATCTTTTTCCCAATAATCTTATTTTCTTTTCTCAATTTATCTATATTTTCAAATAAAAATGCAGGCGAATACTCGACCTGTCTGTCATCATTGTATAAATCAAGGAATGATATTACATTTATCGCTATTATTTTAATGTATTCAGGAGTTTCTCTCGTCCCGTAATTATACCATATATTTATCTGCCAGAAATATGTGCCATTAACACGGATAGTCTCCGGGTCCTGAAAATATAAATCAAATCTATTTACAGGTTCTCGTGTGGGCATCGTTATGTACGGGTACTTTTGTTCCAATACATTTAATATTTTGGCCTCATCGTCGTTGCTGAAAGGTGTTCTCGTAAAAGGGTTTATGAAAGGTTTCTTTGTTCTCATAGCATTTTTCCAGTCCTTGTACAAGCTTCTGGCATAAAACGCATATGTGAATACTCGCCCGTTCGTTTCGATAGGTATTTTAACTACCATTCTGAGTTTATTTATAGACATCTTTTCCCATTTAACTCCCAAATAAGGGTCAGCGTCATTAATTGTTCGGGGATTCTCGCCATTATTCATTATATATTTAACAAACTCTCTTCTTCCCAATTCGCGATATATATTATTCATACTAGAATCTTTTTTAGTCATATCATCACTCTTTGAACTGCTACTGCTTGTACTGAATGATAGAGAGACATCAGTGTCTTCTATAACAAAATCCTTATCTATTAGATTTTTAAGTAATTTCTTGGTTAATATAAAATTGCGAATTAATTCGGGGTCGCCGTTAATTTCATTCAGGAGTATCTTATTTATAAAATATAAAGCATAATAGGAATATTTACTTTGTGATAATCGAGCTAAGAATCCGGCGGCCGTAGTTACGGCTCTATAATTATCATCGTATATAAAATGACCCAAGTTCATATTCCTCGTATCTTGGAATATCGCAGATGTATATACTTTTTGGCAATACTCTACGAAATATATCATCCTGTCTCTTGAAAATTGGACATTTGGATTGAAGTAATCTAATATATACAGCTTTAAGTCCCTCTTCTTCATAAATGGGTCATAAATTGGGAGATATTTTGCAATTTCTCTTACATATTCGCGATAACTAATGGCATAATCCGCATGATTATTTGGGTCATTTAGGTGCCTTTTCAATATCTCTAAGCCCTTTTTCTCACTTATAGGAGTTTTGAATAGCTTCTTTACTAAAAGGCGGTTGTTCTTAAATGTCTCTATTGGCATATTAAGAATATCTCTTATATCTGCGTTGCCTTCAATATTAATATCATTCTCGTAACTCAAAAAATCCTTAGATTTTGGCGAAGATGATGCTGAACGAGATGACGCATTCAAAGTCTTTGTTGTGGAAGTCTTCGGTTTTTTTCTCATCATTTTTGTCAATTTAGACATACTTGACGATTTAATTGATGTGCCTATTTCATATTTTTCGGCACATTTGTTATATAAATATTTTACCTTTGCAGCTTCTTTAATTGGGGCGCGTGTCTTAGGGTGTTTAATCTGAGATATCTTTCCATTGATATAGTCTCTGTAATCCTTTCTCAATGTCTTGCATTGCTTTTCATTTAATATATTAGTCTTATCTCTCGTTATTTGTGTCTCTCTTGCCGATGATATACTTGTCATTCTTATTATAATGAATAAAAAAAATATTGATTTGCCTTTTCAGATTGGGTCTATCCAACCAAGCTTAGTATATGTTTCAAGGCTGCTTATATACATATCATAATCTGTGAAGGTCATACATCCATAATCGCCCTTTTCATTTGTCATTATAAAATATGTTTTTGGCTCCTTAGTATCATCCATATCGTTTATATATATATATAAATATAATATTATATATACACATATAATAATGTTAAACATTATATCACTACTAGTGTATATATCATTTATTCACACTATATATATTGGCAATTTAAACCCATATTTTAAAAAAGAAGCTATCAATTTATTAGCTACGACGGCTACGACGGCTACGACGGCTACGACGGCTACGACGGCTACGACGGCTACGACGGCTACGACGGTTACCGTATCTGATAATACTACGAAGGTCAGACCAATGCGTGGCAAACAATGTAATTTTAAATGTGATTGCTTCTTTTCACATAGTGTCAAAAATGACAATATATGTGTTCCTTTATGGATTAAGCCACTTGGATTATAGATAGAATCTTATTTTTATATAATATTATTATTATAATAGATAATAACATGTATGTTCGTTCTCATATAGAAATTGTATCTGGTATTAATAAATATATATATGTTAATTCAGAAGATGATACTAATAATAAATATATTAGAGAGAAGAATATCTATTATCCTGTCAAAAAATACAAGGGGGTTTTAAAAATTATCAGAAATGGCAAAGGTAATAAAATAAGAAAAGGGGGTGCGCTTGGAGATATTAAACTAACAATAAAAATATACGAAAAAGATGGCAATTCCCCCGAAAGTAAACAAATAACAACAGAAGACATCAATATAACAAAAAACGAGGTAATACCAGATTTGGCATCACATAGCAGTAGTATAATGCCAGAACAAGATATACACATATTTAATAAGAATATTAATACTCAAAATATATTGGCAAAATTGGCAGGAAGTGGTGTTCAGGCCGGCTACGGTATTAATCATTTTATCATTATTAAAGAAAGTGATGGAAGATTTAATGTGTATATTAGAATACAACCAAGAGAAATTTTAAATACCAATGTTATTATGGACACCAGTTCAGAAGTAGCAGTATCAGAAGGTCAAGATATTATAGAAGTTAAAAAATATATTCATGAAAGTTTAAAAGAATGCTATCATATAATATATAAAAGGAATAATAAAATTACTAAAAGTTCTAATGCAACCAATAATATAATAGTAATTTTTTCTATTTTAAATAAAGGTGTTAATACTATAAACATAGAAGAATTAGAAAATTCAAATAAATATGAAAAATATAAAGATGATTATATGTATGTCACTCTTTATACAAAGCTAATTGATGAATTGACTAAATTGTTTCAATCTTAGCTTTCAGATAATGTCAAAATTAAAGGATAACATTTTATAGAGTTAATACACTTAATACACTTAATTAATAAGATTAAAAAATAATAATTGTTTATAGTAAATCATATAGAAAACACGAATGAGTGTGAGTATAGCAGGAGGATTTTTAAACGATGCGCTTAAAAAATTCGAACAGCTGGTATCACAACCAGAAGCACAAATGGGAGCAACAACAGGAAGAGTATCAGAAGAACTAGCACCAGGAGCAGCAGGACCATCCACAGAGCAATCAGCGGCGCCGGAAGAACTAGAAAAAGTATCGCAATTACCTGATGATTTGTTATATCATATGTTAAAATCAATATCTTATTCTACTGAAGGAATAGCAGCACCAGGAGAACTAGCAGCATCATCAACACAACCACCATTGCCAATAGGAGAAGGAATAGCTGCATCATCAATGCAACCACCATTGCCAATAGGACAAGGAGCAGCACCAGGAGAACTAGCAGCATCATCAACACAACCACCATTGCCAATAGGAGAAGGAATAGCAGCACCAGGACAAGGAGCAGCACCAGGAGAACTAGCAGCATCATCAACGCCACCACCATCGCCAACAGCAGCATCATCAACGCCACCACCATTGCCAACAGCAGCAGAACAACCAGCAGAACTAGCAGCAGAAGCAGCAGAACTAGCAAAAGTATCGCAATTATCTGATGATTTGTTATATCATATGTTAGAATCAATATCTGATTCTACTGATTCTGCATTGTTGCCAAAAGTATTATCTAATACTCAAAAAAATATAAGCGATGATGATAATTATTTATTATCATTTAAACAATATACAAATGCAAAACAATATACTGATTACACAATTTATTACAAAGATAATGATGAAGCTTTAAATACTGGAACAAACTTTCTTGATAAAAGTTTCAATTATTTTGTATATAGTCTTGATGAAATAAATGTCAAAATAACTCCTATTAAAAAATATTATACATTAAACGATATATTAAAACATATATGCAATTTATTTGATAATATAATTATAATATCAAAAAAAATATCATCATCTCCTATAAGCGTTTTGTATCAGTACAAAGATTATAAACACAAAAGTTTAATATTTATTTACAATTCAACTAACAATGATATTTTGAAAAATATACGCGGATTTATTGATATAATACCCGAAAATACACGCCCAGATAATCCAATAACAATAGATGAATATAATTCTATAAAAACTGAGATATACAACGAATAATTATAATATAATTATAAAAAGCTTTTTCAATATAAAAAAATACTATACGAAAGCCTTAAATTTTTTTTTCATATAATAATTTTATAATATAATTATAAAGTAAAAATAATTAACAAATGTCACAACCGGATATAATACCCGCTTCTGATAGAGCTGCGAATAAAGCTATTGAATTAATTGAATTATTAAAAACATATGTAAAAGAAGTAGAAGTTTTTGCGACGCAGGCGTTCTCAGTTGCGACCGCGGCGAAAGAAGCATCGAATAATGCTAAAATATGTGCTGCCAATGCTGCCAAAAACCCCTTAAATAAAACTACGAATGTAGAATATATAAAAATGCAAGCTACCGCTGCATCTAAACATAGTAAAGAAGCATCAGAGGCAGTTCAAGATATTTCACGTTATATAAATAATGTTACAATGATTTTAAATAACATTGAGAAAGGTCGTTTATTTAATGATCATCGTGTATTCCCTAAAAAAACTGAAGCTATTGCAAAAATAAAAATATATTACAGTGATATGATAGATTATGAAGAACACGCAAAAAATTCGAAGATAAGTGCGACAAAATATGCAGAACAAGCAAAAAAATCTTTAATAGAAAATGATCCTGATGTAAGAACTTATCGTGATTTAGTTACCGAATCTAATAATTTAAAAAACGATCTTGAAGGAATAAAAAATAACGCAGAAAAAATAAATACAATTAAAAAACCAATAGATACTTCTAGCGATGCCAAAAGTTTTTTAAAAGATTATGATATTAAGGATATTATACTTAGCATTAATGTTGTTATTATAGGTAATATTATTGCTAAAAATATATTATTAGAAAATATCGGCGACAAATATAACGAGATTGAGAACATTAATGCAAAGGATATTGCTAATCATTTATTAATCATACATTATAAAAAAGAATATAATACTAATATTAAATTAGCAGAAAAATATTTAAAAGAAACAATAGAGATTCTTTATCAAAAAATTAATAACACCTTAGATTTTGTAATTAATAATTATAAGAATATGATAACGAGATTACGCGATGAAAATGAAACGCGTAATGAAGAGAATATAACATCATATAAAACAATCATTGAAAATAATAAAGGAGATTTAGATTCAATATTTACCACTGTTTTTTTAAATACAACTGTGCTCAAAGATGTAAAAAATAAAACCTCCGATAAATATAACGAATACGAAAAATTAAAAGAAGAACTAATGGCTGCTGTTGCTTATGTTGCTGATAATGCCAGTGCTGACTATGGCGGTATTCCTAGTTCTGCTGTTTCTGTTCATGCTGATGATCTTGATAATTCTGGTGCTCCTAGTTCTGCTGTTCCTAGTGCTGGTGCTGCTGATTCTGCTGGTTCTGTTGCTGCTGCTGGTCTTGGTGCTGCTATTTCTCCTCTTGGTGAAACTGTTGGCGATGTCGCTACTGATCCTGTTGCTGCTGATTCTGCTGCTCTTGATGGCGATGTTGGTGACGATGATGATGCTAGTTCTGCTGATGGTGCTGCTGCTCATTCTGTTAGTGTAAAAGCTAGAAAAAGAGATAAGTTGCAAGAGAATATTGCAGAATATATACATGACGCATATGATGAAAAAAAGTTCGATTTACCTGAACAAATACATATTAATCCTAACACTTTAGGTGATAATTCTATTAGTCTACCATTGGATTATTGTGTAGAATACCCAACTATTAAAAACGATGATTTTTCAAAAAATGGTAAAACTTTTACCTTTTATAGAATGTTAATTAATCAAGCCGGCTTTCAAATATATTTTATAAATGATGTAATTAAGACATCAGTTATACATATAACATTAACTAATATATCTGAAAACGACGATACACATTTATTATCTATTAGACTAAAGGACATGAAAAATATTAAAACTAGCCTTTTACAAAAATTTAAAAAAGGTATTGGTATTTCAAAAGAAGATGAAATTAGCTTAAAAAATATGAGAAAAGCGATTACATTTTTTGTAGGTATGAAAGATGGTAAGGTAAATTTTTCTAATATTAACAAATTTCGTTCCTTAACGAAATCCGGAAACAGCAACTCTTTTCCTGATCCTAAACTAAAATTTAAAAATATAAAATATATTTTATTTTTAGGGAAATTACAGACAGAAGAAGAAGAAGACGGTGATAACTATACGACGACATATAATGCGGTATATTTTAATATATCGAAGGTGATATATATTTATTCAGAAAATATTCCTAATACTGACTGTTTTGAAAAAGTTAAAGCCGAAACTAATATTTTTAGTAAGAAAATTTTATATTGTTTATATAATATTGATTATATAACTTTTACAGGAAATTATTTAAATTATATTTTACAAGAACTAAGACTAAAAGGAGGTAATAATGATGAACCTAGACCGCCTCCTCCCAATAGGTTATTCACTCCTGGTTTTGGGGGTAATAATCAAATAGATGTGATAAATAATTTAGAAGTTAACAATAATAATAAAGATTTCAAAGAAGTACATGAAGAAGATGTAATCATTAGTGATAAGATTATTAAGAAAAAAGGCAACAAAATACAAAAAAAACTAACAAAAACGAAGAAAGTTCCTGAAAAAGCATACGATATAGCGAAGGAGAAAGCGCCTAAGAAAGCGCCTAAGAAACTCTTGATTGATTTTAGTTAAATTGATTTTAATTTTTATTACTGCATATTGTAAAATCTTACAAAAAATACTTGAATTAAATATAAACTAAGATAGCTATTATAGGAACACAAATTGTGTATTACCTTCAACAATGTAGCAATATTTTTTCTTATTCTTATAAAATATACAGAATAATACACATACTTGCAATTCTAAAACAAAAGAAAGCTAATATAATGCTTTACATAAATAATTTATTATAATATTATAAAGTTAAGATAGTTTAACTAATGTCACAAAATCTACAAGAAGAAGCTAAAAAACTACAAGAAGAAGCTGAAGAACAACGAGAAGAAGCTGAAAATCTACAATATTATATAAGAACAGCTAGTCCTACATTATCTATTGATGCAATCTATGTTAATACATTATTTGACCCTTTTATTATAATAAGTGAATCGTTTTATACAAGTTTTATTAAATTATTAAGTATTGAAAGTTTAAAACCTTATATTGATAATATATTTAAATATACTTTTGAAAAAATTACAAACTTATATATTACTATTAAGTATTTGGTAAATGTTTTATTGAAAGATGCAAGATATGATAAGAGCGTGCATGCAACAAATAATATTAATGACAAGATATTAATATTAGGCTCTATTAATGATAATTTTCTAAAAATTAAAGCTTTATTAAAAAAAACAGAAGGAGATTTGTTATTATATAACAAAAGTTCAGAAATAAAAGAGGACCTTTATAACTGCATTATTAGCGAAAAACAGACTGAAACCTATATAAAAACGGCATCAGCTTATCTCGATATTAATAATATTAAAGCTTACGAAAAGGCATTCGATAAATATGAAGATGTAAATGTTTCCCTAAGAAAACTATATAAAAGTGGCGACCCTGCAAAAAAAAAAAATATGGAGCAGTTTGAGAAAAATATGTATCAATTATCTGTTTCGGATTACAAAGAAGCTAACACAGCACATGAAGAAGCAAAAAGGTTTTTTTATTTTAATAAAAAAGATGAACCAAAACCACCTCCTTATATTTTACAATTTTTAGAAAAAATTGAAGATAGTATTACAGAGATAAATATTCTAAAATATGAAATCCCACTAATTTACAATGAAAAAGATTTGGCGGAGGCAGAACTAGCAGCAGAACTAGCAGCAGCAGAACTAGCAGCAGCAGAACTAGCAGCAGCAGAACTAGCAGCAACAGAACTAGCAGCAGCAGAACTAGCAGCAGCAGAACTAGCAGCAGCAGAACTAGCAGCACCAAGACCAGCAGCACCAGCACCAAGACCATTAGCAGAACTAGTAGCAGCAGCAGAGGCAGAACTAGCAGCAGCAAAACTAGCAGCAGAACCAGCACAACACGCCGCATCATCAGGACAAAAAGTGCAGTTTACAAATCCAACAGAATCATCAGATAATATTTTTGATTCGAATAAGATTGTTAGTGAACAATATAGAATGGGTGCTGATGAATACGTAAATAATTGTAGAAAATATGGGTTGCACGAAAATGCAAATAATTGTTCACAACATTTTAGTTTAAGTATTTCTTCACCTAATGTTATTAGATTAATATTTGACTATTGTTCGGAATATTATGATAATATAGGGAACTGTATAGATATTTTTACAGAAGGTGGTAAAACATTAACCTTTTATAAAATATTTTTGCATAATTCTTTTAACCTTCCTGAATTTAATGCCAGTTATACAACATTAACTAAATTATATAATGATAATGATAATGATGGCAAATTCTCACATTTATTATCAATTAAAATAGTAGAAAACCCTAATATTAACACATATGATAATTTAATATCTCATTTTAACCATCATTACGAGGGTACTAGTCGTGATATTAAAATATATATTGTAGGTATGGAAGATGATAAGGTCGATTTAAAGATATACGAAATGACTCCAGGTACATTTAACAAGCCAGAACAGTTAAGAACACAGTTAAGAACACAGTTAAGAACACAGTTAAAATATATATTATATTTAGGAAACGCAACTAACGTGTCTAATGGTAATACGGATGTTGATTTCGTAATAAAAAGGGTGATATATGTGTATTCAAAAACTATAGTATATGATTCACCCGGTATTAAAGCTTATTTACACAAAATACATCCAGATGATTATTATACTAAAGAAGGTTTTACAGAAAACATTTTGTATTGTTTATATAATATTGATTTTATAACTTTTACAAAAGATTACTTAGATTATATTGTAAAAAAGGCAGAGTAACAAACAATGTTGAACCTATTAAAAAAGGGCGTATAAAAGGCAAATAGTAAAGACATGACAATAATTTTGAAGGATGATAATAATAAGGATACGATAGAAATACTAGATGATGTAACAGTATATTGAAAATAATTATGATAAAGTGTTTTTATAAGTTGGATAGTAAGCGCATTATGATATGCGCAATGTAATTAGAAACATACGAACTTAAACTCAACTTTACTATTATAGTTTCTTGGTATTTTTTGCCTTCGTTCTCTTCTCTTTCTCTTTTTCTCTTTGAATTTTTATTTTAGTAAATATATTTTTAATTTGCATTCTTTTTGTTAAGATTTTACTTTTATTTTTTTTCTTATTATCATTTAGCTTTTTAATAACAGTTCTAATTTCTTTAATTTTATCTAAATATCTATTTATAACATTGGAGACAACTTTTGAACCACCTCTTGGTGAATCTTGTTGTTGTTGCGAATGAGGTTGTTGCGAATCTTGTTGTTGTTGCAAATGTTGTTGTTGTTGCAAATGTTGTTGTTGTTGCAAATGTTGTTGATACAAATGTTGCAAATATTGTTGTTGCAAATGTTGTTGATACAAATGTTGCAAATGTTGTTGTTGCAAATGTTGCAAATGTTGTTGTTGCAAATGTTGCAAATATTGTTGATGCGAATGAGGTTGTTGATGCGAATGAGGTTGTTGATGCGAATGAGGTTGTTGATGCGAATGTTGTTCACGTGTCAAAGATGTTTCACGTGTCGAAGATGTTTCACGTGTCAAAGATGTTTCACGTGTCGAAGATGTTTCACTTGTCAAAGAGCTCGGCGTAGGTTCGTGTACATAATATTTTGTTTTGTATTCACTCCATTTTGTTAACATTATTTTAAGATTTTTTAGTGTTGGTGAAGAATCTCTATATTTATCTTGTGAAATATAGAGATTCATCTTAGCAACTATTTCATCAGATAATTCCAATAGTCTTATTATATATTTTTTATATTTATCGTCATCTTGCAAAATGTCTATTGCATATATGGCATCTATGGCATCTATGAAAGATGTGACCGCAATATTTCCAATATATAAAATGACATTATCTTCATGTGTTTTTTCAACAACTTTTCCCATAATATCTCTCGCTTTAAAAGCATCTTTATCGCAATCACCTATATTTCCACTACTGTAATATTTTTTACAATAATCTTCAAAATCTTCATATTTTTTAAAAAAAAAGCTTAAATCTTTTAACTCTTCGCTTGAACGAATAGTACCATCGGTACCTCTATTTAAATTAGTGTCATAAAGAAATGTATTCATATTTTTATAGTATTCTATTCCAAACAAAACACCTTTAATATATTTTATCATATCACGTATAATTATATTTTTATCTCCTATATTTTTCCTTACATACTCTTCATCAACATCTTTAATATAAAGCTCTATTATTAATAAAGCATTAGATTGTTTCAACTTTTCATATAATTTGACATTTTCATCTTTCACTTTTTCTATTTCTTCGTTTACCTTGTTTTTTAAAACAGTAGGTAACGCACTATCTATTTTTTGTCCACTAGCAGCTATTCTATTTAAATGCGTTTCTATATTATTTACTATTCTATTTATAATAAATGATGAGCTAATTAAATCTACTAATTCTGAACAAAAGACACCTAATAAAACACATTGTGTTATAACTTTTAAAACGGGTTTATTATCAGATTTGTTCATTAATTTATTAAAAGGTCTCATTAAAAAATTGGAAATGTCGGAAACCGTCATATAATATGATCTATACTTTGTATCGCTTGTTATATGTATAGGTGTTAATATAGATTTATTATCGTCAAACTCAAATTTTTTTGTATATTCTGTTTTTTTCTCACGACTAGCCGCAATATTGGTTTCTCTTTTTTCCTCATGAGTAGCCGCCATTTTGGTTTCTCTTTTTTTCTCACGACTAGCAGCCCTCTCGCTTCTGGCTGATTGTTCTTTGTAATTTCTGTTAAAATGTATCGTAAAATGTAAACCTATGTCTTTCGGCAAATTAATAATTATATAATATATAAGTACACCGCATCTATCGTCATCAGGATTTATTTTATTAATAATTTGCAATGTTATTGAATAGTCTAAATAAACATAGTCTAATTTTAGCATATTAGAAGAATCAAATGATTCAAAGATATCTGTTGTATCATATGAAAGTTTATAAATAATATCACTTCTTTTTTTTTTTGTTTTATGCGTTTTTATATATAATTCTATAAAATAATTCCATAAAGCGAAAAAATATGCAACTCCCGTTTCACCATTTATTTTTTTTTTTCTAGAATCACTACTAGGATAACTTTCGTATATCAATGCGCCTCCTTTATTTGTCCACTTCTTTGTATCAGTACTAGCTTTATTCATTGCTTGCATTTTATCTATATATTATGCAGATTATAATTATATACATCATAATACATCATAATACGTTGTAATACATTGTAATATTTAATATGCGCCACATACCTTTATTTTTATCAAAAATCTTACTTTTCAATTTATATATGACATTATGAGTTATTATGAAAATCCATATTCAATAAAGTTATAAATAAACAAGGACATATGATTGCAATTATTATGGTTATTTTCTCTTAGTTATGGTCTTCTTTTTTACTTCATATGAACATTCTATATCTATTGGCGTACTATAAGTAAGTGTTGAGACTGATGTCTTATTATTATAATTTATTTCAGCAATACATTCGCTATCATCTATACTATCTTGAATTAAGTCTATATGCGATACAATAACAATTGTATCAAAATATGCCAATAGTGATTTTAGGAAATTAGGAACTATGGATAAATTATATTTGTCAAAACTTACAAATCCCTCGTCAATATATAGCTGCTTACATATCGCCTTATTATTTCCAAACAAACATAACCGTAATGCCAAAGATATCACAAACTGCTGGAATCCCGAAGCCTGATTTATAGAAATAATCTGTTTATTATCGCACGCGCTATTATTGCTAATGTTGCTAATATTAACATTTTTAATTAACCAATTTATATGTATCATATCTCGCGATACATTTGTTATATAGTCTAATTCAAATGGTTTTGTAATAGAATGACAGATATTTTTCAACATATTATTAGTATTATAAAGTAATTTTTTTAACACTACATTATCATATAGATTAATGCGGAAATCCTGAAAATTAATTATAATCGTGTCTAGTACAGTAAGCATATTATTAATATTCTTCAAAATATCTTGTAATTCTTTGAGACTCTTGATATTTGCGCTATTATAATTGAATATTGCAGTTTTTTCTGTTATACAATCTCGCTGTTTTATGATATTTTTCTCGCTTTCATTTATAATTTCCTTTAATTCCAAAACTCTAACAATGATAGGTTTGACCTCATTATAAGTCTTGTATATTTTGTTATTTATATAATTATCTTGTATATCTTTAATTTTAAGATATTCTTGTGATTGTATTACATATTTGTAGTCATTATATCTCTCCCATTTATTATAACTATCTACTAATGAGCGATATGTAATGATGCGCTGTTTTATATTTTTATTATAATTAGCTATTTCTGTGTATTCTTTCATATTTTTGTCAACCTCGTTCATCTTACTTGTATTCTCGTTATATTTAGTTTCCCACACCCGATACTTTTCATAATTTATTATATTATCAAGACGCTCTCTCAATTCTATCGCATTTTTATAATACCTTCCAATATATTTATTGATATTTTCAAGTTCTTTCGTTCCTTCGCTAATTATTCTACTATATTTCTTCTTATTCTCCATCAGTTTGTTAAGCTTTTCGCTTAGCTTATTGTGTAATTCTTTGTATTTAAAATATTCGCACCATTCTTGCAATATCTCATACCTATCTTTTGTACATTTGTATGTTTCCATCTTATCTACAAGTTCTTTATAATTTACATTGATATTCAACTTATTTTTAATTTTATTAATATCCTCGTCATATCTTTCTATTATAATTCTTAGTTCTTTAATTCTACTAACCCAGCTTCTTTTACAACAATATTCACACAAAGGATTAAAGTGATATTCTTCGTTGCTCTCAAATAACATTAACTCGTCAGCATATTTCAATCTATCTTCTTCTGCTTCTCTCAATTCATTCATTATATATTTGTATTCTTCGTATGATTCTTCATTATCTTTTAAGAATCCGACAATACAATTATAATCTATTTTTTCTATTTCTTCCATGACTTTGCAAAAATTGTCGCAATTAATATCGCATGTTGTCGTCCCTGTGTTTTTAGCAGCAGGCACTGATACAATTTTTATATTTTCTTGTTCCTTAAAGCATTTATTAAAGAGAGCTTCATTATTCTTTAATCTATTATTATAATCATCTATCTTATTTATCAGATTTACTCTGTCTTCAAGACATTTCTTATAATTTTCAAGTGATAAATCTTCGCCAATATCTGATACCCCACCCAATGGAACGTGCATAGGACCCAGTTTTATATCAACTTTCTCAATGTCTTCTATGATTTCTGCCATACATTCAAGGCTTCCAAATAATTGCTTGATATTGCTTAGACATTCCTTCTTTGCTTTGATAGGCTTATCAATATTAGCTGCCTTATTAGGTTTTTCAGATATCAAAGATTTTGCTAAAATCTCCAAGCTATCATATTCATTTCTTAGATTCGCAATACTTTCAATAACATCATTCTCATCACAAGTATTATACTTGTTATTATTGTCATCAAATATATCAAAATATTCTTTTAGATATTTATTCTCATTATTTATTATAGATATATCACATGGTTTAGTAATATCTTCTTTATCATATATATCAAGGGCAATATGCGATTTACTAAGTTTTATAATATCTTTATCTTTCAATATAAACTCTAACTCTGCAAGTCGTTTAACATTGATATCATAGATATCTTGTGATACCAGTTTTTCTAAATTAATTTTATTTTTCAACCCTTCGTATTTTTCACAGGCATATGTGCTTAATTCAATATTTTTATTACTCAATATGCTATTATTGATGTTGTATTCTTCTATAAGAGAACTATTGATATTTTTAAGCAATTCTAAATCTTCTTTCATCTTTTCAATATCTACTCCATAATTATCAGTATAATTTGAGGTTAATAGTAATTTTTCATAAACATCTTTCTTGCTTTCAATATACTTGTGCAATCCTTTGTATTTGTTTATTGTCTTATTGAATACATTATAGAGATTATAAATATACTCTATATTAAATGATTTGTCTATCAGTTCTAGCGTGGATTTAAAATCCATTTTCAATATATCGCAATCTATATTTTGCGTAATCATAGAAGTAGCTAAGAAATCTTCCATATTCCCGAACAATCTCGTAATCTCATTATTGCACGCAGTATCTTTCTTAATTATCTCAATAGCTTCGTTGGCTTCAAAAGATACTTTTTTATATATAACAGTATTGCTAACGAGCAATTTATTACCCACATTCTTCCTCGTATAATTTCTAACAATCCTATAAGTATATATTGCATCTATTGTCTCTGTTGCTTCGCTTATGGAATCTCTTAAAACATCAATTTCTATTATTGTATATCCTTTGCTTTTATTGTGATTTACGACACCGCTCGTCAATGGGTTTTTTTTTGTATTTTCCCCCCAAATTGCCAAGAGCAATATGTCATAAATAGCGGACTTTCCTGTTCCGTTTTGTCCCTTAACCATAAATATCTTACTATCTAAATTGGTCATATTTAACCAATTTTTATTTTCATAGCATAACAATCCTTCCCATTCAAGATATCTTATTTTATATAGTGATTTTGGTATTATTCTAGTATCATCGGTAATATTACAAGTATTTATTACAGCCATGAGTTCTTTATTTATCTTTAAGCATTCTTCTCGCAATTCCTCTGGATAATTCTCAATATCTATCAATAATAATTCTTTATTTTTAATAATCTTATTTAGCAATGAAAGATTATCTGCTGTTAGCAATGGTTTAAAATAGTTTATCAGAGCATCATTGTTAATAATTTCTTCATTGCAAAACGATGATATGTCAGTGTCTATGATACCTGAGGTATCTGAGATATTTGAGGTATTATGCAATTGATTATGTTGAAAGTTATTGAAATTGTCTACCTTTTCTGTAATTACATATTTGATATTGTATTTTTCTAAGATGCTCTTGAGATTGAAGATATTAATATTAGAGAACCTTTTGATATCTAAGTTTTTAGGAATTATATCAATATTATCTCTTATATAGTCTTCTAACCTTTTCTCATATTTACCATTAATCCTTATCATGATATCTTTGTTGTCACTGCTTTCGCTGCTTTCGCTGCTTTCCCTCTCTCTAATATTAACAAATCCTTTGTCATTATAGACATTTACTTTTTTAATGTCTTTGTTATACAGGTCCCATATGAGATAGCCATGATTTACTATGTCTTCTCCAAAGTTCTGCTGTATTAAACTTCCAGCATATCCACAAATCGTTTTGTTTTTATAAGAGAATACTTGTCTTTTATGGATGTCTCCTAAAAGCACATAATCAAAATCGCTCACCCACTCTAAGGGGTAAGGATTGAAAGTGTCTTCAACTGTTTTTCCATTATAAAGTTTAGCAGCAGCAAAAGAACCGTGAAATAGTGCAAGTTTAAACTTTACATTACCCGATATACTTGGAAATGGCGGCAAATCTTGTAATCTCCCACTATTTCTATAATTATCTAATGTATCATCTATACTAACAAAAGATATACCTATCTCATCTATGATAAATGATGTAGTTGTATTTAATACAAATACATTAGGAATAGCAAAGGTAGTTGAATAAACAAGCGATGGCTTATTGATATCGCTCTGATCATAATCATGATTGCCTGAAATAATGTAGGTCCTACCAATATCAGACAATGCCTGAATAAACTTACGATACATTATTAGACCATAATTACCTATTACGCTCTTATTGTGAAAAATATCTCCTGTAATAACTATAATAAAGTTTTCAAAAGGTAGCTCTAAGACTTCTACCTCTTTTTTAATAGATACTATGGTATTCTTGAACACTTCTTTATATTCTTCATATCGCGAGTAAGTATTATCTCCATTCCTGATATGTAAATCGGATAAATGAAATATATGTGTTAGTACCATATTCAAATATATTATATATAAATATATATCCCTATATATATCATTTTTTCGTTTTATATTTACAATAATGATATAGTAAAAATAAGGTTAGTGAAAGATTAAATAATTTATTTTTACAACTTTGATATTTTCTTATTATTAGCAGTAGTCGCATTTGGTTCTGCTTGTGTTTTCTTAGCAGTCTTTGGGACTGCTTGTGTTTTCTTAGCAGTCTTTGGTTCCGCTTGCGTTTTCTTAGCAGTCTTTGGTTTCGCTTGTGTTTTCTTAACAGTCTTAGGGGCTGCTTGTGTTTTCTTAGCAGTCTTAGGGTCTGTTTGTGTTTTCTTAGCAGTCTTTGGTTCTGCTTGTGTTTTCTTAGCAGTCTTTGGTTCTGCTTGTGTTTTCTTAGCAGTCTTTGGTTCTGCTTGTGTTTTCTTAGCAGTCTTAGGGGCTGCTTGTGTTTTCTTAGCAGTCTTAGGGTCTGTTTGTGTTTTCTTAGCAGTCTTTGGTTCTGCTTGTGTTTTCTTAGCAGTCTTTGGTTCTGCTTGTGTTTTCTTAGCAGTCTTAGGGGCTGCTTGTGTTTTCTTAGCAGTCTTAGGGGCTGCTTGTGTTTTCTTAGCAGTCTTTGGTTCTGCTTGTGTTTTCTTAGTAGTCTTAGGGACTGCTTGTGTTTTCTTAGCAGTCTTTGGTTCTGTTTGTGTTTTCTTAACAGTCTTTGGGGCTGCTTGTGTTTTCTTAGCAGTCTTAGGGTCTGTTTGTGTTTTCTTAGCACTCTTTGATTGTTGTTCTATTGATTTTAATTTAATAAACTCTTTTAGCCCAATGTATTCATTTTTATACTTAATATATTCTTTTTTAGTGCCTTTCTTTGTATATATACATCTTTCTTTTCCTAAAATTATTTTTTTATTTTCTTTTAATTTAATTGCTCCACCATTTAATCTGCCCATACCCATACTTTCATCTCCTGGTTCTTCTAATTCTATTTCATCTCCTAATTGTTTACCTCTTCTACCGCTTTTGCTGCCTTTGCGACCCAATGATTGTGTACTACATTCTACATCTATCATAGGATCACATTTATTAGAACATATTTCTGTACTGCATTCATCGCTAATATTTACATTTGTATTTGAATATTCTTCTGCATTTTTTTCATTTTCAACTATTATTTTTACAATATTATTAATACGCTTATCTCTTTCTTTTACAATAACATCTGATATGTTTTTTCTTCGATAATATCCGGATATTTCTTCATTGCTCAATAATCCTCCTTTTTGCGTTAACCTTTTTTTTGATTGTCTTCGCTGTGGTACACGAGGTTGTACAAGGGTTATACCACCTCCCATACCGAGGGGCTTGTCTGGGGGGGTATCAGAGGGGGTGTGCAGGGGGTTTTCCGGATTGTCCATAGTCATAAGATGTTGTTCTTGGTGTTGTCCGAGGGGTTGTACGAGGGG
>Ga0247831_1002891_pt1 | contig 26462 bp, 18 predicted proteins | sample LaCruzMarch2015__9_FD_192406 | JGI IMG/M metagenome (GOLD analysis project Ga0247831, IMG submission 192406) | Freshwater microbial communities from meromictic Lake La Cruz, Castile-La Mancha, Spain - LaCruzMarch2015_1m | ecosystem: Environmental > Aquatic > Freshwater > Lake | place: Spain...
TAAGCATACAAAAGTGAAGGGTTTGATCCTGGCTCAGAATGAACGTTGGCGGCGTGGATTAGGCATGCGAGTCGCGCGAGAATGTAGCAATACAGGACAGCGGCGAAAGGGAGAGGACAACACGGGAATCTGCCTTGGGGACGAGGATAGCGTCGGGAAACTGACAGTAATACTCGATAATGTTTGCGGACCAAAGGTGTGATTCCGCCCCAAGATGAGCCCGTGCCCCATTAGCTAGTTGGCAGGGTAATGGCCTACCAAGGCTATGATGGGTAGCTGGTGTGAGAGCACGACCAGCCTCACTGGCACTGAGACACTGGCCAGACACCTACGGGTGGCTGCAGTCGAGAATCTTTGGCAATGGACGAAAGTCTGACCAAGCGACGCCGCGTGCGGGATGAAGGCCTTCGGGTTGTAAACCGCTGTCGTAGGGAATCAAATGTACGGGGGTTCTCCCCTGTATTTGAGAGATCCTAGGAGGAAGGAGAGGCTAAGCTCGTGCCAGCAGCCGCGGTAAGACGAGCTCTCCAAACGTTATTCGGTATTACTGGGCTTAAAGAGTTCGTAGGCGGCTTTGTAGGTGGGGTGTGAAAGCCCTCGGCTTAACCGAGGAACTGCGCCCCAAACCACAGGGCTTGAGGGGTATAGGGGTAAGCGGAACAGATGGTGGAGCGGTGAAATGCATTGATATCATCTGGAACACCGGTGGCGAAGGCGGCTTACTGGATACTTTCTGACGCTGAGGAACGAAAGCTAGGGTAGCGAACGGGATTAGATACCCCGGTAGTCCTAGCCGTAAACGATGAGCACTAGTCTGAGGATCTGTCACAGATTCTCGGACGTAGCGAAAGTGTTAAGTGCTCCGCCTGGGGAGTATGGTCGCAAGGCTGAAACTCAAAGGAATTGACGGGGGCTCACACAAGCGGTGGAGGATGTGGCTTAATTCGAGGCTACGCGAAGAACCTTATCCTAGTCTTGACATGCTTAAGAACCTGACTGAAAGGTTGGGGTGCCCGCAAGGGAGCTTTTGCACAGGTGCTGCATGGCTGTCGTCAGCTCGTGTCGTGAGATGTCGGGTTAAGTCCCTTAACGAGCGAAACCCTTATCTCTAGTTGCCAGCGGGTCATGCCGGGGACTCTAGAGAGACTGCCGGTGTTAAACCGGAGGAAGGTGGGGATGACGTCAAGTCCTCATGGCCTTTATGATTAGGGCTGCACACGTCCTACAATGCAACATACAAAGGGAACCAAAATCGCGAGATCAAGGAAATCTCAAAAAGTGTTGCTCAGTTCGGATTGCAGGCTGCAACTCGCCTGCATGAAGCTGGAATCGCTAGTAATCGCGGGTCAGCATACCGCGGTGAATGTGTTCCTGAGCCTTGTACACACCGCCCGTCAAGCCACGAGAATTGGGAGGGCCCGAAGTCGCTGAGCGAACCGCAAGGACGCAGGCGCCGAAGGTCAGCTTGATGATTGGGACTAAGTCGTAACAAGGTAGCCGTAGGGGAACCTGCGGCTGGATCACCTCCTTTCTAAGGATAATTACAGTCTACGATGGCTCTGCCAGACGTAGGCACAATTAAGTGACCACAATTGTTCGAAGAGTAAAACTCATCTATCTGGTACTGTGTCAAACAGTGTCAGTGAAATACACCAGATTTCAAAATAGAGAAGCCCGGCTTAGTGCAAACTAAGTCGGGTTTTTTTTTGCGCTCTGCGTCCATCCGCTGCTCTCAACTATTCCTGCTCTTGCGCGGGTTCGGATGCGACCAAGCATCCCGAAATGGCATTGTCCAGCCTCATCGAATACAATGATGATTGGTTAGGATCCCACTATTGAGATGATGTCATGAGCATTGCGTTAGCAACAACTTGGGAAGATCGATTAACAGACCTCGGCAACGTTCCGACAGCTAGGGTTAGAAGCGAACCTGCACCCGGCGCTGCAACCGTCGAAGATGTCGTGAGACTGCGTAACTCGGAACGCCGACTCTATGAATTGGTTGACGGCACATTGGTGGAGAAGGCAATGGGTTGGCAAGAGTCTTTTTTAGCGGGAATTCTTCTGCAGTGGCTGAACAATTTCCTCGACCAGCATCGCATTGGCGTCGCAACTGGTCCAGATGGGATGACGCGGCTCTTTGGGGATACGGTGCGTGCTCCCGATTTGGCATTCGTTGCTTGGGAAAGGATGCCTGGAGGCCGGATTCCGAAGGAACCTGTGCCTGATCTTGTCCCTAATTTTGTGATCGAAGTCTTATCTGCAGGCAATACCTATGGCGAGATGTCTCGCAAGCGACGCGAGTACTTTCACGCTGGCGTCGAGCTGTTATGGATGGTCGATCATCGATCGCGAACCGTCACCGTATTTAGAACGCCCCTAGACGCCACCGTGGTTACCGAGGGACATAATTTAGATGGCGGCAATGTCCTACCGGGCTGGAAAGTCGACATCGCCGATCTATTCAGCCGCTTAGAAAGCAATGCTGACACACAATAATTTTTGGCTCATCTTCCCGACAACGGGATGTGTGGGCATCGTTGGGCGTCGCTTGACGATTTCGCTGTGCCGCTGCCAGGGGAAATACTGGCGATCATCGCAAATTGTCCAAAGTTCTTGGTAATATTGGTGCGAGTTTCACGTGATTCTCGATCGCCAAGCAATGCGAGTTCGCCGGAACGTTGGTGTGTGTTTGTTGAATGCCCGATGGCCAATGAATATCGAGTCGCTCGACCATCGTCGCGTCACCTAGTCCGATGTGGATCACTTTTTCGTTCGACGCCATATAACCATAGCCCGCTACCAATTGGTGGGTCGATTGCCGGCCCGAGACTGTCGCGACAACTTCCGTTCCGACCGCGTCGCGATGGGACTGTGTTCCGACGAAGCGAATGCTTAAGAAGTTACCGGATTCCGATTCATTTCGAACGAGACTCGCAGGTCTCTCAAGATCGGTTGCTACAAAATCCTGCCTACCATCTCGATCGAAGTCGACCAAGGCCAAGGCCCGTCCAAGGCGTTCTTTCGCAAAATAAGCGCCCGTCGCGGGAGACCGATCCTCAACGAATTTCCCTTGCCCATCCCCAACAAAAAACTGCGCTCGCATTCGAAACGGAGTCCCTTTGTGCGACATGTCATCGATATGACCATTGAGCACGATGAGATCGGCGATTCCGTCACAGCGGGCGTCGATGAATTGCGTTCCAAAGCCAAGCATCTTCACGCTTGGTTTAACCAGTCCCGAAGCGCGAGTGGCATCTCGAAAAATTCCGCCGGACTGCTGAAGATACAGCGTATTCGATTCGTCATAGTAGTTGGTTACCAACAGATCGATTGCTCCGTCATGATTGACGTCGCCAATCGCAATCCCCATGCAGGCTTGCGCCTTTCCATCACCATCGTAGGCGAGTCCGTTCAGCATTGCATTGTCCACAAATCGAATATGCAACGGCGAGCTCACGTCGGGTTCTGCGGTCAACATCATGTTGGCCACTTGATCGTTGGCTACGAAGATCGATGGGAGTTGGTGGTTCTGGAGGCGAAAGATGGCTAAACCCAACGCATTGCCTTCTTGTATCGAAGGCGAAAGCACTTGGGGACTCACGTCGCGAAAGATTCCTTTCTCATCGACGGCTAACAATCTCCCCTTGGCCTTGCGAAAATTGAGTGGCGAGCATGCGCGGGGTTTTCCTTCTATGAGACATCTGCGAGTCGCCACGTCCTCCCCTTCCACGTAGTTAGCGTCGTAAATCTCTGCTAGTCCATCACCGTTTAAGTCCGCGATAGCAGCGCTAACGGTCCAGCTTGCGGACATGACGGCGATCATCGCCGAACCCTCGCGGAAAGTGCCATCGCCCTGGTTGATCCAGAGTTGGTTGACACCAAAATTGCATACGTAGATGTCATCGAATCCGTCGCTATCGACATCCCCGATGGCCACACCCTGGCCAAATGCATTCTCTTCGATCCCTGCGCGATTGGTTACATCGTCGAAGATGGGAACATTAGCGTCCTTCCATCCTCGGTTGCGCTTCAACCGATCGGAATGGGATTGATCTGTTCCGTCCGATGGCCAGTCGCTCCCTTGTGCCAAAAACAGGTCGGGCCAACCGTCTCGATCGTAGTCGAGAACTCCAACACCTCCGCCCGTAATCTCAAACATACGCCGACCATCCTCAAACGAAGTGCGCGATGCGTAGTAAGTGAAATCGAGTTCGCCGTCGAGTTCCGTGAATCTCACTTCCCTTTTTGCCTGCTCTGGTAGGGATGCGATGAGAGGCGCTGCGCTTTTCTCCAGCTCCCACACAGGTAACTTAAGGGATTGCATCCATTGGGAATCGACGACACTCACATTCCCGTGTGTGCGTGTTGAACGTCGATCGAGCAGGGGACGCGCCTTATCGGTTAAGCTTTGCAAATCTCGATTCAATGGGTCAACCGAAAGCCCGTACTGATTCCAAGCCATCGATTCCCAGGCACGTCCAAGTTCAAGCGTCTGTTGGGCAGCCAGCACAATAGGTTCCAATCTCCCTTTCGACCTCAAGTACTGTTCGTACTCCATTTCGGACATTTTCCTCTGAGCGAGGGCTTGTCGTCCGGACCACTCGTCCGCCATAATCCTTTCGAAAACAAGAAGTAGCTTTTCTAGTTGAGCAGCGCGATTTGCAGTGGCTCGGGCTTGATCCAGATTCCCAAGACTTGCACTCACCTGCGCCAATGCGTTCAAGGCCGCGAGATGATCTGGATCCAAATGGAGCGATTCGGCAAAGCATCGTGCGGCGGCTTCCAGTTGTCCGTGATCGCGAGCCCACTCGCCTCGAATAAACCATATGTCTGGATGCAGCTCTGCGTTGATAGGAAGAGAGCGATTCCAAGAATTGATTTGTTGTGGATCGGATTGAAGCAAAAGCTTGCCGAGTTGCACATGGGCTTCCACCAAGTTCGGCGATTGATTCAGAACTTCGGTAAGCAATCGCTTGCACTCGTCGAGAGCCCCTTCTCTCAATCTAATTCTTGCCAGACCTAGCAGAGGTAAGCGATCATTGGGGGCTGCTGAGAGAAAATGGCTTAATTCCTTTTCATTCTCAACCGATTTGGCGATGTTTCCTAAGTACAACAGCTGTTGTGCCGAGAACTTTCCTTGACGGACCATCTCCAGCAAATGAGGTGATGCGTCCCAACGCCGGCCCGCGAGATTGAGCAAATAGATCAAGCGTTCGCGTGCCCTTTCGTTTCCGGCATCGAGCGCAAGAGCTTGTTCCATTCGAACGATGGTCTCCGACATTCGTCCCAATTGGAGCGATACTTCACCGGCCGCCCAACGCGCGGTCGATGCATCGCTTTTCGATGAGTCTGATACGCGATCATAAAGTTGAATCGCTACTTCATATCGCTTCAATCTGGAAGCGGATTCGCCTGCCATCAATAGCAATGTTGACGAGTCTTTTTGCTTCTTGAGCAGCTCAGCGCAAATCGCGAGTGCTTGTTCATGATCGCCTTTTTTGAACGCGTTTCGGGCGGCCGTCAGGGTCATTTTGTCCGGAGTCGTTGACCTATTGCACGCTGAGAGCAGGCCTATGCCCCCGACCGCAAGCAACATTAGGATCGCGATCAACGGTCGCGGCGACCACGTTTTATTTTTCTCCACAGTCTACCCACAATCGCACAAGGCCTACGGGATGAAAGGCATCGCCACCAGCTGTGAGATCAAGCGTGACCTGAGCTTGGCGGCCACTCTTGCCAATCGTGTTGACCTTGGCGGAAACCGGAGTTGAAGTGGGCTTGCGATCTTCTCCGGCGGGCGCAATGCGAACCGCACCGCCTTGTTTGAGGAGTTTGATCTGATCACCGCCTTCATTGAAGAGCGTGAGGACGACTTTGGATGCGCTGGCTTCGTCAATGTAACCGGGCGCGCCCTCTTCGAGGATGCGTTTGGCGTGGACGGCCTTCTGATCGGTCTGGAATTTGAGTAGGCTTTCGTCGTCGAGGAAGACTTCCCACGGCACCCTATGTTTCCCGCTGCCGGTACCGTGCGTTTTGGTTCGCAATTTATTGCCAACCTTGATGTCGCTGAACTTCGCAGGTTGTCCGTTCTTCCAGTAGCGCGTGTCCTTGTCGGTCTCGATGACGACGTTTTTTTCACGCACGAAGGTCATGTCGCCCTTCGCCCACGTCGTGGTGATCTTTCCGGCGGCAGCATCGACTTCATCCACGAAGAAGTATTCACTGTGTCCGTTCATCATGTTCATCTCGTCCTGGATGTAGGTAAGCCACACCCACTCTTCTTTCTCGTTAACATGCAGTCGGAATATCGCGCGCTCGCCGACCTTGAAGTCTTGCAAGTCGCCAAGTGTGGCATGATGCAGCAACTCGGCATAAGGCATCACCGTGAATCTCATCACCTCGTCTGTGCTCTCGTTGCGGAACGTCCCGGTGCGGGTGGCGAAATCGATGCTGATGAGTTCCCCCCAGATGCGGCGCATTTTCTCGCCAGGGATGATCACCTTCCCAGGGGTGATCACAGGGATGGGCTTTGCGGGCGGTTCCTGGGCGGAGATGCTAACGAAGGGGAGGCCGGAGATGGCTGTGAAAGGCAGGGCGAGGGAGGCAAGGAGAAAAAGATAGGGTTTCATAGTATAAGATTTGACGTTGGTTTTGAAAATTTCTTGACTTGAATGACAGTTGGCGTTACTCGCGTCCGTGGAACTGTTCTTCCTTCGGTAACGCAGTGACTTTCCACGTGGCGGGATAAAATCGCACGATGCGGCGCGGGCGATATCCTTCCAGCATCATGTCGCACTTCACTCGGATCTGTACGCCGCTGCTGCCGGGTTCGATAGGGATTTTTTTAATGTCGAGAATGTTGCCTCCCTTGCGATCGTTAACGGGGTCGTAGGTCATGAGACTCTCGCGAGCGACCGCAATGGTGCCTTTCGGCGCGAACTGATTCTCGGGCTCCTTGGAGAGCGGCCAGCCTATCTTGTCGCTGTTCGTGAGAGTGAGTTCGTCCAACAGTTTCGAATCCACTCCGCCGAAGAAAGTCATGGTGACGATCTGTGCATCGTCATCGACGGCGCTCACCCAGCCGGGCAATCCTCGCTCGCGGATGTGGTTGCGATGTCGTTCGAGTTGATTCGCGGTGACCAGCGCGCGGGCCGGTTCGTCAAGCCACATGTCGGTGATGCGACCAGGACCGTAAAGCGTTGCCCAGGTGAGGTTGAAGAGCATCAATTCTCCCGGTTGGATGGCCTTGAGATCTGCGATGGTGGTGCCCATGAACACACGGGTGCTGGTGAGCAAATCGAAGAGCTTCGGCCGTCCGCTGGGCTGACCGTTGTCCTGAAGAGTGGCGGTGAGCTTTTTTGCGTCGAGATCGATGCTGTCGATCTTCCAAAGCTGCTTCTGCCTCGCATAGAACGTGAAATCATCCTCAATGCGGAAGCAGCGACGAAATTCCCACTCGGGCGTCTTGCGATTATTTGCGGTGTCCGGCAGTAGCGTGTTGTCGTTGGGATCGCTCAGGTAAAACAAACCGTGCAGGTGCGTGCCGAGCGGAATGTCCTGCAACGCCGCAGGCGCTCCCTGATACCAAATCGAACCATACGGCAGCATCATCACATCCAGCGGCAAGTCCCAAACGCCGCGATCTTGGCTGTCATTGCGGTCCACCCGAATCTGGAATCGCCGCTCCAGGTGATTGAGTTGGATGATTTCGCCCGTGACCGCGTGTGCGGAACCCTCCGGCGGGAACTGCCCTTCGACAAGCTGGAACCAGTCCGATGGGTCATCGGGCTTTCTGTTTTTGGGGTTCGTACGCTTCTCATTTGCCTTCACAGGGCCGTCCGCATCGGTGCGAAACTTGGGCGGCTCGGCCAAGAGAAGTGCCGATGAGAGGAAAAGGCCATTAAGGCAAATCCCAAGGATAAGTCGCATACGAAGTCCGGTGATGCAGGGTGCGGTGTTAAAGTCTTACTCTGTTTTATGCTCGCATTTTTTCGGTCGAGTTGGGTCGAGTTGCTCCTCAGCTCGACCAAATGGGCTGCGGGCAAAGCCCGCGTTACACCAGAATTTGGGAGATGACTCCCACGCTGTCCTGAAACGTGTCCACCTTCACATCCACGCATTGCAGCATGGTGAGCAGCAGGTTGCTGACGCGGGCGTCGCTGTCGACGGGTCGGCTGCAAATCTTGTAGTGAGCGTTGGCGTTGGTGACGTCGTAATTGCCGATCTTGGGCAGATTGAAATCGACGTGCGTGCCGTGCTTGTAACCAAGGGCTTTGCCGCCCGCGAGGATGGTGGGAAGGTTGGCGTTTCCGTGGCTGTGGCCATAGGCCATGCCGCTGCCCCAGAGGACTTGTGTCGTGTCGAGCAGTGGCGTGTCACCTTCCTTATGCTCCTTGAGCTGGTCGAGGAAGTAGCTGAGCTGGCCGACGAGAAAGGTATCGGTCTCAGTGAGACGACGAAGCTGCTCGGGGTCGCCGTTGTGATGGCTGAGGCCGTGCCGTGTCTGCAGGATGCCGATTTCGGGGATGCCGCTGGTGTTGCCCTCGCTGCCGATGCCGCACGTGATGACGCGAGTGGAATCGGTGCGCAGCGCCATGACCATGAGGTCATAAAAGAGGCGGTAATACTCGCCTGCCTCGGCCATGCTGAGCTTGCGCTGAAGACGAGCGGCTTCACTCGCAGGCATGGCGGGCTTGGGCACGTTAAGCCATTCGTCCGCGCGGCGGGTACGTTCTTCGACCTGACGCACGGCGGTGAGGTATTCGTCCAGCTTGCTGCGGTCTTCTCTGCCTAGCTTGTCCGTCACTCGCTTCGCATCGTCTGCCACGAGATCGAGTATGCTGCCGCGTCGGCTGAGACGGCGGCGAATGGTCTCTTTGCTGTCCTTCTCGACGCCGAAGAGCTCATTGAAAATCTGCTGTGTATTGCGCTCTGCTGGAATCTGGATACCATCCTTAGACCACGCCAGTGACGTACCCTCGATGGCCATCTCGAGCGAGGAAAAACGCGTTGCATTGCCTTGCACCTCAGCCATGAGTTGATCGGCGGACACCGTATTGCGGAAGGCACCTCCATCGCCGGGAACGTTCGCTCCCGTGAGCCAGACCTTCTCACAGTTGTGGTGCTTGCCGATGACCATCGGGTGATGCAGGCCACTGATCGGGGTGATGTCCGCACGATGTTTTTCGAGCGACATGAGCGGTTTGGTAAACGCATAGTCCGCGCCGGCTTCCTTGATCTGCCACGTCAGAGTGTTTACACCATTCGGGATGTAGAGAAACACGCTGCGCTTTGGCCTGGCGGTCGCCTCGGCAGCACGCGAATTGGCGGGCAGCATGGCGTTCATGAGTGGCAGCGAAATGGTGGCACCCATTCCGCGCAGGACCTCGCGGCGGCCCATTTTCCAACGATTCAAGTTTAGGTTGCTCATAGGTTGCTCATAGTTAACGTTTCTGGAAAAGATCGGAGGTAACCAGTGCGGTGACGATGTCGGTCACCCGGTAGTCGTTGGCCTTGCTGGCGGCGGCGATGGCATTCAGGTCATCGCGGTCGTCAAAGGACAAGCTGCGGCGTAGGGCGTAAGTGGCGAGCTTCTCGATGAAGGTATGATTGAAGGCGTCAAGGTCCGCAAGGAGTAGCTTCTTGAATTCATCGGCCGTCTCATAGGCGCGACCGTCCGGCAGTAAGCCGGCAGCGGTGACGATCGGGTTCGCGCCGATTCCGTCGGTGACTTCCTCGGTGCGCCATCGGCCGATGGCGTCATAATTCTCAAATGCAAGGCCGAGGGGATCGATCTTCGCATGGCAGACAGCGCAGTTGGCGTCGTGAACATGCGCTTCGAGCTTCTGGCGCAACGTGGCTTTCGGGCCAGTCGGGTTCGTCGGAATAGGATTTACGTTTGCGGGTGGTGGCGGTGGCGATTTGCCGAAGATGGCTTCGCTCAGCCATACGCCGCGATGCACGGGACGATGTCGTACGCCATCGCTGGTGAGCGAGAGGATGGACGCCTGCGTGAGTAAGCCTCCGCGATGGCTGTCGGCGGGCAAGGAGACTCGCTGGAAGTCGGCGCCGCTCAGATTTGCCTTGGGCAGGCCGTAGAATTGTGCGAGCAGCGGGTTCATCATGCTCCAATCCGAGTGGAGGAACTCACGCAGCGTAAGGCCGCTGGTGAGCACTTCATTGAAAAACGCTTTCGTCTCGCCGATCATGCTGCTTTCCAGCGTTTTGTCGTAATCGGGGTAGAGCATCTTGTCCGGCTGGAACATGCCGACTTTTCGCAATCGCAGCCATTGCGTTGCAAATGAGTCGGCGAAGCGCTGCGAACGGGCATCGGCCAGCAGACGAGCGGCCTGCTGCGCGAGCACGGCCTTGTCGCGGAGCTTGCCTTGCTCGGCGAGTGCGAACAACTCGGCATCCGGCATCGTGTTCCAGAGGAGGTAGGAAATTCGCGACGCGATCTCCCAATCATTGAGCTTCTGACGCGATGCGTTCTCATCCCCCTCGGCGATGAAAAGGAAGCTCTTCGAGTTCAGGATAGCGAGCATTCCGGCTTTTACCGCATTGCGGAAGCTCTCCTTCGCATCGAGTTCGCTCTGCACGATGCGCATGGTTTGGCTGATCTCCTCGTCGGTGACCGGACGACGAAAAGCGCGCCGAGCGAGTGTGGCGAGACAGGCGCGTGCTTGTTCCATGTTTCCCTCTTCACGCGGCATATAGTCGTCGCGGAGTTGCCGCTCGATATCCTCGATGATCGGACCTTTCCACGAGATAGAGTCCAGAATTAGAAAGGGATAGCGAGGATTGCCAGCTTCATCGGTGAGCTTCATCTGCCACGGGATACGGCCGACCTTCGTGCTGATGAACGGCACCTCGCCATGACGTCCCGAACGCGGATTATTCGATGGACCGGGCACATCGTTAAAGACTTCGATGTTGGGCCTTCCTTTGGGCAGGTGCGCACGAAAGCTCACGGTGACTGGCTTGTCCTCGGGAGCAACGATGTCCTGCTCAAACAACACGCGGTCCAGCTTCGACTCATAGACCTTGAGTCGCGGCACACGGCCTTTCTCAGGCTTCAGGCCGCTGAGCGTGTAACTGATCTCATAGATGCCCGCCTCGGGTAGCGGGTCCTTCAGCAGCGAATACCGGAAGATGTCGCCCGGCCACATCTCGTATCGCACCTTGTCGAGCAGACCCAATTCGCGTAGCCGCTCACGGTGTCGCTCGCTGATTTGTTCTTCGTAGAGCACAGGCTTAGAGCCACCGAAAGGGGACGAGGGTTTCGCGTTCTTCGGCAGCGGATTAGGATACGCTTCATTGAGAATGGTCTCCGCCGCCGTGAGATACTTCTCGATGTTCGAGGGCGAGAGCGTCAGCACGGAGCCAATGCGTTCAAAGCCTTGCCATTCTGGGTCGTCGAGCAGCGCGCCGGGGTCCTTTGCGTCGTATTGCACGCCGATCAGATCGCGAATCGTTTGAACGTATTCCTCTCGGGTCAAACGGTTGTACGAAACGCGACCACGTGCAGCCATGCGGGCTGATTCTCCTTCCTTGAGTCGGGCCGCAATCCAAGCGACGATCGCAGCCCGCTGATCGGTAGTGGGCAAGTTTATTTCTTCCTTGGGAGGCATTTCACTCGAGTTGATGCGTTCCATGACTTCAGCCCATTGTGGGTTGTCCTCAAGCCCAACTTTATCTGAAAGATTGTCGATGCGGAAATCACCTTCTCTTTTCTCGGCGTTGTGGCATTTAATGCAATGGGACGTCAAAAAGGGTTGAAGGTCGGTTTCGAATTTCGGTGCATCGGCAAAAGTCAGCTTAGGGATATCGATCGCCAGGGCGATCACCACACTCATTCGCATCAGTACGCATATCGATTGCCGGGGCCAGTTTTGCATTGTTGCCTTTCGTTCTTTGTCGTTCGCCAATATTGAATTCTATTGTAAAGAGCGCCTTGCCGCTCAATTCGAACCAAGGCGATCCGAAACTCTTGACGGTTTTAGCTACCCCCAAAATCCAATGGAACCAAAGCAGCGTCCTTCAACGCAACTTTTGCGGAGCAATTACGCGACTATCGGAGGCTCGTTCGACCCTCTTGTGCCAATTGTAAAAGTTCGGACTCCAAAAGTGCACGATCCCAGATCGCCAATTCATCGATCCGACCTCGAAATGCACGATTGCGTTTTGAATGACCTACGACGGGCAACCAATTGCCGAGACGACAGGAACCTGGAGTCATTTTCACCTCGCGTTGTAGGTAGCCTTGCCGAACGAGCTTGCCATTCGCATAAACCCAACGCATGCGGTCCGGAACAGAAATCACCATCGCAACGTGGAGCCAATTTCCTAATGCCAGCGGTTCGCCGATGAAGGTGTCGTTCGTTTCTCCTCCCTGCACGCCTCCCCGGAGAAGCCCTTGCCGAGTCATTTGAAAGTGCACATCGCCATCGTCGCCATAATCTGAGTTGAGGATCGCATTCATTTCATAGTCGAGTCTGTCGATTTTGATCCAAGCAGCGATTGTTATCTCTTTGGCCTCGCCCGAAACATCGATTTGAACAAACTCGTCGTCGCCATCGAAGAGAAGCGAGTCTTTTCCAGGCCAGCGTCCAGAGGTCCAACGAGCTCCTTCGATTCGACCATTCGGAACACGTAGGGCTACACTTTCTTTGGCATCAACTTGATTTGCAAGCTCGGAATCGTCCGGCGTTCGTTGGAATGGAAAAAAAGCAATCAAGCCTGGGGAATGCAACAACTTCCGGGCATACTCTTGCCAACGAATGAGGCCGATCTGGTTCGGTGTCGTGAAATTTCTTGAATGAAAGGCTGGCGCTGTTTTGGCAACGCCTGCTACATATCGTGTGGAGGCACCTTCTAAAACCTCTTCAACGACCTTGTTCGTTGCTTTGTCGGTCACGTTCACTTGCCCGTCGAAAACAAAAAGATCACTTGATCCATTATTTCGATCCACATCCAGTCCGAATTCCGTTCCGAGATCGATATACTCGGCGGATGGTGTCGAGATCGTGAACCCTTTTGCCGAGGGAGGAACGATTGCCCGCATCTTGCCATGCTTTACGAACGCATGCATCTCATCCTTTACGGTCCAGTGCGCCGGGCCATTGAGAACCAATTCGGCGCCGCGGGCGAAGCGAAGATGCACAATCCCGGAGAGCAAATCATAGTCGCCGGCCTCGAATCTCGCCCCCTGCGGCCCCTTTCCCTGCGAGAAAACCGCGCCTGCTTCATCGATGAGAATCGCAGCAACGTTTTCTTGCGGGACGGCCAAAGATTCGGTTGAAGGCGCTAATTGTGCATCATGATCATGCTGTCGACTATTGGAGAACCACCACCATGCGCCTAGGGACACAGCCAACAAGACGGCAGCGGCAGTAGCGCAATAAGCGACAGCGTTCGAGAAAATGGCGTTTCGATTGAGCACGATGATATCGTCTACCGCCGCTTTCTCGCCGCTCAAGCCTGCCGCGATTTCGGCCAACGCTGAGTCCAAATTGAGGTGTGCCGCGAAGATTTGCCGTGCTTTGGAATCCGCTCTCAAGAGTTCGTTGAGGCGGTCCATTTCTTCGATGGTGGCTTGACCATCAACGTAGCGATTGATGAGGAATTCGAGATCATTTATGGGTGATTGAGTCATGGGTGATTGAGGCATGGAGACTTTGGTTATCGAGCCACTTCGTGTTGTACACAATCCAATAAAAGTCTTCGCATGCGGTGCAGCCACTGGTAGAACGCCGCGATCGACCGCCCGCTGCTGGCTGCCACTTCTTGAATCATCAATTCTGAACCATAGCTTTCTAAAAGCAAAGATCGATTCTTGGGCGTTAGTTTTTCTAAACAGGACTGGAGAGCGATGCGCTGCTGCTCCAGCTGGGCGACATCGATGGCCGTTTCATCCGCAATCATTTCAGCTACATCGCCAGCCAAGACCAATCGATCTCTGCCTCGATCTCTCAGCCACGCGAGTACTTCGTAGCGGGCGATTCCCATGGCCCAACTTCGAAAGTCACCATCCTCCCGAAATTGTTCGAACTTGGCCCAGAGCACCAACGCCACGCCTTGCATGATGTCATCGGTGTCTGCTCGCGACGGAAGAAGCCGCCGGACATAGGCCCGGATCGCCGCCTCGTTGGTTGTGAACGAACGCAGAAAAAATGCATGTCGGCTTGAATTGGCGGTCACTTCAGTTCGAACTTGAAATCGTTAGGACCACTTTCGGTGACGCTTGCCGTCAGGCCCGATTTGGTCGGAATCGAAAATTTTTCTGGAATGATCCAGGTGATCTCAAGCGGAAGCGCCTTGCCGCCCGCAGACACGTCCACGTCCTTGGGTGTCTTATCAATCACATCCACCCGTCGTATGGAGACCACCTGCGGGCCGGCAACCACGCCATCATTTTGAAGGTAGGTGGTCAACGTGAATCGACCCGAACCGTCGGTCTTGCCCGTACCGGTAGTATTTGCTTGAGTGTTGGTAAATGTAACGTCAGCGCCTTCGATCGCTTTGCCTTGGTATGTCACGGTACCTGTCGTCTTGAACCGCTTCGGCCAATTTGGGTTCTCCGCTTGACCCCCGGAGCAACCGAAAATGGAGAGAGTGCCTAGGCAGCAGAGCACATGAACGGGAATCCATCGGGACATTTTGAACAATCACTTTCTGATGACTTGAAATGATATGTTGAGGCTCAACGCGTCGTCGGGACCCATTCACCCGGTGCGCCAAGCTTGACACCCGGTACGCCAAGCTTGACACCCGTTAGAGTCCCAGCTAGAAGTCCATTAATCACTGCGATTCAGGTCCTCAGGCTCGCGCATCGAAGTTCAATCTCTACCACGTTACAAAGGTAATTATTGATCTTCGCTGGCTACTTCGCCGCCGTTGATGGTTGCTAGTGCACCCCAGACGCCATATGGACTGGGTCCACTGAGTCTCTCTGGAGCACCGGAGTTTCCAGCGTTAATCGATTCGCTAATGAACGAACCGAGCCATCCGCAAAGACACAGTTTACACCACCCGCGTGCCAACTTTGCGCTGTCATCACACCCTGCGTATTGATGTTCCCAATCAAGCAAGATGGACTATTCGGAGGCAGGATAGCGTTAAAGCCAGTATAGATTGGCATGCCATCGTACGCTCGAGTCCCGCCCGTTCGATACCCTGATACCGTAGCTGTAGGAAGATATTGGCGTGTCGCGCGATTTGCCTGCGCCAGACACAACGCTGGATTGGCGGTGATTCCAGTCAGGCTCTCGATCGTATTTCCAAAAACGCTACGTGAACCTTTTGGAAAACAGCGTTCGGAAATCGCCATCGTATTGCTGGTGCCGTCCGTGATGTCCCTGAATCCTGCCCAACTTCGAGTCCCAAACAGGCCTCGACGCTGATAGGCTCCTTGATCGCGAACACCGGTCTGGTGATCGCCATGGCAGAAAGAGTAGCTCGTAGTGGCAGCAGCTCCACCCGCCCAGCGTCCGCCGCGATTGTCACCGACAGGACTATCCGAAGGACAATTCATACCCTTGACCTGAAACTGAGATCCCCAAAGATCATAGTTTTGGTTCCAGGGTTGCGTCCCACCAGGAAGAAACACGTTCGCCCCAAAGGTTTGCGTCGACTGGACCATATTGTAAAGAGAGCTCTCCTCGACATACGGCAACAATCCAATCATTGCGTTCAAGCGATTTCCCGAATAAGAGGGACCAGCCGAACCCGCAGGAAACTTTTTGAACGCATCTGCGTAATTATGAAGCGCCAACCCAAACTGCTTGAGCTGATTGGTGCACTGCATTCGACGAGCCGCCTCGCGAGCTGCTTGCACAGCAGGCAATAGCAATCCAACCAAAATCCCAATGATGGCAATCACCACCAATAATTCCACAAGCGTGAAACCACGTTTGCGTCTTTTTGTCATACACTCCACTCCCGTCAAAGAAAATTATTTCAAACCCGAACTACGGAGGAATAAAACCGCATCAAGAGGATCTCCCTCTACTCGCACGATTTTACGAAGATTTTGGGAAGAAGACGGAAATTTTTTCTTAAAGCCGATTTAGTGGTGCCTCAGTCGCCGCTACCGCCAGCGATCGCGTTCACAAGCGTGTGGTCTCGCTCCGCGACTAAGCAACCGTGATTTTATGGAGGCTGGCACATTCTGTGGCCAAGTTTGGGAGTGGTTTCGAGATTGCTACCCCAGGGGGCTAAATCAATCTTGATTCCAACGAAAAACCTGATTGGGACCATCTTTGCGGTTGCGACACAGGGTAGAATTCCGTCCCAAGTTAACGTCGAATTCCTCTTCGAATTTCCAACAAACCTTTGCAATAAATCTAATGAACGATCGCAAGACTCTTGAAGACCGCGCCCAGATGTCCGATCTGGATCGACTCCGTCATTCCTGTGCCCACGTGATGGCGACAGCAATTTTGCGTATTTGGCCGGACGCCCAGTTTGCCTACGGTCCGCCGGGCGAGTACGGCTTCTATTACGACTTCGACATGAAGCATCGCGTCACCACGGGAGACTTTCCTGCAATCGAAGCTGAGATGAAGAAGATTGCCAAAGAGAACCAAAAATTGGAAAGGAAAGTGATCAGCCGCGAGGAAGCCAAGCAGATGGCAGAAAGTGGTAGGCTGGGTGGTTTATCCGAACGTCCTGGGAATGTCAGCCGATTCAAGCTCGACCTCATCGACAAGATCCCAGACGGAGAGGAAATCTCTTGCTATCAGAACGGTGACTTCATCGACCTTTGTGCAGGTCCACATGTCAACTACACCAGCAAGTGCAAAAACGTGCGACTGACCAGCGTGTCTGCTTCATTCTATATGGGGGATGAATCCAAGGGCCAACTTCAGCGACTGTACGGTACCGCATTCCCGACGTCCGAGGAACTGGAACAGCACTTTGTCGCTCTTGAGGAAGCCAAGAATCGCGACCACCGAAAGATCGGAAAGGAACTTCAGCTATTTCACATCGATGATGATGTAGGCCAGGGTCTCATCCTTTGGACCCCCAACGGCTCAGTCATTCGTCAGGAACTGCAAAACTTTATTAGCGAGGAACTGCGGAAACAGGGATATAGCCAAGTCTTTACGCCTCATATTGGCAAGCTCACGCTCTACAAAACCAGCGGACATTTCCCTTACTACAAAGAAAGCCAGTTCGGAGCGATTGTCGAGAACGACGCGTTTCAAAAATGCGCCGCCGAGGGCTGTACTTGCGCCGAAATCATGCAACGACTCGATGGAGTCAGCAAGCGTCTGGCGGATGGCATCAATGAACGCGCTGGCAAGGAAGTTATTCCTCTTGATCGGGTTCTTGCGGATGATCAGATTGTCGATGGATTCATGCTCAAGCCGATGAATTGCCCGCACCACATCAAAATTTATGACAGTCAGCCGCGAAGCTACCGAGATCTTCCTGTCAGGCTTGCGGAATTCGGAACGGTTTACCGTTGGGAGCAGAGTGGTGAACTCAATGGCTTGACGCGCGTCAGGGGCTTTACTCAAGATGACGCACACCTTTTTTGTACGGAGGACCAGATCGCCGAAGAGTTGCTTGGTTGCTTAAGCCTTGTCAAGAAGGTTCTGACCACGCTTGGAATGTCGGACTACCGAGTCCGCGTCGGTTTGCGAGATCCTGATAGCAGCAAATTCACGGGAGACCCTGCGCAGTGGGACAAAGCCGAAGATGCTTGCCGAGCTGCAGCCAAAACCTTGGGTGTTCCGTTCACCGAAGAGCCCGGCGAAGCAGCTTTCTACGGTCCAAAGATTGACTTCGTCGTGAAAGACGTAATCGGTCGCGAATGGCAATTAGGGACGGTGCAAGTGGACTATGTTTTGCCGGTCCGTTTCGATCTTAATTATGTCGGTGCAGACAATACAAAGCACCGACCGGTCATGATCCACCGCGCGCCGTTCGGTAGTATGGAACGATTCTGCGGCGTATTGATTGAGCATTTTGCAGGCCATTTCCCCGCTTGGCTCGCACCGGAGCAGGTGCGTGTTCTAACCATTAGCGAAAAGAGCACGGAGTTTGCAACCCAAGCCCTCTCGCAATTGAAAGCTGCGGGGCTACGCACAACACTGGACAATGCAGCCGAAAAAATAGGTGCCAAGATTCGTAACGCACAATTACAAAAGATCCCGTATATGTTGGTGATTGGCGAGAAAGAAGCAGCGGCACAAAGCGTCAGTGTGCGTCACGCCAAAAAGGGGGACTTAGGAGTAAAAACGCTAACCGAGTTTCTCGGCGACATTGCTTTGGAAGTATCCGAGCGAAGGTTGTAAGCACATCCGCATGTGTTTAATGCCAATTAGCCGTTGGGCGCTAGCCCCGGTTTCCAATTGCTCGACATTCGTCTAGAACCGGGGCGATCGCCGGTTTATCCCAGGGGATCGTTACCTTCACGCTAGGGCGACGGTCAATTACCACTGGCGTAAAGCCAGATGGCATGCATTGAGAAGTCTGCTATTGTTTCCCTCGTCGAGCTTCTACCGGATCTTGATCTGGAACTTTGAGCTCGACTCGCAAGCGAGCGAGTTCCGTTTCAAGTTCGCTTTGGACCGACGCGTACGTTGGTTCACCAAACACGCTACGCAACTCTTGTGGGTCGGTCTTCAAGTCAAACAACTCCGAATAGGTCACATCCTTATCGTAGAACCTGACCAATTTATAGCGATCGGTTACCACTCCGTAATGTTTGCTCACACTGTGGGGGCCAGGAAATTCATAGTAATGATAGTAAAAGCTCTTGCGCCAATCGGCGGGCGTCTCGCCTTTCAAAAGTGGTATCAGGCTCCTGCCTTGCATGTCCATTGGGACTGGCACGTTGGCGGCTTCCAGAAACGTTTCCGCGAAGTCGACATTGGAAACGATCTGGGAACAGGTCGAACCTGGCTTGACGACACCTGGCCAATTGACAATCAACGGAGTTCGCAACGATTCTTCGAATATCCAACGCTTGTCGAACCAACCATGTTCCCCTAGATAAAACCCTTGATCGGAGGAGTAAACGATGAGCGTGTTGTCGTCGAGACCATTGGCTTTTAAGTAGTCCGTAATCCGACCTACACTCTCATCCACACTCTTGGTGCAAGCCAAATAGTCGTGCATGTAGCGATTATATTTCCATCGCACGAGGTCTTTACCTTGAAGGTTATCGTTACGGAATTTTTCATTGCGAGGCTTATAGTACGCATTCCACTTTTCAAGTTGCTCGGGTGTCATCCCTTTCGGTTCGTCGAGTTTGAGGTCGTCTTTTGACATCGTTTTGGCGATCGTCATGTCCTGTTCATGTTCGGCGTTGCCTCGACCGGAATAGTCATCAAAGAGTGTCGATGGCTCAGGGTACTTTCGATCCTGATCGTGACCTAGGTGTTTGAGGTTCGGCTGCCAATTGCGGTGCGGTGCTTTGTGCTGACACATCAATAGAAACGGCTTGGACGTATCGCGACGTTTGAGCCAATCGAGCGAAATTTCGGTAATGATGTCTGTCGTGTATCCAGTGTGTTTGATCTGTTTGCCCATCTCGATCATGGGCGGATTGTAATAAGCTCCTTGACCTGGCAAGATGTGCCAATAGTCAAACCCGGTTGGGTCGCTGACCAAATGCCACTTGCCCACCATCGCGGTTTGGTAGCCTGCGGATTTCAGGAGCTTAGGGAACGTCACTTGCGAACCGTCGAAGACGCCGTGATTGTTCGTCATGAAACCGTTTGCATGCGAATATTTTCCGGAGAGAATCGTCGCGCGGCTTGGGCCGCAAATCGAATTGGTCACCAAACAGCGATCGAATCGCATCCCCGACTTGGCCAACTGATCCAGATGGGGCGTTTCGACAAGGGTTGATCCATACGCGCCGATCGATTGGTACGCATGGTCGTCCGTGAACAAGAACACAATGTTGGGCGGACCGCGATCTATGTTGGATTGTACGTCCGCAATTGCCGGAAAGGCAGCGGGTAGTCGATTGATCCATGCGAGGCTGCAAGCAACGAAAAGGCCCAGTATTTGAATAGAAGGTTTCATTCTATTGGTTTAACCGAAACCTGCCAGAACGTCAAGAAAATACCATAGACTTTGGCAAGGCAATATTTTTTCCTTGGCCTTCATTTCAAGCGAGCGCGACTCGACATGAGCCGCTTTCGGCTCTACATTGTGGACCAACCTGGCAGCGATTTTTGCTTGGAAGAAATCGTTTTTCCGAAACACAGCCCACGGTAGAAATCTTGAAAATCCTCATCAATGAAACGCAAATTGGACTCGGAATCGATCGCTTGGCTGCCCAGCTCAAGGAGCATTACAAGGATCAGCCGCTGACCATCGTTTCGATCATGACTGGAAGTCTCGTAATGCTTGCAGACCTGATTCGACTCCTTGAAATGCCGGTTCGCATTAGCCTGATTCAAGCCACCTCTTACCGAGGTGGGACTAAGTCGGGTGACTTGATCATTCATGACCATATGATGCTCGATATCAAAGACCGTGATGTCTTGCTCATTGATGATATTTTTGATACGGGCAAGACACTGGTTCAAGTTACGAAAAGGCTTAACGATATGGGCCCAAAGTCGATTAAGACGGCTGTATTTCTCAATAAACTCGGGCAAAGCACGGTGACTGCGGTGCCTGACTTTGTTGTGTTTGAAATACCAAATGAATTTGTTGTTGGCTACGGATTGGATTATGAGGATTTGTATCGCAACATGCCGTATGTCGGAGTTCTCGAGGAATCCGATTTGAAGAATCACGTTGCCACCTAACTTGGCGACGCGACTATGCACGTTCCCAAAATACTTCTTGTCACTCGCAGGTTTTGGCCATTCACGGAGGACTCTTGCCAACGCCTGATGCACCACTGCGCGGCTCTGAAACGCAATGGAGCTGATGTCACAGTTGTGACAGCTCGTTGGCATCCGAGTTGGCCCGAATTCGCATTGTGCCGAGAAGTGCCTGTCTATCGATTATTGCCAGCTCCGTCCACAAATTGGAACGAAAACCATTTCCAAAAAAATGTCGTAAGCTGGATTTCCACATCGATAGCCAAGTTTGATTGCATCTATGTCGATCGTGCTGACGGCTTGCTCTCCACGTTGCAAGGCAAGTCGTCCAAGTGGAACAAGCCGATCATTGCAAGATTTTCACCTGATGATTCAGGATTTGGCTTGTCCAATAGTCAAAAGATAAGTCAACTGGCGATGGCCGATGCGTGCCGACGTTGTTTTCGCATTGTATGCCCAACGCCACATGCGCATCGATTGTTGATTTCGCAGGGTGTGAGTGAGTCGCAAATTGTTAGGATCGCCGACATCGCTTGGGCTGGAGTCACTCGGTCGGAAGAGGTGAAGGCATCGGCGGCGCGTGCTTTGTTTGAAACATGCAGCGACTTTGTCACTCCCGGCCGAACAGACATCCTCGTTCACTTGGGGCTGTCTGAACTGAAACCTCTTCGAGCCGTTCTTCAATCGGTTTGTGATCAACTGGATGCCGGAGCGATGCTGCGAATGTGGGTGATCGGGAGCGGAATTCCGCTCAACGCATTGTATGATTTAATTAAGTCGCGAGGTTGGCATCGCGAAATCCTGTTGTTTGACGGTTTCGATGACCTTCAAGAGTTGATTCGCGTTGCGGACTTGGCAATCGCCTCGAATTCGAAGGAAACGCTACAATACTCGTTGCAGATGCTAGCTCAAGCCGGTGTGCCGATGATCATTGCGGACAACCCAGACTGTCGAGCTTGGCTTCCCGATTCCAACTCCTTTCAGCTCTATTCGACAAATCAAATTTTCGACCTAAAACTTCAAGACTGGCTTTCAAACCGAGAGCGATGGACGTCGATGGCGAGTTCCTTGCGTCAAAATTTGCGTCGCGCCAAATTCAGCGACGATTGTGCTCAGCAATGGTTGACCTTGTTTCGTGACTCTAGCATCGAACGAACAGCATGATATTGAGAGTCTGTTTAGTCATCCCTACGTTAGACCAAGGTGGAGCAGAAAAACAACTTTCGCTTTTGGCTCGCGGCTTACATCGTCATGAGATTGAACCGATTGTCGTTGTACTGACGCGAACGGGTCCTCGCCAGCGCGAACTGGTGGACAACGGCGTTGAGGTGCACCATGTCAACAAGCGACTCAAGCTAGACCCGTTCGCATGGTTGCGATTGAGAGGCCTTCTCAAGAAACTGAAGCCGGACGTGGTGCATACTTGGATTTTTGCGGCCAACGCATACGGACGTACCGCCGCATGGTCCGCCGGAGTGCCAGTCATCATGGGGTCCGAACGATCCGTTGACCCTTGGAAGAACGGCCTGCAATTTTGGCTCGACCGATTCTTGGCAAAGCGAACTCAAGGTCTAACGGCCAACAGCCAAGGTACGATTGATTTTTATGGGAAGCACGGGATCGACGCCAATCGCTTTCACTTGATCCCGAACGGAATCGAACCATTGCAGCCGAGCACTCTCACGCGCGAGCAAGCGTTTGAGAGAATGGGAGTTCCGCTCAACAAAAAAATCTTGATTTCGATTGGTCGATTGTGGCCACAAAAGGGATACAAAGATTTGATTTGGTCGGCGGAGTTGTTGCGAATTGCACGCCAGGATCTTTGTTATGTTATCATTGGTGAAGGCCCCGAGCGGCAACGCCTAGAGCAGTTTCGAGACAATATCAAAGGAGCAGAACACGTCAAATTCTTGGGTGAGCGATCGGACATTGGCGAATTATTACCCCATTGCAATCTGCTTTGGAACGGTAGTCTGTACGAAGGGCAGTCGAACGTCATCTTGGAAGCGATGCAATCGGGGATACCAGTTGTCGCGTCGGATATCCCAGGAAATCGAGAGCTGATTGAGCACGGTCGCACTGGCATGTTGGTTGGTGTCGGTGAAGTCGATCAGTTGACTCGAATAACAAATCAGTTGCTAAATGACGACAATCAGCGAAAATTATTAGTATCCAATGCGCAGTTGCATGTGCTGCAAACGCATTCCGTTGAAAGTATGGTCACACGACATGCGAATCTCTATCGCGCAAAGGTGAAAGATCGATGAAACAAACCACTTGCTTTGAACCGAGGATTGGAACACGAAAACTCAGCTTGCAGCTCCCGGACTTCGCATCGGAAGTACGCGTTGGTGGCTTGCCAACGGAACAGTCGATAGACGATATGGTTACATCGGCGCTGGATGAACCGATTGAATTCCCTCCCTTGCCACTTGCCCTCATCGACGATGACCATATCGCCATCGCGATCGAAGATGGAGTGCCGGAGGCAAACTCGATTGCATGTGCCCTGGCCCGCTATCTGGTCCAACATGGGACACGACAAGAAATGATTACGATCGTGCTTGGCTCGGACAATCAAGACTGGCGCGATCGACTTGTCGCAGATCTCGTGGGGCAGGAGTTCTGCGATATCAAAGTGGTTAAGCATGAGCCGACCAGCCAAGAATCGCACGGTTACGTGGGAGCGAGCGAAACGGCGGATCCGATCTACATTCAACGAGACGTGTTCGAAGCGGAAGTGGTATTGCCCATTTATTGCGTTCGAACTCCCGAGTCGCCCAGCGCGAGCGACAAGTATGGAATGTCACCGAGTTTCGCAAATGCAGCCACGCAACATCGGTGGAATTTGGCATGGCTTGAAGACAACACCCATCATATGCGTCGGCAAGAAAAACTGAGCCATGAAGCGGGTTGGCTGATGGGTGTCCAATTTGCCATAGCCGTTGTACCTGCTTGTGATGGTTCCATCGCGAATATTCTTGGCGGCAGCCCTGATCCTGTTTTTCGCAAGGCGGGCGAAATGGTTCGTACCGAAGGCAAAGGAACGCCGGATGCCAATGGCTTAGTGATTGCGTTTGTGGAAGGGGACTGGACGCAGCAGTCATGGATGAATATCGCTCGGGCAGCAGCGCACGCCGATATGCAACTCGACACCAACGGAAGTATTGTTATCTGTTCGGATATCAAGCAAATGTCGCAGGGTATTCTGCAGCTTGGGACGGACGAGCAAGATGATAAGCTGCAGCGAAGATTGCTCAACAGCGACCTGGAAGATGCCTTTGCGGCATCGGTTCTGAGCGCGATCAAGAGCCGGAGAAGTATCTATTTGATGTCTCAATTAACATCGCATCAAGTTGAAAACCTAGGCTTAGCGTACATCGATAGTCCTGTCGATGTAGAAAAGCTCTGCCAATCCGCAGGCTCGGTTTGTGTCATGCGATCGGCGCAATTTTAGCAGTTGTTGATCTCAGAATGCTATTATGCCAGAACGCAATTATGTTAATGTCGAAAAACCTGCCCACCCCCAAGATTCCTTTGTCACCCACCCGGAACGATTTCATGCTTTCTCAATCCTTTTGTTCTCATTCGAAATTCATCCGTTCCATATGTGATTTTCACAAAACTTGGATGGCAACGATGATGGTCGCGTTGTTATGCACGACGGTTGACGCTGCTGAGACAGTCAAGGTGAACGATGGATTCAAGATTTCGTCCAACGATTGGCCCTGGTGGCGCGGTCCCGGTCGAAACGGCGAAGCCTCGACGGATCAGTCTCCTCCGTTGACTTGGAACGAGAATCAGAATGTGGTTTGGAAAGTCGCGATTTCCGGACGAGGCTATGGCTCGTTGTGCATCTTGGGCGATCAAATCTTTACGCAAACGTCGGACGAGGCAAGCGGAGCGCAGTTTGTCGTTTGTTTCAGCAGGGAAACCGGCAAGGAACTTTGGAAAAAAACCGTTCATGCGTCAGGCGGCATGCGAAAGAATGAGAAATCAACGGCAGCCTCGAGCACGCCCGCTTGCGATGGCGAAAGCATCTTTGTGAACTTCCCGAATCAAGGAGCACTTCAGACGACCTGTCTCGACCTCAATGGGAACCAAAAATGGCAGGCGAAGATTTCGGAATATGTTGAACATCAGGGTTATGGTGCCTCACCAGCGCTATATCAATCGCTCGTCATCGTTACATCGGACAACAAATCGGGTGGAGCCATCGTGGCATTGGATCGTAAATCGGGTAACGTCGTATGGACTCGCGATCGCCCCAAACAACCAAACTACCCATCGCCGATCATCTTACATGCAGCCAACCGAGATCAATTGATCATGACAGGTTGCGACAAGGTCTCGAGCTTTGATCCAATGACGGGCTCAACACTATGGGAGATCGAGGGAGCGACTACCGAATGCGTTACGTCGACCGTCACGGATGGTCGGCGGGTGTTTACCAGCGGCGGCTATCCTCGCAATCATATGTCCGCTGTGCTTGCCGACGGTACTGGCAAAGTGGAATGGGAAAACGGGACTAGGTTGTACGTACCCTCGTTGCTCATACGCGACGGATATCTATTTGGAGTGCTCGACGCCGGGATTGCCATGTGCTGGAAATCGGATAGTGGTAAAGAGGTTTGGAAGCAACGACTGGGAGGAACTTTTTCCGCATCACCCGTCTTGGTGGGTGACAAGATCTTTGCGACAAACGAGAGTGGTGACACCTTTGTATTCCGTGCCGATCCGAACCAATACGAGGAGTTGGCCAAGAATCATCTCGGTGACGAAGTATTATCGACGCCAGTCATCTGCAACAGCAAAATCTATTATCGTGCTTCCAACACAATCGATGGCCAGCGAACCGAATATCTCTACTGTTTGGGAAGCAAATAGGGGACGATCGCAATTGCCACCGGTGTTCGCAACAATAGCCGTTACGCATTGCCTGCGGATCCAAGCCTACCGGCTACCATTTATCTTCGATTGGAAGCTTATGATTCTGCGGGCAACGTCGGAGTTCATTTGTTGGATACTCCCATCGACGTACAAGGCCTTGCCCCACGCGGTCGCATCCAAGGCTTACGTCCCATCCAATAGTCTGAAGTCCCAAGTTCGCGAAGCCAAGGCCGTCGGCCACCGTGCCGACGCACATCTTTTGATCTTGCTCCCCTCGCCCCGCACTCGGGGAGAGGGGCAGGGGGTGAGGGGTTTTGCATTGTGTTTTGATTGGTTTTTGATCGTGAATTCAATGTCTAGCTGCGATTCTTAAGCTTAAACAAATAGCTGAACCGGAGGCTACCACGTCAGGGCTCTACCCCTCACCCCCCGACCCCCTCTCCCCGAAGCGGGGCGAGGGGGAGAAAACGCGTTGGGGTCAAGCAAATCCATTGGGATTTCGAGTCTAGCGTGCTGCGAAATGTGGGTAAAGATGAGGCGCAGAGGCCCATGCTTCGGCCAGGGCCGATTCGAACTCCAAGGCAAATCTCTTGGGCGATCCCAACGTGCTCTGCAAGAATCGCTCACGTAAGCCCATCCTCAGCGCTGCCAGTCCGTCGATGTCCTGGCTCTTGCTCTTTGCGATCGCGACGAACTCCTCGGGAGTCTCTGCTACCCAATCGACCATTCCCAATGAATGCAGCAGGCTTGCTCCAACCCGCGATGCAGGGACCG
>Ga0247831_1002894_pt1 | contig 26448 bp, 15 predicted proteins | sample LaCruzMarch2015__9_FD_192406 | JGI IMG/M metagenome (GOLD analysis project Ga0247831, IMG submission 192406) | Freshwater microbial communities from meromictic Lake La Cruz, Castile-La Mancha, Spain - LaCruzMarch2015_1m | ecosystem: Environmental > Aquatic > Freshwater > Lake | place: Spain...
CCATGGTGCGCGTAAAGGTCTTGCGGATACGGCGTTGAAAACAGCGGATGCGGGTTATCTAACTCGTCGTCTAGTTGACGTTGCGCAAGATGTTATCATACGTGAAGAAGACTGTGGTACATTACGTGGTATTGCAACTTCTGCATTAAAAGAAAATGATGATATCGTAGAACCATTGTTGGATCGTATTGTAGGTCGTACTTCATTGCACGATGTATTGGATTACCAAGGTAATTTAATCATTGAAGCAGGACAAGAAATTACTTACGACAAAGCAGAATTAATCGAAAAAGCAGGCATCGAAACAGTTGAAATTCGTTCGGTATTGACTTGCGAAAGTAAACGTGGTGTATGTGCTAAATGTTATGGTCTTAACCTTGCAAATGGCAAAATGGCTCAAACAGGTGATTCAGTAGGTATTATCGCTGCTCAATCAATCGGTGAACCTGGTACACAGTTGACCTTACGTACCTTTCACGTGGGTGGAGCTGCAAGTTCTTCTGCTATTGAATCTAAAATGGTTGCGAAATTTGATGGTAAAATCGAATTTGACAGCTTACGTACTACGAAATATACCAATCGTGAAGGCGAAGAAACAACAGTCGTAATTACACGTATGGGTGAAATGCGTATCTTAAATGATGAAGGTATCGTCATGGTAACCGGTGAAATTCCTTATGGTTCTACCTTAAAAATGAAAAACGGTCAGAAAGTGAAAAAAGGTGATGAAATATGCACTTGGGATCCGTTCAATGCCGTGATCATTTCTGAAATCTCTGGACGTGTACGTTTTGAAAACTTAATCGATGGTATTACCTTCCGTGAAGAAGCTGACGAACAATCAGGTCTTCGTGAAAAAGTAATTATCGAGACAAAAGACAAAACTAAAATACCATCAATCAACATTGAAGGTAAAGAAATAAAAATGTACAATATCCCGGTTGGGTCGCATATCATCATCAATGATGGCGATACGATTCAAAGTGGACAAATCTTGGTTAAAATACCGCGTGTCATGGGACGTTCGAGAGATATCACCGGAGGTCTTCCGCGTGTTACCGAATTATTCGAAGCACGTAATCCATCTAACCCTGCGGTAGTAGCAGAGATTGATGGTGTAGTCGGATTTGGTGGTGTAAAACGTGGTAACCGTGAAATTACGATCGAAAGTAAAGATGGTATCATTAAAAAATACCTTGTTCCATTGACCAAACATATCATTGTACAAGAAGGTGACTTTATCAAAGCAGGTACGCCATTGAGCGATGGTTCTATCACACCAACGGATATCTTATCGATCAAAGGACCATTTGCAGTACAAGAATACTTGGTGAACGAAATTCAAGAAGTTTATCGTTTGCAAGGTGTAAAAATCAATGACAAACACATTGAAGTAATTGTACGTCAAATGATGCGTAAAGTAACCATCGAAGATGCAGGTGATACTAAATTCTTAGAAGGTGATATCCTAGACAAATTAGAATTCCAAGAAGAAAATGATTGGATATTTGATAAAATAGTTGTGACTGACAAAGGTGATTCAGAGACCTTGTCTCCAGGTCAAATCATGTCAGTGCGCGAAATACGAGAAGAAAACTCTTTGTTGCGCCGCAATGCTAAAACATTGGCTCAATACCGTAATGCTCAACCAGCGACTTCAAGTCCAAACTTGTTGGGTATCACGAAAGCATCATTGGGTACATTCTCATGGATTTCAGCAGCATCATTCCAAGAAACAACTAAAGTATTGTCTCAAGCTGCCATTGCAGGTAAATCAGATTTCATGACAGGTTTGAAAGAAAATGTCATCACAGGTAATTTGATTCCAGCAGGAACAGGTATGAAACACTTCGATAACTTAATCGTAGGAAGTAAAGATGAATACGAAATCTTGATGAATTCTAAGCAAATGCTTGAATTTGATGATGAAGAATAGTTTTTATTAGATGTGAGATTAGAGATGTGAGATTAGAGATGTGAGATATGAGATGAGAGATGAACAATAGAACTGAATCATCAGATTAAAATAAAAAAAACCGACCAAATGGTCGGTTTTTTTTGAGGAATAGTAAGTAGCAAAGGATTACTTATGCGGAAAAATTGCACCATTGGCGGTAATTGTATCATCAAACTAATTGCGGAACAAGTCGGAGACGTTGAACAAGTCGGATCTATATTTATTATTTCAATAAATTAATAACTATGCTATTCGGTTCTATTAAAGTTAGTATTTTACTATAGGGAACAAAAACTTCATACAAAGAATTTGAAATCTGACCTACAGAAGAATTGCTGTAAACGAAAGAAATCCCATTTTTTAATAGTAAAAAGTTATCCTCTTGAATTCCAACGAGTAACTCACTTGATTCTTGTTGATTCTTTACAAAAAATAATGAATCCGCAATTTTAAACAATTTTTCTTGGGTAGAAGAATTAACTATGTCATTCAAGTGAATTTGATTTCCATTCAATAAATTGTAGTTCAAATACATAGATGCCCCCATTCCTCCTGTACCTCCGCTTCCATAGTTTGATGTAATTTTTTCAATTGATAAAATATTATTTTCAATTGAAATTGGAGTGATACTGATAACCGAAGACCCTAAAGTAACTAAACTATCCATTATTTTTTTTAAGTCCAACGGTTTAATTGAATACAAATTTTTCTTTTTAATTGTTTGTTCACCAAATCCGTAAAAATCAAAAAACATAGCTTCATTCGGAGGAATTTGTTGAAGTATTAAATTCGAAATTTTATTTTGTATAGATTGATTTTGTAGAATTACTTCAACATATTCAATCATTACATCATTTTCTGGAAGAGCTAATTTGGAATTTAAATCATCTTCGTCACGTTTTAAGTAATTTTCGTATCTGAAAAGGTTGACTTTAGGCGTATTTATTGACTTTTTAAGCTTTACAATTAATTTTTTATTTCGTTTGACATCATTCCAAATTCCAGATATTTCGTCAAAATTTTTATTAAATTTTAAATCAAATGAATTGTATTTATCTGTATTTTCATCTGAATATTCAATAAACTCAAAAGATAAATCATCACGTACGATTCCGCTCAACCTAATTAACTCGCCAAATTTATTATAAAAATAATTGGCTTCTAAAATTGAATCAGTTTGGTTAAGATACATAGTGACATTGATACTATTATCAATGGTACCTTCAAACTTACTAAAAATATTATTGTATTCTTCATTGTGATAATGAAATGATTTAATCCCATTTTGGGCAATTAAAAGTTGAAAAGATAACAAAATTTGAAGTGTGAATAGGAATAATGATTTCATAATTTGTATATTATTTGTTAAATATAACAATTTTAAATGTAATAGAAAAGGCTATTTAACGCAAAATAATTCTGCTAAGAAAATATTTTTTTAATGCTATCACCTATATCATTTTAACGATAAATTACTTTGCTGTTTTACCTATTCTTTTTTTATATAGGTATAATATTGTAAATTCGCACAACAAAATGAAAATCTATCTATAATTGTTTAGATTTATTGATTTTAAATGAACATCAATATACCTCAAATATTATCCACTATTGAACAATCACTGAATGAGGATATTTTTATTGATGTTGAGAATCAAAATATTGAGTTAAAAGAATTAAATAGTAATGGGGAATGGAATTCTTTTTATGAAACAGTTTGTGCTTTTTTAAATACAAATGGCGGTTACATCATTTGCGGTATAAAAGAACACCAAGAAAAGAATACATCTAATAAAAAATATATTGTCACTGGGTTCAACAAAAACAATGAAGGTAAACTGATTGATTTGAATGATAAATTTAAAGATGATAATAGAAACGTCGTTCAATCCATTTCTGAAAATATAAATTTAGAATATCATATCCTTCACAATCAAACAATTGCTGTTGTAGAAATAAGTCCACTCAGAAAAGATTTAAAATATATAAGTTACAAAGATTTTTTTTACGAAAGAAAACTCTCGAGAGATTCAAAAATAGCTGAAAATAAACTACAAGAACAAAAAGAATATAAAAGAGATTATTTTGACTATGCCAAAGAATTAAGCATCATTCCTGACGCAAACATCAATGATTTAAACCTCGAAAAAATAAATAACTATATTTTCAAATTAAAAACAATTGGACTAAATGAAAATTTAAAGAACAGCTTAGGAGATAGTAAAGATTTTTTGATCCGAAAATATTGCATAAAAGAAAATGATTTAACAACACTTGGATTATTACTATTTGGCAACAACCCATTTGAAAAATTAGAATACCGATGCGAAGTGGATTGTTATTACAGTTCAGAAAATACAATTTCAAAAGATGATAAAGTATTCAAAAATGATGTACTTAATTTAATTGATGATACATTTATTTTTATTTGGAATCATATCAATATTGGCAGAACTCAATCTAAAGGAGGACAAGCACTTCCTGAGTATCCAGAAAAACTGATTAGAGAGACTATAAATAACGCTATTGCACATCGAGATTATTTTATCAATAAATTTATCACAATTAAAATTGCACCGTTTGAAAATATAAAAATTACAAACCCTGGAAATTTTAAACAAAAAATGTTAATCCTTGACACTTCGACTCCTATTGAAATTAGAAGGATAAAAGCGGGCCTTGTAGAAACACAAAATCCTAAATTGGCAGACTTTTTAAAAACATACAAAAAAATTGAAAGTCAAGGAATTGGCATTTCGACCCTTGTAACTGAATGTCTTGACAATAAAATTGATGTTCCATATTATGATTTAAGCAAAACAGATGAGGTAACTTTAGTCATTCAAAATGGCGAATTAATAGACGACGAAATCGTACATTGGTTAAACTCTTATGAAAATTTCATTCAATCAAAAATAGAAAACTATAACGCTGAACACAAAGCTATTCTTGCTTATTTTTATAAATCTCAAAAATTGAATCTTTTACGAAAATATACAATATTATTAAACGAAGATAACAACCATTTAAATGCTATTTTAGATTTAAAAAAATCTTATTTAATAACAGAACATTTAACGGCAAGCTCTGAAAAAACGCCTATTTATATTTTAAATAGTGTACTTACAAAAGAACATTTTTTAGACGAAATAAAAAAAATAATCAATTTTGATTTAGAAGAAATTACAACTCTTCAAAAAAATGTTCTTTCTATTTTATACAGAAATAACTATTACAATAAAAAATCTTTAAAACCTTCTGAAATAACACCAGAACTATATCTGAAATTGCACGGGAAAAATATAGAACCGAAAAAATACGAAACTCTAGGCAGGCAAGTACGAAAAGTCTGTGCTGACTTTTTCGAAAAAAATATTTTAACTAAATTCAAAAACTCATCTTATTCAATAATAAACATATAAAACTATGGCATTCGACATTTCAATGATCCAGGCTACTTACGCCAAATTCCCCGAAAGAGTAACTGCAGCTCGCAAAGCACTAGGCAGACCACTTACATTATCTGAGAAAATCCTTTATGCACACTTAGATGCTGGCATGGATTTAAAAGATTATCCTCGTTTAAATTCATATGTAGATTTTAATCCTGATCGAGTGGCTATGCAAGATGCTACAGCTCAAATGGCTTTATTGCAATTTATGCAAGCTGGTCGTCCGACAGTAGCTGTACCTAGTTCGGTACATTGCGACCATTTAATTATGGCTAAAACAAATGCAAAAACGGATTTAGAATTTGCAAATACAGAAAGTAAAGAGGTTTTTGACTTTTTAGCTTCTGTCAGTAATAAATACGGTATTGGATTTTGGAAACCAGGTTCTGGTATTATTCACCAAATCGTATTGGAAAACTACGCATTCCCAGGGGGTATGATGATCGGAACCGATAGTCACACCGTTAATGCAGGTGGACTAGGTATGGTTGCCATTGGCGTTGGTGGTGCGGATGCTTGTGATGTGATGGCAGGTTTGCCATGGGAATTATTGATGCCGAAATTAATCGGGATCAAATTGACAGGTAAATTAAATGGCTGGGCTTCAGCAAAAGATGTAATATTAAAAGTAGCTGGTATTCTTACTGTAAAAGGTGGAACAAATGCAATTGTTGAATATTTTGGAGAAGGAGCTACAAACCTTAGTTGTACTGGTAAAGGCACTATTTGTAACATGGGTGCAGAAATAGGCGCTACCACATCTACCTTTGGGTACGATGAGAGCATGGAGAAATACCTTCGTGCAACAGGACGCGCAGATGTAGCTGATGCAGCCAATGCAATCAAAGAACATTTAACTGGGGATGCTGAATGTTATGCTAACCCAAGTCAATATTTTGATGAAGTATATGAAATCAATTTGGACACCTTAGAACCTCATATCAATGGGCCTTTCACACCAGATTTAGCTACTCCTCTTTCTAAAATGAAAGAAGCTTTAGCAACGAATAATTGGCCATCAAAAATTTCTGTTGGTCTAGTAGGAAGTTGTACCAACAGTAGCTATGAGGACTTATCGCGTGCAGTTAGTTTAGCATCTCAAATCAATGAAAAAGGATTAAAATTAAATTCAGAATTCAATATCAATCCTGGTTCTGAACAAATACGCTATACCGTAGAACGTGATGGCATTTTATCTGTATTTGAAAATGTAGGTGCCAATATTTTTGCCAACGCTTGTGGACCTTGTATTGGAATGTGGGATAGAATGGGTGCTGAAAAACAAGAGAAAAACACTATTATACATTCATTCAACAGAAACTTTGCAAAACGTGCGGATGGTAATCCGAACACCTATGCATTTGTTGCTAGTCCTGAAATAGTGACTGCGTTGGCTATCGCTGGCGATTTAGGTTTTAATCCTATAACTGACACCTTGACTAATGACAAGGGAGAACAAGTGACATTAACACCGCCTAACGGAGACGATTTACCTACCAATGGATTTGCAGTTGAAGACGCTGGATTCCAAGCGCCTGCAGCAGATGGAAGTGCAGTTACAGTAGCTGTAAGTCCTGACAGCAAACGCTTACAATTGTTAGATCCATTTACAGCTTGGGAAGGCACAGACTTAAATGGCATGAAACTTTTAATCAAAGCAAAAGGAAAATGTACCACAGATCATATCTCCATGGCTGGACCTTGGTTAAAATTCCGTGGACATCTAGATAATATTTCGAATAATATGTTGATAGGTGCTGTGAATGCATTCAACGACAAAACTGACAATGTAAAAAATCAACTAACAGGTGAATATGGTCCAGTGCCAGCTACACAACGCGCCTACAAAGCTGCTGGCATTGGTAGTATCGTGGTTGGTGACGAAAACTATGGCGAAGGCTCTAGTCGTGAGCATGCTGCTATGGAACCACGTCATTTGGGCGTTCGTGCAGTATTGGTTAAATCATTTGCTCGTATACATGAAACAAATCTTAAAAAACAAGGTATGTTAGCATTGACATTTGACAATAAAGCGGATTACGATAAAATTCTAGAAGATGATACCATCGATATAGAAGGATTATTGACGTTTGCACCAGGAAAAAATTTACAAATGGTATTGAACCACAAAGATGGTAGCAGTGAAACCATACAAGTAAAACACAGTTACAACGACCAACAAATAGCTTGGTTTAAAGCTGGTGGTGCGTTGAATGTAATCCGTGCAAGCATAAAATCATAAGATTAATTTGTAGAATATTTGAAAAGCGAAATCAGCAATGGTTTCGCTTTTTTTATTCTTGGATAAAATAATATCAACAATAGAAATAAGCATTTTCAAATACAAAAAAAATAATCCAGATAGCTTTAGGTTGAAATAAGAATTAAATCAGATTTCGGATCAATTGAACAATTCCAAGTGAAAACAAAATACCTGCAATTCCAAAATCAATTTGTTTTCGATGAGAGGTGAACATACTGACTAGTTTTTTGCCCATGATGGCATACAACCAAAGAATAATTAATACACCTAAACTGGCTCCAATGCTAAATATGAAAATCGAAAAAGATGTCCACTCAAACCATGACTTTTCTACAAAATAGGTACCCCATATAGCCCAAGCAGATAGCTGAAAAGGATTAAAAATTGCGTACAAAATCAAACGTTTCATATCTGAAGTATCTAATGCTTGTTCCTCTTTTGTTTCCTCGGACTTTATATTTAAAGCTTTTTTCCAAGTAAAAAAAGCCATAACAAGTAATACTACAACAATAAGCCAACGTACAAATAGCAAGAACACCTGCTGTTCCATAATCCAATCCATGGCGCTCATACACACAAAACAATACGGTATTTCAACTAAAGAAATAATTAAAAGTACTTTTCGTAAATCATTGCGAGAACTATTCATGCTGATTTGAAAAACCCCCAAATTGATATAACTCGGAACAAGGTAGCCATATATACCAACCCCAATTCCAAGTATAAATTGTATAATTAATTTGAACAGCATTGATGTAAATATACATGCTGATACTATTAATTTAATCGATTAAAATAAAAAAAATCAAACCAAAGCATTCACCTTTCAATCAAATCCTATTGAAGATATGCTAACAAGCGTATAAAAATACGCTGCAACGTAACTATTGCATATAAAACTAAATTATTTATATCTAAAAATTAGTGACTTTTAGGGCTTGGTTTAGATGATAGCTTATAAGCCATGTATCCAAATCCTACAACTAAGTGAAGTATTACAATTGCAAAAATAATAGAAGCCATATCGAGGTATTTTTAATACCACAAAGGTAGGCTAGCTTGTATTATAGTTTTGTGACATTGGTTACATTTTGAGGGTTTAACGAGTTGTAAACCGAACACCTAAAAATACTCTACGGCCTTGATTGGATGCATATCCATAAGTTGGGTCAAATGTCAATGCATAAGGATTATCTGCTGTTGGTATTACACTCCCATCGGTTCCAAATTGTACATTTTTATCAAATGGATCATGACTCCTTGCTATGATAAACGGATTCCCTTTGGCTGGTGTCCAGTTTAAACAATTTTTCACGCCAGTATAAATCGACCATTGTTGTCCTATGCGATACGTCAGCTGTATATTTTGGATACTCCATACTGGAGAATAAGCACGCCTTGGATCCAAGGCACTCAACAAGGGCAAACGCATTGGGCCATATAAATTACCTGTATAATCGATTGAAATAGGTTTCTTGCTGAACGTATAACTAATGGTCCATGTACCCGAATATTGTTCTGTCATCAATTGCCTTGTTTTAATCGATTTTTCATGCAATGAAACATCTTGCATAGTTGCACCCAACAAGAACTTTAACCCATTGTCGAACGACAAATCGGCATTGAAACTCATCCCTTTACTGATAGCGTGACCGTCCAGATTATTATAAATAATTTGATTGGGATTAATATCATAATTTGGAATAATCCGATTTGAAAAATAAGTATACCAAGCTGAGGTTTCAAATTGTAAATAATGACCTTCATGCATAAACACTTTGCGTAAATAGTTCAAATTGATGTTATAGCTTTGTTCAGGTTTTAAAGTTTTGGCTATAACCACCTCTCGAGCACCTGTTAGTGCAGCATGATCTTCTGTAAACAAATTGACAACACGATAACCAGTACCCATATTCAGTCGTACAATATGCTTTGGATTGGGATTCCACTTATAAGCAAGTCGTGGCGTCCATACTGAACCATGAATGGATTGATAATCGTATCGAAGTCCTAAAAGCAATTTATGCTTTTTATGTAGCGACCATTCATCTTGTACAAAAATACCTGGTAAAGAAACTATGGTAGCCTTGTTTAAAGGTATTTGATTGATGACTTGTTGTGTAGCAGGTGTATTATCATCATAATAGGTTAATCTATACGCAGCACCAGCAAGTAAATCGTGAGACAATAAAGATTTATGCCATGTCAATTGACAAAAGCCTATTCGCTGCTTGGCGATGTAAGTCACATTGCCATAATAGCTTTCTTGATTATGCTGATTCAAGGAAGCTGAAAATGAAATTTTCTCTTTGAGTGGCAATTGATAATGCAATAAAAATTCGGTTCGATTGGTTTGGATAGTTTCGCCATACACCCCATCACTGCCTTTATCTTTGGGCTTCCATCTCATTTCTCCACCCCATCGGTCTTCATTTAAATATCGCGCAGCGATTGTAAAAGGTCGATTAAATTTACGTTGAATAGACCATGTATTAAAAATAGTAAATCGTTTTTGCAAGGCTATATCTGTAAACAAATCTTTATTCATGTCTTTAGGGCTTGAATACTGAAATAAATTTGCACCCAACAATGTTGAAATTTTTGAATTGACACGAATCGTAGAACTTGCATCAATATTAGTTTCCAACCAAGAAGTTGTCATCATTTCAAATGCAAACGTATTCTTTTTTCCAACTTTTTTAGTAATAACATTGATTAATCCGCCTACTGCTTCGCTACCATACAACGACGAAGCTGGGCCTTTAACAACCTCTACCCGATCAATAAGATGATTTGGTATACCAAACAATCCATATACACTTCCCAAACTGCTTACTATAGGCATTCCATCAATTAAGACCATCGTATAAGGCCCTTCCATACCATTGATACGAATATCGCCTGTATTGCACACATTACAATTTACACTTGGTCGGACACCGTTCATATTTTGCATCGCATCAAACAAGGATGGTGTTGGATTTTTCTTAAAAAAAGCAGCTGAATAGACTTCAACAGGAACCGGACTTTCGACTCGTTTCACTTCTTTCATTGTTCCAGTAATGACGATTTCGTTTAAAGCTTGCTCATTTTTTTGAAGTGAAATGTCCATTTTTTTAACCTCATCGTCATCTAACTTAATATGTATTGTTTGCGAAGTATATCCAACTTTGGACACCCTTAATTCATATTTACCAGTTGATAAACTTGCAAATAAAAAATGCCCTGCCGAATCAGTTTTAGTATTAAGCGTTTGCGTTTTCAATAACAGTTGCACATTTTCAATTGCATTTCCCTCTGATGTAACTTTACCCATTATACTTGCTTGCTGCGCAAAAACAGGCACTTGCGCTAATAAAAGCAGCAAAAAAGTTACAAGAATTCTGATAAAAAATGGATAAAACATATAGTTAGATGAGCAAATATATAATTGTTTTACTAATCTAACTTTTATTTTTTAGTTATTTAAAAAAAGTCATAAAAAGATTACTAAAAATAGAAATATAAAAGCATCTTAAAAATAGAATACCTTTGCAAAAAAATAAACCATGCCCTTGCAACATGTTCAAGTAGAAGCCTTATTTAATCTTGACATGGATAGAGTTGTGTTAGATGTGCGTTCGCCGAGCGAATACCAAAAAGCACATATACCTGGCGCGTTGAATCTACCATTATTTTCTGACGAAGAGCGGGCAATTGTAGGCACTGCGTACAAACAAGAATCTCCTGATAAAGCTTTGATGCTTGGACTTGAATTTGCTGGTCAAAAAATGCGACAATACATTGAAGAAGCCATGCTTCTAGCACCTGAAAAAAAAGTATTGGTACATTGTTGGCGCGGAGGCAAACGAAGCGAAAGTATGGCTTGGCTCCTATCCATGGCAGGTTTTGATGTAGAGTTACTCAAAGGTGGTTATAAAAATTATAGAAAGTATGCCTTGGATTACTTTTACATTCAAGAGCCCAAATTAATTGTATTAGGCGGTCAGACAGGCATTGGCAAAACCTATGTGCTCCATCAATTGGAAGCCATGGGCGAGCAAATCATTGACTTGGAAAAAATAGCCAACCACAAAGGCTCTGCATTTGGATCATTGGGGCAAGAGCCTCAACCAAGCACTGAACATTTCGAAAATTTATTGTTCGATGCATTTCGAAATCTAGATAAAACAAAACGCATTTTTGTTGAGAATGAAAGTCAAATAATTGGTACGTGTTTAGTCGAAAAGGAATTTTTCCGTCAAATGAAACAATATCATTATATACAATATACAATTCCGTTGATAGAGCGAATAGAACATTTAATTCAAAACTATGCTTGCTATCCGAAAGAACAACTGAGAGAACGATTTCAAAAACTCAAAAACAAACTAGGTGGCGACAATCTTCAAAAAGCCATGCATGCGCTCGACATCGACGACTATGGAGCTGCAGCTATGATAGCGCTCCATTTTTACGACAAGACCTATGCGTATGGATTTGAAAAAAATACCACTCCACATAAAATGCTGCTTGAATTTGACCATTCAGATTCAAGCTTAATTGCACAAGAAATAATCAAAACCTGTAATACACTTTCTATTTAATGGAAACTACTTCAACATATAAACTAACTCAATATTCACACGGCGCTGGATGCGGCTGTAAAATATCGCCTAAAATTCTTGATAGCATTTTAAAATCGGCAGAAACAAAAATGCATTTCCCACAGTTGATTGTCGGCAATGAAGAGCGCGACGATGCAGCGGTTTTTGACCTGGGCGATGGCACAGCGATTATTAGTACAACAGATTTTTTTATGCCAATTGTAGATGATGCAGAAACCTTCGGCAGTATCGCATCAGCGAATGCAATTAGTGATATATACGCAATGGGTGGAACACCATTGTTGGCAATTGCAATACTTGGTTGGCCTATCAATACACTTCCACCAGAGGTGGCTAATGCAGTCATAGAAGGCAGTCGAAAAACCTGTGCCATAGCAGGTATTCCCTTAGCAGGTGGACATTCTATAGACTCACCTGAGCCGATATTTGGGCTGGCTGTAACTGGACGAGTGGATTTAAAAAAATTGAAAAAAAATGGCGGTGCGGTTATTGGTTCAAAATTGTATTTGACCAAACCCTTGGGGATTGGAATACTTTCAACTGCACAAAAGCAAGATAAACTCAAACCCGAACATGCAATGATAGGTCCGACATGGATGTTGAAATTGAATCGCATTGGGGCTGAATTTGGCAAACTCGATTATATAACAGCCATGACAGATGTAACAGGCTTTGGATTACTTGGACACCTGACAGAAATGTGCGAAGCAAGCAATGCATCTGCTGAAATTGAGTATGACAAAGTACCTTGGATCGATCAAACTATACTCGAAGATTATTTAGCACAAGGTTGTATACCTGGTGGCACCAATCGAAACTGGGATAGCTATGGTCATAAAATCGAATTGCAATATGATGCACAAAAAAACATATTAGCAGACCCTCAAACCAGTGGAGGTTTGTTAGTTGCAATACACCCAGATCATACTGAAGCTTTTGAAACTTTTTGTCTAATACATGAATTAACCATGGATACCTTTGGTACTATTACCGAGAAAAAAGAAAAAACAATTTATGTTGTTTAAAAACAAATACTATGAAAGATTATAAAAACTATTATACCATACCAGCACCACCAGAAGAAGTCTATCAAGCTTTAACCTTTGCACCAACTATTCAACTTTGGTCAGGCGAACCGGCAGAGATGAGCAGCGAACCCGGCTCAGAATTTTCACTTTGGGAAGGCAGTATCGTAGGTAAAAATTTAGAATTTGAAGAAGGAAAGAAAATAGTGCAAGAATGGTATTTTGGCGATCAAGAAGAACCATCCATTGTCACAATAAAACTACATGTGCACAAACAAGGCACCTCAGTTGAACTCAGACACACCAACATACCAGATGAGGATTATGACAACATCGTAGAAGGATGGAACGAACCTTATTTCGGAGCAATAATTGATTTTTATACGGGAGAGTAAAATATTTAAACACAACATAATCTTAATTATACAATTTCATAATTTTCCCTACATTTATCACCAAAACAAAAAATCATGCCTAAAATCTTACAAATCACTTATCTATTTTGCTTAATATTTACAGTATCAAATGTCATAGCTCAACCTAAAAAAAATGAAGTCCCTACAAAAAGCCCTAGACAAGCCTTCATGAAATTCGATATGGATGGCAAGACCCTCACTTACGATGCAAAGGACCTCGAAACATACAATGTATTGCAAAATGAAACCAGTGAAACCAAAGCAAGTTCGGTATTCGAATGTAATGTACAAATACTTTCTAAAGCAACATGGCGTATGGAAATAGAAATTCGTGTACCGCCAAAGACAACACCAACTGTTTGTAAAATGCCCTATTCAGAAAACAACTTTCCGAAAGGTGGATTACAAGACAGCTATATCCCAAGTGCAGCCTTATATTTAATCGATAAAGAAGCATCTCATTTGTATCAAACAGAATTTTTGAATACAGGAAATTTTGCAATAACCAATGTAGAATACGGCTGGATAGAAGGGACATTTGATGCTGATTTACCTTCATCATTAGGCCATGATAATGTAAAAATAACGAATGGTACATTCCGTTTTAAACTACCCAAACAATTGATGGCTAGAGATTAATATTCTTTATCCTTACGTAAATACTTTAGTGTTTCCACAACAAACTGCCATCGCCGTAGCTCAAAAATCTAAACTCATTTTCGAGTGCATAATTGTAAATCAATTTCCAATTCTCACCTACAAATGCAGAAATCAATAACAACAAGGTTGAATTAGGTTGATGAAAATTAGTGATGATTGCATCTGCAAATCGAATGGTATATCCTGGGGTTACTAGAAGCTGGGTTTTACAAATAATACGTTGCATTGAACTTTGTTTCATCCAATCAAGCAATGCATTTAATGATTGTTCTCGACCAATATCTTGCGGTAGTTCATACACATCCCATTGTTTGATTTCTAATTCATCTATCAATGCAGAAGGATTCAATATAGCTTTAACGCCCATCCAATACAAGGTTTCTATCGTTCTAAAACTTGTTGTTCCGACAGGAATGATAGGTGCTTGTTGTTGAGCAAGCAATTGTTCTATACATGCTAAAGTCACATCAATATACTCCGAATGCATTTCATGTCCATCTAAGGTTTCGCTTTTGACAGGCTTAAACGTACCTGCGCCAACATGCAAGGTTACATAGGTATGATTGATATTTTTGTTGGATAATGTTTGAATTAATTGATTTGTAAAATGCAAGCCAGCGGTTGGTGCTGCAACCGAACCATTGTGTTTGGCATAAACAGTCTGATACCGTTCTTGGTCAGAAACTTCGGCTTGTCTGTTTAAATATGGTGGTAATGGTATCACCCCTGCCAAATGCAATACCTCAGCGAATGACAAGTCATCATCCCATGAAAATTCAATCGAATACGAATCTGTATTTTTGTGAAGCAAAGAAGCCGACAACACAAATTGTCGTTGTTGACTCTTGATTTCTTTATGCAATACTTCACCTGATTTCCATTTTTTAGCCCCACCTACTAAACAATTCCAAGTAACTTTTTTTTGTTGCAACATAGCAGTCGTAATATCTGCATACGAAGCATCTGGCTCAAGACAAAAAAGTTCAATAGCACCACCGGTTGATTTGGTAAATAATAATCGAGCTTCTACAACTTTGGTATTGTTGAATATCAACAATGAAGAAGTAGGTAAGTAATCAGCGAGGTTAGCATATATATCCTCGGCAATTGCTTCATCTTTATAGATCAACAGTTTGCTTGCATCTCGCTCATTGAGCGGATATCGAGCTATGCGTTCATCTGGTAAATGATACGTAAATTCTTGAATTGATATATTGCGTGGATCCATCGTAAATCAAAGCTGCAAATATAAACTCGAAATCATAGGCGTAAAGACAAAAAATTAAACTGTTTCTGTTGTATTTTCATCCCATGAAAAAATTAATTCTTCTCTTACTCTTAGGAATATCCATTTTCTCAGAAGCTCAACAACGATATCCTTTAGATTCTGCCCTATTTACGACCTATAAATACAGAAGCATTGGTCCATTCAGAGGTGGCCGTGCTAGCGGAGTTTGCGGCGACTACAAAAACAAACAAGTATTCTATATGGGTGCTACTGGCGGTGGCGTATGGCAAACCAAAGATGGTGGTAACAATTGGCAAAACATATCTGATCGATATTTTGGCGGCAGCATCGGTGCAGTAGAGGTAAGCCCGAACGATCCTTTATTGATATATGTTGGTATGGGAGAAAATACATTACGAGGCAATGTCAGCGAAGGAAATGGCATGTGGAAATCGACAGATGGCGGAAAACGCTGGAGCTTTTTGGGATTAGAAGACACTCGACACATCACTAAAATTATCATTCATCCAAAACAAAATGATATTGTGTATTGTACAGCTACAGGTCATTTATTTGGCTCAAATGAAGAACGTGGCGTTTTTAAAACCAATGATGGTGGTAAGACTTGGAAAAAAATATTATTTATCAACGATGAAGTCGGCGCAATAGATATGGTTATGGACCCTACCAATCCTGATATCCTCTTCGCGACAACATGGAGAGTTAAACGTACCCCTTACAGCATGGAAAGTGGCGGTGATGGTAGTGGCATTTGGAAAAGCATAGATGGTGGCGAAACTTGGCAATCCATTTCTAAGAATAAAGGTTTACCTAAAGACACTTTAGGAAATATTGGTATTGCGATTTCCCCTTCTAACACTGATAAATTGTACGCTATTATTGAAAGCAAAACAGGTGGTTTGTTTATGAGTCAAGATGCTGGTGAAACATGGATAAAGCAAAATGATGACAGCAAAATACGTCAACGTGGATGGTATTTCAATAAAGTTTTTGTAGATCCTAAAAATGAAAACTTAGTATATGTCTGCAATGTCGAAATGCATAAAAGTACGGATGGCGGCAAAATATTTCAATCTGTTTATACTCCGCATGGCGACCATCATAATCTCTGGATAGACCCAGAAGATGGACAACGTATGATTGTTGCAGACGATGGTGGCGCACAAATTTCATTTGATGGTGGACAACATTGGAGTACGTATAACAACCAACCTACAGCTCAATTTTATCGTGTCAACACAGACAATCATTTCCCTTACCGCGTATTGGGTTGTCAACAAGATAACTCGAGTGTACGCATGATGAGCCGTACTTACAATGGCAGTATTGGCAACCAAGATTGGAGTAGTAGTGCAGGATTTGAAAGTGGTCATATAGTAGCTGATCCAACTAACGATGATATTGTGTATGGTGGAAACTATGGAGGATACTTATCGCGACTCAATCATAAAACTGGCGAAAATAGGACCATAAGTGTATATCCCGTCAGTCCAATTGGAGAAGGTGCAGACTCGTTGAAATATCGATTTCAATGGAACTTTCCAATCTTTTTTTCACCTCATAATCCAAAAAGATTGTATGCCGCAGGCAATCATTTATTTGTCACAGAAAATGAAGGCCAAAGTTGGACTGCCATTTCCCCTGACTTAACTACAAATGATAAGTCTAAACAAAAACCTAGCGGTGGTACGATTACCAAAGACAATACAAGTGTCGAATATTATTGCACCATTTTTGCAGCAGCAGAAAGTCCTGTTCAGAAAGATGTAATCTGGTGTGGCAGCGATGATGGGTTGATACATGTAACACGAGATGGTGGCAAAAACTGGAACAATGTAACACCAATCAAAATGCCGGAATGGATGATGATCAATTGCATTGAACCGAGTCCTTTTGATGCAGGCACATGTTACATTGTCGGTACGCGCTACAAATTAGATGATGAGAAGCCGTATATCTACAAAACTACAAACTATGGTCAAACTTGGAAAAAAATCACCAATGGTATAGCTGAAACGCATTTCACACGTTGCTTAAGAGCAGATCCAAAAGCCAATGGAACATTGTATGCAGGCACAGAACAAGGTATGTATGTAAGTTTTGACGATGGCGAACATTGGGACGAATTTCAACTTAATTTACCTAAAGTTCCTATCACAGACTTAGCTATTAAAGATAATGATTTGATTGTCGCAACACAAGGAAGATCATTTTGGATTTTAGATGACTTGACATTTCTACACCAGTTAAAATCCGAAACCTTACAACAAGATTATCACGTTTTCAATCCTAGAGCAGCCTATCGAACAGATGGATATAAAAATGAAAATCCTCATAACGAAGGCATGAATCCACCTAATGGTGTTGTGTTCAATTACTGGGTAAAATCGTTTGACGACAGTTCTTCCTTCAGCATTGAATTGAAGGATAGTCAATATAAAACACTGCGAACGTATAGCAACAAAGCAAAAGATAAAGAAGATCAATTGAACCTCGTTGAAGGCATGAATCAGTTTGTATGGAATATGCAAGTGAAGGGCGTTGAAAAAATTGATGAAATGATTTTATGGCATGGCAATATTGGACAATACAAAATTCCACCTGGACAATACCATGCGAAATTTAAATACAACAAAGATTCAACTACTGTAAACTTTACAGTCTTAAAAGATCCAAATTACCAAGCTTCAGAGCAAGATTACCAAGCTCAATTTGATTTTTTAAATACCATTAAATCTAAGTTTGAACAAATACAACAAACCATTCGGGACATTAGAACAACTCGTTCACAAATAAATGCCTTGAAAGATAAATTAGGAAACGATTACCCTTCCGAACTAGACAGTTTGGGAAGTAAAATTCTTATCAATATCAGCCGTATAGAAAACAATTTATACCAAACCAAATTAAAAAGCGGACAAGATATGTTGAACTACCCTATTCGTCTCAATGATAAATTATCTGGAATATTCGATGCAGTCAATCAACATACATCACCTACAGCCCAAAGTCGTGAAGCCTACCAAGATTTAGTCATTCATATTGACAGAGAATTGAATGATTTTAAATCCATTCAACAAAAAGAAATCAAACAATTCAATCAACTGATTCACGAAAAGAAAATTGATTTTATTTTATTGAAGAAGAAGGATTGAGAAAGTAGATAGTAGATAGTAAAAAGTAGAAAGGAGTTAGTAAAATACAATGAAGATTAAGCGTCGAGGCTTCGCTCTCTTTTGGAGAGGGACTGAGGGTGAGGCAGTTTGAAGAGGGACTGAGGGTGAGCCTTTTTGCGAAACAGGTTTTAAACATATCGAAATAAATGTAGTCAAAACAAAAATGTCTTTATGAAAAAAATGATCCTTTTAATAGCATTTTGTTGTTTTAGCTTTAAAATGACAATAGCTCAATCTCTATACTTCCCTCCATTGACTGGAAATCAATGGGACTCGACTAGTCTATCCAGTCTAGGTTGGTGTCAAGACAAATTGGATACTTTACTAAATTTCCTTGACGATAGAAATACAAAAGCATTTATTGTCCTCAAAGATGGTAAAATAGTCGTTGAAAAATATTTCAATACATTTACTATGGATAGTTTATGGTATTGGGCTTCAGCAGGTAAAACGCTTACAGGATTTACAACTGGCTTAGCACAACAAGATGGATTTTTATCCATAAACGACACTACGTCAAATTACCTTGGTCAAGGATGGACAGTTGCACCTAGTGCCAAAGAAAATTTGATTACAATCAAAAATCAATTGAGTATGACCTCCGGGCTGAATGATGGTGTTCCTGATCATCATTGCACCATCGATACTTGTTTGGAATATTTGGCCGATGCCGGTACTCGTTGGGCTTATCATAACGGACCATATACCTTGCTAGATTCTGTCATTGAAAGTGCTACTGGACAGACCTTAAATCAATATTTTGCACAAAAAGTAAAAATCCCTACTGGTATAACAGGCTCGTTTGTAAAGATTGATTTCAACAATGTGTTCATCAGTAAAGCCAGAAGTATGGCTCGTTTTGGTTTATTGATGCTCAATAAAGGTAAGTGGAACACCACAACAATTATGACTGATACAAGTTTCTTTCACGACATGACCAATACCTCACAAGCCATCAACGAATCGTATGGTTATCTGTGGTGGCTCAATGGCAAATCAACCTATAAGCTGCCATCAACTCAATTTGTATTTACGGGTCCATTAAATCCTAATGCACCTGCTGATATGATTGCAGCTTTAGGCAAAAATGGACAATTCTTAAATGTAGTACCTAGTCAACAACTTGTTTGGATTAGAATGGGCGATGCTCCTTCAGGTGGGGATGTTCCGTTTTCGCTCAACGATTCAATTTGGCAAAAACTCAATCAAGTGATGTGTACACCCAATCATCTCAACGAAACTAGTTTGACACAATTATCATTTCTTATATCCCCCAATCCTGCAAGTGATTATATTCAAATCAACTCTACTGCATCAAATTATAGCATTCAAATCAACGATATGACTGGTCGTATGGTACAATATTATGATAATCAATCTGGGCATTCAAAAGTTAATATTCAAAATTTACATGAAGGGTTTTATACAATCAGTTTTATACAACAAGGCAAGGCAATTGCTGCGCAAAAGTTAATTATTCGTAGATAAACTTTGATTTTAAAGAATTCCAAACTACTTTAGAATGATTCTTTACTTTGGCTTGGCATAGCTATTGATGAATAGGTACTTTTATATAAAAAACAGGGTATCTCTATACATTAACTGACAAAAAGAAAATAAATATGGATTTTAACCGACAAATTTTCGGGGGTGGAGATGAAGAAATGGACATTATGCCAATCGTACCGCTGACAGAAGATGAAATGACCGAAGATGAGAAAAAAGCATTACCAGACGATTTGGCTATTTTGCCCTTACGAAATATGGTACTTTTTCCAAATGTCGTCATTCCGATCACAGTATCCCGCGAAAAGTCAATCAAAGCATTAAGCGAAGCTGAAAAAAATGGCAAACATATTGGCGTTTTGTCTCAAACTGATGCTAAAAATGAGGACCCGGGATTTGAAGAACTCAATCGAGTAGGAACTGTAGCGCAAATCATCAAACAAATCAAAATGCCAGATGGCAGTATCACTGTTTTCATTCGTGGCAGATTACGGTTTAGAGTAAATAATTGGATTCAAGATGATCCTTTTTTCAAAGCCAATGTAACTTATCTTACTGATACAGTTCCCACTTTGGATGATGAATTTGCAGCTATGATATCTTCTGTTCGCGAAATGGCCGAACAGATTATGCGCAAATCTAATAACGTTCCGCCGGAGGCTAGTATCATTTTAAAGAATATTGAAAATATTTCATTCTTAAATCATTTTATTGCTTCAAACCTGAATTGCGATTCCAAAGAGAAACAAACTTTAATTGAAGAAGATGATTTTAAAAAGCGAACAGAAGATTTACTTCGCCTTTTGCATGTTGAATTGCAGCATGTCGATTTGAAAAATAAAATAACAGACAAAACAAAAGGTGAACTTGACAAACAACAACGTGAATATTTTCTAAACCAACAACTCAAAGCCATTAAAGATGAATTGGGTGGCGACAGCAACGACCGTGAAGTCAAAGACATGCGCAAACGTGCTGAAGACAAGAAATGGAGCGCTGCAGCCAAAGAAATGTTTACGAAAGGCATTGAACGCCTGGAACGTATGCATCCTTCCACACCCGATTATTCTATCACATTTAATCACCTCGATTTATTGTTGGACTTACCTTGGGATGATTATACTGAAGATGTATACGATATTAAAAAAGCCCGTAAAGTTTTGGACGACGATCATTATGGTATGGACAAAATCAAAGATCGAATTTTAGAATACTTAGCAGTATTGAAATTAAAAGGTGATATGAAATCGCCAATTTTGTGCTTCATCGGACCTCCAGGTATAGGCAAAACTTCCTTGGGAAAATCTATAGCCAATGCCATTGGCCGAAAATATGTTCGATTCAGTTTGGGCGGCCTACATGATGAAAGCGAATTGCGCGGACATCGTAAAACATATATCGGTGCTATGCCAGGTCGAGTGATTCAGTCTTTGCGCAAAGTCAAATCAAGTAATCCCGTTTTTATATTGGATGAAATCGACAAAATAGGCAACGATTTTAGAGGCGATCCAAGTAGTGCATTGTTGGAAATTTTAGATCCAGAACAAAACAATACATTCTATGACAATTATCTTGAATTAGAATATGATTTATCTAAGGTATTGTTTATAGCAACGGCCAATAGTTTACAATCCATCCAACCTGCCTTACGCGATCGATTAGAAATCATCGATTTGAGTGGTTATGCTGTGGAGGAAAAAACTGAAATTGCTAAAAAACATTTAATTCCAAAACAAAAGGAAGCACATGGTTTAAAGAAGTATTCTATTAAAATAGCGAATGGTGTCATAGTTAAATTGATACAAGAATACACACGCGAAAGTGGCGTACGCGAGCTTGAAAGACAGTTAGCTTCTATCATGCGTAACATTGCTATGCGTGCAGCCATGGACGAAGATTTAAAGCAATTTGAATTGACAGAAGACCTCGTTGAAGAGATTTTGGGCAAGCCAAAATATTCCAATGACATTTATAATAAATCAAATCCTCCTGGTGTTGTTGTAGGACTTGCATGGACTTACGTTGGAGGTGAAATTCTATTCATTGAAGCGAGCTTAAGCAAAGGCAAAGGTGGGCTTACTTTGACTGGCAATCTAGGCAATGTGATGAAAGAAAGTGCTAGCACAGCTTTAGCATTTATCCAAGCACATGCTGAGGACTTTGGTATACCACAAGAAGCATTTGAAAACAACAATATACATATCCATGTTCCAGAAGGAGCTGTTCCGAAAGATGGCCCTAGCGCCGGAATAACAATGATGACCGCACTCGTCAGTGCATTTACAAAACGCAAAGTAAAACCATACATAGCCATGACTGGTGAAATCACATTACGTGGTCAAGTATTGCCTGTTGGTGGCATCAAAGAAAAAATATTAGCCGCCAAACGTGCTGGAGTAAAAGATATTATTCTTTGTGTTCAAAACGAAAAAGATGTACTTGAAATCAATCCTTCTTATATCAAAGGGTTACGTTTTCATTATGTTAGTGATATGATTGATGTGATTGAAAAAGCATTGGTAAAATAATATTCTAATTTATTTCATTCCTAAAAGGCTTTGTGTATTTTGCAACACAAAGCCTTTTTTATATGTTCACTAAACAATTTTTAATATTCCTACTTTTCATTTCAATTTCATTCAATTCATTTTGCGCATCGTCAGATTCTATTAAACCTAAGCGAATCTATTATTCATTCGAACAAAAGGAAAGACAAGAACAGTGGAACAATATCACTTATTATCCTGTGCCAAAAGTAAGTGATGCTGAGTTTAGGGACACTTTGACAAAGTGGTGTAATTATCCTCCCATTGCCAAGCAAAAAAGAATAGGTAACTATTCAGAAGTACACGTGAAGTATACAGTAGATGGATTGTTAGAGTTTCAAGATTCAACAAAAGAAGTCTTTATGTCCTCTGCTATAAACTTACTAAAACAAACAAATGGCATGTGGAACCCTGCTATAGAAAGAAAAAAAGGAGTTGAAATTGAAGTTAATATTCCTGTTAAATTTGGACTTTTCTTTAAAAACAATCAAGTACAATATTATATCAAACCTTTCATAAATTATAAATCAATTATTTGTGATAGTTCCGATACCTTCCCTGCATTATTGTATGAAACTACTGAAGATGATGGTGATACCTCAGGGACATATTTGATAACTGAAAAAAAATTTGATGCTCGACAATTCATGAAAGACGACTCAACTTATGGAACTGTAAGCATAGGTTTTGATATTGATACAACTGGTGAAATATCAGAAATCAATATCCTAAACAGTATACACCCAATACTAGATTCTCACGCCATCGCATTTATTCGAAATACTCATACGAAATGGATTCCTTCATACAAGAATGGAGAAAAAAGGCCCTCGCATAAAGTTTTCAACTTGCATTACCAAACTCTTATTGCAAATTACGAGCGTATAAATCAAAATGCCACTTCAATATCTAAAAGTTATTTACATAATATTGATTATAGTGTTGCACTCGAATATTTCATGGATAAACAATACGAAAAAGCGCTGGTTAAACTCAATAAAGTTTGCAATTATTCGATTGACAATCCATCTGCATTCTATTACCGAGGATTAACACACCTTAATCTTGGCAATGCAGAAAAAGGTTGCGAAGACATCAAATATGCGCAAGTTTTGGCCGAACAATACGGCTACCCTTACATCATGGAAAAAGACAAAGTGATGGATTTTCTTCGAAAATCGTGTGGGGAGGAATAAATCGAACCAGATATCAGTTGTATTTGAAGTCTACTTTTGCACATATATTCCATTCGAATGATGCTTGAACCTTTGCTAGCTTCATTTATACAACTATGTAAGTTGTTGAAAATTTCTAGAGTCAATTTCATTTCTGTCCGTATCTTTGCACCAGTTAAAGGTGTCCTATGCATGTGCAAACATGCCGAAGATGAAAAGGGAATACTGTGAAATTCAGTAACACTACCCGGTGCTGTAAGTTCTTTTATGTTGTAGAATTAATTATTGCCACTGCGTTTTTTATATCGTGGGAAGGCTTCTACAATACGAGAACGAGTCAGAAGACCTGCCTCTAACGAAGTATTATTCGTCGGCTTCGGGAAGAAAGCCAGCGGTAGATTGAGATACGATTTCTCAATTTATATTCATTTTCCCGTTATTTTAAATTATAAAAAAATGAAAAAAATCTGTACACTCTTTGCAGCCTTCTTGAGTCTAAATGCTGCCCAAGCCCAAATTATATCGTTTGAAGATCTTACTGTTCCATCTGGTGGCTATTGGAAAGGTCAAGCACCCGTACCCAAAGATTCTGGATTTCAATCCAATGTCGGTTTCTTTGTCAATTCGTGGGACACTAGTTTTGGCGGTTCTTGGAGCGGCTGGGGATTTTCCAACAAACAAGACAGTACAAGTATAAGTTATACTACCAACGAACTAGCCTCTATAGCAGGTAGTGGCAACAACAATTCAGCAAACTATGCTGTAGCCTATCAAAGTTACAATCCTGCCATCAATATCATTCGTTTACCAAAGGATTATCAAACAGGTTGGGCTTATTTGACCAACACCACTATTGCGTACCGTTCAATGCAAAATGGCGATGGCTTTGCCAAAAAATTTGGTGGTGCTACTGGCAATGATCCAGACTTTTTTAAAGTTCGTTTTACAGGCTGGCTCAATGGCGTAGCCAAAACAGACACTGTAGATTTTTACTTGGCCGATTTTAGAGATACCAACAATGCCAACGATTACATTGTGAAAGATTGGAGAATCTGCAATTTATCTTCGCTCGGAAAGTGTGATAGTCTCACTTATGTATTAAGCTCGAGCGATACTGGTGCTTTTGGAATGAATACACCGGCTTATTTCTGCATGGATGATATTCAATTGCTATTCACAGGTACTGAAGATCTTGGCTTGGAACTTAATACAACTGTCTATCCAAATCCGTTTCAAGATTATATCCTTTTGAACAATCAATCAACAGACATGATTCAAGCTGATTTGATTTCCATGAATGGAACTGTATTGCAACATATCGAAGTTGCTCAAGGTGATCAAAAAAGTATACTAACACAGTCTCTTCCCTCAGGTTGTTATGCCATCCGCATCCAACAAGGCACAGCAGTTTATTTCAAAAAAATGATTAAGTAAACATGAAACGCGTTTTACTTCTTCTCACGTTGTGCCTACCATGGATTCTAAAAGCACAATTTGCACCTCAGGCTGGTTTGCTTGGAAGCACGGCCATTCACAAAGACAGTAACTTGTTTTTGGCTTGGGGCGATTCTTGTATTATCACTCGTGGGTGGATGAACGTTGCTGATACCACCTTAGGCAAAGCAAGCAATGGCTCAGACATTGCTCCCAAAAACATGGCTGACAATAGCATCTTGAGTTTAGGCGACGGCGGCGAAATTATTTATTATTTTCAAAACCCAGTCATCAATGGAACGGGTTTTGATTTTGCTATTTTCGAAAATGGATTTCGAAATCCAGCTGATAGCAATATGGCTTATCTCGAATTGGCTACCGTTGAAGTAAGCAATGATGGTATCACATATTATAATTTTTCGGCCGAAAGCTATACCGATACAATCAATCAAGTAGTTGGCACAGGACAATATATGGATTGTCGAAAAATTTATAATCTCGCAGGAAAGTATATCAGCGAATTTGGGACACCCTTCGATCTTGAAGAACTCAGTATGCAGTTTGGATTGGATGTTAACAATATTCACTACATCAAAATCAAAGATGTCATTGGCACCTTGAATAACGAACTCTGTACACGTGATTTTTACGAACAGAAAATCAACGACCCCTACCCAACTGATTTTCCAACCGGAGGTTTTGACATCGATGCCATTGGCATTATCCACACTCGTTTCCCAACTGCTTTGAATGATTTGAAAGCAATTCAAATGCTACTATATCCAAATCCAGCTACTCATAGTTTGAAGATACAAAGTACTGAAACAATTGTAAGCTACACCATACAAAGTATGGATGGACGCATCGTTCAAACAGCGCATGAAAACGTGCAAGATAATATTACTATTTCCCATTTACCTTCTGGAACTTACCTTTTTCATGCCAAAACCGCCCAAGGGCAAACTGCTCAACTCAGATTTGT
>Ga0247831_1002900_pt1 | contig 26421 bp, 24 predicted proteins | sample LaCruzMarch2015__9_FD_192406 | JGI IMG/M metagenome (GOLD analysis project Ga0247831, IMG submission 192406) | Freshwater microbial communities from meromictic Lake La Cruz, Castile-La Mancha, Spain - LaCruzMarch2015_1m | ecosystem: Environmental > Aquatic > Freshwater > Lake | place: Spain...
AATTTACATGTGGCTTGTTACCATTGCAACAGCAAATCAAGGGTATGAGTTATTCTGGCAGTTTAAACAAAATGCAGTTATTATTAGAACTTAACCAGATATTTTAATAAAAGCCTATTTTTTCTTTTTAAGCGAATCTTTATTTTTCCAATTGTTAAAAGTTTCAGGTGCAACAGTATCTCCAATTGAATGGAAGTGCTCGATTGCTTTTTTCCGTTCTCCGAATTTTTTTACCGCCCAATCTTGTAACTCAAACAAATAATCAGCTATCATTTCTTTGGTGGTCTGATTTATATTAAAATTGTACTTCTCATTTTCAAGTTGTGCAACAGGAGAGTGGTATTTTTCAAATTCATTCTTGGCATATTGAAATTCATTTTTTTCATTCATCAACTTTTTTGTTGAGTCATCAAACAGATTAAAAGCGCTGTAGTACATCCCTATCTTTTGCAAATCTCTGAAATTACCATACAAAGGCAAATGCCTTAACCATTTAACAAATTCTGTTTCCTTAGGCGCATCACCTTTAAGTTTTAAGCCTTTCCAAACAATTTCCCAATCTGTTAATCTATCTTCAATTGTTTCTCTTAATGGAGGAATGCTTACAACGTGTTGAACAATTCTATCATAAAAATCAGGCAACAATTCGTTTCGCAATTCAGCAACACTTTTATTTGTCGCAAAAATCAAACGGCATTCAACCTTTGTCTCTCTGTTGCTTCCCATTCTTCGGATTGACATTTTGTTGTTATCATCTGTTTGTAATGCTTTCATTAGTTTTGCTTGAACAAGTTTTGAGAGGTTATGGATTTCATCAAGAAATAAAACTCCTCCATCTGCTTCTTCTAAAAGTCCTTTTTTGATTGTGTTTGCGCCAGTAAAGGCGCCCTTTTCATAACCAAACAGCTCTGCCTCCGCTTTGCTATCTACATCAAAAGAAGCACAGTTCGCTTCCACAAAAGGATTTTTTTTGTCAAAGGATTGCTTCGCCTCACTAGCAATTTTTGACTTACCTATTCCTCTTTCTCCAATCAATAAAATTGAGAACCCCGTCTTAAGGAATGTTTCCATTTTCTTATTGACCAATAGTCTTGTTTGCGATTTAGTTTCTTTGTAAACTTTAAACTCTGCACCAATTGTAGAAATTAAATTAGTTGGTATTTCTTGAATGGAAAACTGCTTAAACCGCTTTTCTGGTTTATCACTTTTGTCATCATATGTTTTAATAAACCTCGTGTTATCTGGTAATTGACCTGCTTCTGATAATATATGCCAAACAACTTGTGTTTCATTACTTCCAAGAGATACATTTATGAATGGCTGACAATTCTTCTGCTTAAAAAAGTATTGTCGAGACCAGCTGCTTACTTCATCAGAAATTTTCTTTTCATTTCTTAGGTCATCTACTTTAAGTTCCACAACTTTGAATTTCCCTTCATAAACATTTTTGAAGTTTGAGTATTTTGTGAGCCATTCGATTTGCTCCTCGACACGATAATGCTGAATATTTCTCCATACTAATTCTTTATACTTTAAAACAAGCTTTGGGTATTTGGCTTCAAGAAAATCAATTTCATCAACTAATTTGTGCTCAGGAAACTCTTTAATAATTTCAGAATACGCCTTAGAAAGATCACTCTCTATTATCAAAGGGTCTTCTAAAACATTACTTCGATGACTAAATCTTCTACTTGAAAGTCCATCAAATGCTTTTTGTGGCGCTATTAAGTAAATAATCTCATCAAATTCAAAACCGTTTTGTATTGGAGTATCGAAAGTTGAATTTAGTTCCTCTTGATTTAATTGACTTAAATCCAATTTGCCTGAAGGTAATTTCTCAAGCAAATAAAACTTGCTTAGAACATGTTTGAGGTAGGCAACACCATGTGTTGTATAATGCCAAGTGATGTATACATTTTTCATTTAATCAAAGGTATTAAAATACTTATAGGTATTTTAATGCTTTAAGGTAAAAGTTCCTATCAACTGATAGTTAATTGATTGCAATTTATTGTTTCCTATGGCATACTAGTTGAAATTTTATTAGTGAATTAAAACTAAAAAAATGAAAACCGACAAAATGGAACAATTAAAATTTGAAGCCGAGAGCTTTGAACTTTCAAAAACTTTAAATGAGTATGAAGGAAATTATATAAAAGGTAACAATCAAATCAAAATGAAACCTATAAAAGAGGAATTTGATACAAAAAAATTTTCGGTAACATCTGGTGGCAGCTGTAGGGCTTCTAGAGTAACACCAGACCAAAAAACGATAAATACAATTTTAGCATCAGCTAAAAAGAAACGGCTTGAAACCAATCTTATAATAATTGCAAGGTATGATTGGTTAAAACGTAATAAGTTGAAATTTCCTGAAAATATGGAGCTTCCAAACCTCTGTTTAAAAATAAAGGGAGGTAAATTGACTCACGTTTTTTATTCTAATGTTTTGACGCACGTTATAAAAAAACAAAAGTATGTTATTCAAATATTGAATTAGAAATGGTTCATCCCAAGGTCCATTCAAAACAAAGGGTGCGGAAGCCGAAACGCAAAATTGGAGGCATATCTAAATAAACAGTAAAAACATGGCAAAAAAACCAATGATTCAATTACCTAGACCAAGCACTAAGCATGGTCGTCCAGGTGGTCCAGCAACCAATAATCCACCAAAACCTAAAAAGTAACTGATTGGGGAGCAATCCCCAATCTTTTTTAAACTTGTATTATATGCACATCCTCAAAATCATTCACGGCTACCCGCTCAACTACAATGCTGGTTCAGAAGTTTACAGCCAGTCCATCTGCAATGAACTTTCAAAGCATCACAAGGTTTCTGTTTTCACAAGAGAAGAAAACCCATACAGCCCTGACTTTGCCATAAGAAAACAAACAGAAAGCAGCAATTTAGATTTTTACTTTGTAAACAATCCGCAGGGTAAAGATGGGTATCGCCATCGGGCAATGGACAGCAATTTCGCAGAACTCATAGCTGAAATTAAACCCGATATAGTACACATTGGGCATCTTAATCACCTTTCAACTGGAATTGTAGACGAACTCAATAAACAAAACATTCCAATTGTATTTACCCTTCACGACTTTTGGTTAATGTGTCCGAGAGGGCAATTCCTAACAAGGAGTATTGGGATGGAAAACAATATGCAATTGTGTTCTGGGCAACAAGATAAAAAATGTGCAAGCGATTGTTACAAAGTTTATTTCAGTGGGAGAGAAGAAAACGAACAACAAGATATTGAACATTGGAGTGCCTGGACACACCAGAGAATGATTGAAACAAAAGCAATCATTAACAAGGTTGATTTGTTCATTGCTCCATCCAAATACTTACGCAATAGATTTGTAAATGAGTTTTCAGTTCCTGAAGACAAAATCATTTACTTAGATTATGGTTTCCCAACTGAATACCTCACGCAAACCGAAAAAACAAAAGACAATTCCAATTTCACCTTCGGTTACATTGGTACATTGATACCTGCAAAAGGTGTTAATCAACTTATTGAAGCCTTTTGCCAAATTGAAACTCCCGCAACATTAAGAATTTACGGCAGACAAAATGGTCAAAGCACAGACGCCTTAAAATTGCTCGCTAGCCAATCAAAAAACAAAATTGAATTTGCGGGTGAATACATCAATCACAATTTGGCAAATGATGTTTTCTCAAAGGTAGATTGCATTGTAGTGCCAAGTATTTGGGCAGAGAATTCACCGCTCGTAATTCATGAAGCTCAATCTTGTAAAATACCAGTTATCACAGCCGATTTTGGAGGTATGAAAGAGTATGTGCAGCATCAGGTAAACGGATTATTATTTGAGCACCGTAATGCAAATTCATTGGCAAAGCAAATGAAGTTTGCTATCGAAAACCCACATTTGATGAAGGAATACGGGCAGAAAGGTTATTTGTTTTCTGAAGATGGCAGTGTTCAGAATATCCAGGACCATTGCAGCGCATTAGAGAAAATCTACGACCGTTTTATTACACCAAAAAACCTATGGCGGATAACCATTGACACCAATCCTGAAGATTGTAACCTTAAATGTATCATGTGTGAAGAGCACAGTCCTTACAGTGATTTCATCCCAACACTATTCAAAGAAACAGGCGTAAAACGAAGGCGAATGAAGTTTGAAACAGTGGAAGATATTTTTCTACAAGCTGAAAAAATAGGTGTAAAAGAAATTATCCCTTCTACAATGGGAGAGCCTTTGCTTTATAAAGAGTTTGATAAAATATTTGAATTAGCAGAACAGAAAAACATAAAAATCAACCTTACTACAAACGGTACTTTTCCTAAAAAATCAGTTTCAGCATGGGCAAAACTCATTGTTCCAAATACAACTGATGTAAAAATAAGTTGGAGTGGTGCAACTAAGGAAACGTCAGAAAAAGTAATGCAGGGTATTGACTTTGAAAAAGCGATTGAAAATGTAATAGAGTTTATCAAGTATCGTGATGAACATCATGCAAATACGGGCTATTTCTGCCGAGTAACTTTTCAATTAACATTTATGCAAAACAACATGCAGGAGTTAGCAGACATTATAAAACTGGCTGCTTCATTAGGGGTTGATAGGGTAAAAGGACATCAGCTTTGGGCGCATTTTGATGAAATAAAAGGCCTTTCTATGAAGGCATCTAAAGAAAACACAGCTCAATGGAATAACTATGTAAAACAAGCATTAGAAGCCCAAGAGCAATACAGAAAACCCAATGGCGAAAAAGTGCTTTTAGAAAATATCATTCCCCTATCAGAAAATGAAAATACAGAAGTGCCAGAGCATTACGATTGTCCATTTCTCAGCAAGGAATTATGGATTTCAGCTACAGGAAAAATATCTCCTTGCTGCGCTCCAGATAATCTTCGTAAATCTTTAGGTGATTTTGGAAACATTTCTACCACAACTATTGAAAATGTTTTACAAAGTTCCGAATACATCCAACTTGTGAATACCTACAAAACAATACCGCTTTGTAAAACTTGTAATATGCGTAAGCCGAAATAATATGATAGAAGAAACATTAAAACACTATTCAGAAAATGACCAACTCTCATTATTAATTAGACATGGTGATAGAGACAAAATTCCACATGGTTCATTCGGCAATGAAATTCTTCTGAATGAAAAAGGGAAACAGAACTCCATAAAATTTGGAGAGGGCATTGCTGGCATGAGGTTAAATAAAATACTAACCAGCCCAATTGGCAGATGTATTCAAACTGCGGAGTTCATAGCAAAAGGTTATGGAAAAAACATTGAAATAATTGAGACAACAGCTTTGGGTGCTCCGGGCTTGCATATCATTGATGAAAAATTAGCAGGTGAATTTTTCTTAAAGAATGGCTTTGATGAAATGTATAAGAGTTTTATTCAGGAAATCGAAATACCAGGAGTTCCTAGATTATCAGAATTTAACAAATCTTTTACAAATCATTTGGTTGAAAATACAAATCAAAATGGCTTAACGATTTTTGTTACACACGATATGCTAATCGCTTTTTACCATTACAGCATAAACAAGACGATTTACACAAAAGAAAATTGGATTAAATATTTATCGGGTTTATTGCTCAAAAACGGAAAATATGAAAAATGAACTCAAATCAATGTTTACTGAATACTGGAAATACCTAGCTGTAAACGCGGCTTGTGTATTAGAAATATTTGATAAAATATTTAGAGGGCAAAACAGCTCAGAAAAATTAGTTAAAAGTAATAATTGGGATTCAAGGACATTAATGAATTTAATGGAATTTCTAATTAATGAAAGTTACTTAAATGTGTTAGAAAATAATGATTACATTTTAACGGAGAAAGGCAATCTTCTTAGAAAAGATAATCCCGAAGGCCTTTATTATGCTTGCTTAAACTGGTCTGGAGAACATTTAAATGCTTGGCAAAATCTTAAATATTCAATTGAAACAGGAAAGAGTTCATTCGAACAGATTTACCGAAAACCATACTTTGACTATTTGAATGAACATCCAGAAAAGCTGATGAATTATCACAAGGCAATGTTTGAATATGCAATAGAAGACTACAAGGAACTACCAAATATTATTGATTTCAGCGTTCACAATAGTATAATGGATGTTGGCGGTGGTTATGGCGCTGCGATAAGTTTGATAAAGAAGAAATATCCAAATATAAGATGCTTATTATTCGATTTATATAAAGTCATTGAGCATGTTACAAATGAAAGTTTAGAAACTATAGGAGGAGACTTCTTTATTGAAATACCTTGTTATACTGATGCAATAATGCTTTCGAGAGTCTTACACGACTGGGATGATAAAAAAGCAAACCTTTTACTACAGAATTGTTTTAATGCATTACCTCAAAACGGAACTTTATATGTGATTGAAAACTGCACAGATAAAATTCAAACTAATTTATCATTACTATCATTAAATATGGCTGTAATGTGCCAAAGCTATGAGCGCAATTCTATTGAATACCAAAACCTCTGTGAAGCACAGGGATTTTCTTTTCATGAAAGCAAACAATTAAATGGGCTACAAACAATTTTGATTTACAAAAAATGAATTGGCAAGACATTAAAGTATCAGAAGACAACACTCACTTTCTATTTGAAGGAAAAGCAATTTTCGATAAGCGTTTTATTGAAGTGCTCAAATTTCATTCACCAGGTCTTGCTCCAGTTAAGGATGAAAGCGGCGCGTATCATATTGACGCAACAGGTAAACCACTATATAATGATAGGTATTTTAGAACCTTTGGCTTCTACTGCAACAGAGCCACAGTCGTGCTAAATGAAAAATGGTTTCACATCAATGAAATGGGTAAACAAGTTTATCAAAATTCATTTCTATGGGCAGGTAACTATCAGGAAAACTTTTGCACTGTAAGAGATGTCAACAATCAATATTTCCATATTGATTTAGATAGTCATAAAATCTATTCCCAAACATTTATCTATGCAGGCGATTTTAAAGATGGAATTGCATGTGTTAAAACTTCGGAGGGTTTTTACAAGCACATAGACATTAATGGTAACTTTTTGAATGATATCAACTTTCTTGATTTAGGAGTATTCCATAAAAACTTTGCAACCGCAAAAGATGAATTCGGATGGTTTCATATTGATAAACAGGGCAGGGGAGTTTACAAGGAAAGATATTTCAGCATTGAACCTTTCTACAATAGCTTTGCTTTGGTTACTCAATTTGATAATCAGAAGATTATAATTGACGAAACAGGTCGTAAAGTTATTTCTGTTTAAATTGATTCTTGGAAAATACAATTATTGATATTTTTTAATAATAAAAGAGTTATAAGAAATTATTAAAAGCAGATAGGAGCTTAAAATATTACCCAATTTAATTTTTAAAAAAAATAAAAGAAGGCATTCTAATAAAACTAGTTTATTTGTGTCCGCCCGACTAACTAAACTTCCCAGAAGTGCTTATGATTGTTTATAATTTCGGAATCAATGTTGTTGGGTAATAGTCTATGAAGTTGATTAACTAGCGAGTCAGCTTTGTAAAATAGAAATAATGCGATAATAAAATGAATCCTTACTAACCAATAAATAATTAAATTTGATTTTGTCGGACACTAGTGCTAAATCGCTTAAATATAGTTTATTTAAATTTTTTTAATCTACTTAATTATTAAATTGAAATTATAAATTAAAAAAGAAGCTTCAATGGTAAAGGCCGTTCCACTGTTTTAGAAAACTCATTAATTAGTTTGTTATTCTCATTTATTCTCTTGTCAATTTCATTTGTAAATTTTTCCCTATGTTTTAATATTTCTTCAACACACTTATTATATACATCGTCGGGTTTAGAAGTAACAGCTTGGCTCCATGACATTCCATTCATTAAATTACTAATTGTATTTGCCCAGAATGATGGGGACGTAAGACTAATAATAGACCCAATAATTATTTGAGAAGTAACAGTCACGATATTTTTATCAAGATCTGCATCAGAATAAACTTCTAACCCCTTTTCAATAATTGGCGTATAGCCTAAATCAATAGTTTTTTTTGCTATTTCTTCGTTCATTTTTTCTAACAACTTTCCATTTAACTTTATTGCTTTAGCGCCCATTTGCACAATTTTGGATAAATCAATTAAAATAAAAATAACATCTTTGGCTGCATCGACTTTTGCCCCAGTTGACTTTACATTGATCAACGATCCTTTTAAATTTTTGATTTCTTTATCCGTTGCATTTATAAAGTCTTGCTTAATTTGATGAAGTAGTAAGTTACTTCGATTTAAAGCAAGAATAACATCTTGTGCCTTTGGAGGGAGAAATATATTAACGCCTTCGAAAATTTTATCAGGGTTTGGACAACGCACTCTCAATTCAGAATTGAAATTAGAATGATATATTGTTTTCCATGATTTGTAACCATGATTGCGCGCTATATTATCTAAATTGTCATTTCTCTTTACGATATACCTTGTTGGTCTTAGGTTTTTTATCATCGGTATCTTTAAAAAATATTGTTTTTTGTGTCATTACCATTTAATGGAAATGCTAATTTCTATTTATTTTTGATTCCAAAGTTCAAATTAGGAAATATTGCAGAATAAATTATATAAAAATGAATAATCCAAAAACAAATTAATAAATTAAATTCCAATTTTTCTTAGGTTTATAAATCATCTGGTATTTCTGCAATTGCTTCTTTAGGTGATTTAAAGGTTACATTTTTGAAATGCTCAGGGTCGACATTGTATTTAATTTCAGTTTTTATTTCCATCGAAGTTGTATTTTCGATTTCCGAACCTTCAGTTTTCGTTATTGTTTCAAATGTAGTAATTACTTTGTGGTGAAGAATTAAATTATCAACTTTTTGAAAATTTTGGAAGAACGTGCAAGCGGTTCCAATTGAGACCACTCCAGGTCTGCTGAAATTTGGATTTTCTTTATTAAGAATTGCCTCCATTGTTGTTTTGATTATACTTTTAACTCCAATTTTTAAACCAGTTTTAATACTAAAAAATTGATACAGATCTTCTATTGTTTCTGTAGGAAGAATCTTTGTTTTTGTTTTTATAAGAGTAACATAGCATTCTTCTCCATTAAAAACTTCTGAAGGTAACAATATGGCTTTCGAACTATCTGTAGGTTCTTTTATGAAATTAATTTTAAAATCATCCAGTTTCAGAAAAGATTGGTTTTCAGTTATTTCTCCGTTTTCACCAAATATAAACGTTTTTTCTAAAGTCTTCACATGTCTAGAAATGTGGGTTTCATTCAAAATATTTGAGGAAATAATATTGGCTATAGTTTGATTCTTATAATCTATAACCTCAATTCCTTTTATTAGTGATGTATTGTTTATTTTATTAAATTGCTTTGTAACCGATTTCGACTGCTTACTAAAACAAGATGTCTCCGGGTGAGTTTTAAGACCAATGGCGTTGTAAAATCTATCATACACTTCTTCAACCGTGATTGGTTCTTTCAATTCTGGCAAGCTTTGCGCCATTACAAAATTTGAATTACTTAAACAAGTTGTGAATATAATCAATCTATAGATTAAAAGTTTATAGTTCATATTTATTAAAAATTAATCAACTATCGATAAAGAAATTAAATTATATTATGGTTGAAAAGCAATATCTCATTTATTAGTAGGTCTTTTTCGATCCACTCTTCAGCTTATTATTAATCTACTTTGTTCTTTAAACGAATTATTGAAATCGAAAAGACAAAATTGATATAAACAATTTCATTTAAATATAAATTATCACTACGGTTGTTACTCTGGAATACAATAGCCTCTTTCTCCTAAAAAAAATCTTTTGCCGCTTTCTGAGTAGTTTTATAAATCATCTGGTATTTCCGCAATTGCTTCCTCAGGTGATTTGAAGGTGACATTTTTGAAATGCTCAGGGTCGATATTATATTTAATTTCAGTCTTGGTTTCAATTGAACTAATATATTCATTTCCGGAGACTGATGTATTTATTTCTACTACAAATATTTCTTTATGGTGAAGAATTAAATTATCAACTTTTTGAAAATTTTGATATTGAACCGAACTTATTGAAGTTGAAACACTTTCGGGGGTGCTATATCTGGGTTCTTCTTTGTCTGGAATTCCCTTAATTGTTGATTTGGTGATACTTTTAAATCCAATTTTTAAGCCAGTTTTCACACTAAAAAATTCATATCGATCCATTATGGTTTCACTAGGATGAATATTTATTTTAGATTTAATAAGAATAACATAGCATTCTTCGCCATTAAATAATTCTGAAGGTATTAATGTTGCTTTCGAACTATCCATAGGTTCTTCTATGAAATTCATTTTAAAACTATGCGGTTTAAGTTGAGATGGTAATTCAGTTGTTTCCCCGTTTTCACTAAACATAAACGTTTTTTCTAATGTCTTTACATATTTAATAATGGTGGGCTTATTATCCATAATTTTTGAAGAAAGAACCTTGGCTATTGTTTGCTTTTTAAAATCCATAACCTCAATTTCTTTTGAAACTGATGTTGAGTTTAATGTTTTATTAATTGACTTTGAAACAGATTTTGACTGTTTGCTAAAATAAGATGCTTCAGGGTGACTTTTAAGGCCAATAGCATTGTAGAATCTATCATACACTTCTTCAACCGTGGTTGGTTCTTTCAATTCAGGCATGCTTTGCGCAGTTACAAAATTTGAAGCACATAAACAGGTTGCCAAAATAGTAAATCTGTAAATTAAAAGTTTTTGGTTCATATTTATTATAAATTAATCAATTATTGAGAAAGTAAAAACATTTATCGTATCATAAAAAAATCCATATTCACCTTGACCAAGTGGTTTAATTGGCTTTATTCGTTCTATGTCATTAGGCAATAGTTCAACAGAGCAAGATACTTGAGTTTCATTTTCGCGAAAGGTTCTTTTATTTCCTTTAACCTTAAGTCGAAATAGTTTTAATTTATATTTTTCTATGATCTCCTTTTCTTCCTCTTCCATAACTGTTTTCCTAGAATTCTCATTAATTTCTTTAGACTCCTGAATTTTTTTGTTTCGAAACTCCGCTGGAGCATCTTTCCATACATCTGCTAGCATAGAATCCATTTGTCCTTGTTGCAAGCTTAAATTTTTAAAGACATCTTTATTCATCTCAATTTCTTCAGTAATTTTAGCATTATTTTTTCTAAAAGCAAAAGCATAAGAATCAGAAGATTTAATTTTAACCCCTGAAGATGAACCTTCTAAAACATATTCAGGAATACCTTTAGAAGTAAATATCATTGACATTGGCAAAATATTGGTATAATTACCAGAAGACATATGCTTTTCTAAATTATACGTTTCTGGTTTGCCATCTACATAAAAACAAGGCCACTCTTTAAACTCAGGGCGAGGTACCTTTACTTCTTGTTGCGCTAAAACGAAATTTGAAAGTAAAGTAATAAAAATAAACATTAGAACTTTTTTAAAAATTATCATGATGCTTGAATTTTTAAATTTTGTAATGAATAAATTTGTTTTCGGTTAATTATAAATTTTTCTTAAGAGCATTCCTGGCAAGTATTTTCCTTTGTCTCCCTCAAACTCTGTAAAACCTAATTTACTTCTAGAGGAACCTAACCAATCGCCTTCTCGGTTATTATCCCAAATCTTGTTTATATCTGTAACTCTTATTATGCCCAATCTTTTATATTCTAAAGTGCCATCGGATTTTCTATTTTTTTCTAAGACCTCAAATTTATCGCCTGCTATGATGTCTTCCTTGGTACCTACTTTAGCAGTTGGAGGGCTTACGCTGTGCAATGGAAACTTTGTTTGAAATTCTTCAAAAGAAGTTTCTAATTTATTTAAACTATTTTTAATGACATTGTCCATAAATAGAAATTCTGGCATCCGATATTTAATTATGGATTTCAGATAATCAATATCAATAGCTTTTCCTGTAACTTTTTCTAGTTGAACCTTTCCTGCGAATTTCATTTTAAATTCAGAACTTAAATCAAAAGCATTTTTCTTAGAGAAGTTAATCTCATTGCTATTAACCCAATAATTGTTATAAAAGCTATTGGCTATGTCATCGTTCCAGACCAATTGGAACAAATAACAATCTGTAGTAATTTTGAATGAATTTTTTATTACCGACAAATCAAAATCATAAACTATTACAAAAGTTTTAGACAATAACTCCTCGCCTGCATCTTGTAAAATAGAGGAACCTCTTACAGTTTTCATGGCAATACTTTGTTCTAAAAATGAAGCATCATACTCGCCCCGTTGTGCTACTAAATTCATAGAAAAATTTCCATCTCTTGATCTACTGAACCATTTGGCAATTAAATCTTTGGCTGTATTATTTGCATTCAAATAATTTTCAATTTGAGTAATAATGCTGCCTTCTTTTTCAACAGGAATCTGATATGGACCAATATTATGCTGATTGTACTTTTCAGGCAAGTTTATACTGGCATCTCCAAAACCATTAACAAAAGAGCTATTGAAAATTAAAAAATTTTCATATTGCTTACTAGTTACCATTGTGTGAATTGAAATACGCTTGTACCGGGAGTCCTTCTCGGGTTTTGCAAGGATAGCAGAGGTGTCAATAGAACCCCTTACATCCAAATTTTTGTTCTCAGATTTTTTTGTATCTCCATTATACCAATTTTCGAATGAATACATAATTTCTCTTAGATTATGTATATCTGAAATTTCATTTTGAGAATAAGCAGTTTTAGAGCCTAGCAATAAGCAAATGCTAAAATAAAAAGAAGGAAAGAGTTTTTTGTTTAACTTAAAAAACCAAGTTAAAACAAACATTAAAAATTTCACCATGGCCACCCCTTAAAAACTTGTGTTAAGCTTACATTCTTAGGTTGTCCATTACCCCAAGCTACACCAATATCACGGGTTGCCTGAATAAATTCCTTTTGTAAATCAATTTCTTGTTTCAATATTAAATCCCACTCTCTTTCATCAACCTGCTTCAACCGAGCTTTTATTTCTTCACCTAATTTAAGTGCTTCAGGATAGCATTTTGAATTCCGATAAATTTGAGATAATAATTGCCCCGCACTTTCTGCTGCGACTCTGGTATATTTTGCATTCCAAATAGAGCGAGCTTCATTCAATTTTTTATTGCAATCGAACTCTATATATTGAAGAAAAATTTTTTCAGATAGAGATAAACCTTTGATATAGCAGTCTTTGCAAACTGATGGAATACTTGTCAAAAGGTAAAAGGCTTCGCCATATTCATTGCGATTTGCCAAAGACTGAGCGGTCTCTTTAATTATGTCACAATTGGAATTGTAGTATGAAACTATCTTTTGTTTTCCATCTTCAGTAAATGATTTAATGAGAGGGTTATTCACCTTTAAACTCCGCACAGCTTGATTAAATGCTTTGGTTTCGGTATTTCCCGAACCCTTAGTGTTAATAGTAATAGTTTTAAAGACAATTTTATCAGCAGCATCTACAATATACAATATTACATCTACATTAAATGCATACATAACTGGCGCAGAGGCAACTACTTCCTTGTTCACAAAAACGGGTTTTGCGGTGAGATAAAATCTCCCATTTGAATTGTTACCTCCAACGCTCATCCCATACTCAGAAGTTATCTCGTTCAGCTTATCTTTTAGTAAAGACTGCGCATAGCTAGGAACTACACCAGCATCTTCAGAAACGTATGTATTGAGCACTACTTTGGCCGCTTCATTTGCAGGGTCATTGACTTTGGATGATTGTGCAGAAATAACTGAAATAATGCTTACTATGGCTAAAAGAAGTGTTATAAATTTTTTCATTTATTAATAAATTACTTTGTAAAAATTATTTGCCTCCCAATACTATTGTTGCAGAACCCAAGCCTTTGGTCATTAGCTTATTGGGTATTTTGTAAGGTTCAGATTTCAGGAAACTTTGCAAACCTTTTGTAAATCCTCTTGCATCCAGAGAGGCGCCATTATTGTCAAATAAGGGAATGCGAACCTGCTCAAAGTACATATTATTTTCTGATGCTTCAGTTGTGCTAAATCTACCTTTCACAGTGTTTTTTGCAAGCCATTTTTCAATGAGGGCCGAAAGTTCTTCGCCACCATATTCTGTTTCTAAATCGCTTTGCCAGGAATCGAAACGTTTTATGCGAATAACAATTTCTCTTCCGTTTTCAAACATATCTTCAAAGTGTTTTTGTAACTGACTATTAAAATTATCTAAATAAGCTATTACAGCCTCTTCTAATAAAATTACAAGTTCAGCACTAAATGATTGCTGACCAGTACCAGAAGCCCCGGCCACTTGTTTATCTGTGTAGGCATCCAGACCTTGTAGGTTAAAAGTAATTGACCTCTTAGGCCCTACCTGATTAACTGTCCATGAAATTTGCATGATAATATCAGCTTTTGCTGTTTTTTTCAAGCGCTCAAACGGTGATTCAGCTATTCCAGCACCATCTTTAGAAGTAAGTAAGGCATCTTCTGCCATTTCACTTTTTATAGTTTTAAAAACAGATTCTAAATTTTTAAGAGGAAAGCCTCTATCGGCCATTAATTCGTTCAACTTATTTATTACTAAAACTAATTCGCTGTTATCTTGAAGAGCTGCCTCATAATCAGGAACGGTTCTTAAGGTACCCGCTTCGTCGAATTTTGTTAAATAATTATTTTTGATGCACCAATTATCATTAGGCACGATCATTATTGTTGGTTTTTTAGCTTGTGAATAAGCCTTATCACCTAAAAACAAGCAAAAAAATACAAGTGTTAATATTTGAAATAGATTTTTCATGTTCAATGAATTAAAGAACTTTATTCTCAATTAAGTATTTGCGCAACTCGGATCGATTTACTCTAATAATTACACCATAAGTAACTTCGCTTTTTGAGGTTTTTCTTTCTTTTGACTTCGAAGTTTCATCTTTATTAGAAATAAATTTCAAATAGTATCCATCGTCTTTAAAGAAATTATTAAAAAAATCTGCGTGCGTTTGTAGTTGATTTTCGTTATTTAATAATGGGGTTATTTGGTCACAACCTGGTTGGTTACTGTTTCGCATATTTATTATAAGAATAGTGCGAACGGCCTCCTTTTTAGCCTGTTCTATGGCATCTTTACGATTTCGTCCTTTACCCCAGGCACGAACTGTAACTGAGCCATCATATTCTGAGCCTAGGCATTCAGTTTGATAGGTATAATAACCCGATGTATCTGAGTTTGGGGTTTTAAAATTTCTACAAGCACTAAGAGCAAATAGTATAACTATTAAACTAAGGATTAATTCTTTTTTCAATTTTTTTCGATTTTAAAATCCAGAACTTAACCCTTTGATAACTCCGGCTGCTTCCAAATCTTTTCTTAGAGCATCTTTCATAACCGATACAATTACTCCTATTTTATATTGTTTACCAACTTTTTCAACATCATTAGCTCCAGTTGCACCATCACCTGATACGGAAATGTATTTCATATAGTCTCCTCCATCTGCAAAAAATTTAGAAAAAAACGATTCAAATTGATTTTCGACTCCCACCTGCGGAGCTAATGCAGGTTGGCTGGGGCATTTTTGGCCTGTTCCAGCATATCCTTTGAAAACTACTCCATGAACTGCGTTCTTTTTAGCTTGTTCAATAGCCACATTTTGGTTTTTTGAATATGACCAAACTTTTACGAGGTATGTACCTTGTGAACCTACCCCAATGCATTCTAATTCATAACGCCATTCTTTTGTGGCAACATTAGCTTTTTTTCTCTCAACTTTCTGTGCAAAAATTACTTCAGGTAGAATTAGAAATAGTATGAAGTATATTGAAAAAAATATTTTTTGCATAGATTTTAGTTTTTTTTAGATTCTAATGTGCAAAAATAATTTTATTTATAATAAAAACAAATTTTCATTATCCTGATTGTGAAAAGACTTTCTGTAAGATTTCATCGAATGAGAATTTCTGCAAACCATTCATTTTAAAATTTCTAAGCGTATTTAGATTCGCATTTTACAATGAATCATAAATTGATTCTAACCTCGGTTTGCAATTCATTTCAAAAATCATACAATGAATTGCAATAAGAAAATCACAATCAAACATGGATTGAAATTAAGAAACTCCATTCATAAAGTTTAGGATTCTTAATATCTAATAAATCACAAATAATTTCAATCCTTTATACAGCGAACAGAAACCCCAGCTTTCTTAGGAATGTAAAAATTGTCAATTGTGCCATATTCATAAAACAGCATACGGTACCAGGCATGGGTAGTTGCCGATTCCGTGGTGCTCCACCAAGTGCCGACACTGCCGCTTCCATGGAAGTCTGCAAACACATCTCCCCTAAAGCCTCCCGGGAGTCCTGAAAAGCCACTTTCGTTTGTACCATTTGTGCTGCTTTGACCATCAAAATCAAACCAGTTTGAAGACGTTTTCATTTTGCCTCCAGCAACACTCTCGCCACCCAAAAAGTCGGTTAGGGTTTTCCATTCTGCATCACTAGGCACATGCCAGCCACAGGGACAAATGTTCCGAGGGTCGGTCACAACATACCAGTTATATAATTTGCCATATTTAGAATCATTTGCAGAATTATTATCATAATAACACCAAGCGTCAGTTGTTAGGCTCTCCCATTCGTCATTGTTGTATATATTTGGGATTACTGATCCATCGGCATACTGGGTTGTTCGGATATTTTCTTTAGTCCAATATTGCTTGCCAATTCTTATAACAGTATATTTATTACCATCAAAATCAGATACAAATTGTTGGATGGGCTCAACGGGGTCTATTTCCTTTTTCTTGCAAGAAGTTGGCAATAGAAGAGTAAAAAGGATTGAGATAAAAAGAAATGGTTTATTCATAATATGTCATTCGGTACAAAAATAATTCAAAACATTTATAAATTTATAAATAATCTAAGTTTATTTTAAGGAGCAAATCATATTTGGCTTTATATAACTCTATATCGCTGTAAAGTGCAATTTGTAAGTTTATTTTCACTCTAGCAAATCAGTATTAAGTGCCATTTGTAAAATTCTTTACGCCCCGCTACTTGGAGCCATTTTAAATTGTAAAACATTCAGTTTAATAAAACTCTCTAATCTTTTAGGCAACGGACAGACAATCCAGCTCGTGTGTAGCCCGCGGCACCGTTGATTCTGTTCACATAGCCATATTCATATCCAAGGGCGCGGTACCAAGCATAACTCGAACTCCACCACCAACCAATAGTCCCCCAAGCACCGAATCCCCCAACACTGCTGCTGCGACTGCCACCCGGCAAGCCTGTGAAACCACTTTCATTTGTAGCTCCTGTGTTTGGAGCTTGCCAAAAAGAAGTCGCCTTCATTTTTCCTCCCGCTATTGATAGTCCTCCCAAATAGTCTGTTAAAACGGTCCATTCAGCATCTGTAGGTACATGCCAGCCTGTTGGGCAAACATTGCGTGGATCGGCCACTGCCGAATAATTGTAAAGTTTTCCATAAGTAGAGTCATACGATGGGTTATTCTCAAAATTGCACCAGGCACCGCTGTTTAAAACAATCCATTCTGCATTGCTAGTCACGTTTGGTATTATTGATCCATCTGAGAATTTTGTGGTACGGAGGTTCTCTTTACTCCAAACTTGGTTTCCGATTTGGATAGCTTGATAAACGTTTCCGTCAATATCTGTAACAGATGTAGATGAGCCGTTGCCGTTGCCGTTTCCATTATTAACTATAGCAGTAAATTCAATTATAGTTAATTCAATTTCTGCAGGCTTGTATGTAACTTTCATTTTCTGATCACCTTGTGCACCCAAACGCCAGCGAATAGATGCGCTACCTATTTCAGGGTCAGAGGCATTTTCGCCTAGAGTATTGATAAGTTTAGTAGTAGTTTCTCCATTGTCTTCCCAAGGGCTCGTGTTTTTTAATTTTCCCCCTCCTTGTGTAATTTCAAATCGAATGGGGCAATCTCTGGCAGGTCTACCAAAGCTACCGGTAAGGCTTATTTTACAATTGTTTTGTAAAATTTCATCTGCGGTTCCTGTCTGCCCATTGCCGCTATCAATGGTCAGCTGAGGGCTTTCAATTAGTGCGCTATAACCAATACTTTCCCCCAGTCCTTCAATATAGCTTGGGAGTACAAAATTATTATACTTAAAGTTCACATTTAAGGTTGCAACTTCTGGTGTTGGAACACTATTCGAAAAACGCCAATTAATTTCTGTTGCTGCCTGTGATAAACTCACATTATTAAAGAAAAGACCTTGATTGGTTTCTCCATTATTGAATTTCACAGATTGAGTAGAGGTTGAAATTCCAAATGCACTAAAACCATTCATTTGAGATTGAGATAAATCAACATATTCTGCAGCAGATAATGTCGATCCATCTTCATAAGTTGCAAAAAGGGGAGATACTTTGAATCTGAAAGTTGGATTTGGTTGCTGACCTTCTTTATAACTAAGACTTCCAGGTATTCCATAAAAAGTTTGATCACTATTGCTTTCTATTTTGAGTTTCCCAAGCCACTGGTTTCCTGTTAAGGTGCCTGTATACTTTAACTTTGGAATTTTTGTATGCCAGTCGTTTAAGTATTGAACCATCCATCCTGCCTCAGACCAGAATCCTAGTTGACCCGAATATTTAATAATCTTCCCTCGTAGGCCGAACCATTCATTGTCATTTTGTGGGCCTGTGTAGCATTCATCTACTGCATTTGAAACATTGCCATAGAATTGTAACATCAAATTAGTTAATTCACTTACACTCGAATAATTGGATGGCTTGATGTCTTCATTGTATTTTTGAACAATTATTTGAACAACTGAAATAGCGCAAGCACCAACTTCTCCTAATTTTTTAGCTGCTAGTTTAGGAACCTGCATTAAGGATGAAGCAAATGACCATATAAATGTGAAATCATTATATGCCTCAGCTGCGCCATCTTCTAATTGATTTTCTGGCCCTTTCCCATTGGTGAGTCTCACTTTTAATTCATCAAATGGGGTATAGTTGGTTACGTCTCCAGGAAATATTTTATCACTTACTCTAGCTTGATAAGCCTCAAAAAGTGCCGCTGTAGATGGGTTTGAAATTAGAAGATTTCCAATCCAATTGAAAATATCATTTCCCCACATCGTTTGGCCATCACCCAGAAATAATATTGGATTTGATACGGGCTGGTTTGCGTTATTATATAATCTAGCAAAGTAAGCCGTATTGATGCCACAGTTTTCAAATTTCAAATGATCTCCGTTTATTTGAATATTTGGCGCATCTGGAACAAGACATGCATCGAAAAATGTCGGGAATAAATTATTCACAACATCCTCTCCTATTGTACGTATTATCTGCCACAGATTTGCATCTTGAATATCAATAAAACCGTTTGTATTAAGTTGCTCGGTAATTTCATTAACTGCAACTACAAATTGGCTATTTTGTTGAATGTAATTTTTTACAATGTCAGGATATATCCTTGCCATATTAGTAACATCCTGCAACATCAATACCATCGAAAGTGCAGTGCTTTCTGAATTTAAAACAAAGCTTTCATTTTCACTATATAAAACGCATAAACCAATTAATTGCTGCTCAGCAGGTAATGAAGGGCGAGACGCAAAAATTACATCAAACCCCATACTGTATGAGTAGTCGATTTCAAAATCTCCATTTGCAACAGCATTAAGGCTATCTACAGATGAAGAAATCAAAACTTCCTGAAAATTAAAATTCCCTGTTAACTGTAAATCACCATTTCCAGTTTGAACAGAATTATAAACACTATAAGTGTAAACTGGTGAAAAAACATTGCAACCATTTTGGTTAATTGCAGTCGCATATATTTCAAAGTTAGAACCTGGATTCTCAATAGCTTGAAGTAAACTACTGGTGGATGCTGTTTGAATCCCATTTAAAAAATAGGTTATTTGAGATAAGCTATCTTGACTTTCATACCAAAAAACAGGATCAGCATCATCTGGAATTTGGAAATTGGAAAAGAAACAACGAATGTTGAATGAATCAGCAAATGCCTTTATCTGCTTTATATCGGAGGTGTAATTTGTATTACAATCCTCATCAATATAAATTAATCGATAGTATCCGCTATTTGCTGAATTTATTGAGAATGATAAGTTAGATGTTAAAGAAACGATTGTCCAATCGAAACCATTAGGAGAAAACTCCCATTGAGGTTGCCCCCAATAATTGCTTTGTGCTTGAAGGTTCACCTGTTCACCTGAGCAAAGAAATGTTGATTGACCTTTAACTCCAAATGATGCAAAAAGAGAAAATGTTAATGCGATTAATTTAATGAGGTTTTGCATATTTTTTTGTGTTTAATGCTTCCGTTATTCAGTTTAATTGAAATTAAGTAAATGCCATTTGAAAAAAGGTTGGAGTCAATTTTATACTGCTTTGCAGAACTCGCTTCGTGCTTAGATATAATTTGTCCAGTTAAGTTTTGTAAATAAATATTTTGAATAGGTAGCCTTGAGCTTATATAAATATAATCTGAAAAAGGATTTGGGTAAATAAGTAAAATCTCAGATTCTCTATCCCATTCTTTTAATTCAGTAATTAGCGCAATTTCTACTTGATCTTGCTTAACACATGTATAAGCGCTATCCCATACTGTTAAAGTAAATATTGTAGAAGTTGATAAACCTGTAGCTATAGGATTAGCAATATTTGGATTATTGAGAAATTGAGCATTATCCCATTCAAAAATATAGTTTCCATAGCCTCCTAACGCCGAAGGAGTGCCTCCCAAAGTATATTCGTTTCCTGATATAAATATTTGGTCTTCTCCAGCGTCAATAACTAATGGTGTTTGTGGTTGCTGAACTGCGAATGAAATGTTAGTTTGGCCTATAGCAGAATTAAATATCAAGAATGATATGGTTACTTTAGTCCAAAGAATGATTTTTTTTAGAATTCTCATATTGGATTTCTCTAATAATTAAAGTTTCAATGAAGATTTTTTTACAAACATAAAAAAGATTCTTCTGTGTCCAAAATGATTTTCGAATATGTAATATAGATTCATTTACTGAATAATCTATCATCAAATGAACGCTAACTACAACTACACTCAAAAGGAACATTAACAAGTAATAAATATGATTATGAAAGAATGTCTACTTTTGAACTATGCTAAAAATAGGGCACTTCCAACTAAAAAGGCAGTATTTTGCATTACATCCCATTCCCCAAAAAAACAATTTGTTCATAAAATAATCGCAAAATGAATGGCAGTTTCTGCAATTTTGGAAATGCGTTTTAATAACTTAGAAAACATGTCATCTTTCCAATTCCTACACCGTTCCTTAGATAAATGCGACATTGATGATTATGTATTTTTGGCTCAATCTAAGAAGTATTGTCTGTTGGAAATAGCCAATGAACACATGTTGCATTGTGATTCGCTTTTGGTTTTGAGTACTATAACAACATATAAAACCAAACCTCAAATAATATAAATGTCTCTTACAGATTTTAAAATACTTTCCTGTCTGCATTGCGCCCAATTGTATGAAAATGCGGGAAATGTTTCGTTAAGTATTAATGAAGAGGATTATTATTCGGATGGGTATGTTTCGAGTGTTAGTTATTTAAAAATACGGAGCATTGTGAAATGTGTAAATCCCGCTAGTGGGAAGATATTCGATATAGATGATGCCAAGGAAGCTCCTAAGATGGGCTTAGATGAATTGTTTGAGCCCAAATGGGTAAATATATTCCGGTTGGGTGGTTATGAAATGGAGGCGGAAGATTTAGAAGCGGCATTAACTTCTGAATATTGCAAAACAGTAGAAAACGAAAAGAAAGTAAGAACCTTTCTACTTTGGAAATACAATAACAGTATTCGGAAGGCTGTAGAACTAGAATTTTCTCCTGAAGTAAAACACAAGGCGCTTGCCAATGCGGAGAGATTAATTGCATTGATGGATGAACTAAGTATTGTACAAGACTATATTTTTAAAGCGGAACTCTACCGTGAATGCGGAAACTTTGATGCTTGTGTGAATTTATTGTTAGCCATAAAAAATGAAAGTGGCAAAGAGCGTGTTATAAAGGAGAAAATCTTTTCAGCAGCAAAAATGAAGTATGCCAGCGTTTTTTGCATGTATTATTTTGTCATCAAAAAGGAATACAAATGCACAAATTGCAAGGATGAAGTAATCTTATTTGATTTAGATAAAATGAAAACTGATTATGGTTTTAAACATTTTTATTGTAAAACGGAAAACAAAATTGTTAATGCGGCTTCGCTAGTTTTAAACCCATATCATGTATACTTTAACATGCCGAAGGATGAGTATTTGAGCACATTAAATTGCACCGATAAATATATTCCGAAAGAGAAAATGGTTTGTAATGCTTGCAATTCCGAAGACCTGGTATTATTTAATATGGATGAAGAAAAGTGCATAGAATGCGGTCTAGGAAATTATGTGCCTGTGAAATGGTTTAATGATGTACCGTAAATCGTAAGCACATAAACTGGACCTAAAGTTGAAATTTACCTGCCCGCCGCGCAAGCGGGCGAAGCGACACCTTGTACAGCGTAGCACGCGGTGCCGCAGCTAGGTGATTTTTTGTGAAATGGAATGTAAACGCGGCATGCGCCCTATTGTTAAATTGTTAACTCCGAATATAATAGGAAGCACAATAACGCTTGCTTTGGAGTTTATTTAAACACTGAATTGTAATATTGTTTTCAGTACTTTACTTGATTAATTCTGAAATTTCAATTTTTAAATTTGGCAGATGATTTATTATAATTCCCCAAATATTTTCGTCAGAAATGTTATCATATGAGTGAATTATTTGATTTCGCAACCCCACAATTCTTCTTGCATTTTTAATTGGAAAATCAGGATCTATCAGTAATATTCTATTAATAGCTTCACCTATTATTTCCAAATTTCTTTCTATTGCTCTTTTGAGAAGATTATTGTTTTTGTAAGAATCAAATTGTTTTTCATAATCAATAAAATAAGAGTCTATTTCATCGATTGCTAATTTAACATCATACAGCTATTTAAGAATATTTTCGTTCATAAACGAGCTGTTTTTCTCTGTCAATTACTTTTCTAAATATTGGATTTCTTATAGCCTGATTTTCAATTAAATCAACCTGTCTTTTGAACAACAATTCAAGTTGTTCTTTGAAATCCATGTAATTATCAAAATATTTTTCAAGCTCAACTTCACTGAATTGTACAAGGATATCTATATCACTTGAATCGATGAAACGGTCTGTTAAAATTGAGCCGAAAAGGTACAACTCTTTGACACTGTGTTTGTCACATAGCTCAATTAGTTTTTCTTTGTTTTCGTCTATCAATTTCATGCTTGTAAAGGTATGTTTTTTTCATTTAATGAAGTATGCCTTGTAATAAGATGTATTGCACGCAAGAGTGTTAACCCCGCCCGCGTTGTCGACCACTTATCGAAAATAGCACGCCTTACCTCCAATGTGAACAACACTATCGATTTTATTACCTTGGTAAAAGCCATAAAAGTTGAAATTGCGGGCTAATTAACCACCACAAAAAAGAAATCCCGGTGATGAGCCGGGGTTTTTTTATTGCTTAAGAATTACAATAAGTAAAAACTTACCTGCCCGCCGCGCAAGCGGGCGAAGCGTACCCCATCGGGGTAGCGTAGCACGCGGTGCCGCAGCGATATGGTTTTTATGAAATGTAATGTAAACGCGGCATGCGCCCAAATTCTTAATTGCAGCTTGTTTCGTCTCGATTAAGTTACTTTCTACTATGGCTTCGATTTGATGGCTCATTTATTTACCAACAAATAGTTCGTTGAACATATTCTCAATGTCTTTGCATTCTTTATCAGTGAGCATTTTGAATTCTTTTTCTCTAGCTCTTTTTGAGAGAACACCTTCATTTTGTTCTAAAAATCGAAGAAGGGTTGCAATTAATTTATCTGGCATTTCGAAAGAATCATCAATATACAACTTGAACTTATCATATTTTATTAAGTAATTTACTTCTTCGGGTATCACTCTGTTGATGGTATCTTCTGCGCATTCATAGAGAAATTCAGCTTGTTTAGTTGCGTCATAGTAACGATACAAATCAATTGTTGGGTTCACAACTTCTACATTATTATCGGGAGTTTGTTTCCATTGTATAAAGTCCAGAAGCGGATGTGAATAGGATTCCAATACTTTTCGGTAATCATCTATATGGTGCAGTATGGATGCTGAAATTGGAAAGATAACTCCTTGTTGGGTAAACTTTTTCTTAGCAAGTATATGATGTATGATGTAACGATGTAAACGGCCATTTCCATCTTCAAAAGGATGAATAAATACAAATCCAAATGCTACAATGGCTGCAGCTAAAACTGCATCAAAATCAGCTTCTAATAATTCATTGGTTTTTAGCAATCCGTGGATGAGTTGTTCGATATCTTCCCATCTGGCTGAAATATGATCGGGGATTGGCTCACCTGTGATTCTATCGTGTTCACCAACAAATCCGCCTTTAGTTCGGAAACCCATTTCAATGAAACGTCCATTCTCGATGACAATTTGTTGCAAACGATTCAATTCTGCCTCACTTAAAGGCTTCACACCCGCTTGACCAATGGCTTTTCCCCATCTTGCTGCTCTGGCGTTTGGAGGATTTTCTCCTTCAATTGTAAAGGACGCCTTTGAATCTTTTAACAGCAAATAAGACGACGCTCTTTGCACGATATCTTTATGTACTTTTTTGAAAAAGCTATTTTGCTGTTCTGATAAATTGGCGGAGATGCTCGCCTTTAACTTTTCAGTTTTGAATATCAACGGACAAAAATCAACAGTTCCAGTCAAATTATTGATGATACGGTGCCGAGGTGACGTGATTCCCTTAATCTCAAATTGAATGTTTTCATCGATGAGTGGAACGTATGTTTTCTTTTTTATATCTGATGTTAATTCTATTTGGTCGTTCATTAACCACTCATACAAAAACCAAATCTTTCGACAATACTGACCAGAAGGTTCAATGTGAATGATAGTTTCTATTTCCTTTTTATCAAGCTTTTTGAAGAGTTCTTTAAAGACCAATAGGTTAACGCCCTCATACTTGAGTGCAAAAACTAATTGTTTAAATAGACTTTCTTCGGGTTGATAGGAAGGTGGAAATATTTGCCATCCATCTCTGCTGTGTTTTTTCGTTTTCTCTTGAATAACAGCTATCTTATGGGGTAAGGGAACAGGTAAATTAAAGTATTCTATAATAGCTCCATAGCCTATTATTTTACCATTTACAGGGACAGTTCTTCCATGAAAATTTGAAATTTGAATTGAGAAGTTGCTTTTAGTCAATTAACGAAATTTGAATGCTCAAAGATAAAAAATAAGCGCATTAAAAAATAAATGGGCGCATAATGTTATTGAATAGAAATAATGAGCGCAAAACGAATTGACCGGATCACATTTTGAATAAAAAACGAGCGCAATATAAAATAAGTAGGCGCAAATTGAGTCATTTGTTAAAATATGGGCGCAGATTCTTGCATTGTTTTAAACAACCATCTGTTGGAACAGCCTTTTTTTAAAGGTTTGGGTGATTTGCTTAGTCATGACTTTAAACCTTAAATCCTTCCCATGCAACTTAACAGCAGCACCTCAAATCTTCATAACAAAACGTTAATTTTATTGTATTGATATTCAATTGAATAACAAATATTCCAAAGTAAATCACACTAAATGTGACAATAACTCGATTGATACATAGAAGAACAATGTATATTTGTCCTATGTATTCGAAAGAACTTTTAAAAGGAACACTTAGCACCATTCTGCTCACCTTGTTAGATGAGAAGGGGAGAATGTATGGGTATGAAATAACGCAGGCGGTGAAAGAGCGCACCGATGGTAAAATTTTGCTCAAAGAAGGCTCCTTGTATCCAGCCTTGCATAAATTAGAGGCCGAAGGTTTTCTGAGTACTGAAGAAGAGTTTATTGGTAAAAGACCGCGCATCTACTACCGATTAACAACGACCGGGAAAGCGCAATCTCGGATTCTTGTGGACGAACTTTTCCAGTTTTTCGAAACCCTTCAGCAATTAATCATTCCTCAACCAGCATTAAATTATGGAGCTGCGGGATGATGAATTTGAACAAGTGTCGTTGCTGGTGAACCGGTCAGTTAGCATGCACACGCTTCGGATAGAATTGTTGGATCATTTGTGTTGTCACATAGAAGCACAACTAGATGCAGGAATTTCATTCGATTCGGCTTTGAAAGAGGCCATTCTTCAGTTATCGCCCGAAGGGTTAACGGCTGTAGAAGAACGAACCATCTTTTTACTCACTTTTAAAAAACAACTTACTATGAAAAAGCTATTGTATTTCACCGGATTCCTCTCGGCATTATTTACCATGACTTCTATGACCTTTCGAACTTTTCATTGGCCTTATGGATCTCCG
>Ga0247831_1002909_pt1 | contig 26378 bp, 19 predicted proteins | sample LaCruzMarch2015__9_FD_192406 | JGI IMG/M metagenome (GOLD analysis project Ga0247831, IMG submission 192406) | Freshwater microbial communities from meromictic Lake La Cruz, Castile-La Mancha, Spain - LaCruzMarch2015_1m | ecosystem: Environmental > Aquatic > Freshwater > Lake | place: Spain...
ATCCAGTCGGCGCAACGGATCACATCAAGGTTGTGTTCAATAACAAGAATAGAATTACCCTTATCCACCAATCTTTGCATTACTTCCATTAGTTTGTGAACATCATAAAAACTTAAACCGGTGGTGGGTTCATCAATTAAATAAAGGGTTTTACCCGTGGCTCGTTTTGATAGTTCAGTGGCTAATTTCACCCGTTGGGCTTCGCCGCCGGAAAGGGTTGGTGCCGGTTGGCCGAGCTTCACATAACCAAGGCCCACATCCACCAAAGTGCGCAAGCGATCGGCGGCCTGGGGTATGGCAGAAAATACATCAGCTGCCTGTTCAACCGTCATCTCTAACACATCTGCAATCGTGTGGCCGCGATATTTAACCTGCAGCGTTTCACGGTTATATCTTGCACCTTTACACACATCACATTGCACATAAACATCGGGTAAGAAATTCATCTCAATCACATTTACGCCTTGGCCGCCACAGGATTCACAACGGCCACCTTTAACATTAAAACTGAATTGACCAACTTGATAGCCACGCGCTTTGGCTTCCACCGTTGCGGCAAATACCTGCCTAATTGGATCAAATGCACCTGTGTAGGTGGCCGGGTTAGACCTTGGCGTGCGGCCAATCGGTGATTGATCAATCACAATTACCTTATCGATAGCGCTGATGCCACGCATCTCAGCTAAGCCATTGGGAAATGGCACCTTCATGCCTAATTGATGTTCAAGGGCAGGATGCAGCAGTTCATTAACTAAGGTGCTCTTACCACTACCGCTAACACCGGTTACGGCAACTAATCGGCCTAGGGGTATCTCAACATCTAAATGATTTAAATTATTGCGATGGCAATCATGCAAAGTTATGCGGCGAGTGTTACTGCTGCGCCTTTCAGATGGTGTTGGTATTGAAAGCCTGCCACTTAAATACGCGCCCGTAACTGAATCCTTAGCTGCCATCAATTCCTCCATGCCACCTTCCGCAACAATTCGGCCGCCATGCACACCAGCCCCCGGGCCGATATCAACAATGTGATCGGCCGCACGCATCGTGTCTTCGTCGTGCTCAACAACAATTAAAGTATTACCAAGATCACGTAATTTAATCAATGTAGCTAATAAACGATCATTATCCCTTTGATGTAAGCCAATGCTGGGTTCATCAAGCACATATAAAACACCAGTTAAACCAGCACCGATCTGGGTTGCTAAACGAATGCGTTGCGCCTCTCCACCGGATAGGGTCATGGCGGGGCGATCAAGGCTTAAGTAATCCAAACCCACATCAATTAAGAAGCGCAATCGCATGCGAATTTCCCTTAATACCAAATCAGCAATTTGTATTTGCCTACTGCTCATCAATGCCTCACCAGTGCTATCAACACCCATCAATGCTTCGATTCGCCTTAAACACTCACCAACGCTTACCGCCGTTAGATCTGTGATCCCATAGGGACCAATCCGCACCGCCAAAGCCTCCGCCCTAAGCCTTTTGCCTGCGCAGCTTTTGCAGGGCACCAATTCTTGAAACTTTTCTAACTTCTGGCGGGCTGATTCACCACCAGCATCGCTTAGTTGACGCTCTAATAATGTTAAAATCCCTTCAAATTTACGCTCATAACCTTTTGTTTTACTATATCTACTATCGGCTTCAATCATGATCGGCTCAAGGGTGCCAAAGAGCAGTGCTTCCTGTTGGGTGCGGCTGAGCTCTTTCCAAGCGGTTTTTAACTCAAATTTATAAGCTAAGCCAACGCTATAAAGCAAAGAAAAATAATAACTACTGTCTTTTTCACTCCAGGGGGCAATTGCTGAATACACAGGCTGGCTTGGATCTGGCACCACCCGTTGCTCGGTGAACTTACGCAAAAAGCCAATGCCATGGCAATCCGGGCAGGCGCCATAGGGGCTATTGAATGAAAATAAGCGCGGTGATAATTCCTCCATCACCGCCCCATGAACTGGGCAGGCGTAATTTTCGGAATAAAGCCTTTCCTGTTCCACCCCTTCCGGTAGGGGCTCACCTTTTTTGGGCACCACCTCAACTAAGGCGAGGCCATCGCCTCTTTTCAAGGCTGTTCGCAGGGAATCCGTTAAGCGTTCCTGCACCCCTTCACGGGCCACAAGCCGATCAACAACCACCTCAATGTTATGGGCATGGTTCTTATCTAATTCAATATTATCTGATAATTCGCGCACCTCTCCATTGATGCGAACCCTGGCAAAACCTTCTGCCACCAAACCACTCAACAATTTGGTGTGGGTGCCCTTCTTACCCCGCACCACCGGCGCCAACAACTGATAACGGCAACCCTCCGGCAATAGCAATATCTGATCCACCATTTCATCAATCGATTGGGGTTGAATCGATCGATCGCATTGGGGGCAATGGGGTTCACCGGCCCTGCCAAATAACAAGCGCAAATAATCTTGTATCTCAGTAACCGTGCCAACGGTTGATCGAGGGTTATGGCTAGTTGATTTTTGATCAATCGAAATCGCCGGTGATAAGCCTTCAATTGCATCCACATCAGGCTTATCTACCTGGCCCAAAAATTGGCGGGCATAGGTGGAAAGGCTCTCCACATATCGCCTTTGCCCTTCAGCAAAAATTGTGTCGAAGGCCAATGAACTTTTGCCGCTGCCGCTCACACCTGTAAACACCACCAGGCGATTGCGGGGCAGGGTGAGATCTACGTTTTTGAGGTTGTGCTGGCGGGCGCCCCGCACTCGGATTACCTCGCCTGAAATGGCCTTGGCGCGAGCCATTGGGGAGGATCAGGGATCGCTAATTCTAGGCAATGGCAGACCTTTGCTGCAAAAGACTGGCGGCAAAGCGTCTGGCCTCGCCGCTATCACCACCGGCCAGTTCTGCCAACTCTTTTTCCCTTTCCTGGGGATCCAACAAAGGCAGCACAAGGGTGCGGGTAACACCGTTTTCCACCTGTTTACGCACCAATAGATGTTGATTGGCAGCAGCAGCCACCACCGCCTGGTGGGTTACACAAAAAACCTGGCGGTGCACCGCTAAACGCTTGAGCAATTCAGCCATTGCCAGGCTCACCTTGCCGCTAACGCCACTATCGATTTCATCAAATACCAGCGTTACTCCGCCATCCCCCTCCGCTAGGCAGGTTTTTAAAGCCAATAGGAAACGGCTCATCTCGCCCCCAGATGCCACCTCCTGCAACGGCGCCAGCGGTTCGCCGGGGTTAGCAGAAAATTGAAATTGCACACTTTCAGCCCCCTCCTCCCCCGCAGGGCAGGGTTCCAAGGCAATGGCAAAGCGCACCGCTGCAAGGGCCATCGGCCTTAGGGCCTGCATCAACTGCTGCTCCAACTGCTTTGCTGCCCGCTGACGCTCTTTGCTGAGGGCAGCACAGGCCTGGTTGCGCCTTTGGCGGCAAGCCAGCTCCTCCTGCTCAAGAGCTGCCAAAACAGCTGCGCTGCCAGCGGCCATTAATTGCTGCCGCAAACGATCACGCCTTTCGATCAATTCAGCCAAGCTGAGGCCATGGCGCCGCTCCAAACCCTTCAACTGGGAAATGCGATCCTGCAACTCAGCTAATCGCTGCGGTTCTGCCTCTAAACCGGCCGCATAACGATCAAGCTCCTGGAGCAGGTCTTGGAAATTGGCATGGGCCTCAAGCCAACGCTGTTGAAAAGCCTGCAGGCTGCCATCGAGGCTGAGCATCGTTTGGAGCTCTTGATCGCAAGCAGCCAGGTGCTCCAACACCGCAGGCGAACCCTCAGCACCCTCGAGTAATCGGGCCTGCAATTCGGCGCAACCCTGTTGCAGCCTCACACCATTGCAAAGCCGGTCTTGCTCCTGCTCGAGCTGCAGCCGCTCGAGTGGGTCATCCAACTGGGCTGCCTCCAACTCCTGCAGCAACTGTTCCTGCAGCAAACGCTGCTGTTGATCGCGATCTATCGCCTCCCTGGCTTGCTCCAATGCTTGAAATGCCTGCTTCCAGGCCCTTTGGGCCTGGCGTACGGGGCTGATGCAGGCCTGCAATGGCGGCCCGCCACAACGATCGAGCCAGCGGCGCTGCTGACCCGGCCGCCCCAGATGTTGGGTGATCCCTTGGCCTGTTAAATCGAGCAGCAATGGCCGCAATTCAGCCAAAAGATTTTTGCTAAGCGCTAATCCATTCAGCCGGCTCCTACTTATTAACTTGCCCTCCTGTTGGCGCAATTCACGGCTCAACAGCAATTCATCCTCCCCTTCAAGGTTGAAATCATGCTCTTGGCACCAATGATTAACCGCAGGGGTTAAGGCAAAAGCGGCCTCGATTGAGCCTCGAGTTGTGCCTGTGCGCAACAGGCGCGAAGCTTGGCCGCCCCCTGCAACCGCATCTAAGGCATCCAAAAGGATTGATTTACCAGCACCGGTTTCACCGGTGAGCACCGTAAAACCAGAGCTGAAGCTCAGTTCAAGCGCCTCAATTAAAGCGATGTTCTCGAGGCGCAGAGCAATTAGCACCCCACCCTCCCGTGAGCGAATAGGGCCATCGCACAGCTGTGCCAACGGCCCGACAGAATCACATCACAAATAAAGCTCCTCGCCAAGCCTGTGGCAACTACCAATTCAAAGGAACTGAGCGATTTTCTTGAGGTGGCAGGGCTTAATAGCTACGACCCAGCCACGATCACCAGGATTTACGCCGGTCATCCGCAGAGGTTGCTACGCCGCCTATGGCAAACCTTGGTGCCAATCGCCCTACTTTTGCTTGGTGTTTTAAGCGATAAATTCACGGGTCGATTAAAAAATACGGCGATCGCCCGCCAAAGGGCCAAGCAAGCTTCCAATTTATTGGCTGATTTAGGCCCAGCATTTATCAAAGCCGGCCAAGCACTTTCCACCCGGCCGGATATCGTTCCACCCCTTTTGCTTGAGGAATTAGCGCGGCTGCAGGATCAATTACCTGCCTTTCCAAGCGATTTAGCCAGGGCTTGTATTGAAGAAGATCTTGGTGCACCGGTTGATCAGTTATTTGGCAGCCTTGAGCCGGAACCAATCTCCGCTGCCTCCCTGGGGCAGGTTTATCGCGGCACCCTTAAAGATGGCAGGGCGGTAGCTGTGAAAGTGCAGCGGCCGGGCCTGCGAGAGCAAATCACCCTAGATCTTTATATTGTGCGTAATATTGCCGGCTGGTTAAAATCAAATATTGGCTTAATTCGCAGTGATTTAGTTGCACTTATTGATGAATTAGGAAAGCGCGTATTTGAAGAGATGGACTACTTTAATGAAGCAACTAATGCCGAAAATTTTGCGCGGCTTCACGCCCATAACAAGCGCATTGCAGTGCCGGCCATCTACCGGGAACTCACCAGCAGAAGGGTGCTCACAATGGAATGGATGGAGGGGATCAAATTAACCCGTTTGGAAGCGGTGCACGCCATGGGGGTAGATCCGGAAGAGTTGGTGGAAATAGGTGTTAATTGCAGTCTGCAACAGCTACTAGAACACGGCTTTTTCCATGCTGATCCCCATCCAGGCAACCTGCTAGCCCTAGCTGATGGCCGTTTGGCATACCTAGATTTCGGCATGATGAGTGAAGTTAGCCGTGAATCCCGCACCGGTTTAATTAGAGCGGTTGTGCATCTAGTGAATAAGAACTTTGATGCCCTATCAAAGGATTTCGTGAGCCTTGGTTTTTTAGCAAAAGAAGTTAATCTCGCCCCGATTGTGCCAGCCTTTGAGCAGGTGTTCAGCGAAGCGCTTGAAAAGGGAGTTAGCCGCATGGATTTCAAGGCAGTAACCGACGATCTATCGGGTGTTATGTATAAATTCCCATTTCAAGTTCCCCCCTACTACGCCTTGATAATTCGCTCGCTCATAACCCTTGAGGGAATTGCATTAAGCGTAGACCGTGATTTCAAAATTCTTGGTGCTGCCTATCCATATTTTGCCCGTCGCCTCCTGGAAGATGCTGATCCAGATTTGAGGCAATCCCTTAAGGAAATGTTATTTGATGGAGAGGTATTTAAATGGTCGCGCCTTGAAAATTTAATACTTAGTGCTGCGAAACAACAACAATTAGATCTTGATAACCTTCTAGATCAAACCCTTGATTTTCTGTTTTCAGCTAAAGCTGGCTTATTGCGTCAACAACTGGTGAATGCGGCCGTTGATCAACTTGATGGTGCCGGCTGGCGGCTACTGCAAAGCGTTGGTCGCCGCTTACCAGCACGCTTGCGGCCCCCTGGGCTGCAGAGCGCAAGCAGCTCCAACAGCAAGCTGCTCTTAAGCCTTGGCCCAATTCGGGAATTGGTGGCAATCCTCAGCAAACTGCCTGGATTTGAACCGCAACTGCTCACCAAGCGCTTACCGCGCCTGCTGAATGAACCCAGCCTGCGCCAGATGGGTGTTGATCTGGCCAAGGGTTTGGCCGAAAGAAGTGTGGTGCGCCTTGTGAGAGATGTGTTAACCGACCCAAGCCTTCAGGTTCAAATCAACGCAGCGGCCTAGATTCCAGCCGAAATGATTTTTCCAGCTGCCGTGCTTCACATTCCACCGGTGCTGGCCACTGAAAACATAGTTTTCGTGAGCGGTGCCTTTCGCCGCACGATTTTTGTTTCGGATCTGGAATCCTTTGTGAAAACAGGGGTTCCCGTGGGCTTACTGGCTGATCTTCTCAAATTTTCAAAGCAAAATCCAAAAACTGTGCAAGGGATGCTCAAAACCGAGCTGCCCCTTCCCGTTGTGCTCACCAGCCGCCTGCTTTATACCCGCATCGGTGAAGCGATCCTCACTAGGGCTACCGCTGTTGTTCATCCCCTTCGGGCACCGCAAGTGGGTATTCCAGCCCTGCGTTCAGCCCTAGTGCTAGGCGTTGCTGAAAACAACGGCAAACTCAGCCCCATTAGCTTCCTGAGGGCATATCCAGCTGAGGAGATGGCCGTAGACATTCCTCAACTACTAGGCCTATTAAAAAAAGCTTCCTCCATCAGTGAACTAGTGCGCTTTTTCTCTGATGCACCCCTAGATGGCTTGAAATAAACAAGCTCAATCAGCAACTGTTTGCTTAGGCCAGGTAAATTGCTCTTTTCAGCCTTTCCGTGCCCTTTACCAGTTCCGTTCGCGGCCTATTTCAAAGGCCCACCACACAGAACTGGCAGGGGCTAATCCATGCCTATAACCGCTGGCTACCGGTTAGCGATCGCACCCCGGTGATCAGCCTCTGTGAGGGGGCCACCCCCCTGGTGCCAGCGCCTGCCCTTTCGGCTCGGCTTGGCAGGGGCATCGAAGTGCACCTCAAGGTGGATGGCCTAAACCCCACAGGCAGCTTTAAAGACCGTGGCATGACCATGGCGGTGAGCAAAGCCAAAGAAGCTGGTGCCACTGCTGTGATCTGCGCCAGCACCGGCAATACCTCAGCCGCAGCTGCCGCCTATGCCCGCCGCGGCGGCATGCGCGCCTTTGTGTTGATTCCAGACGGCTATGTGGCCCAGGGAAAATTAGCCCAAGCACTGCTCTATGGAGCAGAGGTGCTTGCGGTGCGCGGCAATTTCGATCGGGCCCTCACGATCGTGAGGGAGGTGGCTGATAAGTACCCGGTAACGCTTGTTAATTCCTTAAATCCCTACCGGCTCCAAGGCCAAAAAACAGCTGCTTTTGAGGTGGTTGATGTGCTCGGTGATGCCCCCGATTGGCTCTGCATTCCCATGGGAAATGCAGGCAACATCAGCGCCTATTGGATGGGCTTCCAGGAATATAAAAAAGCTGGCAGATGCCGCACCCTGCCGCGGATGATGGGCTTCCAAGCGGCCGGTTCAGCCCCCTTGGTGCATGGCACCACCGTTGAACAACCAGACACCATCGCCACGGCGATTCGGATTGGCAACCCCGCCAACAGGGAAAAAGCGCTCAAGGTTAGGGAGGAAAGCGGTGGCGGTTTTGCTGCCGTTAGCGACGCCTCCATCCTTGATGCCTATCGCTTTTTAGGCCGGGAGGAAGGGGTGTTTTGTGAACCGGCCAGTGCCGCTTCCGTTGCAGGGCTGCTGCAACGTTCAGAAGAGGTGCCATCGGGGGCCAGGGTGGTGTGTGTGCTCACTGGTAATGGCCTTAAAGACCCCAGCACCGCCATCGACCACAGCGAAGCCACCTTCCATGGCGACCTGGATCCAAATACGGAAACCGTTGCCAAGGTGCTCGGTTTTTAAATAGTTAAGCAACAACCAACCCAAAAAGTGGCTGGGGAACGGGGTTTTAATTCCTGGGGAAAACCTGGGGATAAAAATCAAGCAACCACCAAGCCGGTTTTACACAGGTATGGGAAAGGGTGGAAAAGCATTGTTCTATCCCCATTAAGGGCATTTGATTCCCCAACACAAAATTCAGTTAATGCTTGTTCAGCCAATGGTTTTAGAATTTTTCCAAGCTTTCCCCAGCCCCTACTACTACTAGTTATTTTTTCTTTCTTAGATCATTGATCCTTTTAATAGAAGAGGGATTACCCGCGTTGCGGTTTGGCCAAGGGTGTGGAAGCTTGGGGGCAATTCAATCGACCATCCAAGGATGAAGTTGGTTTGCAGCCAAACAGAGCTCAACAGCAGCCTGCAATTGGTGAGCCGTGCCATCGCCGGCCGCCCCACCCATCCAGTGTTGGCAAATGTGCTGGTTACAGCTGATGCCGCCGCAGGACGCATCAGCCTCACCGGTTTTGATCTGAGCCTGGGCATCCAAACCAGTTTTGCTGCAGTGGTTGAAGGCAGTGGTGCCATTACCCTGCCCGCCAAGTTGCTCACCGATATCGTTAGCCGCCTGCCCCCCGATGGGCCCATCACCCTTTCTTGCCCTGATGGCGAAGAACAGGTTGAACTCACTGCCCTATCCGGCAGTTATCAAATGCGCGGCATGACCGCCGAAGATTTTCCGGATCTACCCCTTGCTCAAAATGGTCGGCCGATCCTCCTAAGCGGCGCTGCCCTGGTGGAGGGTTTACGCAGCACCTTGTTTGCCAGCAGCAGTGATGAAGCAAAACAAATCCTCACCGGCATCCACCTCAAGGTGGAGGAAGGTGGCTTGGAATTTGCCGCTACCGATGGCCATCGTTTAGCCGTTAGGCGCAATCAAGCCGGCGGTGAACAAGGCGCTGAACCCTTTGCCGTTACCGTGCCAGCTCGATCATTAAGGGAGTTGGAGCGTTTGTTATCGGCTCGCCCTAGCGAAGAATCGATCAGCTTGTTTTGTGATCGCGGCCAGGTGGTTTTTCTTTGGGCTGATCAGGTGCTCACCAGCCGTAGCTTGGATGGCACATATCCAAATTATGGTCAATTGATACCGGAAAGTTTTGAGCGCAGTTTGACCATTGAACGCAAACCTTTATTAGCTGCCCTTGAAAGGATTGCTGTGCTTGCTGATCAGCACAACAACGTGGTGAAATTCAGCGCTGATCCCAGCACTGCTGAATTGCTATTGAGCGCTGATGCCCAAGATGTGGGTAGTGGCTCAGAAGCTTTACCAATTCGCATGGAAGGCGAAGCGATTGAGCTTGCTTTCAATGTTCGCTATGTGTTGGAGGGTTTGAAATCAATGGCAGCCCAAGAGGTGTGTTTGAAACTCAATACCTCCACTAGCCCAGCGATTTTGCATGGTGATGCCGAGGAGCAGGCCTTCACTTATTTGGTAATGCCTGTGCAGATCCGCAGCTGAAGTGGCAGCCCTCGCAAATATTTCTATTTCCAGTTTGCTTCGCGCTCGGGTGCGCAACGAAGCCGGCGCAGATTTAGGCATCGGTTTTATGGCATGGATGCATCCGCCTTGCCATCGGCTTTTGGGCTGGAGCACCAGGCCCTCTGCCTTTGGCCCAAGGCGCAATGTGTGGCGTTTAAATCAACTGGTAGCCATGGCAGAAGCTGAAGTGATCGTGCGGGGGGAAGCTGCCAGCACTGATCAAGAAACCTTGGCTTTGTTGCCCACCCTTTTAGATGCCGAATTATTAGGTAAACAACAAACCTGTTTAGGCCGTTTAGTTGATGCCGTTGTTGAACTGCGCAGCGGCAGGATTTTGCATTACTTGGTAGCTCGCAGTGATCCCCGTTTACCTGGCACAAGCCGGTGGCGATTGGATCCCGAACGTTTATTAGATCAACAATCGGGGCATGTAATCACCGCATTGGAGGAGTTGGATGATCTGCCCCTAGAAAAAGCCAGCATCCGCCAGCAGATGCTGCGGCGCACGAGGCAATTTAGGGATCAAGTGCCAGATTCATTTGATGGTTTTGAAGATCGCCTGCGCTCGTGGGGTGATCGGCTGCGCGATTATGCGGATGATGAGCCCCGGCGCCCCAAGAAACCTGAAACGGATGAGGATCCCTGGATATGAATGATTCAGCTATGGATCAAACCCTTGCAGCCCAGCTGAAGCAGGAGGGTTTAAGCCAAGATGATTTCACTGAAATTGTGCGGCGTTTAGGCCGTGAACCAAACCGGGCTGAACTCGGCATGTTTGGGGTGATGTGGTCGGAGCATTGTTGTTATCGCAATTCCAGGCCCTTGCTGCGGCAGTTCCCCACGGAGGGGCCAAGGATTTTGGTGGGGCCTGGCGAAAATGCCGGTGTTGTTGATTTGGGTGAAGGTTTTCGCCTGGCTTTCAAAATCGAAAGCCACAACCATCCCTCTGCCGTTGAACCATTCCAGGGTGCGGCCACAGGTGTTGGCGGCATCCTGCGGGACATCTTCACCATGGGCGCAAGGCCCCTAGCCCTGCTGAATGCCCTGCGCTTTGGCCCCCTTGAAGACCCACGTAATGCCGGGCTGATGGAGGGTGTGGTGGCAGGTATTGCCCATTACGGCAATTGCGTGGGCGTGCCAACAGTTGGTGGTGAAGTGGCATTTGATCCCAGTTATTCCGGTAATCCCCTCGTTAATGCCATGGCTTTGGGGTTAATGGAAACCACTGAAATCATGCGATCTGGGGCCAGTGGCGTTGGTAATCCTGTGGTTTATGTGGGTAGCACCACCGGCCGTGATGGCATGGGTGGCGCCAGTTTTGCCAGTGCTGAATTGAGTGAAGCCTCTATTGATGATCGCCCTGCTGTGCAGGTGGGCGATCCATTTTTAGAAAAAGGTTTAATCGAAGCTTGCCTCGAGGCTTTTAAAAGTGGAGTGGTGGTTGCCGCCCAAGACATGGGTGCAGCTGGACTCACCTGCAGCTGCGCCGAGATGGCAGCCAAGGGCAATTTAGGAATTGAATTGAACCTTGATTTGGTGCCAGCCCGTGAAACGGGCATGACCGCCTACGACTTCCTCCTGTCTGAATCCCAGGAACGGATGTTGTTTGTGGTGCAAGCGGGCAAGGAGGAAGAGCTAATGGAGCTGTTTCGCCGTTGGGGATTACAGGCGGCAGTGGTGGGCAAGGTGCTGCAGGAAGAGGTGGTGAGGGTGTTGCAACACGGTGAAGTGGCAGCTGAGGTGCCATCCCGCGCCTTGGCAGAAGACACCCCAATAAACAAGCGGGATTTAATCAGCGAACCGCCAGCTGATATTCAGGCCCATTGGCAGTGGCAGGAAAGCAGCCTTAGTGCCCTTGCCGCAGATCAGGTGGGGCCAGTGTTGCTGCAATTGCTTGATGACCCAACCATTGCCAGCAAGAAATGGGTGTGGCGGCAATACGACCATCAAGTTCAAGCAAACACAGTGGTGCCCCCTGGCGGCGCTGATGCAGCGGTGTTGCGCTTGCGTTACCAGGAGGGAGCTAAGGCCAGTGAAAGGGGGGTGGCAGCCACATTGGATTGTCCGAATCGCTGGGTGGCCCTAGACCCGGAAAGGGGTGGGATGGCAGCGGTGGCGGAAGCGGCCCGCAATCTCAGTTGCGTTGGCGCAGAACCGATTGCAGTTACCGATAATCTCAATTTCCCCTCACCGGAAACCCCAACGGGCTATTGGCAATTGGCCATGGCCTGCAGGGGGATTGCCGAGGCCTGTCGCATCCTTGATACGCCGGTTACGGGCGGCAACGTTTCCCTCTACAACAACACCCGTCTGCCCGATGGCACGGTGCAGCCAATCCAACCAACCCCAGTGGTGGGCATGGTTGGTTTAGTGGAACGCTTGGATCGTTTGGTGGGTTTGGCATGGCCAAAACCGCAGCTAGCTGCTGATGGTGACCATTTGCTGTTGCTTGGTTTAGCCCTCAACAGCGAAGCTACGGATGATCGCATTGGTTTAGGCGGCAGCAGTTACCTGCAGGTGGTTCATGGCCTTTGCACGGGCAGGCCACCGCGGCCTGATTTAGGCCTTGAAATGCAGTTACAAGAGATGTTGAGGGCGGCGATCGCCGCTGGCTTGGTTAGTGCCGCCCACGACCTTTCCGATGGTGGTTTCCTGGTGGCAGTTGCTGAAATGGCGATGGCTGCTGGGTGTGGCGCCCAATTAAAGCTGGCCAGTTCTGAACTGCCGTTACAGCGTCTTTTATTTGGGGAAGGGGGAGCAAGGGTGTTGGTAACTGTTCCTGCTGCTGAATTGGCTGCTTTTATTGCCCTAAGCCAGGCCCGTGGATTTCCTTACCAGCAAATTGGTTTGGTGCAGGCAAACGAGCTGCTGCAACTGCATATAGGCCAAGAGGAAATTTTTGAATTAGAGCTGAATTGCCTAAGCAAGGCCTATCAAGAAGCCCTGCCGCGGCGCTTGCTCGGGCACACTGGTTAAGCATCCGTGAAGACCAATCCCTTGGCCGAAAAACCGGATCGGATGGAGGAAGCCTGCGGCGTATTCGCCGTGTTGGCCCCCGGTGAACAGGTGGCAAGCCTTTGTTATTTCGGCCTTTATGCCCTGCAACATCGGGGCCAGGAGTCGGCAGGTATCGCTGTATTTGATGGCGACAAGGTGCGGCTCCATAAAGACATGGGCCTTGTGAGCCAGGTATTTGATCAAAATGTGCTCGAGTTGATGCTTGGTGATCGGGCGGTGGGTCACACCCGTTATTCCACCACCGGCAGTTCAAGGGTTTGCAATGCCCAACCCTTGGTTTTTATGACCCGGCTTGGGCCATTTGCCTTGGCCCATAACGGTAATTTAGTTAATACGGTGCAATTACGGGATCAATTAGCAGCCGATGGTTTGAGTATTAAAAGCAGCAGTGATACCGAATTAATCGCCTTTGCTTTGCAGCAGGCCGTAAATGCTGGTTTGGCCTGGGATGAGGCAATAAAAGCAGCAGCTTTGAAATGCAAAGGTGCCTTCAGCCTTGCAATCAGCACCCCGGATGCGCTCTACGCCCTGCGGGATGGCCATGGCCTGCGGCCATTGGTGTTTGGCCACCTGGGGGAACCGGGCGCTGGCGCCTGGGTAATTAGTAGTGAAACCTGTGGTTTAGATATTGTTGGTGCCCGTTTTAATGATGATGTTGCACCGGGAGAATTGGTGCGATTTAGGCTCGGCGAAGCACATCCATTTCGGAGTAGATGGTGTGAAGAAACACCAAAATTATGTGTATTTGAATTGATTTATTTTGCGAGGCCAGATAGTAGATTTTTTGGAGAATCTTTATACAGCTACCGCAAACGCATCGGCCAGCGTTTAGCCCAGGAATCACCGGTGGAAGCAGATCTAGTTATCGGTGTGCCGGATTCAGGAATTCCTGCTGCGATTGGCTTTTCTCAAAGTAGTGGTATTCCTTTTGGCGACGGTTTGATCAAGAATAGATATGTTGGTAGAACTTTTATTCAACCCACACAAGCAATGCGAGAGGCTGGAATTCGCGTTAAGCTAAATCCTTTGCAAGATGTTATAGAAGGCCAGCGTATTGTTGTAGTTGATGATTCTATTGTTCGCGGTACCACAAGCCGTAAATTAGTTCAAGCATTCAGGGAAGCGGGGGCAAGGGAAGTGCATATGCGGATTAGTTCCCCACCAGTAACCCATCCCTGTTTTTATGGAATTGATACTGATTCACAAGACCAGCTTATTGCTGCTCGCTTAGAAATAGAAGAAATAACAAAACATCTTGGTGTTGATTCGTTGGCCTATTTAAGTAAAGAAGGAATGCTGCAATGCGCCCAAGAACAGGCGCAGAATTTTTGCACTGCTTGTTTTGATGGTAATTATCCGATTGCGGTTGAAGAAGAGCTGCGTGAGCGCAAACTAATGCTGGAAGCACCAGTTCCAGTACAATCGGTGGGTTAACCAAAAATGACCTGTAAGGGGAGGACCAAATGAAAGCAAGTATTAATTTTTCTCCAGTAAAAGCAATTAAGTTAGCTTTGGCTGGCTTTGGTTTTGCTGTTTTTCTATCCCCACAGCATCTGGCTGCCCAGCCTTTTAGGCAGCCCTGCAAACGTTTGCAATGCTGATTTTCAGGTTTCGCTTAGGGTTGGGCCAAATCAACGCTTTCCAGTAATAACAACTTTGCCCAATGGAACACCGTTGCAATTAATAAGAAGACAATTTAATCAGTTGGGGCAAGAGTGGAGTTTAGTTAATGCAGGGGGTGCTGAGGGATTTATCCCCTCGGGTCATGTTTGCTCATAATTGATTATTTAGGGGCAATAGCCTAGTAACTTTTTCAGTTTTTGGTAGTTCTAGGTTTAAACCGGTGCCACGGCTATCTTCTGCTAATAGGCTATCGGTTTGCAACCTGATACTGCCCGTTTGTGTTTCAACGGCAACCAACTCCACATCACAGGCCCTTAGATCTACTAATTGATCATTACGGTTGCTAAATCTTAGGGCTATTTCGCCTAGATCCCCCCTTTGACAAAGGCGCAGATTTGAAACTGCTAATTTTTTTAATTGCCCCAGCGCACTAATTAATAAAACATCTGCATCGGCAGCAGTAACGGCAGCGCCAACAATCGTTTCGCCCGGCAGCAACCTCATCAATGTGGGTCCTTGGGCAGTGCGACCCATCAGGGGAACATTGTTTTCATCTATGGGAAGCCGCAAACTGCGACCTGTGCTACTGGCAACAATTAAATTATCAGTTTCTTTACATATAACAGCCCGTTCTAACACCACACCATCTTTTAATTTTAGAACTGTTGTTGCCCGCCCAGATAGTTCCCTGAATTCTTCAGCTGCAATTCTTTTAAAGCGGCCATCACTACTTAATAAACCAATGGAGAAGTTGATATCTTCTGGGGGTAATACTAAAACCTCAACTACTTTCTCCCCTTGACCATCAACACTTTCTGGTAGGAATTTTTCAATCGGCCCCGGTTGTTGTGCTGCAAATTCCCAACGCAATGCCGCCACGCGGCCGCCGCTGGTGAAGGCCAGCAAGGTGGGAGCAGGCTGCACAGCCATGATCAATTGGCCATGGGCGCCATGGTCCCCAAAAGGCAGCGGTCCACTCAGGTGCAATTTGCCAAGGCTTTGGGGGCTGGCGATCCGCAACAGGCCGTCACTTTGTAGTAACAGGCGGTTGTCGCTACTGATGGCAGCCAGGGCATGCAATCTTTGCGCTTCCGCATTTGGCCTTTGGGCTGCTGCCCTTTGCGCCACCAGGTCGTCGCCGCCTTCCTGTAAACGCGTGCGCCTTGGCGTGGCAAATTGTTTGCGAAGTTGCTTTAACTCTTTAACCAAAGTATCTAATAATGTAGGCCGATCATCTAGCAGGTGGCGCAATTCTTTTTGCTCCTGGCGCAACTCCTCAAGCTCTTTGCGTAAGCTCTCCTGTTCAAGCCCTGTTAAACGCCTTAAGGGCATTGCCAATACGGCTTCCGCTTGCCTTTCAGTTAAATCAAGTTGCACCTGTAAACTAGCTTTTGCACTGGCGCTATCTCGCGCTGATTGAATCATTTCAATCACTTCGCGCAAAACATTAAGTGCCTTGATTAAACCTTCAACCACCTCTAAACGATCTTCGCAACGCTTAAGGGCATAGCGGGTGCGCCGCACCATTGTTAGTTCGCGATATTCTAAAAATTGCTCTAATAACTGCCGCAAACTGAGCTGTTGCGGTTTGCCATGCACCAGGGCCAACATGATGGCACCAAAATTACTTTGTAAGGCTGTGCGTTTATGTAATTCAGCCATAACCTGTTCAGCATTTGCATCCCGCCTTAGTTCCACCACCACCCGCATACCTTCCCGATCACTCTCATCGCGGATATCGGCGATGCCGGTGATCTTGCCTTCATTTACTTGTTCCGCCAGTTTTTCAATCCATCCGGCTTTGCTTAATTGATAGGGCAGTTCAGTTATCACAACCGCCCCCCGTTTATGGCGGCCTTTTCCCGGTTGTGTTTCCTCAATGTGGGCTACCCCACGCATTGGAATGCTCCCACGGCCCTGCAGGTAGGTGTCCCGCACCCCGGAACCGGTTAGCACCACACCGCCCGTTGGGAAATCAGGCCCGGGAATTAATTCGAGTAATTTTTGATCGCTTAGCTCCGGGTTGCGCAGCAAAGCAATAAGGCCATCTACCACTTCGCCAAGATTGTGGGGCGGAATGCTCGTGGCCATTCCCACGGCAATGCCACTGCAGCCATTGAGCAGCAGGAAAGGCAATTGGGCGGGTAAAACCGTTGGTTCCTGCTGGGAACCATCGAAATTGTTGGCAAAATCAACGGTGTCGCTGCCGATTTCATCCAGCATTCCCCCATGGGAAAGCGGCGATAAACGGGTTTCCGTGTAGCGCATCGCCGCCGCTGGATCGTCGTCTACCGAACCGAAATTGCCGTGACCATCCAGCAGTGGGTGGCGGCTGGCAAAGGTTTGTACCAGCCGCACTAGGGCGTCGTAAACGGCTTGATCGCCATGGGGGTGGTATTTACCGAGCACATCACCCACCACCCTTGCGCATTTGCGATAGGGCCGATCTGGGGTTAGCCCCAGCTCATACATGGCAAATAAAATCCGCCGTTGTACGGGTTTAAGCCCATCGCGCACATCCGGCAGGGCCCTGCCCACGATCACGCTCATCGCGTATTCGAGATACGAACGCTGCATCTCTTGATGCAGGGCAATCGGAACGATGCGCTCGTCCGCCATGCGGAATGGGCTAATGCGAAGGGAAGGGGCTCAGCCTACAGATAGCGAATTCACTCGTCCTTAAAACCGGCCATCCCCATGGCCCTATCCACGGAACCCCGCAACCTTTCATCGCGGAACAGCACCTGGGTGGCCTGCCGCAATTTGGCGCCCCAAAGCTGATCTTTTTGATATGCATCCAGCACATAATCCGGTTCCTTCACAAGCGCCTGTGTGGCCAAGGTGATGGTGTCTGTGGAGGTTTTCCCCTCTGAATAAAGGGCAGCAGCTAAGGCAAGGCTGGGTTCAGCTGCATCGGAGCTGATCTCTAGGGCCTTACGCCAGCGGCCCACGGCTTCTGCGGTGCGTCCCTGTTCAAACAACACGATCGCTTGGTTGTTAACCGCTTCCCAAAATCCCTTGCGCAGCCCGGCTGCTTTTTCAAACGAGGCCAAGGCTGGATTTAATTCCTTTAGCTGGATTTGGGCATTGCCTAAATCGAAGTAGGCACCTGGATTGTTTGGATCCAAACGCAGGCCCTCCCGCAATAGCTTTTGGGCTTCCTCCGGTTTGTTGTTACGCAGGTTTAAGGAGCCCTCTGCAAACCAAACACCAGGATTATTGGGATCTAACTGCTTTGCCCGTGCCAGGGCTTCATAGGCCCTGTTGTTTTTTTCGCCCTTACGGCTGCTGCGCAGTTCCGCTTCGGCAAGCACTAGCCAGGCCCTGGGGTCGTTTGGTAGAACCTGCACGGCAAGGCGGGCCAATTTGCGACCCTCCTCCACCTGGCCCATCTGCAGAAGCCCGGCAGCGGCACCAGCAATACCCAAACCGGCTTTGCCTAGTTCCTTAGCGCTTGGCACAAACACATAGGGCACAAGCGCCTGGGCGGGAGCCGCTAGCAAACATGCAGCGGCCGCCATTAAAGCCAGCAGCCTGCGACCCATGGTGATCAGCGAATCTCAGAGGCAGCCTAGGTTGCGGCGCCACATTTGCGGTTTGATTCGCCTTAGGGCCGAGCTCCGCAGCGCTTCATCCCACTGATTGTCATCCCATTCTTTTAGTTCCTGCGGTTTGCTTTGCAGGATCCAGTTGCGTGGTTGTAGTTCTGGATCAGTGCTTGCTTTGGCATGGTGTTTATTCCATGGGCAAACCTCCTGGCACAAATCACAACCGGCAACCCAGCCATGGAGCGGTAAAGGCAATGTGTCATCCCGGTTTTCAATGCTGTGAAAAGCAATGCAACGGCGGCTATCCACCACAAATGGTTCCGCTATGGCGCCAGTGGGGCAGGCCGGCAAACAGTCGTTGCAGCTGCCGCAGAGGGGGATTGCTGGGGCATCTGGTGTTAATTCGCAAGTGGTGAGCAGATGGCCCAGCAGCAACCAGGAACCATGGCTTTGGCTGATCAAATTGCCGTTTTTACCAATCCAACCGATACCTGCCTCTTCAGCCCAAGCTTTATCAAGTAGCGGTGCCGTATCAACACAAACGCGCCAACGGCTATCGGGTTGCTGCAGCTCCAACCAGCGGCCCAAGCGTTTTAAGCGTTGCTCGATCAGCCGGTGATAGTCCCTACCCCAGCCATAGCGGGCGATGCGGGCCACACCAACCCCCTGTTGTTGATCCACGTAGTAGTTGAGGCCCACCGCCAAAAGGCTGCGCACCCCCGGCAGTAGTTGCTGCACCGCAAGACGTTTGGGATTGTTCATCCAGGCCATATCCGCCTGGTAACCGGCGGCGAGCCAGCGCTCAAGCGCAGCGGTGCGCAGTGGCATCCGCCCCCCAGCTGATGTGGACGCCACCCCAGCTACGGCAAATCCCTGGGCAAGGGCCTGTTGTTTCAACTGGTCGGCAAGATTCACCGGCACTCCTACAGTTGCGCCGCATCTTTATTGTGCCGTGCCTGAGCTTTCCCCTTCCCGTTTATCTGGTTTGTTGCGCTGGATCGGCGGTGTGCTGGTGCTGGTGCTCGCTTTAGAACTGCTCGCGGTGCTTAGTGCCAATGCCTGGGGCGAAGAGGCTTTCAGTCAATTGGTGGTAGACACCCTGATCAAGGGTTCCCCCATGGCTTTGGTGGGTTTGCTCTTGATGTTGGTGGGTTCGCGCCTGGATCAACCGCAGCAGCTGCGCAGCCCCCTGCGCTGGACGGTGTTTGGGGTGGGCATCGCCTTGGCCCTATCGCTTTTGGTGGCAGTGCCAGTAACGATCAGTGGCAACGCAATCCTGCAGAAACAGGCTGATCAGGCGGTGAGTCAAAAACAAATGGAATTGGAGCGAGCCCAGGCGGAAAGCAACAACCCTCAATTGATTGAAGCCCTGGTGGGTCAGCTGCGCCAGGCGGGTCAATTGGATCCAAACCTGAGTGATGAGCTGGCCAGTGGCCAGGCAAAACGGTTTATTGATGGCCGCTTGGGTCAGCTGAAACAACAGGTGCAGCAAGCGGAGCGGGCTAGATCGTTAACCCTTGGCCAAAGGCGTTTCAGCGGCACTGGTGTGGCATTGCTGTTGGCTTTAGCTACAGCGGCGGTTGCAATGGCTGCAATCCTCTAAGGGGCGCCCCTGTGGCTAAGTTGCATTAGCGACTTGCTGCTCAACTCCCTTGGTGCAGACCCGCCCCAGACCAGAACCGCCCGTAAATGTGCGGTTGCAACAAGACCTCAAGAACGACCTGATCGCGGGTTTGCTGGTGGTGATTCCCCTGGCAACCACGATTTGGTTATCCACTTTGGTGACCCGTTTTGTGGTGAGTTTCCTCACCTCGGTGCCGAAACAATTCAACCCTTTCAATACCCTTAATCCCTTCCTGCAGGAACTGATCAATCTGCTGGCTGGTTTATTGGTGCCCCTACTGGGCATTCTTTTAATCGGTTTGATGGCCCGCAATATTGTTGGCCGTTGGTTGTTGGATTATGGCGAGGGCACCCTGGCTCGGATTCCATTGGCGGGATCTGTTTATAAAACGCTTAAACAGATTCTGGAAACGGTGCTGCGTGATAACAGCACCCGTTTTCGCAGGGTGGTGTTGGTGGAATATCCCCGCGAAGGTTTGTATTCCCTCGGCTTTGTTACAGGAGTTTTGGGGGCATCGATGGCCGCTGGTTTTAATCAGCCGATGTTGAGTGTGTTCATACCAACAGCACCAAATCCCACCACCGGTTGGTACACGGTGGTACCTGAAACCGCCGTGAGGGACATTGATCTAAGTGTTGAAGATGCATTTAGAACAATCATTTCGGCGGGCATCGTTAGCCCTGATGACCGTGATAGCCCGGTTAATCGCAGTTTCTCTAGCCTGCTAGCCCAATTGCGGCCCTCCCCCCTGCCGGGTCCCCCCAAGCCCTGAAGTTGATGCAGAACCGTTCGATTGCCAGGGAACTGGCCCTGTTGATTCTTGGTCAAAAAGCGGATCGAACCCCCAGTAGTTGTGAACAACTTTTAGCCCAAGCGCTCACATCGCTTAACAGTCATCTGAGGGAGGCCCTAGATCAATCGGCAGATCAATTGCAGCAGGCCCAACAGGCTTTGCTTGATAGTGAATTAAGCGAAGGCGAAAACGATAGGGTGCGCCAACATTTGAATCGGAGTTTGGAATCTGCAGAGCAGGTTTTGAACCGGCTATCAGCCAGTTTGGAATTTCCGCGCTTGTTGTTGCTTGCCGATCAACAAGACATCCGGCTATGGGCCCTTGAGCGCTCCAAGGCCGTATTTGCAGCTCAGCCATCCCTCGATAGCCGCATTGATGCGGTAATGGAGGGTTGGCGCCTAACCCGTTTGCCCCGCATCGATCAAGACATCCTCAGGTTGGCGGTGGTGGAAATTGAAGCTTTTCAAACACCAACAGCTGTGGCCATTAATGAGGCTGTTGAATTAGCCAATCGCTACAGCGATGAGGCCGGTAGGCGCAAGATCAATGGGGTGCTGCGGCGATACATCACTGCCTCCACTGAATTGGCTAGCTAACGATGTCTGAATTTGACTGGTTCCAACGTCCCACCCCAGAGGCGGAGGCTGCAGAAGATGCCTTGGCTTGGGCAAAGGAGGCCTACGCCCGCCTCAAGGCCCAACAGCAAGGCAGCCAACCTGAAGTAGAGACTGTTGAAAAAGTAGAAGCTGTTAAAGAAGTTGAAATTGTTGAAGAACCAAAACCCACAGAAGAACCAAAATTAGAAGAACAAAAACCTGTTGTTTCGCTGCTAGAGCAGGCAGCGGCTAAGCGTGAGGAACGGCTGGCAAGTTTGGCCCAAGAAGCGCCGCCAGCAGAACCTGAATTAGGCCAATTGGATGCCGATTTTCTCTGGTCGGCAGAGGTGCTTGCAGCCCAGGGAAGATCAGCGGCTCAAGTATCTATCGAGGAGATTGATTGGCTGGCTAAGTTGCGGGCCGGCATGGAAAAAACCCGCCAGGGTTTTGTTACACAGCTGCTTGAAAATCTTGGTGATGAACCCCTATCAGAAAAGTCTTTAGAGGAAATTGAAAGCCTGTTGCTGCGCGCTGATGTGGGTGTTGAAAGCACCGATCAGTCCCTTGATCGCCTGCGCAAAAGAATGAATGAAGGCGTGCTTGATGCCACAGAAGCCCTGGGTTTGCTCAAGCAGGAATTGCGTGAACAACTTGAAAAACCGCTTAGTAATAAAGGCGTATTGCCCCTGTTGGCACCAGATAAAAATCAGTTGAATATTTGGTTGATAGTTGGTGTGAATGGAGTTGGTAAAACCACAACTTTGGGCAAACTTGCCAATTTGGCTGTGCGCAGCGGTTACAGCTGCCTGGTGGCAGCAGGGGACACCTTCAGGGCCGCTGCGGTGCAGCAATTGCAGGTGTGGGCAGAACGCAGTGGGGTAACTGTGATCGCAAACCCTTCCGCCAATGCTGATCCCGCCGCTGTTGTGTTTGATGCCATCGGTGCAGCGCGATCAAAAAACATTGAACTGCTGCTTGTTGACACGGCAGGAAGATTGCAAACCAAACACAACTTGATGGAAGAACTGGCAAAGGTGCGGCGCATCATCGATCGCCTGGCACCAGAAGCCAAGGTTGAATCGTTACTGGTGCTTGATGCCAGCCAAGGCCAAAACGGTTTGCGCCAGGCGATGGCCTTTGCCGCTGCTGCGCAGCTCACAGGGGTGGTGCTCACAAAACTCGATGGCAGTGCCCGCGGTGGTGTTGCCCTTGCCGTGGCAGCTGAAACTGGCCTGCCGATTCGTTTTATCGGGGCCGGTGAAGGCATTAAAGATTTGAGGCCTTTCAATAGCTTTGAGTTTGTTGAAGCCTTACTTGCCCGTAACTAGCTAACTTAGGGCCCCCTGCGGCAGCCCCATGGGCGCTCAGCCGCCTACCCACCGATCAGTTAGCGCGATTACCCCTGCGGCTTCTTTGCGGCAGCTGATCGATAGCCTCAACCGGGAGCAAAGGCGAAATCAAGAGCTATTGGCATCACTTGGTTTTGCCCTGCGTAGTTTTACCAACCTGAGCCGTTTTTTGGAGTTGGTACCGCTGCTCACGTGCCGCCTAGTGGAGGCTGAAGGGGCAATATTGCTCACTTTGCGCAGCGATGGTTCCCTGTGGCGGGAACAGTTGCATGGTTCCGCTTCCAGCCGCTGCGCTGAACTACTGCGGATGCTGGCGGGGCTGCAAGACAAGGATTTGGATCGCGAAGCCGGTGATGAATTGATGGCTTCCAGGCTTGATCAATTAGTGCGCAGACAATTGGGTGATGTGCAACTTTTTGGCACTTCCGTGGTGGCAAAAAATCGTCAAAGGGGTCGTTTGTATGTATTTAGCAGTGATCCGCAATACTCATGGAGTGAGGTTCGTCGCCGCCATGTGCAATTGGTGGCTGATCAAACTGCAGTGGCAATTGAAAATGAATTGCTATTGGAGCAGATGCGGCAACACCAACGTGTTGATCAACAGCTGAGCATCGGCGGAGAAATCCAAGCGCAACTTTTACCCGATCGCTGCCCTGTTATTGAAGGGGTTGAATTGGCTGCCCGCTGCCGGCCTGCATTCCAGGTGGGAGGTGATTATTACGATTTTATCCCCACAAAACCGCAGCTAACTGGCAAAAGAAGGGAGCAGGGGCGCTGGGCTTTAGTGATGGGTGATGTGATGGGAAAGGGCATTCCTGCTGGTTTATTAATGACTTTGCTGCGGGGAATGTTGCGAGCTGAGGTGTTAACCGGTTTAGCCCCAGATCAAATTCTCCACGACCTAAATCAACTGGCCCAGGAAGATTTAGCCCATTCCAATCGTTTCGTAACCCTTTTTTATTCTGAATACGATCCCCGCACAAGATTGCTGCGTTTTAGCAATGCTGCCCATAATCCGCCTTTGATTTGGCGCCGTCAGGGCCATTCGGTGGAGCGTTTAGATGCCCCTGGTTTGTTGATTGGTTTGCAAGCCGATGCCGACTACGGCTGTGAGCAGGTGCAGCTTGAGCCCGGCGATGTGCTGCTTTTTTACACAGATGGTGTGACGGAGGCCAGTGGCATTGGCGGTGATCGCTTTGATGAGGAACGTTTGATGAGGGCCCTGTTGGCGATTTGCAAGTTGGGGGTGGGCGCCCAAGAAATTTTGGATCAGTTGTTTGCCCGCTTGGATCGTTTTGTTGGTGCTGGCCGCCAATTGGAAGACGATGCCTCGGTGGTGGTACTTAAGGTGAAAGAGGAAGTGGTGTTACCTAGCCTGTGAAATCCTGCGGGCCAGGCTAAATGGGTGCAACTAACAGTGAAGGCACTAGCTGGAGCAATCGTTTTGAGCAGGGTTTGCATCCTGCGATCGAACGATTTAATGCTTCGATCGGTTTTGATATCGCCCTGCTGCAACAAGACCTGGATGGTTCTGTTGCCCATGCCCGCATGCTCGGCCGCTGCGGTTTGATCAGCGAAGCAGAAAGCGAGCAACTGATTGCTGGCCTGGAAACAGTGCGCCAAGAGGCGGCGGCGGGCAGCTTTCTGCCCGGCCTCGAGTGTGAAGACGTTCACTTCGCTGTGGAAAGGCGATTGATCGAATTGCTTGGCCCACTAGGCAAAAAATTGCACACCGGGCGTAGCCGTAATGATCAAGTGGGCACCGATATTCGCCTTTGGTTACGCCAACGCATCGATGGCCTTGAACCCAGCCTGCAGCGTTTGCAACGGGCCTTATTTCAGTTGGCAGATGGGCATCTGCACACCCTGATCCCGGGCTATACCCATTTGCAAAGGGCCCAGCCCCTTTCCTTGGCCCACCATCTTCTGGCCTATGTGGAGATGTTGGAACGGGATCGTTTACGCCTGCTTGATGTGCGTAAAAGGGTCAATATCTGCCCCCTTGGTGCCGCTGCTTTAGCGGGCACTCCCCTAGCGATTGATCGGCGTCAAACAGCGGCGGAATTGGGTTTTGAAAGCATTTATGCCAATAGTTTGGATGCGGTGAGCGACCGCGACTTCGCCGTTGAATTCAGCGCGGCGGCGGCCTTGGTGATGGCCCATTTGAGTCGGCTTAGTGAAGAGGTGATTTTTTGGGCTAGTGAGGAATTCGGTTTTGTTCACCTCACAGACCGTTGCGCCACCGGTAGCAGCTTGATGCCCCAGAAAAAAAACCCCGATGTGCCCGAGTTGGTGCGTGGTAAATGCGGTCGGGTGTTTGGTCATCTACAGGGCTTGCTCACCATGATCAAAGGCCTGCCCCTCGCCTACAACAAAGACTTTCAAGAAGACAAAGAAGCTTTGTTTGACACGGTTCGCACCACAGAGGCTTGTTTGGAGGCGATGGCGATCCTGCTGGAGGAGGGGATCAGTTTTCGAGTGGATCGGATGGAGCGAGCGGTGGCCAGTGATTTCTCCAATGCCACCGATGTGGCCGATTATTTGGTTAACAAAGGTGTGCCTTTCCGGGAGGCATATCAACTGGTGGGCGGGCTAGTGAAAACCTGCCTGGAGGAGGGCCTGTTACTGGCGGAGTTGCCTTTAGAGCGCTGGCAATCCCTGCATCCAGCCTTTGAGCAAAGCATTTATGCAGCGATTGCCCATCGGGAGGTGGTGGCTGCCCGGGTAAGTGAAGGTGGTACGGGCTTTACCCAGGTGCAGGGTCAGCTCAATCACTGGAGAAGTGTATTGATGTGTTCTTAACGACATCGATAAGCAGGCACTTGCCGGTTTAGATTTCCCGTGTTCCCACTTTTGTGGGTTCCCCGAGTCCATTCAACGGTCCATTCGGTCCCCTACGGCCAGTGAGCATTTTTGTCGGCAACCTCCCCTTCCGCGCGGAACAGGAGGACATCATTGAACTCTTCGCCACCTATGGCGAGGTAAGCAACTGTTCCCTTCCTTTGGAAAGGGACACCGGACGCAAAAGAGGCTTTGCCTTTGTGGAGATGGCAGACGACGCTGCTGAGGAGCGTGCCATCGAAGCATTGCAGGGCACTGAGCTGATGGGTCGCCCCCTGCGCATCAATAAAGCTGAACCCCGCAGTGGCGGCGGCGGCGGCGGTGGTGGCGGCCGTGGTGGCTATGGCGGCGGCGGTGGCGGTGGTTACGGAGCACCAAGCCGTGGCGGCGGTGGTGGCTATGGCGGCGGTGGCGGTGGTTACGGAGCACCAAGCCGTGGCGGCGGTGGTGGCTATGGCGGCGGCGGCGGTTACGGAGGAGGAGGTGGTGAGCGCAGCTCCGGTGCCCGCGGTTGGGAAGATCGCAGCTACGGCAACCGTGATTCAGCTCCAGCCCCAGCTCCTGCCGCAGATACCTGGGGTGCTCCGTCCCCTGACTTTGGTGGGGGTGAACCCAGCCGTGATGGTTTCGATGATGGCCGTAGCCGCCGCCGTCGCGGAGGGGATCGCCCCTCCAGCCCAGCACCCAGTGAAGATTGGGGCGATTACGGCGGCGCTGAGGGTTAACCCTAAATCTGAGTTAGATCTGGCGGCTTTCCAATGCTTTGGCAAGCCGCTGGGCTGCTTCTGCTAGCAACAGCTGGGGATCGGGAGTTGCTTCTGGCTTGGCGGCAGCTTCTTGGCGTTTCATGCTTTGCATTGTGCGGATTATTGAAAACACAACAAAGCTGATCACAACAAAATTGATCAATGCCACCAAAAAATTACCGGCGGGCCATTGATTGATTTGATCAATACCCAGTGATTTCAATGTTGGCGTGAGCAATTGCCCCATCACAAAACTCACTAGGGCATCCACCACCTTGCCGAAGGCGCCGCCAATAACCACAGCAACTGCAAGGTCTACCACGTTGCCCTGTTGCAGGAAATTCCGAAAATCCCGCATGAAACTGCCGGCATTTTCCTTGCCAGCTCTGAGGCGTGCCATCAAAAAATTTTTTCGAACAACCTTGTTTAGCAGCTATCTACAAACCCCGCTCTTCTAATTGAAGGCAGGCTTTTTCCAACACCTGTGGGCCAGCGTTTGCTTTAGCGGCCGCTTCCACAAGGCCTCGGCGCCAATGGCGCGCGCCACTAACACCTTCAACTAAAT
>Ga0247831_1002915_pt1 | contig 26344 bp, 25 predicted proteins | sample LaCruzMarch2015__9_FD_192406 | JGI IMG/M metagenome (GOLD analysis project Ga0247831, IMG submission 192406) | Freshwater microbial communities from meromictic Lake La Cruz, Castile-La Mancha, Spain - LaCruzMarch2015_1m | ecosystem: Environmental > Aquatic > Freshwater > Lake | place: Spain...
GCACTGGAACTTCCCAGTCCGCTGCCGCTGGAAGTGATGTCGGCAAAGCTCGACAGCTCAATGCCGGGCTGGGCGTCCACCATCCGGAAACACTCACGAATCAGCCGATGCTGAATCTCATCGACCTTGTCCACCACCTCCGTCTGCGAGTATTTGAGTGCGTATTGGCGCTCGTGGTAGGGATGCAGGGCGATGTAAACGTAACGGTTGATCGCGGCACTGAGCACGGCCCCCTCATGCTGCTCGTAAAAGGCGGGCAAATCGGTGCCCCCGCCAAAGAAGCTGACTCGCAGAGGGGTTTGGGTGACGAGCATGGCGGTGGAAGTTGAAACGCAGAAAACGGAAATGCTGAAAATCTGAAAATTGAGACACTGAAAGGCTGACGTGGTGATGCCCGCTCTTGCCGCAGCTCGTGACGGCGATGCTCAGGCTCCGTAGGCGCACTCGCCAGAGTGCGGAGGCTGTGATAGGCCACGACTCCCGACTAACTTGAGGTTAGACAAAGGAATTGGGACAATGCAAAAGCCATTCCCTTGTCCTCATTCCCCTGTCGATCCGGTTTGCGGGGCGGCAGTTATTCCCTGCCCCACAATCAACGCAGAGAAGTTCGGTTGCTAGTGCGTTTGTCGCAGATGAGACGGCCATATCTCAGCCTGCTGCCTTCATGGCGTTGGCGGATTGCTCAACGATCACTCGTGCGGCATCCAGGAGCGTTGGAAACCAAGCATCGGGCTGCTGGTCATCAGGCTCGGGTGTCGGGGCTTCCACAAGAATACCATGAATGCCGGCATTTCGGGCCGTCTCGATATCGGTAGCGGTGTTGCCCACCAGGACACTGCTGCGCAAATCGACGCCCAGCTCACGCACCGCTCGCATTAGCATGCCCACGTCCGGCTTCCGGCATCGGGAGGCCCGTCGCAGTTCCGGCACGCCTTCTCCATGATGCGTTTCCGGGTGATAGGGGGAATAATAAACCGCGTCCAAGTGCGCACCATTCTTGGCCAACGCTTCCTCCAGGCGCTCATGCACCGCTTCAACATCGTCCGCTGTGCAGAGTCCCCGTGCCACAACCGCCTGATTGGTCACCACAACCACACGAATCCCGGCTTCGTTGAACCGTTTCACTGCTTCTGCAGCCCCTGGTAGAAGGACAAGATCATCGGGGCGGAGCACCGGCTTGTCTTCCCGATTCAGGGTTCCATCGCGATCTAGGAACACTGTGCGCACCGCTTCATGCGCGCCACGAGCTTGCTCAATCCAGTCGCGCTCCTCCAGCCAAGACTCCAGAGCGCGCAGACGTTCGGGCGTGCCCATGTCCTTCACGAAACCTGGCGGGCGCAGTTCGCAAACAGCGAGCTGACTACCCGCAGCAAGCGCCGCAGGAAAGACATCCGCCCCGAAGTCCGAGGCCCCTTCTTTGGGGATAAAGTCCAACACCGAGCGAGAGCAGGCATACACCGCCGCATTCGCCCGATTGCGGTAGAGTCTCCCAGGCTCGCGCTGAGCAACAAACTCCCGCACCCGTCCGCCATCATCGACTTCCACCAGATGCGAGTCCCAGGGATGATCGGAGGCCCGCGTCAGCAGTGTCGCCACTGCCCCCGAGATGAGGTGAGTTTGGATCAACGCCGTCGGGTCGAAAGCCACAAACACATCGCCATACAAGACCAAAAACGACTCATCCAGAATGGCTGACAGTCCAGGCAATGCCCCCGAAGTGCCGAGTGGCGAGGGTTCGATCATGACCTGAACGTCCATCGTTCCCCACGACCCCGCCCCAACAAAAGCAGCGATCTGCTCACCAAGATGCCCCGCACAAACCAGCACCTTGTCCATCCCATGACGCTGGCACCACTCCAGATGATGCTGCAACATGGGTCGCCCGGCCACAGGGACCATTGCCTTGGGCACGCGGAGGGCAAGCTCACCCAGTCGGGTGCCCTTGCCGCCAGCGAGGATGACACATTGGCGGATCATGAAGAGCATCTCTCAGTGTTCAAGTCGCGCGACTCGACTTTGCTTTCAGAAGGTTACGTGCAATAGCAGATACCACTGACTGATATAGCAAAGGAGCATCTTCAACCCATAGACGCACGTCACTCCATTCGTGATTTTCCTGCATTACCAACCTTCTGAAATGGTTCATCGGCTCTGGGAATATTTCACCTGGAAGCAGTCTTCTATGGAGCCAATCCAAACTGCCACCCCGCTCGTGGAAAACGGTAGGTTTGACGTGGGCGTAGTGAAGGACGACGGCTTCCTGAGATTCGCCGTTTAAGATCCGCAAGGCATTTGCTCTTTCATCAGCATCCATCGTTGCCGGGAACTTCTGGAAATCTTTTGTGCGAATCCCTACTTTCTCTTCACTTGCAGCGTGAAACATCAGGCAATTGAGAATTCCCTGGTCACCATATTTGAAACTAGTAGCAGATGAGTCATCTTTCTGAATTCTGTGTAAACGCTTGTAAAGATCCAGATCCAAAGCCCCGCGTTTTCCCATAAAAGTGCCAGCGCAGAAAAACGGCCAGCCCGTCGGCTCAAAGGCAGGCAAGAGCCTGCGCACCTGTTGGCAATCAAACCAATGCTCACCAATGATGGCCTCATCGGTTATTACTCCTCCGTCTCCAGGAATGATAATCTCGGGAGCCTGTCCCTTAACCGCAGCCACAATGTCCCCTAACACCACACAGTCCGCATCTATGTAAAGAAAGGATTCAAAGGGTCCTTCCCAGAACGGTATTAGATGAGAATAGCCCCATCCTCCAAAACTATATTCACGCAGCCAAGAGTCTTGCACATCCTCTCGCCGCAATACCATAACTTCAGGTAGCTTCTCAACGTCGGTAGTCGAAAAAGTTCCGTCGGCCAAAAGGCAAATAGGAATTCCTGGGCAAAAGTGCCTCACACTCGCCAAGCAAGCTTTGGCAAGCCGATAATCTTTCGAGTAGCAGGCTATGACAACGCCAAAGTTCACCCTGTCGATAAGATTACTGATTACGAGAACTACAGCTATGGAAAGCCATCATGTTTGATGAAAGGAAGTCACCCGTATCTTGTAACATTTGGGTCAATCCTTGATCGAGTTGCCAACCCTTGGCCTCAAACTTGCCGATCCAATACTCACGGGGCTGCTCATTCAAATGCCCCTCGCCGCCTTGCCCTGGAGGAGCAGCTGACATCACCACCCGATCTCCATGTCGTTGCAGCGTCTCGACAAAACAGTCAGCCGAATTTTCAGGGAGGTGCTCGGCGACTTCGAAGCTCCAAACCAGATCGAACTTGCGGCATAAGTCAATAGACTTACGTAAATCATGCAGTCGTATGTAACTTCCAACCTCCGAATGCTTGATTGCTAGTTCTGATCCCTCCAAGCCGACAACATCGCACCCTTGGCTCAGAAACCATTTTACCGCCTGTCCAGTTCCACAACCCACATCTAGAATCGTCAGAGGCTTCAACTCTTGGAGCGTTTTCGCCAGCACCTTGTCTGGCAAAAGAGAGCACATGCCCAGCTCCTCCTCTCGAAAGAAAATGCCGTTTCCTTTTCTCTGTCTGTAGTTCGCCACATACATCGGCATATGATGCCGCAGCCACATACTCGGGCGGCGGCAAAGCTGATACAGAATCGAGCCACTGCTAATACGTCCCTTGAGAAAACATCTCAAAGCTGCACTAACTCGATCAACGATTACCAGGACAATTTGCGGGTAACTCATTTTGGATATTCTTCGTTATTAACCAAGCGCTGCGACTACCTTACCACGAAGCTTTGCAATATCTTAATCATTTCTGCTGCCTTTCGACCCGCCTCGTAGCGATCTTGGAAACAGTTCAGCGCGGCTGCCCGCATCGAAGCACGGTGATCAGCAGATTGAGCCAGCCAAGTTTCCAAAAGTCTCTGTGTGCCCTCCACGGTATCGGGCTCCGCCAAGCCCGCCCCATCGCCCGTCACCTCTTGCCACACATTGACCTCTTTGGAAATCAGGACCGGCAATCCGCAGGCCAGCGCTTCGGCCACTGCCAAACCGTAGTTCTCTTGGTGCGAAGGCAGGACAAAGACTTCGGCCGCTCGCATGGCTCCCCATTTCTGTTCCACGGTGAGCATTCCCGTCCAGCATACCGTTCCCGGCGCGCAGACCGCCTCGCTCAGCGCCTGCAACTCGCGACCGTAAACTTCAGTGGCTGGCGGTCCTGCCATGACCAAATGGATGTCTGCCATCAGTTCTGGCTTCTGCTTTTGCAGCTGGCCGAATGCCCTCAGAGCCAAGTCGGGCCCTTTCTTCTCATGGATCCGGCTCAGAAACAGAAAGAGGCGCTGCCCCCGCAAATGAGGAAAAGCAGTTTCGAAGGCCCCGCGCTGATCCTGGGGATTGCCCTCGGGCAACGACACACCGAATCCGGCCTCCGCCTCCCGACAGCGATACAGCCAAAAGGATTCGCGGGCCAAGGCACGCTCCGTGGGGTTGGAAAAGAACACCGCCCTCGCGTCTCTTAGCACCCGATACTCAGCCCAGGGCCAGTAGAGCCACTTCTTGAGGTGCTTCAGCGGATACCGTCGCTTGAACCAAGGATCAAGCATCCCATGAGGAAAGACGAAATAAGGGGGGAAAGGGGGGAAAGGGGGGCGAGAGCTGAAATGCTGAGACGCTGAAACGCTGAAATCTGAAATGATTGCTCCTGAATCACCATGGCTGCAGTTCCCCGCTTTCAGCTTTTCAGCCTTTCCGCTTTCCGCTTTTTGATTGCATGCCTTTCCGCTTTCTGCATTTCCAGTGAGTGCCCTCCAAACACCAAAGCTGCTGTATTGCCAGAGCCCGTTGATCACCACAGCATCAAAGCGACCCGCGTTCTCACGCAGCCAGGGGACAAGAAGAGGCGTGTATCCATAGGAAGAAACCTTCACGCCAAGAGCCGTTACCGAGAGTGGGCACTCACGCACCCAGGGAGCGTCCGGCAGATCGAGAGACAACAGTTCCACCTCGTGCCCCTGCTCCTGATGATGCCGACTGACGCGCAGGATGCCCTCGATCACTCCGCCGCCGCGAGGGTTGACCGAATGAATGGTGTGGAGAATGCGCATGGAGTGATAACAAGAAATCTCGAAGTTGGAGTTATTCAGGCATCAATGACAACACTGAACTCCTTGCTCTCAGGCCGCAGCTAGCGCCGACTGGATGCGCCTCGCTGCAACGTGGCTGGGCCGTTCGACAGCATGATAAAAAGCCAATGTAAAAGAAATCAAAACCACTATGACTATCAACCAATCAGCCATCGAACCATATCCCAGCTGAAGATATCGGTTGATGACCACAAATAGCGTAATGTGGATCAGATAAAGAGAATAACTGGCAGCTCCAAGATACTCCAGAATTCGCGGTGGTTTAGCTTGTTGAAAATAACAAACCTCCGCATGCAGCCAGGAGTAGCACTGAATGGCAAAAAAATTGAGTGTCAAATGTGAGCCAAGTATCTGTTGCAGTGCCAAATGGTGGAGTAGTGCGCTGACGGCCAAGGCTGCAAGCCGGTAGAGCCAGATTTGATTTCTGGTTATCAACTTGAGCGACTTCGGGAATGACTCGGCTAGGCAAACACCCATCAGCCAGCAGGGTAGTCCAAGCAACCAGTCCAAACCGTAACCCCAGGCTGGATAAACGACATTGGACATTGGTTTTGTGAAAGCAAGAAGCAGAGCCGCCGCAAATGCCCAGAGGAGCAATTTTTTCCATGACAACCGTGCCGCTAGCGGGCGCATCACGGGGTATAGAAAATAATAAACTATTTCGGCCACCAATGACCACGCGGGAATACCAGCGTCCCACCCAGAACCGATACCCAATACATTTGCCAGCGAACTCGCCGCCAGCATGGGCAGCATAATTCGGGTCAGACGTGCCATGAGAAATGAAGGGCTGTGAAATAAGCGTCCTTTACTATAAGGGTAGTGAATGCACAGACCAGAGATGAGAAAGAAGAGAATGACAGCAGCACCTCCATTGAAACAGCCTGAATAAACTCCGTTTACCACTCGGGCGATGGGTGAGTGGGTATCATAGCCTGCCGTTAGAGGCGGGACAGCCCCGTGTGACATAGCCACCCACAGTGCTGCGATGAATCTCAGTGTATCAAGGCCTGCAAGACGCACCGACAGGTGTCTGCTTGGCACCGCGATGATCTGCTCAGGCGAATCAGTCTTGGCATTCAGCAAATCCATGGGGCGATAGCAAGTTGGCTGATTGGAAGGCAGATGATTTCACACGGGCGCTGACAATGAAGCACTTGTGGCCATCAGTTTAGAAATGAAGGTAGCTGTGATGATTGTAGAGGAATCAATGGCAGGTGAGCGTGAAGGCAAAACCTGCAAGCGCTGCACTGAATCACCAAGTCCGACCACTCCAGGCACATGCTGCTCCAGTTTCCAAGCATTCTCCAAACTCCGGTCATCGCCACCTATCAAAATTGGCAACCCATGATCTTTCATGGTCGCTACCGTGCTACTCTTGCCAACAAAAAGCGGTGAGTAACAGGTCAGACCCAAGTCCAAGGTGTTCAAATACTCGGAAGCCTGTTCTGTGGTCAAAGCCCCTAGCCGTAGCTTGTGAATTTGAACTCCGTCCAACTGCTCTGGTAGTTGATCAAAGAGACGTTCCCCAGCAGCACTGCATTTGCCCCCCGAAAGCAAAAGAATCTCCTTCCCCAAAGAACGGGCTGCTTCGGAGAGCTTAAAAAGCAAGGGCTGTGGATTCCAATGACCGAAGATGGTGCCAAAGAAACCAGCCGCAAGAAGTGGTCTCGTTCGAGGCCACAAGCTGGGAAGACCAGCCCCAGCTATGCGTGTTGTCAGCCAGTTTTGAGCATCCCCACGAACAGGGGTAAAATTACCGCAGAGAGGTAGTATCCCACAACTGAACCCCTCTCTTTGCAAAACGGCTTGGTAGAAGGGAATGGTGGTGTCGATCAACGAAGGCTGGAGAGCCTTCAGAAACCGCACCACCCCACGACGCTGCAAGACGCCCATCAACCGGTCCCGTAGCCGACAGTCCATCCCCCACATCACCCACAACTCATGCATCATCACGTGCAGTCGATAACCATTGCACAAATGGGCCAGTTGCAAGACCAGCTTGCCCACAAGACCGCGCCGATGGAATCCATAGCAAACGAAGTGGAAACTGATCCAATCAGGAGCGAATGCCTCAATCCAGGCTCGGGCGTCAGAGAGGCGCTCATTCCAGGGTTGTGACGAGGGAAATCGAACAATGTCCAAACCTGATTTTTCTGCCAAGCGCGGACCAGCAACATCTCTCGAGAAAGTGTCATTGATTGCCACCAATGAAACATCATGACCTTGCCTCTGCAGTGCTTCAGCCAAGCGCCTGCAATAATCCCCCACTCCATCCGCCTGCGGAGAAAGCCCAGAAGTCAGAAACAAGATTCTCATTCCCTAACAGAACCCAATCGTTTCAAGTCGGTTTGGCTAGCATAGAGAGCCACAGCGGCAGTGTGGCGCAAGGCGTCAATCAATGACAGGTTCGACGATGAAGCGTGGAAGATCAAAATTGAGCGCGGCCTTGATCACTTGCCGGATAGAAAAGATGCATAGCAAAGCTCGAAACGCTGAAGCACGGCTTCGGCACTGAACTGAGTTTCCAAGTGGTGCCGTGCCGAGTGACGGAGGTGGTTCTGAAGCTCGGGGTTCCTTATGAGGTCCGTGGCGTGCTTCGCCAGAGGTTCATCATCTTCGGCCATCATTGCGTGTTCACCATGAATGAATCCAAGTCCTTCAGCTCCTTGGGCGTTCGTCACGATTGGGACTCCATAGGCCATCGCTTCCAATAGTTTGGTTTTGATGCCGGTGCCGACTTCTGGGGCATAAACAAGCACGCCCGCCTGCGCCCAAAAGGGCGCTATATCCTCCACATAATCGTGAGCCTCAAGATTCTCCACTGAGCCGATAATTTCTATCAGGGATCGCATTCCAGGCCCCACAAGTTGCAATTTCGCATTAGGAACAGCCGCGAGTATTCTCGGCCAAATCGAGCCACACAATCTCCGAACGGCAAGGATGCCAGGCGTCCAACGAGCATTGGTAAACAGTGAAATCCTCGGCTCGCTGTGATTTCTTTGTGCATCGGAGATAAATGGCCAGCCTTCAAAGTCAACACTGATAGGAGCCACACAAATCCGCTTTGCCGGAGCAAGTTTTCTGACCTCTTCGGCGACCCGATCGGTGATTGCAATATGGTTGGCAAAGCGCCTGCAAAGATACCGTTCGGCTCTCAACATGCGCCAGATAGCGAGTCTCCGGCGCCACGAGGTAAATTGCTCCAAAGCGAGGTCGGCTCGGTAAATACAAAGGTGGAAGATGACTGCCCGAGACGCATAGGGAAGGGCTCCCCATCCAGCCGCAAGTTGATCTACATGAATGATATCACATCCCTCTGCCACCTGCCGTCTGACAGCCTGGGTAAATTCATCGGGAAGGCAGTCTCCGAAATGACGGAGCCATGACCTGACCTTGTGCATCACTGACAATGCTCTGCCCTTGTCGCGTTGAACGAAGGTCCAATCATATTGATCGCGGGGCAAATATGTCGTCATTTGGCTGGCCTGTGAGGCACTTCCCAGACAAACCGCCGAAACAAGATGCCCCCTGCTGACCAGTCCCCGCATTAACAAGTGCCCCCACCTTCCGGCGGGTGAATCTGGAATTGGAGCTTCATTAAAGACCAGGACGATCCGCCATGGTCCCATCCCATTCCTGGTATACTCTCGTCCTTGCAAGACTTGCGGGGGTTGATTCAAAACATCATTCATGCCTTCCAGGCCACAGTGCTTGCCCGATAAGCTCGGCCTAGGCGCGCTCGCAAGCCGCGAAGGCTCCACCTACCTCTTTGATTGCGCACGTCATGATCGACGCACTCCTTATCCCAACAAGCTCGCTCCTCGGGCGACATGTGAGAGAGGTAATATTGATCGATTGGACGATGAGTCGTATTGCCGTGGCCAGCCCAGTGAATGAGATAAGGCTTTCTGGCGGCAACTTTCCAATAGGATTCACATTCCTCCGGGTAATCACCTGCCCACGTTGATTCCATGCAGAGCGGCGGGAGAGTGAGGTTGGTGATTGACACCCCTGACCTGCAAACTAGCAAATTCAGCCCTGGCTGGTCATGATAGGGGTTGCCAAGAATAGTCGTGTGACCAGAGGGTTCCAGAAGTTCGTTCAACAGCCGATCCAATGAATAAAGCACGCGATCACACGCGAACTGACCGGCATTAAAAAGGTGCCATTGCCACATGGTGGTCTTGGACTCCAGTTCCACTCGCAATTGTTCTGTAAGTGTGTGTGTCGGATCACGCCAGTTGCCGCACGAAGTGATAAATCCATCAAAAGTCCGCAGCACGTCACGAGGATCTCGTAAGAATACCACATCCGAGTCGACGAATTGGTAGTTTTCGTGAGTTAGGCACACATATTTTCTCAGCATCGGGTGCGCTTTGTTAGCTCGCAAGAAGTTGTATAAAGCGTCACTCTCCAGCCACTCGCAGCCATCAGGTAAGTCAAATCGATTGTCGTCATACGGAATGACCAGGACCGGCAGGTCACAGCCAGTAGCGCGTAAAGAGCGCACCATCACCTTGAATCGGAGCTCTACCTTAGTATTGGCTAAAGATATAATATGTGACGGAATCATTGCCTAAGATCTGATCATGTAATCCACCGCGACGAGTCAGCCATGATCAAGGAGTATCGGCAAACACCGACGAGGCCGTAGCCTTTCGAGCAGAGGAAGCCAACTAAGCTATCGCCGCTCAAGTCAAGCAGGCTTGCCTCGTGTCTTTCAAAGACAAGCAGCCGAGGGCGCCACCGTTCCCAGTCGTGCGAACGCAAGACTGCTTCATCGACTCCTTCAATATCAATCGACAGAAAGTCGATCCCTGCATCCAGCTCACAATACGTCTCGAACAACTTTGCCAAAGTTGTTGAAGGCACTTGAACGGTGCCAATGAGTTTTACACGGCCTGATGCAACTGCCTCGCGGGCATGTCCTGCATCCATGGTATTGGAAGCAGGCTGGTCAAAGCAAAAGAATTCCATGGGCCCGGATTCTTCAGGCGTTACGCATAGCTCCAAATTCACATCTCTTGGGCGTAAAGCGCGAAACAACTCCATTGAACCTGGGGTAGCATCCACGTTAACCCCGTGCCAGCCACAGAGATAAAAGTGCCAAGTGTTTGAAAGCGATACTGGATGATGTGCACCGATGTCAATAAAGAAACCCTTATGCCCCCAACCCATGCCCATGTGATGCAAGATGCCACGTATCATCATGCCTTCACCCAATTCAGAATGTGAAGAAAAATAGGAAGGGAAACGATTCAAATTCAGGCGAGCAACAACCTGCCACTTCAACCATTCTTTGATTTTTTGAATCGTCTTCATCATTCGAGTGACACCGCAGATTACTTCCTCCACCGCTTCCATAGCTTCGGCATGCCACGCCCATACATCAAGTGACGCACGGGCCCCACGAAATGCCGTAGCGTGATCTCATCGTAGTCCACGTCCTTCTCAAAATAGAACTGTCGTTGAGTGGTTACGACATAAGAGTCCGGTAGCACTTGGTGTGGTTTTCTTGCCAGCAGACCTGCCAGCAACATGGTGTCAGGGAACCAGGTTCGCACTTCGGGAGAGACGGCCAGAATTCTCTCGCACAGTTCAAGATCGAGAGTGCCACATGGCATCCACATCAACCCCACATTGATGTCCTTCACCCAATCAAGCCGCAAACGCTGCAAACCGACTTTGATCGATGGCTCCTCTTGCACTGCACCTGCCGCTTGCTCACGTAGGTAGAGAACAAAGGGTGTCTGTTGGGCGATAGCGTCATTGATTTCGGGCATTGGCTTGAACGCCAGGATATCATCATCGCTGAACAGAATGTTGCCGGTTCGCTGTAAATCAAGTATCGCTGCCATCTTGCCCGCCATCGGGTGAGTGCGTGCAAGTTGAAGCAGCGCTGGAACTTGGGCTGCCACCGCAGCCAAGTGGTTTTTGGTGGTCGTCATTGAGATTCCAGGAAAAAGCGTCGTTAGCTGGCTGACCCGAACACTTGACAACGTGCCGTCAATGATGAGGTGAAGCCTCGGCGGCGACGACAAACTCTGGCACATCGAATAGAGACTCCATGCAGCGTTGTTCACGGTTCGTGGGGTTGTCAGAACTGCGAGTGTAAAGTTCGCCTCAGATGCCGATCTGAATGCTGGCAAGCCAAAGACTTGCTCCCGAATCGAGTAAGGGCGGCGAGTCTCCCAATACCACAAAGGTTTGGTGATCACTCTGCGTGCGACATTCTCTAACACAGCTGTCATGGTTTTCGAGCAGCTATTTTATAGAGGGCGTGGGGTATGCTCTGCCTTGCAATGTCGATGCAATCCACGAAACGACAGGCCGCCAGAAATGATCTTTAAGCCAGCGATCAAACGTCCAATTGATTGTCACCACACTGGCTAAAGTGCATATGACGAAAACCCACGGTTGACGCACCCCTCCAAAAGAATACAACGCCATGTAGAGAGGCAGGTGGAACAGATAGAGGGGATACGATGCCTCCCCAAGAGCGCTGAGCCACACTTGAACAAATCCAGGCAACTCAATCCATCTTGCAAATAAAAGAATGGCAATTACTGCCAAATACATCGGAATACTCAGTGAGTGAGCGGTTAATGGATTCACGGCAACCAGCACTGCCCCAAGACCCAGAAGAGCAAGAGTCCCCCAGCTTCTCTTAAAGCTTAGCAGTAGAAGACCCAAGAAAAACGCCCATCCATACTGAAAGACCACGTAGCCACCAAGTGCGCCTCCGCCAGGGATAGCCTCAGAAAGACTTGGCATTGCAAAGATAACCATCGACAAAGCAGCCAACGTCTGTAGGCCAGCCTCCGGTAGTCGAATCAGGAAGGGCAACAAAATGTAGAGGCACACTTCTACGCTCAAAGTCCAGAGCGGAGAATTATACACGACAGTGATGGCGATGAAATTCTGAAGGAAAAGAAGATTTGCCATGTGGGTCTTTAGTCCAGGTGCACTAAATGCTACGCCTGGGTAACTAACGGTCGGCCCAAGTAAATGGACAAGCAGGAGCGCAAACAGCACAGCCACAGAGTAGAGTGGATAAATTCTCAGAAACCTGCGCTGAAAATATCCTTCTGTTTTGCTGAGCAACGAGTATCCAACGGAGTAGCCAGAAATCATAAAGAAGCACACAACTGCTAATTTTCCACTCAGCGAACCAATCGCGTTCAAGGGCTGCCCCAAGTGAGGAACGAACCAGCTGAGGTGGCCTAGAGCAACAACAGATGCCAAACAGAATCTCGTGAGCGCAAGCAAGGCCCAGCCCGACGAAGATACGGATACTTCAGCTACTGCCATACACATACCAAAACTCTAAAACGGCCTCAACCTACAAATACACTTTCAGAAGGCGAAGTTGTTTAATCTTTCGTTTGCAATGGCTTTTTCGCTAAAATCCAACACTGGACCACATTGTCTCGCTCATTTGTAACACGGCCGAACGTGCTTAGCTGCTTGTAATCTGGCCATGAGTGATTTTTCCAGAGTTTTTTAATATACCTCAGATTTCCCCATTGGCCAGATTCGACAATTTCGAACCCTACAGAAATGCACAGCGCAGCCAATCCCATGGGCGTAAATCCGCAAAAATGGTGGGGCATCAGATGGGGTATATTTAACGTTGGAACACTAGTGAACATATGCCCCCCCGGACTTAAAGAGTCGAATATGTTTCGCATTGCCAAGAAAGGATTATACAGATGCTCTAAGGTTTGATTGAAAATAAAAAAATCAAATAAACCAGCTAGCTTCGGATCGAGTGTGTGCAGATCATTGGGGGGATACGCCAGATGAACCCTGTCCTTACCGTTTACAAACTCCAGCTCAGGGTCTGACTCACAAGTAAACCCTAACCTTCCCACTTTTGTAATATCATGCTTAACTACCCAGTCTTTGAAATCTAGAATGCACCAAGTTCGAGGGAAATCTCGATTGAGCCATGAGTAATTCCAACCTCGGACCGGGCATTTTGGCAGTCTTTCATACTTTATGAAGTAAGAGGCGGGCAAATTGATTTTAGAGGCATAAAGCTCCTCAACCTCGTTTGGTGTAAATATCTTAGAAGTATGCATGTGTTAGAATGCCGAATTTAGTATATATATACTACACATGTATGTTATAAAAACATACTAAATTAGATATTAAAAAACCCGTGAGCGGCACAAATTAACCACTCTCATCGCTAACCTCACCCCGCTTCTTGAGAAGTAGGACAGCAGATATCTAATACGTAAACTTGGGGTCCAAGCGCCTGAGCCCACAGATACAACCAATTGATCACAATGCCTTCTGAACTGAACCATGCGGCTAGCTGAAAAGTCGTTTATACACTCATTCCGCAGAGCTTCGATCATCTTCCCTCGAGCCACCGCATTGAGCTGTCCACGGCCCCAGACTTTCAGGTAAATTTCAAAAGCCTCGCGCTGTGCGATCTCAGCCTGGCGGCTTGTCTTCGCTTCGGGATGCTGACGAAAGGCCGCACGAATGCCGGGGACATGCAAGAAGCGTTTTCCTGCCAACAGGAGATCCCAGAAAAACTCATAGTCCATGTAGTGCCGCCGCTCTTCATTGAGGCGGAAACCCTCGTCCCAAGTCCGCCGCCGGAATAGCAGAACCTCGCTATGGACGCAGGGCCAAGGAATCATGTTGGCGAAGTCATGAGGATCTTTGGCCCATGCCGTGAACAAGAAGTTCCCGCTCTCGTCCACGTAATCCTTGTCACCGTAGAAAACGTCGACATCAGGATGTGCCTCGGCAGCAGCGGCAGCGGCTGCCAGAGCCCCAGGATAATAGTAATCGTCTGAGTTTTGCCATCCCATCAACTCTCCCTTCGCCTTGGAGAAACCCGCATTCAGCGCGGACGTCTGTCCACCGTCCGGTTGACTCTGCCAATAAGCCAACCGCGAAGAATAGTGTTCCAGAATTTGCACACTGCCGTCGTTGCTGCCGCCATCCATGACAACGGATTCCACATTGGCACCCTCCTGTTCCACGATAGAGTCCAAGGCCTGAGCCAGAAATGCAGCTTGGTTGTAGCTTGGCGTGACAACGCTGACTAACATCATAACTGTCGAGTTTCCGGTTGCCCAGCGGCCTTGCCAATCAAACGACGATAAAGCGAAAGGAAACCCAACGCCTGTTTGGTCGAATCGAATTTGCTGATGGCTGATTGGCGGGCATTGGCTGACATTTCCTGCCTCCTTTTCGGATCGTCTAACAACTCGTCCAAAGCATCGCGAATAGATTCGGCTGTTACTGAAGTGGCCAAGAGACCGTTGAATCTATGCTCGACCACCTCTGGTATCCCTCCGACTGGCGTGCCAACAATTGGGATCCCACACGCAAGGGCCTCTGCTGCTGTTTGACCAAACGACTCGGCTTTGGATGCCATGATAAAAACGTCTGCAGCGCCATATACTTGAGCCAAATCGGCATCCGAAGTCACTTCGCCAACATGAGTAACTGCAAAGCCAGAGGCGGCCAATTGCCCCCCTTTCCCAAAAGTCAGTAGATGGATATGCTTGCTAAACCTGGACCGCGGTAAGGCTTTCAGGATCAGATCCACACCTTTGATTGGATCGTTGAGAGAAGCTGCTCCAAAGCACACCACCAGGGCATCCTGTGCAATACCGAGCCTGTCGCGGCATGCAATTTTGTCCAAGGGACAAAAGATAGCGGTATCCACCCCTGGATACATAACCTCCACATCTAAGGACAGCCCACGCAAAACACTGCTGGCCCGAGCCCTATCCGCAGTCCATTGGCTGTTGGCCGCAACAGCGAAAGCATGATGACTTAGAATCTCAAAAATTCTACGCTTCTCTCTTTGGATACATGATGCAAATGCATCCGAAGGAGCACTGAATCCTTTGAGTTGTGGACACCCTCGGCATTCTGACTCATAACGGTTGCAATCCATGAAATAATGGCAGCCACCCGTGAAGGGGTTGTTATCATGGAATGTCCAAACGACTGGCAAATCTGCCGGAAGATCTTGAAAAAAAGCCCATTGATCAACGATTGCGGAAACCATCCATTGAGTGATGCCACTGATCCAATGCACATGTAGCACATCACACTTTGGAAGTTGGCCAAGAGTGATCGTTTCAGGCGAACGGGTGTCGCTGAAAAGTGGAAATCGGTCCGTCTTATTGGCGCCCATCCGATTTAGCTGATGGCAGAGCCACATGCGCCGACATTTGGTCAGCAGTCGCCCGAGAATAGACCTTAAGTCGCCTACACATTGCACACCTGGCTCATTCATGTCGCCATGACGACATACGAGAGATGAGGCAATGTCCAATGTCAGAAGCGAGCGGTGCAAACGCAGCGCCGCAAGGCCTGCTCCGTTTTGACCCGCGAACGTGCTGAGGTGACATACCCTTAGCGCGCGACCATTCGCCGCCCCTTTGGAAAAAGCACCTTTCATCTATCGGCGAGCCCCAAGAAAGTATAACCCTTTGTGCAGAGATTTAACGCTAAGCCATGCCATGGAGGGCCACAAAATTTGCCTTTCCCTCGCCGTGTATATCGCCCTCCAGCAAACGAACCGAATAGCCACCTCGACTAAGCAGGTCCTCCAGTCTTTCGTCCGCTAACCCACCACTTTGATTGCGGTCAGCTTCAAAAACGATCAACCTAGGCGGCGCTTTGGCAAGAAGTGTTTGCCCACCCTCTAAAACCGCCAACTCAAGCCCCTCCACATCTATCTTCAAGATCGTCGGTGCAAGCTCTTCCGCACTACCAAATAACCGGTCCAAAGTGGTCATCTCCACTTCGAATTCCAATTCCGCATTTTGAATGCCTATGCCACTCATTCCTGTGTTCGTGGCCGACGCTCTGCCGAATGTTACTGCTCCAGCCTTGGCCCCCAGAGCACACCTCACAATTTCAACCGACTCGGGCCGAGACCAATCGTTCAACCGCAAATTCAATTCGAGGATGGACACAGTCAATGGGTCGGGCTCGAAACTAACCACTCGTTGCACCCCCGCTTTCAAAGCCATTAGAGTGAAGTAGCCAGTGTTTGCACCAGCATCCCAAAAGACATCGCCGCTGCGAAACTCCATTGCAAACAGACGCGTCAGTCCAGGTTCCCAGATGGCTTCGTGAGCCAATGAACGCTGGATAAAATCAAGACGATCTAGCGCCATCCAGTAACCTGAATTGACCCGCCGGATTAAGCGCCGATTGCCCAAGGCACGCTCTATCCATGCCTGAAGTCTTAGCTTGCAAGGATGGTTGGGAGCGTGGTCATAGCCCAGCAAAACCGCACTGAGAAGCTTGCTGTGGGCTTTGGCCGGGAGGGGTTGTCTCATGTTTTAATTCAAGATGTTCGTCGGTGATCGAGTCTAGAGAGTCATTCACCGACCGAACCGACGCCGTAGTGAAGCCGACACTTCCGTCCATGAAGGAGGATCTTCTGGGAGCAATCGTCCAAAGATCGTTTTTCTTGCCAATCGCCTGTGGCCGTTCGGCATAGAGCACTCGTCCGCCAGGACAAACGGCGGATGTTTCAAGTCGCTCATCTGACCAAGTTCAAGGGCTGCTTGCGGGGTTACCTCATGTGTGTGGGTCGCGTCGGCACCAAATCCCAGGTTGCTAATCAGATTTGTCGAAGGATGCACGCTCAAACCGCTTTGCGACCAGCAGGCAAACCACCATTGCGCGTCCCAGGTGTCCAGTTTGCCGGAAACTACGGCCTGCATGGCAGCCTCGAAGTCCATTTCCTCCCGGGCGGATAGACCAAGACGCTCTACCCAGCCCTCCGAACGAAACGCGGGCCATCGTGTCATTTCCACATCATAGTGCTGCCAAGCCCGGCGCCAAGTCGCCCAACCCCAGATGCACAGATGTCGGGAAAAGAAATAGCTGTAGGGATAGTCAGCGGGTTGTTTTATGATTGCACTGCCACCGATATGCATGATCCGAGCGTCGTGGCGGAACCGTTCGAGCATAGCTTGGCAATAGCCAAAAAAAGTGGAAGAAGGGAGGCAATCATCTTCAAGAATGATGGCCTCCTCAACCATCTCGAAAACCCAATTCAAACCGCTCGCCACACGTTGGCGGCAACCAAGGTTCACATCCGACCAATTGCTCAGCACTTCGCACGGCCAATCCACATGACTCACAATCTGCCGGACCTGGGCACAGCGCGAGGCGTCAGTCTCATGCGTCGCTCTAGGACCATCGGCAACGACCAGCAATCGGTCCGGCCTCGCCCGACGAATCTCCTCGAAGACACGGGCGGTCAGTTCAGGCCGGTTGAAAACAAAAAAGACGACATTCATTGAGTGTCCACCTCACACTGCTACCATTTTCCAAATCCATCGACTGAGGAAGTCGCTTCTCTTGGTCAGGCGGTTCACCACGCGCGTCCACGAAGTTCTTCTGGACTGAGCCCGCACCGGAATCCCTGTTTTTTTCGCTATCATCCTAGCCGCGCGCCAGAGTAAGGGGAAACTGAATGGAACCCTTAGGTTCCGCAGGGCCAACGCCTGCACCCGTGTCCAGCCATACAACGCCGACGCGTTTGCCGCGAAGGTCTCATTCATTCGTGCCTCTCCAAGGTCGGCTGCCACCAAGTTCTGAGAGACACTCTTGCCATGGAAACGATAGATATAGAGTTCATCGCTTAATGACTCGAGCCCCCCCAGTGCAGCAAGCCTCATCATCAGATCGACATCTTCACCAACATGATTCGCAGAATCCACCGTGCGATAGTTGCCCGCTTGGATCACTGAGTTTCGACGATAAAGGCCCGAAGGATGCAAAAGCGGAAACCCAATCATCATGGTGTGCAGGGTCCCGGCAAAATCCGTCTCCATCCGAAGTTGGGGCGGCAACTCAACAGGATTTCCCTGCGAATCAATCGCGGTCTCCTGAGAGCCAATGGCTACCAAGTCTTTCCGGGATGTCAGCCAAGCAACCTGCCGCGCCAGTCGATCTGGATGTGACCGGTCATCGGCATCATGAAGTGCGATGAACTCGGACTGGCTGTCCAACACCATCTGCGCCCGGCACTCCCCAAGGGGTAGCGGACGTTCCGTGATCACTCGGCCTGGAATGCGACGTGGAATCCACTCGTGCAGCACCTCAACAGAACCGTCAGTCGAACCATTGTCCCAAGCGAGAATTTCCGCACCCTGAAAGGTCTGGTTAGCGATCGAACTCAGTGCCTCTGGCAGGTAGGGCATCGCGTTCAGCACGGGCATGTTCCATGTGACAAGTGGCATGAGAGATCAATGAAATGTCAGTCTAGGTTTAACCCAGAGCACTGAGAACTTCGCCAAGAGCCTCGACAAGCCGCTCCTGGCTATGTGCTTTCAAATAGCCATCCCAATCCGGTGACGGAGCTAATCTGGCAATGTCTTCTTTGGTCTGGCAGCGGCTCAGCACATCTCCTAAATCCTTAATTAGCTCCTCCGAATTTACCGAAGGCAACACCACCCCAAGGCCATGCCGTCTTGTCCGCTCCGCCATGCTATAGCGGTCACAAACAATCACAGGTTTATGAAAAGCAGCCGCTTTCGTTAGGATGTTGCTGCTCCCAACAAACTCCAGCCGGGGGGCCAAAACTAAATCAGAAACAGAAAAAATTGCGTTGAGTGCATGTTCCGGGATTGCCCGTTCATGGAGCACCACATTTTGTGCGGCTCTAAGGATCTCGAATGGCCGTTTTTTGTCAGCCTGTTGGCCCTCCGGCCAATGAACATTTCCTCCAATGAAGAACAAAGCATGGTCGGTCTGCACACGATGTATGACCTCCGCCAGTTCGATTATGCCTGTGTCTGGGTGCAGACGCCCAGTCAAAACGATGATGGGACGATGTTCTGCCCGAGCTAACAATTGTATGGCGATCTCCCAATCATCACTTTCCTCGCTCGGTAACACGGAGTCAGTCATCTCAGGAACGGCAACAACGGGGCGCCCTTTGGTGAACTGTTCCATCCCAACTACAATTCCTTCATCGGGAACGGTAACAGAGATTAACCGCTTAGCAGAGAAGATGCGCTCCGGGCAGGGGGGGATGTTGAGTCCCGGAATCACAGCACCAGGCATCCGCACTGGTCTGGAGTTGTTATACATGCCCGCCCAACGATAAGGAAACAAGCACTGGCTGCTCCGAAAATAAGCAAACTCCCAATCGTAGACACACGAGAAAAACACCAAATCGATTTCAGACTCAAAGACCCTCTCCCAATGCCTCAGTTTACGCGCAATGCCACCAAAGTGCTCCATCGCCTGAGCGATGGGTCTCAGTCTTCCCGGCAACCAGTCACGATACGCAGGCGGCGGATCGACATGATAACTGTCTGAGATCTGACCACACACTGATTTTGTTCTTCTATTCTGCGCTACTGACCATACATTACAAAAGCATTTTAATTGATCCGGGGCCAACTTAATCAATCGACAGCCAAGGGAAACAAACGCAGAAGAGTAACTAGCAAAATGGTAGTTATGGTGCCCACCAGAGTTCCAATCAATCAAAGCAACGGTCTTGGCTATCACGGTTATCTACTATAGCGTTTACTCTAGCGTTTACTCTAGCGTTTACTCTAGCGTTTACTCTAGCGTTTAACTAGGGCAATGAGCCACCGCATGGGATGTGGCCTCAACTCATTCATAGCCACCTCAAGCTCCATTGGGCTAAGATCAGGCGCTAACAAACTAAAATCTTCAGATTTCCTCTTGGTTGATTCAAGGACCTCAATGCAGTGAGTTGAAGTAAACCGACGAGCCAGTTGGTCCAAAATTGACGACTCGCCTGGACCATCGTGAATTTCAACAATTAGGTCTGTCATAAATAGGCATGGACAGATTTCTGGATTTAGCAATTCCTTCTCCGCACCCTCTACATCACATATTACGAGAGTTCGCCCGACACAGTTTTGGTTAATTAAAGCGTGAGTGCTGCCTGCACTCAAAAGTATTGAATCTGCTATGCCATTAAGCTCTGCGTTTTTCATTGTCGTCATGAGAGCTTTTGGTGAAATATCAACAGCAATAGTTCTCTTTGGTCGCAGCCTTAGACTCATGCCTATTGCATAGTAGCCCTCTGCGCAACCTAGATCAATTATTGTCTCGTAAGTTCCAGCCTGCATGGCAATGATTGTTTTGCTGAGCTCGCACTCATAGGTGCCAAGTAATTTTGACGTGTGACTTAAGCTCACGAAACCACTGTCAAGTTTCATTCCAGAAAACGCTCCCGATCTTACCAGCCCTCCGCCAGACGATGTTAACTTTCTCAAGACTGTAGCTTGTTTATCCACGATTCTACAGCGAAATAGCTTTTTAAACCATCGATTTAAGTCGCTGCCTGTAAGGTGCCTAATTGCATTCAACTTGAACCTTGCATTTCGATATTGTTGCCTCAAGGCTACTGCAGATTTTAGGCCCACAAACGGAGCCACCCAACGTTCTGCAAACCCACTGGACGGACTACCTCGGTTATCAAGCGCTTCCATCAGCATGAAATTTAGGTTTTTAATTTATTAAAAAATGGTCTACCGGGGCACTTATTGTTCGGCATTCTAACAATGGTCTTAGGTGCCCAGGCCAATTTCCAACATATTCTTGACTCATCTCACCTGTTTCCACCACCTCAAAATGCAAACAATCAACGGCATGTGCCTCGGGTAAGGTCACATCCACCGCCAGATATGCGGAAATTGAATAGTGTCCAATATTCAGAAAAAATGGCGCTATTGTAAATTCCGTTACATAGCTACCGATTGTGTGCGGCTGGCCACCAATTCCATGCTTGTCTGACGAAGTAGACCGCAGGTTTGCGGCTGAGAATAGACAATTACCGTTCCTATTTCGTAAGTGGATGGCGACATGTAGTCGACTGCCCGACTTGTTAGCCCGATAATCAATCACCACCTTCATAGGTTTGTTGACAGGCACGCGGGAAGTGCAACTTCCTTCTACATCAATTTGCGCTCTCGTGATAGAGCCGTGACTCCCACCCGGCGCATCGACCTTTTCGCTCCAATTAGTGACTGATCTGTGCTCTGGACTGTTGAGTGTATAACAATCTATAATTGAGGTTACATCTCCCTTCCCTTTAACTTTCCCGTCACCCATCAGTAGCGCGCTGCCGCACAGAGTCTTTACTGCAACAAGTTGATGAGAGACAAAGAGAATAGTTCTACCTTGGTTGCGAGATATATCTTGCATCTTGCCAAGGCACTTTCTCTGAAATTCTGCATCGCCGACAGCGAGCACTTCGTCCACTATCAGAATTTCTGGATCCAAATGAGCCGCAACGGCGAAGGCCAGACGCACGGTCATGCCCGATGAGTAGCGCTTGACCGGCGTGTCCAGATAAGCTTCGCAACCCGAGAAATCGATGATCTCATCGAGCTTGTGGTCGATCTCCATTTTCCTCATGCCTAGGATTGCTCCATTCAGGTAAATGTTGTCGCGGCCAGTCAATTCAGGATGAAATCCTGTGCCCACCTCAAGTAGTGAAGCAATTCGTCCTCTGACTCTGATATTGCCCGAAGTCGGAGAAGTGACTCGCGATAGGATTTTGAGCAGCGTGGATTTGCCCGCGCCATTTCGACCAATTATTCCCAGCACTTCTCCCTGACGAACTTCAAAGTTGATGTCTTTGAGGGCATACACCCAATCATTTTCAGTTTTCTTGGTCCGGTCATTGACTCGGCCAATTTGACTGTAGGGATCCTCTTTCCCACGAAGGTGGTGCCACCAGCGATTGATGTCGTGCGCCAAGGAACCCGTGCCTACTTCGCCCAGGCGGTAGAGTTTGGAGAGGTTTTCAACGCGTATGACTGTAGACATTGGAAAAACTGAAAGGCTAAGAACTGAAAGGTTGAGACTCTGAAATAGAAGCGGAAAACTTTACTTTTTTGGAGCTTGAACTTACCAGCCTAATTACAGGTTTCAGTCCTTGGGCATAATGATTCCCGGTGCGGTCAAGGCTCCTGCGCTGCTAGCCATTTCATGATCATGTGGCCGCAGATGAGCTGAAGGTCTTCGGCGATCTGCATGTCATGCACGGGAAAGTGGATGGGCACATCCGCCAGCGTGAGCGCACGGCCACCATCGAACCCCAGAATGGCATAGGAGGTGACTCCTAATTTCTGTCCCTCCTCCAAAACGCGAAGGATGTTGGGCGAGTTGCCACTGCCGGAGAAAACGATCAGCACATCGCCTGGATTGGCCAGGACCTTCAATTGCTCCGCAAACACTTCCTCATAAGCGATGTCGTTGGCGATGCAGGTGAGCACCGAGGGATTGGCCGACAATGCATGGGCACGCAGGGCTTTCCCGGTGCGCTTGAAAATGGCGCTGAGGAAATCGTTGGCCAAGTGCGCGGCATTTGCGGCACTGCCGCCATTGCCACAAAGGAACACTTGGCGGCGTTCCCGACGCACCTGATCCAGTGCCTGAGCTAGGTGCTGGACGCCGGTCCACTTCTCGGCAGTCAATACTGAGATCAACTTGGCGGCGTAATCTGAATGTAAGATTTCCATTAGGGAGGTTTGTGTTATTGGCTTGATGAAATTTCCAACCAATCGGTTCGCTTGTCAGAGTGCGAAGCTATCTCCTCCAGCACCTCTTGGACCGGCGTGCTGGGCTGCCAACCCCAGACCTGAGTTGCTTTTGCATGATCAAGGACGACCCAGGGGAGGTCAAAGGGTCTTGGCTCTGCCTGGCTGGCCACCGCGTGTTGACCGAAGCGATCATCGCACCAAGCGGTCAACTGGCGCAAAGACATGGCTGAGGGTGCCCCGCCAGAGACATTGAAGACACGCGACGAACCGTCATTCGGCTCGCTTGTCGGTTGTGTAGGATGGGACACAGCAGCCATTTGCTTGACCAGCAGGGGAACGAGGTCGCGCGGATGCAGGCAGTCGCGCACCTGATGCCCCATGCCATCGAAGCCGATGTATTTGAGGGCGCGACGTTGCCGGTGACTGTGAATCCAGAAGGCAAAGATGCCCTGATCGGCTCGGCCGAACTGACCGCCACCGGCCATGACGCCACAGCGGTTGATCCACACGGGCAGATCAAAGGTTTCTCCATATTCAAGTGCCAAGGCCTCCGAGCAGAGCTTGGTCGAGCCATACAAGGAAACGGGGGCGGCGGTGGAAAAGGTCTCGCTGATGCCCTGACTGGACAAAGCTGAATGACTGAAAAGCTGAAAACTGAAATCTGAAAGTTGAGCGGCTGAACTCGACAACGATGAGGGCAAGGGCAAGACTGGCCTGAAAGCGCTGTTGTGAATCTCCACAGGCAATGCCGCCAGAGACGGGATGGAATAGACCCGGCTGCTGCTAAGCAGGATGAAGCCTGCTTTCCAACGCTTGCAGGTTTCTAGCAGATTGACCGTGCCCAGCAGATTGTGCTCCACCAATTGACGGCTGCTGGTCATGCCGTCCACGCCTGCCAGCACGCTGGGATTGGCGGCCGCATCCAGCAACCAGTCACAGGCGGGGAGTGACTCAAAGTCCGAGGCGCAACGGATGTCACCATGGAAGATCTTCACTCCCAGGTGCTTGAGTGCTAGGCGATTCTCCTCGCTGCCGGGGCGGATGAAGTTGTCCAGTCCGATAATTTCCCAATCCAATCCTGACTCCCGAATCGCACGAACTAGGGCGCTGCCCACGAATCCGCAAATGCCAGTGATGAGAAGACGCATGGGGGAGGACTAAAAAGCTGAAAACTGAAATGCTGAAAAACTGAAAATGCTGAGAGCTGACATGGTGAAAACCTGGCTTTAACCCTTTCGGGTTTGCCAAGCCTCGACGATCTGCCGGATGGTCTCTGGCAGGGAAATGGTGATGTCCCAGGCTGGATAGTGGGTGCGCATTTTGGTGAGATCGCTGATGTAGCAAATGTGATCCCCTAGACGGTTTTCCTCCAGGTAGGTGAAGACTTGGGCCTTGCCGGAAAAGGACTCGGCGATCTTGAAGGCTTCCAGAATCGAGCATGAGTTCTCCCGTCCGCCCCCGATGTTGTAAACCTCACCCACCCGTGGTGCCCTGATGAACTGATCAATGAAGGCGGCCACGTCGTGGCTGTGGATGTTATCCCGGACCTGCTTGCCTTGGTAGCCGAAGACTTTGTATTCCCTGCCCTCAAGGTTGCACTTCACCAAGTAGCTGAGAAAGCCGTGCAACTCCACGCCGGTGTGGTTCGGCCCGGTGAGACACCCGCCGCGCAGGCAGCAGGTAGGCATGCCAAAGTAACGGCCATATTCCTGAACCATCACATCTGCCGCCACCTTGGAAGCCCCAAACAAGGAGTGTTTGGACTGGTCGATGGAGAAGTCTTCCGCAATGCCCTTGGCATAGGCGGGGTCGGCATAGTCCCAGCGAGTCTCCAATTCCGTTAAAGCGATCGTGTTGGGCTTGTCTCCATAGACCTTATTCGTGCTCATGTGAACGAAGGGGGCTTCCGGGCAGACCTGTCGTGCGGCCTCCAACATGTTCAGTGTCCCCACGGCGTTGGTGTCAAAGTCATCAAAGGGGATGGATGCCGCCCGATCATGCGATGGCTGGGCCGCCGTGTGCACGATGGCATCCGGCTTGATGGTGGCTAATAGCGTAGCGACGCCCGCACGATCCCGGATGTCCAGTTCGTGGTGATTAAACCCTTGCCCGATGAGCTGAAGCAACCGGTTTTGATTCCAACGCGTGTCGCCCTGTGGACCAAAAAAGACCGCGCGCTGGTTGTTGTCCACCCCGTGGATTTCCCAGCCTTGCCCCGCGAAATGAAGGCAGACTTCAGATCCAATCAGGCCTGACGAACCGGTGACAAGAAGGGAGGGCATGCTTTGGAAAACTGAAAAGCTGAGATGCTGAAAAACTGAAATGTAAGAGCCTACAAGTTACGGCGGACTTTGGAGACGATGGTGGTGAAGATGGCGATGATCTCGTTGGACTCGCGGTGCAGGTCCTTGAGTTCTTGATTTGTGAGCAGGCAATCTTCCATCAACAGCTCGATCCAGAGTTGGGACTCATCGGCTTCCTGGAGGAGCCCGTCGAGTTTTGAGCAGAATTCAGCATCTGATCGCGCTCTGGAGGCTTCTCTTGCATGAGCCGCAACGGAGGTGCCCGACCTGAGCAACTGTTTTCCTAGCACCTCCACTTCTTCTCGATTCCGAGGCAACACGATGAACAAACGCACAACCCGTGATGCAAATGCTTTGGTCCTCTGTCTCAGCTCTTCAGACAACCTCATGTCACGCTCTGCTTCTCACTGCTTCAGAATTTCAGCTTTTCAGTTTCCAGCTTTTCGGTTCACACCGTATCCATGAAGGTTTTCTCAACCCTGTGGAAGATCAGCAGGCCAAGGAAGAGGGTGACCACGGTGAAGGCGATGGCGTAAAGCAAGGTCTCGGCTGACCAATGGCCGGAGCCGAGATAAACGGAGCGGAAGCATTCAATGATGGGGGTCATCGGGTTGGCCTGGACCCAGGGACGATATTTTTCAGGGATGCTGGCCAAGCCGTAGATGACCGGGGTGCCATACATGAGCAGTTGAACGCCAAAGCTGACCAAGAACTGAAGGTCGCGATACTTGGTGGTGAGGGAGGAGATGATGATGCCGCAGCCGAGGCCGAGCAGTCCCATGATGACGAGCAGCACGGGCGTGAGCCACAGAATACCGAGCCAGTCGGGCTGGATGGCAGCACCCGTGAAATAGTAATAGAATAGGAAGCCAACGAAGAGCAGGAACTGGATGCCGAACTGAACCAGATTCGAAACCACGACGGACAGCGGAGTGATAAGCCGGGGGAAGTAGACCTTGCCAAAAATGCCGGCATTGGCGGTGAAGGTGGTGGAGGTCTTGGTCAGGCATGACGAAAAGTAATTCCAGGCCGTGGTGCCGGCGAGGTAGAACAGCATGGGCGGAAGCCCGTCCGTGGGGATCTGGGCCATGCCGCTGAAGACGATGGTGAACACCAGGGTGGTGAAGAGCGGCTGAATGAAGAACCAAAGCGGCCCAAGGATGGTCTGCTTATAGACCGCCACAAAGTCACGCCGAACAAACATCCACAGCAAATCACGATAGCGCCACAAGTCGTCCAGATGCAGGTCAAGCCAGCTATCTTTGGGGCGGATGATGAGATCCCATTCGTCATCGGATGGGTGGGTAGACTCGGGCATGGACGAGGAATTGTGGGAAGTATTGGGCTTTGGTCAGGCTGCGATTTCAGCCTTGACCATG
>Ga0247831_1002917_pt1 | contig 26337 bp, 15 predicted proteins | sample LaCruzMarch2015__9_FD_192406 | JGI IMG/M metagenome (GOLD analysis project Ga0247831, IMG submission 192406) | Freshwater microbial communities from meromictic Lake La Cruz, Castile-La Mancha, Spain - LaCruzMarch2015_1m | ecosystem: Environmental > Aquatic > Freshwater > Lake | place: Spain...
ACACTGGATTTACCTCTCAGGAAATTGCTTTGGGTGGTCGCACCAAACTGGATGTAACCATGGAAACAGATCAGTTACTTTTAGATGAAGTTATTGTCGTAGGTTATGGTATTCAGAAAAAGGAGACCGTTACAGGTGCTGTATCGAGCTTAAAAGGATCCGATCTGGTCAAATCTCCTGCAATGAACGTGTCTAACTCTATTGCCGGTCGTATGGCAGGGGTCGTAGCGGTGAACAGAAGTGGCGAACCAGGTTATGATGGTTCAGGTATTCGTATTCGTGGTTCCAATACCTTGAATAACAACGATGCCCTTATCGTTATCGATGGAATTCCTGCCAGAGCGGGAGGTCTTGACAGACTTAATCCAAATGATATCGAAAAAATTTCCGTATTAAAAGATGCCTCTGCAGCTATTTATGGCGCGCGTGCGGCAAATGGTGTTATTCTTATTACCACGAAAAGAGGAAAAGTTGGTAAACCTGAATTAAGCTATTCATTTAATCAAGGTTATTCTCAACCAACCCAATTACCTAAATTGGCCGATGCCGCTCAATATACAGAGATGCTGAATGATCTCGATATTTACGGTTTACCCGCCAATGAATGGTCAGCAGCTACTGCAGCTTATAAGTCAACAGGTTCTTTTACCCGTCCAAATGGTCAGATTAGAAAAGCACCTTTCCAGCCAAGTGATTTTGAGAAATATAGAGATGGTTCAAGTCCATGGACGCACCCAAATACAGACTGGTACGCAGAAACCTTGAAGAAATGGTCTCCACAACAGCGTCATAATCTTCAAATGACCGGCGGTTCCGAGAATTTGAAATATTTGGCTTCGCTTGGTTTTCAGGATCAGGACGGAAACTACATAAATTCTGCAACAGGCTATAAGCAGTACGATTTACGTCTTAATCTCGATGCCAAAATTAATGAATTCATTAATGTTAATATAGGTATGCTTGGACGTCAGGAAAATCGTTTCTTCCCGACAAAGGGAGCTGGCGCTATCTTTAGAATGTTGATGAGAGGTAAGCCACAACAGCCTGCTTACTGGCCTGACGGTCGTCCGGGACCAGATATTGAGAATGGTGAAAATCCTGTAGTTATTACGACAAATGACACTGGTTATGATGACGATAAAAGAGACTATATTCAGACAAATGGTCAGTTAGACATTAAAATTCCTGGCATTAAAGGATTAGTGTTTACTGGTAACGCGGCGATTGATAAATTAAATCAGAACAACAAACGTTGGGAAACTCCATGGACCCTTTATGAAAGAGGAACAGGGTTTGCCGCCGACGGAGTTACACCAAATCTTGTTGCCGCCAGAAGGGGTCCTGCTGAACCAAGACTAACTTTGGGAAATACCACGCAGCTAAATATTTTATTGGGCGGTGTATTGAATTATGACCGTACCTTTGGAGACCATAAAGTGACCGTACTTGCTGGTTCAAATAGAGAAACTATTGATGCGAGTAACTTCAATGCCTTTCGCAGATACTTCATTTCTCCTGCTTTAGATCAATTATTCGCAGGGGGTGATCTAGAAAAAAATAATGGTGGCGTAGCATCTAAAAGAGCTCGTTTGAATTATTTTGGTCGTGCTGCTTACAATTATAAGGAGAAATATTTACTTGAAGTTTTGTGGCGCTATGATGGCTCTGATATATTTCCAGAAGAAACCAGATATGGCTTTTTTCCAGGGGTAATGGCAGGATGGGTCATTTCAAAGGAGAATTTTATGCAGTCTATTCCTGCGGTAAATTACTTGAAACTGAGGGGTTCTTTGGGCCAAATGGGTAATGATCAAATTGCTACTTACCAATATTTATCTACCTACGGATTCAGAAGCTATATCCTTGGAAATGTTGAAACAAAAACATTGTTCGAGGCAAGAATTCCTAATCCGAATATTACCTGGGAGGTGGCAACTAACGCAAACATAGGTATTGAAGGTGCATTATTCAATGACAAAATCACTTTTGAATTTGATTATTTCAATAACAGACGTACCAATATTCTTTGGGTTAAAAATGCCTCTGTTCCTCAATCAACAGGTCTGACTTTACCAGCTCAGAATATTGGTGAAGTGGAAAACAAAGGATTTGATGCCTTGATAGGCTATCGCACCAGTGTTGGCGATTTTAATTTTAATGTAAGCGTTAATGGCGGTTATGCAAAAAATAAAATCTTGTTCTGGGACGAAGCACCTGGTGCTCCTGAATGGCAAAGAACTACAGGAAGACCTATGTACACTGTTCAGGCATACATTTATGATGGTGTATTTAAGGATCAGGCAGAAATTAATGCAGAGAAAATTAGCTATAGCTCTATCGTAAATACGCTTCGCCCTGGTGATATGAAATACCAGGATTATAACGGGGACGGTAAAATTACTCCAGATGACCAGGTTCGTACCGATTTCAACAATATTCCTACTTTACAAGGTGGTATTAGTTTGATAGCAAGTTACAAAGGTTTCGACCTTAATATCTTGTTCCAGGGTTCTGCCGGGGCAAAACAGTATGTTAGCCCGGGTGAAATGGGTAATATTGGTAACTATTTGCTTGAAATGTATAATGATCGTTGGACCGTGGAAAATCCAAGCAGCGTTCATCCACGTATCGCCAATAGAAGTGACCAATATTTTTCTGGCAATAATACTTATTGGTTCAGAAGCACTGATTATATCAGATTAAAAAACCTGGAAGTGGGTTATACCCTGCCAGAAAATTTATTTAAAAAAGCGGGAATGACCAGTGCGAGACTATATTTTAATGGATTGAACTTATTCACTATTAGTGATTTCAATACTTTTGATCCAGAATCTAGTAGCTCAACAGGTCAATATTATCCTCAGCAGAGAATTATTAATGCAGGTTTAACCGTTACATTCTAATGATTATAAAAATGAAAAAAATGAAAAAAATTGTTTTTTGTCTTTTATCTCTGGTTGTTTTTGGATGTAATGACGATTTTGTCAATACAAAACCCTTAGATCAGTTGGCTGAATCAACGGTCTGGACAGACGCTTCGTTGGCTGAAGCCTTTGTTTCTGAAATATATGCCGGTTTTGGAAACGGCGGTTTTGATGAGCAAATGAATGCTTCCTTAACAGATGAAACCATTTTTACTCACCCGGGTAGAAATATTACTACTATAACAGAATCTCGTTCTAATCCAGCCGATCCAGGTTGGATAAATGGTACCCTAAGCTGGGGTAATATGTTTTTAAGAATTAGGGCTTGTAATTTAGCTTTGAGTAATTTAGAAGCACCTAAATTTACTAATCCGGTTCTTGTAGATAGAATGAAGGGTGAAGTTAAATTTCTACGTGCTTATTATTATCATCAGTTGATTAGGTATTTTGGTGGTGTTCCAATTATTGACAAACCTTTTACGTTGAATGATTCTGATTTCCTTTCCCCAAGAAATACATGGGAGGAATGTGTGAATTTTATTGTTAAAAATTGTGATGAAGCGGCCGCTTTACTCGATGGTAAATCTATGGCAGCTGGTCGTGCAAATAAAGCAGCAGCGCTTGCCTTGAAAGCTCGTGTACTTATTTATGCAGCCAGTGATCTTCATGATATGCCTACGGCAAAATCAAAGTCTTCTGCATTAGCTAGTTATGCGAAACCTGAATTAGTAGGTTATGTGAGCGGCGATCGTAAAGCACGTTGGGAAAAAGCAAGAGATGCAGCTAAAGCTGTGTTAGATTTACCTGGATTTGGTTATGCACTGAATTTAACAAATCCTGCGTCTGCAGCCGATGGAACAGCCAATTACATGAATGCTTCTTTGGCTAAAAACGGTGGTGAAAAGGAAATTCTTATTGGTAGATATTTTATCAATGCCAAACAAGAAGGTGGTGGAAGACAAGGTTTATTCAACGGTCCAAATGGTTATCATAACTGGGCGGGTAACACGCCTATTCAACTTATGGTGGACGATTATGAAATGATGGATGGATCAAAATTCGATTGGAATAAAGCAGATCATGCTTCTGCTCCTTATACCAATAGAGATCCACGTTTTTATGCCTCTATCTTATATGAAGGCGCTCGATGGAAACCACGTACTTCTGACGTTGCTTCTAAAGATCCGGTAAACCAAATTCAAACTGGTCAGTATATCCTTGCAAATGGTACCACTATTTTTGGTTTAGATACTCGTAAAAGCTCTGTAGAAGACTGGAACGGTAGCTATACAGGCTATTATATCCGCAAATTCGTAGATCCAAATCCAGCAATTATCGATCAAAATACCTGGCAGGAAATTCCTTGGCCTATTTTACGCTATACAGAAATGGTTTTCAATTATGCAGAAGCTTTAATTGAACTGGGTGATAATGCCAACGCACTGCTTTGGTTAAATAAAGTTCGTTTCCGTGCGGGTATGCCTGCTTTAACAGAAACAGGAGATGCCCTTAAACAAAGATTCCGTAATGAAAAGCGGGTGGAAATGTATCTGGAAGAGCAACGCTATCACGATACCCGTCGCTGGATGATCGCGCCTATTACCCTTGGAAGAAAGGCCAATGGTATAAATGTTACCGGCGTAGCAAAAGCTGGAGCAACTATTCCAAATCCTTATCGTTTCGACCCTACCGCTTTTTCCTACTCTTACAAGGTGTTTGAAATTGATCCTGGTAAGGAAAATAGAGCATGGTTAGACAAAATGTACTACCTGCCAATACATAGAGATGAAATGAATAGAAACAATAAGTTAGTTCAAAATCCTGGATATTAATTATTCAGATTAGTCTGACTACTTGAATTTTTTAAGGGACACATCGCGAATCGTCGTTGTGTCCCTTCTTTTTACCTGATATTTACCTTATTTTGTGTATTATTTACTCTTTTCCCTCTGAGAATGATTATCCTATGAAAAATAGACTCATCCCTTTTATTTTTTTATCTCTCTTTCTTTTGCATTGTACAAAAGATAACGAAAAGTCAGTTTCGTCTTCCTTTAAACTCTTTTCTCCTGTTAACCCGGGCGTTTCTGGTATAGACTTTCAAAATGTGATTCAAGAGGGTCTGAATACCAACGTGTTAATGTATGAATATTTTTATAATGGCGGCGGTGTTGCAGTAGGTGATGTAAATAATGATGGGCTGGATGACGTGTATTTTACCAGTAATATGCAAAGCAATAAGCTTTATTTGAATAAAGGAAATCTTGCGTTTCAGGACATTACCTCTTCTGCCGGAGTATCGGGTAGGGAAGGCCCTTGGAAAACGGGAACGACCATGGTGGATATTAACGGCGATGGATGGCTCGATATTTATGTTTGTTATTCAGGAAATCTGTCTCCTGAAAAAAGGGCAAATCAGTTGTTTGTTAATCAAGGCGTTTCTCCTTCAGGTGAAGTGACTTTTCTTGACATGGCAGCCGCCTATGGCCTGAATAGTTTTGGAACGAGCACTCAAGCCTCGTTTTTTGATGTCGATAAGGACGGGGATTTGGATATGTTTCTGTTGAACCATAATCCGCAGTCCTTACCTGTCCTCGACGAAGCTTCTACCGCAGATATCCTTAAAACGGAAGACCCCAATAATGGAGCCAGGCTGTTCAGACAGGACATGTTGCCAAATAATCAACCCTTTTTTAAGGATATTACTATGCAGGCAGGTATTCAAAGTGCTGCCTTATCGTACGGATTAGGTGCTGCCATTGCCGATTATAATGGGGATGGCTGGTTAGATATTTATGTGTCAAATGATTATGCCATTCCCGATTTTTTATACATGAATAATAAAAAAGGGGGTTTTACCAATGAAATTCAGGAAATGATGGGCCATACATCTCATTTTTCAATGGGAAGTGATGCCGCAGATATAAATAATGATGGTTTAATGGATGTTTTTACCCTCGATATGCTTCCTGAGTCTAATGAAAGACAGAAGTTACTGATGGCGCCTGACAATTATGAGAAATTTGACTTTAATGTTAAAGTGGGCTTTGGATATCAATATATGAGAAATATGTTGCATGTGAATCAAGGGAAAATAAATGGGAAAATAGCGTTTTCGGAAATGGGGCAGTTAGCCGGTATTTCTAATACTGACTGGAGTTGGGCACCTCTTTTCGCTGATTATGATAATGACGGTCACAAGGATTTATTCGTTTCCAATGGTTATTTAAGGGATTATACCAATCTTGATTTTCTGAAATATATGGGCGACTATATTCAAAATAGTCAAGGGAACATTCAAAGGCAGAATATTCTGGAATTGGTACAAAAAATTCCTTCCTCTAATGTGACAAATTATATATTCAAAAATGAGGGTAGTTTGTCATTTACGAATAAAACCAGCGAATGGGGCTTAGATCAACCTCTCAATAGCAATGGGGCAGCTTATGCCGATCTCGATAATGATGGCGATCTAGACTTGATTGTTAATAATATAAATACGCCGGCATCCATTTATCAAAATAATACAGATGTAAAGAAAAATCGTTTTTTAAAGGTTAAATTGGATGGCGAAGGGCTTAATAAGAGTGGATTGGGAGCTAAAGTTACCATTTACCAAGGGGATAAGCTGCAATTTGCAGAGCAAATGCCCACAAGGGGTTATCAATCGAGTGTCTCTCCCATATTGCATTTTGGCTTAGGGGAAAAAGCAAAAATTGATAGCTTAAAGATTGAATGGTTGAGTGGAAAATTAGAAATATTGCGTGATATTAATGAAAATCAACTTATTACCATTTCCGAAAAATCGGCTTCTCCTATATTGTCACCCAAACAAGTAAAGTCGGGTACGATTTTCGCCTTAGCAAATTCTACCCTGAATATGCCCTTGTCTTCCGCTACTTTTAATGATTTTAAAAGACAGCCCTTGTTAACCAATCAGTTATCAGTGGTTGGACCTTGTCTGGCGAAAGGGGATTTGAACGGAGATGGATTGGAAGACCTTTTTGTTGGAGGTGATGAAAGTCGGTCCGCCAGGCTTTTTTTACAGCAAAAAAATGGAGGCTTTAAAGAAGTTAATCAAGCGGTTTTTGAAAAAGATAGGGGCTATTGTGATGCTGATGCTCTATTTTTTGATGCCAATGGGGATGGTTCCTTAGACTTGTATGTGACGAGTGGGGGATATGGAAATTTTTATTCGAGGGACCCTTTGCTGAATGACCGTTTGTATATCAATGATGGAAAGGGAAATTTAAGCAAGGATAATCAATCACTTACAGGAGCAGGGGCTGCTAAAAGTTGTGTTCGGGCTGCTGACATAAATGGGGATGGAAGCCTCGATTTATTTATTGGAAGTCGGGTAATTCCAGGTCAATATCCTATGTCGGCCCCAAGTCATATTTTAATAAATGATGGGAAGGGCAAATTTACCAATCAAACCGCCTCTCTTTTTCCTGCCCTTTTGAAAACGGGCATGGTTTCTGATGCTGAGTGGGTAGATTTAGACGGTGATGGACAAGTTGAGTTGATTTTGGTTGGCGAATTTATGCCTATCACTATTTTAGGTAAGCAAAAGGGCACATGGACAGATGTTTCGACGGTATATTTCGATGAAATGCAGGTTGGATTATGGAGTGAATTACTGGTTGAAGATTTAAATGCCGATGGAAAACCGGATATGGTAGTAGGAAATCAGGGATTGAATACGCAAATGAAAGCCAGCGTTAAAGAACCTCTTACCCTGTACCATAAGGATTTTGACGACAATGGTTCCATTGATCCTGTGTTATGTTTTTTTATGCAGGGAAAAAGCTATCCTTTTGTTACCAGAGATGAAATGTTGGATCAGGTAAGTATGCTTAGAACCCGTTTTCCTGATTATAAAAGTTATGCTAATGCCACCATCGACGAAATATTTACCCCAGTTGAAATGAAGGGGGTTTCTATTTTAAAAGCAACGGAATTAAAAACGATGGCCTTTTTACTTGGTAAATCGAATAAATTTGAATCCATGCCTTTGCCAGTGGAAGTGCAATCTTCTCCCATTTTTGTCATTTCTGCCTATGATTATGATAAAGATGGACATAAAGACTTGTTTTTAGGAGGAAATCAATATCAATCCAGATTGAAATTTGGACGAAATGATGCTAATTATGGTCTTTTATTGAAAGGAAATGGAAAAGGTAATTTTCAGATGATACCTCAAAATCAAACGGGATTAAAGTTACAGGGTGATTTGCGCGGTGCGTTAAAGGTAGGTAATTCCTGGATTTTTGGCCTTCACAATAAAAATTTGGTATCTTATAACTTGAAGGAATGAAACAGCTATTGATTCTTGGGTCTTTGTTTTTATGTTTGGCATGCTCCAGAAAGGAAGACTTAATTGTTGAACTAAATCCAACGGATGTGGAGATGGTTATTCAACAAATGACCGATGTTATGATCCACGACGTGACGAATCCTCCATTGGCAGCTCGATTCTTTGCCTATTCCTGCTTAGCTGCAAATGAAGTCATAGCGCTACACGATACCACCATAATGTCAATGTCCGGAAAATTGAATGAGTTTCCCAACATAATAAATCCAAAGGGAGGAACTGAAATAAACAAAGACATTGCTGCCTTATTAGCCATGTATGAAACGGCGAAAGTCCTTCAACCTTCCGGAAAATTAATGGGTGATTTTGAAGATAAATGGATTGATTCTTTACTAAAAAAGGGCGTTTCAAAAGAAGTGATGGATCAATCGCACGCTTTTGCGAAAGAAGTGAGTCTTCTAATTGTAAAGTATGCAAAAGCAGATAAGTACAAAAAGATAAGCGCATTACCCCGATATACGCCTAAAAAAGAGGAAGGAACCTGGTATCCCACACCGCCTGGTTATTTTCCTCCTGTGGAGCCACATTTTAATACCATCAGGTCGTTCACTTTAGAGAGATCGGATCAATTTAAACCTGAGCCACCCATTCCATTTTCAGCAGATAAAAAAGCTCCGTTTTATGCGTTGATGAACGAAATTAGGGATCTCACCTTAGACGATGAGAAAAGGGAAATTGCGGCATTTTGGGATTGCAACCCATTTGCCCTGTTTGATAATGGTCACTTATTGGTGGGTATGAAGAAAATTTCTCCGGGTGCTCATTGGATGGGGATTGCAAATATTGCCTGTATTCAGGCCGGGGTATCCTTTTCAAAGGCTATTCAGGTAAATACGGTGCTGGCGGTAGGCTTGATGGATGGCTTCCAAAGTTGTTGGGACGAAAAATACCGGAGTAATCGAATTAGACCTGAGACGGCCATAAGGAAATATCTCGATCCAAAATGGACGCCTTTTCTTCAAACGCCACCCTTTCCTGAATATTTGAGCGGACATTCTACCATTTCTTCTGTTTCTGCGGTCATACTTACCCATTTCTTCGGAAATGAATTTACCTATATGGATACTGTTGAGGAGCGATATGGTTTAAAGGCAAGAACCTATTCGTCTTTTGAACAAGCGGCATTAGAAGCTGGTGTTTCCAGATTCTACGGGGGCATTCACTTTATGGACGCCATTGAAAATGGACAGATTCAGGGACATGCTGTTGGGAAACATGTGCTAAAAAAAGTATTCAATTAGTTTTTGATAAAGGAGGTGATTTTAAAATAAGGCCATCGGAAGGGACGCGCAAAAGAATGCTATTTTCGTCAATTAATTTAGCTAATTCCTTTTCAGATAGGTTATCAAGGAGCTGATTTTTCAGTTGAAATTTTTGAAATACTCCATTTTCCTTATGCCATTTTATTATTTTACATTTACAGCTTGCATTTTCAACTGTATTTATTATTTCCTCCAAATATCCACCTTTTCCAAGTTTTATATAAACTTCCCTTATTCCGATAATGTCATTATTGTTTCCGGAATCAAAATTCCATGAAGCAGAAATGGCACTTTTAAATTTTTCATCTTTATTCAGAGGTAGCAGGGAATGTCGGGGAGATTCAATTTGGTTCAGTTTGTTTTTCACATAAGTATAGATGGAAATGAGCCAGGGGGATTCAAATTGTGCGAAACCATCATGATTAAAACTGGCACCAAATCTGGACAGTGTGAAATAGCCGTTTTTAAATTTTATATCAACGATATTGGACACCACGAGATGGTATCTGTTTGACTCGGAAATTCTGGCTTGAGGGGAACCAATATAACAGATCCAAACGCCCTCAAGGCTGTCAATTTCTTCTTGAGAAGGTATATAAGGCATTATTTTGAGATCATTTTTCAGTATTTCCCAGTTTTTGGATTGGTTTTTCCAGCCAATGCAGGTAAAAAGAAGTATTAGAATTAAAAAAACAGAGAATGCCAGCCATTTTTTTTGTGCTTTTTGGGAACTTAAATATTTTTCTTTGTATTCATTTTCAATTAAAACTCTTGATTCAACCATTGAATTGGTCTCTCCCGAATCTAGTAAATCGTCATCAACAGGGGCCTCTGAAAATCCCAAACGTCCCATACCATATAAATAAATATAGCAAGCGTCCACTAAAAAGGAGCGGGGATTGGAAATGATCTGATTAAAATATGCGTCCTTGATTTGGTTACCCGTGATATCATATTTCCTAAAGGGATATTCTTGTTTTCTTGGATTATAATCTATGGGGTATTTTTCGTGCTTTAGTTCTTCCGAGGTGTAGGGAAGTTGATTACTTATTTCACTCAGGAGCCTGGCAATTGGCTCGTAATTTTTCCGGTTCGAATTTTTGGAAATGACAATTCCCTTTTCGTTTTCGAATTTTTCTAAAACCTTTTTTAGCAAGATGAGGATTTCCGATTTTCCTTTAAGCACTTTCATTTGTCAGAAATTCAACTAGTTATAAAATTCCAGAAATTCATTTTTGCATTCCGGAAACTAATAATATAGTTTAGGAATATTTATGGAAGAGTGAAAATGCTCATGTTGTTCAAATTACAAATAATATTATGAATAAATTAAATCATTCGTCAAATTATTTTGGTTTTTACAACTAAAGCCAAATAAAATAAATTACTTGAAACACCTTATGAGAAAAAAAGACAATTTAAGACAAATTTCGCTCATTTTTGCCCTTTTGCTGGTGGGGCAAAGTTTTTTTGCTCAATCTTCCGCTGTAAAAACAATTACAGGGGTAATTAAAGATCAAAATAATGAAGCATTGGTAGGTATCAATATAATGATTGAAGGTACCTCCACCGGAACAGTAACCGGTTTAGATGGATCCTATTCCATTGCTGTTTCAACGCCAACAGCCTATTTGATTTTTTCTGCCGTGGGTATGGAAACCATTCGGGAACAGGTTGGTAATAGAACCATTATCGATTTGGTCATGAAAGATGAAGCAACAGCTTTAGATGCTGTTGTAGTTACGGCCCTGGTATTCGAAGCAAACAGGGATGAAATTGGCTATGCTACTTCCAGGATTAAAGGGGAGAATATCGCCGTTTCAGGAGAGGTTGGCTTAGTTGATGCTTTGGCTGGAAAAGCTTCAGGTGTTAGGATTTCCAGAACTTCAGGTGATCCGGGTGCTGCTTCCCAAATATTAATCAGAGGTCAAAGTACTATCACCAGAGGATTAGATCCGTTGATAATTTTAGATGGTGTGCCCATTTCCGGCGATAGTCGGGGGGAATCCAATGGTGGTACAACCCAACAAAGTCGTCTAAATGATATCAGTCCCGATGATATTGCCAGTGTGCAAGTTTTAAAAGGGGCTTCGGCAGCGGCACTTTGGGGAACCAGAGCGGCAAATGGCGTTATTGTTATTACCACTAAAAAAGGAAAGGCAAATAGCTTGGATATCAGTTTCAAATCAACCATTTCTATGGATGAGGTGAGTGCTTTCTACGATTTGCAGTCAACTTACGGTCAAGGGACAAATGGTGTCTGGTCTCCAACTGCTCTCCGTTCATGGGGTGATAAAATCGCTAATAGAGCAGGTGGGAGTGATATATTCAATACCACAGGTGCCTCATTTGTTGGAAATACAGGTCAGGTAATTTATCCGGTGTTAACTAAAAATGCCAAAGAAACCTTTTTACAAAATAATTATGACGGTGTTCTGGGCTTAGGTCATTATCTGGATAACTCAATATCTATTAGCGGTGGCGATGCTGAATCCAATTTTTTTATCAGCATGAACGATTTAAATCAGAAAGGGGTCATTCAAAATGGCAGTAGTTACAGACGATCAGGATTTCGTGTAAATGCTGGAAGGCAGATGAATAAATGGCTGAATATTTCAAATAAAGCCTCCTATTCTTTAATAAATTCTGATAGGATTACCCAAGGGGTTAATAATGCGGGTTTCCTCATTGGTTTATTAAGAACGCCACCTGATTTTAATAATGAAAATTATGTGGGTGGATATTCCGCAACTTCTGGCGGTGCTCTTGTTCAAAATAGACATCGTTCTTATAGAAATCACATTGGCGCCAGTACGAATCCTGGGTTTAATAATCCATTATGGATAACGAATGAGTTGGAAAATACCAGTTATGTGAATCGATTCATAAATGCTACTGAAGCAAAGATAAGACCTACCAATTGGTTTACCTTAACTACCAGGGCGGGTATCGACTATTTTACAGATAGACAAAATACGTATTTTCCGTATTTTTCTGCCAACGCGATTAATGGGCTTTACAGAAGGGATGAGTATTCTCAAATGCAATTTAACATGGATGTTATTGGGCAGATTGAAAAGCAATTTTCTCAAAATCTTCATGTCAATGTATTAATGGGTTTCAATTATAATTCTTTAAATACGGGGTCTGTTGGAGCAAGTTCACAGAATTTTATTTTACCTGACGGTCCTAAAGATTTCGATAATGCTACGCCTACGAATATTACCACAAATGATTCCCGCCTAAAGCGTATCACCAATGCAGGGTATTCAAGCGTTGGTTTTTCCTTTAAGGAACAACTATTTATTAACGCTACGGGTCGTCTTGAAGCGGCCTCCTCTTTTGGAGAATTATCAGATAACACCTTCTTTTACCCTTCCATGGATATGGCCTGGCAATTTTCACAGCTTAGCGGATTTGAAAATATTAAAGCATTATCTTTCGGAAAGTTAAGAGCTTCATTGGGTGTCGTGGGGGTTCAACCTTTATCATACAGAACACGGACCGATTTTGTTACCAGAACTTTTTCTGACGGATTTGGCGGTGCTTTAGATCCGGCTTTATATGGTTCAGGTTCCTATTTGCAAAGTGTAAATGGTGGAAATCCTTTTTTAAGACCAGAAAGAAAGGAAGAAATGGAATTTGGAGTAGATCTTAGGTTTTTAAATGATAAAATTTCGCTGAGTGCTACTTATTATAGAAATAATACAGAAGATGCCTTGATAAATATTCCTCAGGCTTCTTCCACCGGATTTGATTTCCTTTATGCGAATGCGGGAAATATCCAAAATAGAGGGGTAGAAATCGATTTTGCCTACAACCTTCTTAAAAATAAAGACTGGCAAATTGACTGGAATTTTAACTGGACAATGAATAAGAATAAAGTGACTAACCTGAATGGTGCCGGATCTATTAATTTAGGCGGTTCAGCTGGCATTTCCTCCAGAGCAGTAGAAGGTTATCCCCTTGGCATCTTGTACTCAACGCCATTCTTGAAAGACGAAGCGGGAAATTTGAAATTAAACAGCAATGGATTTCCTATTGCCGATATTGTGGCAGCACCTATTGGTGATCCTAATCCGGAATGGAGAGCGGGTATGGGTTTAAATATCAGATATAAAAACTTTTCATTTTCTGCCCTTTTAGAACATTCCGAAGGTGGTGTCGTCGCCAATGGTACAGAGGCCGTTTTGGTAGATTATGGTACCAGCGCAACCGTGGGAAATGAATCTACAGGTACCACCGATTTGAAAAATTATGCTGGTAAAGTAATTCCATCAGGTACGCCTTTCAGAGGTAATATTAAAGATTTTGGTGCAGGTCCGGTAGCCTTAGATGAAAGTTGGTATGTTGGTTTGGGCGGTTTTTTTGGAAATGTGGGGGAACAATTTTTAGATGATGCCACATGGACCAGATTTAGAGAAATGAACCTTTCCTATAGAACTTCAAGTGCAAAACTTAAAAAATTATTGGGTATCGGTTCTATTATTTTTGAATTGAGTGGCAGAAATTTATTCCTTATCAGTGAGGTAAATGGCTATGATCCTGATAGTAATAATGCAGGGGCAGGCTCGGGAAGAGGGGTCGCTTATTTTGTGAATCCACCTACCCGTTCTTATCTGTTTACTCTGAAACTGAATTTTTAATTCCTTTTTATCAAAATTAATGTCATAATGAAAAAATATAGTTTAATTGTACTAGTGCTTGTCCTATTTGCAGGATCATGTAAAAATCTGGTGGATGGTATCAATATAGACCCGGGTTCACCCTCAGATGCCCCAGCAGTGGCTATGTTAACGGGGGTATTAGTAAGTAATATGGTGCTTCAGGAAGGCGAAGTAGCTCGAATTTCCGGATTATGGTCTGGATATTTTAGAGGTGTTCAACAACAATACCAATCTTACCAGCAGTATATTGTGACGGCAAGAATCTTTGATGATAACTGGCAAAGGGTTTATACTTCAGCTTATAAAAATATCAAACTTTTGAAGGAGAAAGCAAGAGCGGTAAATAACATTCGTCTTCTTGGGGTAGCCCAGGTAGTTGAGGCCAATGTTATGGGTACTGCATCGGCTCTTTGGGGAGATATTCCTTACACGGAGGCTGCTGACCCCAGTTTTTTAAATCCAGCTTATGATAGTCAAACAGCAAATTATGCCCGTATTCAATCTCTTTTAGATAGCGCGATCATTAATATTAATTCCACTGCTTTTGAAAGTTTTACAGCTCAGGATATTCACTTTGCAGGAAATACAGTGAAATGGATTCAAACCGCTTACACGCTGAAAGCGAGATATTTTATGCATACGAGAGAATATAGCAAAGCAATAGCTGCAGCTACACTGGGAATAAATAGTAACGCAAATACCTGGATGGCACCTCATTCTACCTCTGGTAGAGGGGCTTATAATTTGTATTATCAATTTGTAGTTCAAGATAGACCAGGTTGGATGGATGCTAATGGTAGTTTTGCTGCCAATCTATTGAATCCCTCAAAAACGCCAAATAGAGGAAATGCTAAGACGATTGAAAGAGCCAGATACAATTATCTTTTCACCAGTGCGGGCGCTTTAAATACTTCTACCAATGGATTTTTTGGACAGGCTTCCTCGTTTCCGTTGGCGGGTTTTGCTGAAAATTTACTCATTTTAGCAGAAGCGGAAACCAGATTGAATGGTTTCGATAAGGGTCTTGTCAGGTTAAATGCTTATAGGACCTTCATGGCAACAGGAGGTTACATTGGTTCTACCTATACGACGACGGGTAATATAAAATATGATCCTTACGTTTTAGCCGATTTTAATGCAGGGGGTATGGAAAATTTACCCACTACTTCAACTTTATCTAAGGAATCAGCCCTTCTAAGAGAAATATTAGAAGAAAGATATATTACTTTTATTGGTCAAATTGAAGGATTTAATGATATGAGAAGAGTGCTTAAGGAATCAGAGGTTAGAGTTCCTGTTACACCAAACACGGGAACAGTATTACCTCAGCGTTTTCTTTATCCTCAAATTGAGGTGGACCTTAATACTTCTACCCCAAATCCTATACCCTCTTTGTTTACAGTTACTACCATAAATAAATAACCGTTATGTTGAAAACAACCTTTTTTTTCTTGTTTATCTTGTTGGGTTTTGTTTTTCTGCCATTTACAGGAATCACGCAGGTGGCAACCAAATTATATGAGGGATTACCACCGGGAAATAAGACTACAGAAAATAAGGAAAAAGAGGTTGTCACAGATGCAGGTAGGAGGGCACTCGTAAATGTTACAGTGCCCGATCTTACCTTCTACAAAGCAGAAGGGGATAAAAAATCAAATGCCGCAGTCATCATTTGTCCGGGAGGCGGTTATCACCGATTATCCATCTTTGATGGCGGAGAGGACGTAGCACTGGCATTTGCAAAGGCTGGGGTCAATGCTTTTGTCCTGAAATACAGAACTAATACCGAAAATTCTTTCCATTCCTTTGAACCCTTGCCTCTTATGGATCTTAAAAGGGCTTATCAAATGGTTAAGGAAAATGCCTCTACGCATGAGATTGATACCAATAAAATAGGTGTCATTGGCTTTTCTGCAGGCGGTCATTTAGCTGCCATGTCTTTTACACCCATAAATCCAATTCATTTTTCTTTTAATATTCTGGTTTATCCTGTCATTAGTTTTAAGGATGAATATGTATCCCCGAAATTACAATCGAGAAAAATATTACTGGGAGACCAGGTTTCTGAGGATAAAAAAAGGGCTTATTCCCCAGAATTATTTATCGCTGAAAATCACCCTCCTTCTTTTTTAATTCATGCAATGGATGATAAGACGTCTTTGGTTGAAAATAGCTTAGTCTATTACCAGGAATTAGTGGCAAAAAAAATACCCGCTCAACTGCTTGTTTATCAGTCAGGGGGACATGGTTTCGCTTTACACAATAAGGTACAGGATGAATTTTGGATGCCATCTGTTATTAAATGGCTTCAACTCAATCAGATCATTCCGAATTGAATTTTATGAGGATAAGTATATTGTTACTTCTGGTCATTTTACTTGGTTCACCTTCTTTTTCACAGTCCAAAAAGAGGGTTTTATTCCTGGGGAATAGTTATACAGAACGAAATAATCTTCCTCAATTAATCTCCAATATAGCTCAGTCTATGGGAGATACCCTTCTTTTTGATGCCCATTATCCAGGGGCTTACACCCTACTCAGGCATGCTACAGATGCTAATTCTCTAAATAAATTGGGAGCAGGTCATTTGGACTATGTCGTTTTACAGGAGCAAAGTCAGCGTCCTGCCCTTGGCGATGATGAAGTGTCGAAGTTTTTTCGGTATGGAAAAATACTGGATAGTCTTGTGAAAGTGAGTAATGCCTGTGCTGAAACCATGTTTTATATGACTTGGGGAAGAAAAAATGGGGATGACGAGTATTGTGGCGTTTTTCCTCCCTTATGCACTTATGAAGGAATGGATAGCCTCTTAAATAGACAGTATAGAAATATAGCAGATTCTTTGCAAGCCGTACTTTCACCTGTAGGGGCAACCTGGAATGCTGTACGGAAATTTTTTCCAGACATCGAATTATTTCATCCAGACGGTTCCCATCCTTCTGAAGCAGGTTCTTATGCCGCAGCAGTTACCTTTTATTGTGCCATATTCAGAAGGAATCCTTTAGATATTCCATATCAATTTACTATACCTTCCTCAGTGGCTCAGAATATTAAAATGGTAGTTAAAAAAGTTGTATTTGACAGTTTAACAAAGTGGGGCATAGGAAAACAAGATCCTAATCCTTCCTTTTCTTACCAGTTATTACCAAATAACGAGCTTTCATTTAAAAATACCTCCATTCATGCTAATCGGTATTTTTGGAATTTTGGAGACGGAAATACCTCTGTTTTAGAGAACCCTAATCATAAATATGCGACAAATGGTACTTTCAATGTTACCTTAAACGCTTCAAAATGTAATGTATCAAAATCTTTTTCCAGATCTGTTCAATTTCAGGTTACGTCTGTTGATAATATGTTTCAACTAACGGACGAACACCCATATCCTAATCCGGTGGAAGATATTTTGAACATTCCATTCATTAGATTTGATAAAATACTTATTTCCAATATATTTGGCGTGTTTTTCGAACCATCTTTGTCTTATGCTCAAAAGCAAGTAGCGCTTGATTTTTCAAACTTTCCTGCGGGAATTTATTTTATTTGGGTTAACCGGGATAATAAAACAGGTTTTTGGAAAATCACAAAAAATTAATCGCCCTTTAACTTTCTACATGAAAAAAATATTAACTAATCTTACGTTTTGGGTATTGACTGCCATTACTTGCGGTATTTTACTCGGACATTTTTTTCCTGAAATTGCTTTAAAGCAAGTACTTCCTGATGATCTGAAAGGTCGGTTTTTAGGTCAGGAATTGAAAATTGGTAAAACCTTAAGCGAAGCATTTGGGGGCTTTTTTATTTCTCTCGTGAAATTATTTATCAATCCAATTATATTTTTAACCATTACGCTTGGCATCGTTTCTATGGGCGATCTCAAGAAAGTAGGAAAGGTAGGCCTTAAATCGCTGATTTATTTTGAGGTAGTAACCACTGCTGCGCTCATTATAGGTATTGTAGTGGCCAATATCATTCAACCAGGTAAGGGCGTTGTTCATGCTGCTTCAGCAACAAAAGATATTGATGCTTACAAAGAAAAAGCGGCTGATTTCAATTGGTGGCAATTTTTTATGGATAATTCTACTTTACAAGTACTTATCATTGCTATTCTCTTTGGGGTATTACTCAGTAAGATTTCCAGCGCAACAAAACTGATTTCTTACCTTAGTATTGCTTCAAAATATGTATTTAAAGGTCTTCATAGAGTCATGTTGCTCGCGCCTATAGGTGCCTTTGGTGGAATGGCTTTTACCATTGGAAAATATGGAGTAGCCGCGCTATTGCCTTTAGGTAAGTTAATGTTGACAGTGTATGTTACGATGGCCATATTTATTTTCGTCATATTTGGGCTTATCCTGAAACAATATAAAGTTCAATTATGGAAATTCCTTACCTATATCAGGGAAGAATTATTGATCGTTTTGGGAACTTCCTCCTCTGAAGCTGGCCTGCCAAATCTAATGGAAAAATTAGAAAAAATGGGCTGCTCAAAATCTGTCGTCGGATTAGTAGTTCCCACTGGATATTCCTTTAATTTGGATGGAACTACCATTTATTTATCTATGGCGGTCATTTTTCTTGCTCAAATCTATGGTGTTCACCTTACTTATAGCCAAATGCTGACTATTATTGGCATTTTAATGGTTACTTCAAAAGGTGCAGCTGGTGTAACTGGAAGTGGATTTATCGTTCTTGCATCCACACTGACAGCCATGAACGGGGTAATCCCCATTGAGGGTCTTGCCCTTTTATTAGGAGTGGACCGATTTATGTCAGAAGCGCGCGCTATCACCAATTTTATTGGAAACGGAGTGGCCACCATCTGGATTGCCAATAATGAAGGGGAGTTTGACCGAAAGAAAATGGATTATGCTTTTGGACACATTGATGAAACAGAGGACATTTTCACCGATAATTTGGATCCACTGTAGGGGAGCGGTTTTGAATCAGGATTTACAGGATTTTTAGGATTGCAGATGACGTCGCTGGTTTGGAAGTAAAGTTTATTTGTAGATGGATACTGTTTCTTGGTTTTTGAATCAGGATTTACAGGATTTACAGGATTACAGATAACGTCGCTGGTTTAATATGGTGGATAATGGAAATGTGTCCCTGGATTAATATTTCGCCGATGCGATTATCGCATCGGCGATAAGAATAAATGGGTATTTCCTTTAATTTCAGGCTTCAGCGCCCGTTATCCAAACGAAGACGATTTCAATCATCCGTGTAATCCAATAATCCTTAAAATCCGTGATTCAAAAACATAATACAGGATAAAACCCGATTATCCTAAAGTTTAAGTAGATACAAAATGAAAAAATGGTTGATAAAAAATAATTCTCATGCTGCGGCACGCACCATCCCAACCAACGCCCCTACTGGTAAAAATCCTGAGAATCCTGATTCAAAACAATTATACAGGAAAAGACCCGATTATCCTAAAGTTTAAATGGATACGAAATGTGAAAATGGTTGATACGTGAAATATGCAAATAACCATTTCAAGAACTAAGGTACTTCTTACATTTTCCGACAATAAGTTTTGAATCAGGATTTACAGGATTTACAGGATTAATGATGACGTCGCTGGTTAATATGGTGGATATCGGAAATGTGTCCCTGTCTAAATATTTCGCCGCTGCGATCATCGCATCGGCGTTAAAAAAAGCAGGAATTATCTTTTAATTTGCAAGCTGCGGCACGCACCATCCTAACCAACGCCCCACTGGTAAAAATCCTCGAAATCCTGTAAATCCTGATTCAAAACCAGGTGCAAGTACTAATACTAAAAGTAATGACCACAATCAAAAACAGGTCCCCAAATGCTGAGACGTAAGGCTATCAATACATCCCTAATCCTCCGACACATCTGGTGGAAGCACTTTTTTGGCCAACTGCCTGTTGTAATCCTTCTCGTTTTTGTGTACTTGCTGGGATGGTCTTGGACCATGCTCCCCAGTTTGTACCGCTTTTGAAATAGGATTCCCTTTTTTTACTTTAGCTTTTTTCATTACCTAAGTTCATTCATCAAAATTTTAGGAAATGATGTTTTTAAATCGGGGTCTTCTAGGCGTAATATCACCTAATCTTTCCTTTTTATTTTTTTCGTAATCAGAATAATTTCCTTCAAAGAAAACGACATTAGCCTCATCTTCAAATGATAAGATATGCGTGGCCAAACGGTCAATGAACCATCTATCGTGAGAAATGACTAATACACAGCCCGCGAAATCCTCTAACGCGTCTTCAAGCGCTCTCAAGGTATTGATATCGATATCATTGGTAGGCTCATCTAAAAGAAGGACATTTCCTCCTTCTCTTAGCGTAATGGCCAAATGAACCCTATTTCGTTCTCCGCCCGATAAAATACCTAATTTCTTTTGCTGATCATTTCCGGCAAAGTTGAATTTACTTAGATAAGCACGGGCATTTACGCTGGCTTTCCCTATGGTAATCAAATCATTACCTTGTGAAACTACCTCGTAAACTGTTTTTTGAGCATCCTGAAGTTCTTCATGCCCCTGGTCAACATAACTGGTTTGAACGGTATCGCCAATAATAATTTCGCCCGAATCGGGTTTTTCAACGCCCATAATCATTTTAAACAGGGTACTTTTTCCAACACCATTGGGTCCAATGACACCAACTATGGCATTTTTGGGTATGGAAAGGGACAGATTTTCATATAATACCCGATCGCCAAATGATTTGGTAATATTCTCCAGATCAATTACTTTATCACCCAAACGGGCACCCGTTGGAATAAATAGTTCTAATTTTGCCTCCTTATCTTTAAATTCTTCGGAAGCTAATTTATCGTAAGCATTCAAACGCGCCTTGCCTTTTGCCTGACGAGCTTTTGGGGCCAGTTTTATCCATTCTAACTCGCGTTCTAACGTTCTTCTTCTTTTAGAATCAGATTTTTCCTCCTGCTCTAATCGTTTTGATTTTTGGTCTAACCAAGAGGAATAATTTCCTTGCCAGGGAATGCCCTCGCCTCTATCCAGTTCCAGAATCCATCCTGCCACATTGTCCAGAAAATAGCGGTCGTGTGTAACGGCAATAACGGTTCCAGGGAAGTTTTGTAAAAATTGTTCTAACCAATCAACGGATTCAGCGTCGAGGTGATTCGTAGGTTCGTCTAACAATAGAATATCCGGATTGCTAAGTAATAAACGGCAAAGAGCCACCCGGCGTCTTTCTCCACCCGACAATACCTTGACGGGAACATGTCCCTCTGGACAACGAAGCGCTTCCATCGCCGTTTCCAAACGGTGATCGAGTTCCCAGGCATTATTGCTTTCCAGTTTATCCATTAATTCGCCTTGCTTATCTATGAGTTTCATCATTTCGTCACCGTCGATAGGTTCAGATAACTTCAGATTTATATCCTCATATTCGCGAAGCATATTAATCAGTGACTGAACGGCTTCCTCCACAATTTCGCGAACCGTTTTAGTTTCATCTAACACAGGTTCCTGAGCCAGATAACCAATTTTATAAGTTCCGTCAAATTGAATTTTTCCCTGATAATTCTGGTCTAATCCTGCGATAAGTTTTAGCAATGTTGATTTTCCCGAACCGTTTAAACCGAGAACGCCAATTTTTGCACCATAAAAAAAGGATAACCAAATATTTTTAAGTACTTGTTTTTGAGGTGGAAAGGTCTTTGTAACCCCCTCCATAGAAAAAATTATTTTTTCTCCTGCCATTGTAAATTTATTTTACACAAATATAAATAAAATTAACCTCTTCCTAAAGGTCCTTTAACCATATCGAATATACCAATGATAAATTCGCAGTTGAACCAGGATTCAAATAACGGAAAATCATTTATTGGTGGATATTCCTTTTCATCTAACGGTGTTTGTGCCAATAAGTGGCTGAACAAAGACTTATAGTTCGATTTTGTCCATTCGTCTTCCTCTAACGGACTATCCATTTCAGGAACGAGATAAATGGTTGGTTCCCAATCTTCGGGCTGTAAAGCGTCGGTTTCATTGAATCCCTTCGATTTTAAATAAGTAAAAAATACGTCTGTTGGTTTAACCAATAAAATACCTCTGTTTACTTCAGGATATTCAGGAATGGGTACATTCATCATTTTATATTTAAATATTTTCCTTCAATAGGCATACGTCTTCCCATGCCAAATGCTTTGGGTGAAATGCGCAAAACGGGCGCTGTCTGATGCCTTTTGAACTCGTTGATATTGACTAATCTTAAAATTCTGGAAACCAGGGTAGCATCAAATCCTGCTGAAATTATTTCATTAGGGCCTTGATTTTTTTCGATATACAAATAAAGAATTTTGTCCAACACGGCATAATCCGGTAAACTGTCCGCATCTTTTTGATTTGGACGCAATTCTGCACTCGGTGGTTTGGTCAAAGTATTTATGGGTATAACGACTTCATCTTTATTCATATAGGCCGCTAATTCATAAACTTCCGTTTTATATACATCGCCAATAACGGAAAGTCCGCCGCACATATCGCCATATAAAGTGCCATAACCCACCGCCATTTCACTTTTATTGCTGGTATTAAGCAATATGGGGCCAAATTTATTGGAAAATGCCATCAACAAAGTACCCCGAATTCTGGCTTGTAAATTCTCTTCCGCCAATCCAAAAGGTAAATCTTTAAAATGAGGATCTAAATTTTTCAACCAACTGCTATACAAGTCATTAATGGGAAAAAGGGTATAGGAAATGCCCAGATTTTCAGCTAAAATTCGCGCGTCTTCAATAGAATGATCAGACGAAAATTCGGAGGGCATTAGCAGAACGGACACATTTTCTTTCCCTAAAGCGCGTGTTGCCAATACAGCAGTAACCGCAGAATCTATGCCTCCGGAGAGACCAAGAATGGCTTTAGATAAGCCCAGTTTGCCAAAGTAATCCTTCAAACCCAGAATTAAGGCATCGTGAATTAACGGATATTTGTCCTTTGAAATTTCATTGTTTTCCTTATTTGCCTTTACCTCGCCTAAAGAATAGGTCCGGATGCAGGTTTCAAAAAATGGTAATTCGTCGTATATTTTTCCATTTTGTGAAAAAACGAGAGAGCCCCCATCAAAAATTAATTCCGTTTGGGCACCCACCTGATTTACATAAAAAAGGGGTAATTGATAACGCAACACATTGGTTCGCAATACATGAATTCTTTCCGGCGCATGATCATAAGCGAAAGGGGAGGCCGACAGATTGATCATCAAGTCAGGCTTTTCCTTCATTAATTCATCCATCGGACAAATCGTATATAAAGGATTTTCATTGCCCACATTCCACATATCTTCACAAATAGTCAGAGCAATGCGAACCCCTTTATACATGAAAGTAGAAAAATAATCAGCGGGCTGAAAATACCTGTATTCGTCGAACACGTCATAGGTTGGTAACAGCGCTTTATGCTGAATAAAAGAAATGTTGCCATTTTCCAGAAAATAGCCTGAATTATATAAATCTTTTCCTTCAGGAACTGGATTTCGGGTAGGGGAACCGAGTAAAATGCCAATGTCGATAGCACATTTTGCCAATTCCTGAACGCATTCGTCCGCCTTATGTATAAAATCGGCAAAGTTCAAAAAATCTCTGGGTGGATATCCACAAGTGGCCAATTCGGCAAAGCAAATGAGGTCACTCCCTTCATTTTTAGCTGTTTCCACCGCATTTTTCATCTTTTCCAGATTACCTGAAAAATCTCCAACGTGGTAATTTAATTGCGCAATCGTTATTTTCATAAAATATATTTCAGGACAAAAATACATTTACTTAGGTCAGAATAAAAACCAATTTGTGCAGCGTCGATAATTTGCTTATTTTTACCACTCAAGAACAAAAAATTATGAGTGATTTTGTGGTATCGGCGAGGAAGTATAGACCAGCTCTGTTTACAGATGTCGTTGGGCAGGAGCATGTTACCCTTACTTTGAAAAATGCGCTGCGCAGTAATCATCTGGCTCATGCTTTTTTGTTCTGTGGTCCAAGAGGCGTTGGAAAAACGACTTGTGCCCGTATTTTGGCAAAAGTTATTAATTGTCAGCAACCAACAGCTGACCATGAGCCCTGCTTGGAATGTTCGTCTTGTCGGTCCTTTAGTGATAATGTCTCTTTTAATATTACAGAATTAGATGCTGCGTCGAACAATACCGTCGAGCATATTAGAAGTTTAATAGATCAGGTTCGTTTTCAACCTCAGCAAGGTAAGTATAAAGTTTTTATTATTGATGAGGTGCACATGCTTTCTTCCTCCGCTTTCAATGCGTTTTTGAAAACGTTGGAGGAACCACCTGCTCACGCCATTTTTATATTGGCTACAACGGAGAAGCATAAAATTTTGCCTACTATTATTTCCCGTTGTCAGATCTATGAATTTCGACGAATCCAACCTATTTCTATAGTCCCTCACCTGAAAGCCATTTGTCTAAAGGAATCGATTACCGCCGATGAGGAGGCATTGCATATTATAGCCCAAAAGGCCGATGGTGCCCTGCGTGATGCCCTTTCTATTTTCGATAGAATGGTTGCTTTCTCGGGAAATGAAATCAAATATGCCGATGTTATTGAAAATCTTAATGTCCTCGATTATGATTACTTTTTTAAAATGATCGATTATTTTTTAGCCGAGGATAGCCTTAATATTTTACTCCTTTTTGACGAAATTTTGAAAAAGGGATTCGACGAAGACTTGTTTATCAATGGCTTAGCTGCCCACGCGAGAAATGTTTTAGTTAGCAAAGATGTGCAGACACTACCCTTGCTTGAAGTAACAGGTGCGCTGAGAGATCGTTACAGACATCAGGCGGCTTTGGCTTCCTCTGGTTTCTTGCTTACTATTTTAAATTTGGCAAATGAATGTGATTTAAATGCTAAAATGGCAAAAAACAAGAGGCTTCATGTTGAAATTTCTTTATTGAAAATGGCTCACCTGAATCGCATTTTGACGCTTCCTTCAGACAGTACGGCTTCAGCCGAAGAAAAAAAAAAGCCTGAACCCGTCTTAAATATTGAAGCGGCTGAAAAAGTAAATATTCCGGTTATTCCCCCTATTCTACCTGTAAAAAAAGTCGTTGCCGAACCGTCGGCGAATGATTCTTTACTCAGTAAATTGATGAAGGAAATCAAGGAGGAAGAGAAAAAGGAGGTTGATAAAGTAGCCGTTCCTTTAAATCAGGATTCCCTAAGTGCTTTTTGGGAGGATTATGTGATTAATATCCAACAGGATTCTACAAGAAATCTTCTGAAAATGGTTTCTTTAACATGGGAACCTGAGTGTACTATCAAGGCCATTGCTTCAACTGGTCTGCAGGAAAGTGCTATAAAACAGGAGAAATCAATGATGGATAAAATGAGAGCGCATTTTCAGAGAGCTGATCTGGCCTTTCAAGTATTATTAATTAAAAATGAAGTAAGTGAGGTGCCCGTTGGGTCTAATAAACCGCCCACTTCCCGAGAATTACTGTCTCGTTTTCATGCAGTTAATCCAGATATAAAAGAATTTGCCGAGCGCCTCTCTCTCCGTTTAGAGGAGGATTAATTTCCCCGTATTATGTCTATTACCGATGGTCAATCTTATTTTGATGCCGTTTTTTTACAGCTGATTAAGCAGCTAAATATATCTCAAAAGGAGGCAGTCTCTACTTTGGATGGCCCAACTTTAGTGCTCGCTGGGCCGGGAACAGGTAAAACCCAGCTGATTGCTGCCAAGGTTGGCAAAATATTAATGGATTCAGACACGCTTCCCCGAAATATTCTTTGCCTTACTTTTACCGATGCAGGGGTGAATGCTTTGCGAAATAGATTGGTTCAATATATTGGTCCTGAAGGACATAAAGTGCAAGTGCTTACTTTTCACGCCTTTTGTAACCAGATTATTCAACAAAATAGATACCATTTTGGTCAAAATAATCTCGAACCCATTTCTGATTTGGAAAGGATCGATATTATTAGAATGATTTTGGATGAATTGCCTTGGGATAATCCACTTAAAAAAGGGTATGCCAATGCCCATCAATTTGAACGGGAATGGCAGTCGCTTATTCAATGGATGAAAAAAGAAAATTATAAGGCAGCCGATTTGATAGAAAAAATAGATGAATATTGT
>Ga0247831_1002926_pt1 | contig 26305 bp, 19 predicted proteins | sample LaCruzMarch2015__9_FD_192406 | JGI IMG/M metagenome (GOLD analysis project Ga0247831, IMG submission 192406) | Freshwater microbial communities from meromictic Lake La Cruz, Castile-La Mancha, Spain - LaCruzMarch2015_1m | ecosystem: Environmental > Aquatic > Freshwater > Lake | place: Spain...
CTGACCGGTGGTGCATCCACCGTGTATGGTTCTGACGCAATGTCGGGCGTGATCAACTTCGTGTTGAAGAAGGACTTCGAAGGCATTGAAGTCGACGTAAAGCGGTCTATCACTGGCGATAATGACGGCCAAATCGTGACCGCTTCGGTTGCTATGGGTGCAAACTTGGACGATGGCCGCGGTAACGTGGCAATGTCAATGAACTGGACCCAGCGCGACGCGGTGCTGTTGGCTGACCGTCCATTCGGCATTGTTGGTGTTGCTTCGGCAGCAGGCGCAAACGGTGCTGGCCTTGATGGCGTTGCGCCTCCTCCACCCGCTGGCTGCGGTGGGCCGAACGTCGTGGCTGTTGGTGGTTCGACCACCGGTATCCCAACCCGCATGACCTATATGGGCGGTGGCGGCCAGTTCCGCGACGATGGCACTTTGGGCACCAACTGCTCGGTGTTCAACTTCAACCCATATAACTACTACCAAACCCCGCAGGAGCGTTATTCTGCAACCGCCACCGCTCGTTATGACATCAACGATCATGTTGAAGCTTATGGCCGTGCAACTTTTGCTGCGACCAACATTCGCCAGCAGATCGCGCCATCGGGCGTGTTCGGTAACCTGTTCATCGTTCCTTTGAACAACCCTTATCTGTCGGCTCAGGCTCGTGCAAAAATCATCGCTGAAGCCAACGTATTCCGCGCAGGTGGCGGCAACACGACCGGTCGCTGGGTCGACGTGAACGCCAACGGTGTGGTTGATGCAGCCGACAAGCTGCAAATGTCCATCCGTCGTCGTACCGTTGAATTTGGTGAGCGTTCGACCACCTATGACAACAACACCTTCCAAATGGTGTTGGGTCTGAAGGGCGACCTCGGCGAGTTCTTGCCAGACTGGACTTGGGATGCATCGGTTCAAATGGGCCAAGCAGACCGTAGCAACATCTCGGCAGGCTACACCAACGTAGCTAACTTCCAGAACGCTTTGGATGCAACCAGAACGACCGCTTGCGCCAATGGTGATGCAGCTTGCGTACCCATTAACGTCTTCGGTGGTTTCGGCACCATCACCCCAGCCATGGCTGCCTATTCGTCGGCTGTTGCTATTGAACAGCAAAGCTACATCCAAAGCATGGCCGGTGCTTCGGTCGGTGGTCCTTTGTATGGTTTCCAAAGCCCAATGGCTGAGAGCCCAGTTAACGTCGTGTTCGGTTATGAATATCGCCGTGAAGAAGGCTCCACCACACCAGACGAATGCTTGAAGCTGGCTCCAACCAGCTGCTTGGGTGGCGCTGGTGGTAACACCTTGCCAGTCGCTGGTGGCTATTCCGTGAACGAAGTCTACACCGAAATCGGTGTGCCTTTGGTTTCGGGTAAGCCATTGTTTGAATCACTCAGCTTGGAACTCGGCTATCGTTTGGCTGAATACTCGCTGACTGGTCAGAACACGACCTGGAAAGCTGGTATTGATTGGGCTTTGACTGATCAATTCCGCTTCCGCGCCATGAAGCAAAAGGCAGCTCGTGCACCAAACGTGGGCGAATTGTTCTCGCCATTCACCACGGGCTTGTCGAACTCCGGTTCCGACCCCTGCTCGATCGCCCAGCCTGTCGCACAGCGCACGGCCGCTCTGCGCGCTTTGTGCCAATCAACTGGCCAAGCAGCAGGTGACGTTTGGACTGTTCAAGACATCGTTGCCGGCCAAGTTGGTACCTTCCAAGGCTCAGACCCGACCCGTCCGCCGAAGCCAGAAGAAGGTAATACCCTCACTGCCGGTTTCGTTTGGCGTCCTAACCTTGGTGGCTTCTTGAAGAACACCGCTGTGACGTTTGATTACTACGATATCAAAATCACTGACACGATTGGCCTCGGCCAACCACAAGAAGTGCTCGATGGCTGCTATGTTCAAAGCATTCAGTCTTTCTGTTCGTTGATCGTTCGCATCAACGGAGACATCGCGACCCCAGGTGCCGGTATTAAGCTATTGACGACCAACTTGGATTATCAGCAAGCTGCTGGTTATGAAGTTGGCGTTAACACCGGCTTTGATCTCGAAAGCTTGGGCTTCGACAGCAAGTGGGGTTCGGTCCGCGTTTCGTACAATGCGAACTACTACACCATCAACGAGTCCCGCACGACTGAAGACTCCGACATCATCGACTGCAACGGCCTCTATGGTTCGAGCTGCGATCCAACCCATCAGTTCCGTTCGGTGCAGCGCACCACTTGGTCTGTTGGCGACTTCCAGTTGTCCTATAACTGGCGTCATTTCGCTGCCATCGAATTGGAAGAGACTTTGAAGCCTGGTATCTTTGATGCCTTTGAAAAGATCGAAGCTTATAACTACATCGATCTGTCGGCTTCTTGGGATGTAAACTCGGCTCTGTCAGTGACTGCATCGGTTGCTAACGTGTTCGACGAAGATCCACCAATCATCGGTAACGAAACTGGTACGACTTCGTATAACTCGGGCAACACCTTCCCATCGAACTACGACACCTTGGGCCGCGTCTATGCGCTCGGCATCAACGTGAAGTTCTGATCTGATTTTCAGATTGAAACATGGCGGCGGGTCCTTCGGGACCCGCCGTTTTTGTTTACATGGCGCATGCTTGCGTCCCCCCGATGATGGTTTCATAAAGCGGGGAGGGGAAAACGCATGACAGCACAGATTGATGCTTTGGTAGGTCAAGCCGAGAAGGCCGCTGGCGAAGGCCGATGGGCAGACGCAGAACGGCTGTGGGGTGACGTGGCAAAGGCTGCACCCGATCATGGTTTGGCGCTGCATCGCCTCGGCATTCATGCCTTCCAGCGTGGTGCCTACCTTGAAGCTGAAGCCGCGTTAGCGCGGGCTTGTACGTTGATCCCGCAAGATCCCATGGTTGCCCTGATGCTGGCCAACGCCCGACGTGAGTTGGGTCAAATCGAGGGTGAGTTCGCCGCCCTGCAACTCGCGCTATCGGCAGACGCCTATTTCTACCCCGCGCTTCTGGCCAAAGGTGCCCTCTATGAGCGCCAAGGCCGATTGAAGCTGGCGGCTGTTACCTACCGCAACGTGCTTAAGATTGCGCCACCAGAGGCCCATTGGCCGCCTAGCCTAACGCCCGGTCTATCCCGAGCAGCAAAGCTCGTTCGCGATTACCAAGAGGCGTTTGCTATTACCCTGTTTGAGGCAGTCGGTGGGGCAGGAGGCTTGTCTGGCCAATGGCAGGAAGCCATTTCGATTATGTCGGGTCAAACAAAGCCCTATCATGCTGATTGCAACCAACTCCATGTACCGCGCTTGCCAGCCATCCCTTTCTATGACCCAAAGGACTTTGCTTGGGTGCCTGCTATCGAAGCGCAGACCGCCGCGATCACCGAAGAGCTAAAGGCCGCCCTAGAGCGCCAACAAGATGCCTTCCAGCCCTATATCGCTTACAAACCCGGCGACCCAGTCAACCAATGGGCGGAGCTCAATCACTCACAGCGCTGGAGCAGTCTGTCGCTGTGGCGCGGCGGCGTTCGCGATGAGGCCAATCTGGCAGCCTGTCCGAAAACGGCGGCAGCGCTTGAAGAAGTTGAGATGGCCGAAATTGGTGGGCTATGCCCCAATGCCATGTTCTCAGCTCTAGCACCCCATACCGAAATCCCGCCCCATCATGGCGAGACCAATGCGCGCCTCGTGGTGCATTTGCCCTTAGTGGTGCCCAATAACTGCCTCTATCGCGTTGGCTTTGAGCAACGACGTTGGGAAGTTGGCAAAGTCCTGATCTTTGATGACACACTGGAACACATGGCGCGCAACGATAGTGACGAGCTAAGAGTCGTGTTGATCTTTGACGTCTGGAACCCGCTCCTCTCGCGTGAAGAGCGGGCCCTAGTTCAAACGCTTACCCAAACGGCCCGCCAATTCGCGATGGAATAGACGCGGTAGGTATTAGTGCACCCGCATCGGTTCGCTCATCCTAGGCCCTCTCGCTTGGGAGGCTTCGTTTAAGATCTGCGACAGACGCTCATCACCTGCCAAGGCACCAATCACGGTCGCTGCGCGGGCGGTGACCTTGGCGTTTTCAGCACTGGCCCCAAAGGCGCGACTGAGGGCTGTCAGTGGGTCATCAACGCTTGGATAGGTCCGCAAGGTGATACTATCCTTCGCTTCAATCTTGGCCAAAGCTTTGGCCTTCAAGATCGCGGTGCGCAGGCCACCGATTTGATCAACGAGGCCTAGGTCTTTGGCTTCATTGCCTGTCCAAACGCGGCCTTTTGCAATCTCCTGCACGCGGGATAAAGGAAGTTTCCGGCCAGCGGCGACTTTGCCCGTAAAGTCCTCATAAATGCGTGTCACCGCCGCATTCATCGCCGCCTTCTGGCTGTTGGTGTAGGGCGTAGCGGGGGAGTAGGCGCTAACAAAATCACCGCCCGTTTGGATCGAGGCAATATTGGCACCTGTATAGCGGTTGAGCGCGTCGTTGATCACAAACTTGCCATTGAAGACCCCGATGGAGCCAGTAAGGGTCGATGGCATTGCCAGGATCGCATCCGCCCCGGCGGAGACATAATAGCCGCCAGAGGCAGCATAAGCACCCATAGAGACGACAACCGGTTTGCCAGCCTTTTTAGCCCGCTCAATCGCGGCCCAAATTTGATCTGATGCGCTAGGAGAGCCGCCGGGCGAGGAAACCCGGAAGACAATCGCCTTGACGGCAACATCATCGGTTGCATCGCGGATGGCTGCCGCAAAATCGTCGCTGGTAATATTGCTTTCTTGGGCGAATGGGTCGCCGCTGCGTTCGCCAGTTACAATGGCCCCTTCACCGCCGACCAAAGCAATCACAGGTCCAGAAGGAAGGGGAAGCTGATAGTTCGCAAGTTCAACGAATTGGGCTTTGTCCTTGCCGCCAGCCCGGGTAAGTGCCGCCTCCTCAGCCTCTTCAGGCTGACCGATTTTGTCGATCAGCTTGGCCTGTAGCGCGGCTTCGGCAGACAAGGGCGCTTGGTCGAGAGCTGCCTTCATCGCTTCGACAGGCATTTTGCGGTCAAAAGCGGTTGAGGCCAAGAACGCATTGTAAATGCTGCCCAGCATAGCCGTCGTGGCTTCGCGGTGTGGGGCATTATAGGTTTTCTCGGTATAGGTGTTGACCGCGTTCTTATATTCTTTGAATTGTTCGAACTGGGGCAGAATACCGAACTTCTCCATAAAGCCGCCCAAGAACAAGGTCTCGGCCACGATGCCAGTTGCGGCAAAGTCTGTCGTGCCTTGCATCCACAATTCACTCGCCCCAGATACCGCCACATAGTTGGAGAGGGTTGGGTATTCAAAGCCTTGCGCATGCACGATCACGAACTTACCCGTTGCCTTGAAGTCGATCATGGCTTGACGGATTTCTTCTGCATGGGCGGGGGCCATGCCGCCTTCGCTGGCGCGCACGAATAAGCCCTTCACGCTGCCATCAGTCTCTGCTGCCTGCAGTTTCCGCACAATATCGACGACTGAGGTACCGCCGGCAAAGCCTGCAAACGGTGAGTTGGCGGGTACGTCGGTCACTGGCGCGCGCAGATCTAGGCTCAATACGGTGTGGGAGGGGGTGACGGGCGCGCTGGAGCCCGCAACCGATGCCACCAAAATGATCGGGATCAGGATAAAGAATAAAACGAGGCCCAAAAAGACGCCTGCGATCGTAATAAAGAATTGCTTCACCCTGACCTCCACGGTGCCCGCGCTATCTGGTTCAAAAGATAGGCCGAGCAGGCACTCTAATCCAATCAACGATAGAGGAATTTCCGCGTCGCGCCTAGCGGCAGATGCAAGACCTGAATTGTTCGTTGATCACCCCAATTGCATCATTTTGCTTGGTCGCGAACCGTTCGGTAGAGGTCGTTAAAGGCTTTCCAAATTCGAGGCGCGCACTTTTAAGGCGGTGTGGGAACACGAGATGTTAATTGGCAGCCACGCCATCTTTGTACAGAAGGTTGCTCACCTTGGCAGTGCTTATGTGATCAAAAGTCTTGCACCGAGGCCCAAGCCCGTCTATCTGCCTGCCTCTCTTGGGGTGTCGCCAAGCGGTAAGGCATCGGTTTTTGGTACCGACATTCCTAGGTTCGATCCCTAGCACCCCAGCCACTCTTTCCGCACAATATAAAATCTCGTGGGCTTTTAGGGTTTGGCCGGAACGGCCAACGCCAGCCACACTTCGTGACGGCGCAGAAATGGTGCAGTCCAAGGCGGATCATAGGACGCATAAATCGGTGCCCCCATCGGCGTCAGTTTTTTGCCTTGAAGCCAGGTACGCAATTCTTCACTCTTCTCCGCCATCGTGGCTTGGCTGCCAAAGCCTGAGAAGGTGATCACGCCATAGCGCTTTGCCGGCTCTTCCAACAAACGAACATTCGGGTCGTTAGGCACTGGCATAGTCGCCAGCGTTGAGCCTTCTGGCATGATAAAGCGCACCTTCCACTCTGCCCCCGCATCTTGACGCGTGACTGGGGCGGTAATGGCAATGGATTGGCCTTCTTGCTGACGGGTGACCGGCGCCGTCATTGCGATACTGGCGCGCGGTTTATTACCGCCAAAAATATAGCGGGCTAAGGGTCTAAAGCCCGCGCTTGCAGGATCACCGCGACCTTCGGGGACGCGAACTTCAGCAACCACTTGGCTATCATAGTCGCGGATCTCAAACGTGCCATCCCGGAGAACCCGCTTAAAACTAGGCTCGGCTGTGTCAGCCTTAGAAGGGCTTGCGAGCCCAATGGCACTCAGCAGCGGCAGGAAAAGGGCGAGGGCGGGGCGCAAAGGGGATTTGGTCATACTCATATTACGTTCCTAGCCTGCATTTGGTTCAAACAGCACCCGATTGGGCCTAGCCCAACTGCGTCCAAACTCAAATTCAAAAGTGTCATTTGCGCCTTTCATAGGGGGCTCATGTCCTTTAAAGCATCGCGCGCGCGGTCCTGAAGCGCCTTGTCCTGCCTTGATTGACAAAAGTGACCCGAGAATTGACTGCGAGTTTTGACCTTCTACCCGATGCCGCCGCCTATGATGCGGGCGCTGAAGCGCTTTACGCCTTAGCCTTTGGCCCGGGGCGGCACGCAAAAGCGGCTGCCCGTCTGCGCGAGGGGAACCTTTGTCGTCGCGACGTATCCTTCGTGGCGCTAGCAAAAGACGGTCAACTCATCGGCGCGTGCCGCCTCTGGCCTCTGGTTACCGATCAAGGCGATGAAGCGTTGTCCTTAGGGCCAATTGCGGTTGCGCCGGATCAACAGGGCCAAGGCTTGGGCGGCAAGCTGGTTGAGGCCTGCCTAGCTGCCAGTGACAGCTTAACGGGTCTGCCAATCATTTTGGTGGGCGACCTCGCTTTCTTTGAGCCCTATGGCTTTAAGCGGGTGCCGAAGGGGCAAATGATCCTGCCGGGCCCTGCAGACCCAAGCCGCCTCCTCTGGCGCCCCAGCCCGGGCTCGGACGCAGCGCTCCCAGCGGGCAAACTCTTGATCCAAGCCGCGCCTTAAAGCTTGCGGCGCGAAGGGGGCAACCTACCCTCACGCCACCAGCTCAACAGGGCCAGCGTAACCAATAAGATCGCATAGACCCAAGGCGGCAGGAGCGCGTCTCGGCTCGTTGCGGTCACGCTGGTGGCTCCTGAGCGCCTCAAACCCAGCCCATCGGTTTCGGCTGTCTCAGTCTTGCCTAAGCGCGTGATGTTGGGCAGCGGGCCTGTACCCGCTATCCCAACCCAAATCACACTCCCGCCGCCTTGCTTGGCTTGCGGGCCTGCGAGCGCCGCGGGGTCTGCTGTTAACAGGCGGGCTTCGTTGGGGTTGCCAATGCCTGCGACGATAAAGGCGCTTTTGTCACCCGATTGCACAAACACCAGTCCGGGCTTAGCCACCTGGCTCTCGCCCCGCCAAACTCCTGGCCCAGAAGCGGAAAGTGAGACGGGGAAGGATTGGCCCGACAGGGTTACTTGGGCTGGGCCCGGGTCCCCACTACTTTGGCGCTCAATCAAAAGACGGCCAAGCTGGCTCCGAAGAATCAGGCGATCTGCCTCAAGGTCTGCTTCCTTCATCAGCCAATGGGCTGTGCGGCGAAAAAGCTCATCAAACGGGCCGCCACCATCATAGCCGCGACGCCACAGCCAAGCCTGATCACTCATCACCGCAGCCACGCGTCCACGGCCAACTTGGCCTAAAACCAACAAGGGTTCGCCGGCTCCTTCCAACAAGACGTCCCCGGTTGCGGTAGAAGGTTGGACGCGCAGCCACTTGCCCCACGTGTCGGATTGTTCAGCCAAGCTGGCAGAAACGGGATGGGTGCGGCCGCGCTCTGTTAAGGTGGGTCGGAAAGCCGTTTCAATCGGCTCCCCCCTTGATTGCACGGGCAGAATGCGGCTCAACGGCGTCGACTGGACCCCTTCATCGAGGCCTTCAGATGGACCCGCCAGCATCAAGAAGGCCCCACCGCCCTCTACCCATTGGGCGACAGAGTCGAGATAGGCGTCCGGCAAAACCGAAAGCCGCGAGAAGCGGTCAAACACCACCAAGTCGAAACTATCAATCTTGTCGAGAAAGAGTTCGCGCGTCGGGAAGGGGATGAGCGATAGTTCTTCTGTTGGCGTAAAGTCCTGCTTCTCGGGCGGTCGGAGAATGGTGAATTGCACCAAATCCACGCTTGGGTCTGACTTCAAAAGATTCCGCCAAGCCCGTGACCCCGCGTAGGGCTGGCCTGTCACCAGCATGACCCGTAGGCGGTCGCGTACACCCGTGATCGAGAGCGCGAGCCCATTGTTCGCGGTTGAAACTTCGCCTGTGACCCCCGGCGTTTCAATGGCAATTGGCACAATTCCGCGCTGCGCAATTGGCACTTCAATGACGATATCTTCACCCGTCGGCACGTTTAGCGTCTGTGGCGCGTCGGTTCCGACGCGAACCGTCAAAGGGACAGATTTGTCCGTATCTTCGACCCGGACTATCACCTTGGTGATTTCACCGATCGGCGCTTGTTTGGGCGCTGACCTGAGATCAATGCGTCGGTCGCGCTCTTGCGGGCTACCGACAAGGGCCTGATGCAACGGGAAGGGGCGGGCTGCGTCATCCCCGTCGATGAAGCGACCGTCGCTGATGATAATCGCGCCCGCAACCCTGTCTGGCGGGATATCTGCAAACGCTTGATCAAGGCCCGCGCCAAGGGCCGTACCCGCGCCGCCGCCATCAAAATAGGTGACGCGGACTTCCAGATTTTCAACTTGGCTTAAGCGCGCTCTCAGGGCGGTTAGTGCGGCCTCGGCACCTTTTGTGCGATCGGATAGAGCCATGCTTTCAGAGCGGTCTACCAAAATGCTGACGATGTCCGTTAGGGCTACACGCTCTTCTTGCACTTGGCTGGGCCCTGATAAGCCTAGAAGTGCGACGACTAAAAGGGATAGACGCGTAACCGGTGCCTTGCCCCCCAAGCGCGCGTAAAGGCCGACCAAGACCAAGCCCACACTCGCGATGCCCAAGAGGATTAAGGGCGGAAGCCAAGGGTCAAAACCCAGTTTGATCAGGTCAATACCCATTATCGTGGCTGTTCCTGCCTGCGACCCAGTCGCTCCAACAGGGCGGGCGCATGGACTTGATCGGCCTTGTAATTGCCAGTTAGCGCATAAAGAACGACATTAATGCCGACCCTTAGTGACACTTCATTGGCGCTCGGTCCCGTTCCGTCGAAACCTTGCGGCAGGCCATTGGGGGCTTTGGCCCAAGCGGAGACCCAGTCGCCATCGCCGAGAATGAGCGGCGAGACGCCGTCATTGGCACTGGCTGCCGCAGACGCCTCTGTTTCAACCCATAATCTGGCATTTGGATAGCGACCGGGAAAGTTCTGAAGGATGTAGAAGGCTTTGGTCAGAACATGGCCGTTTGGCACGGGGGCCAAAGGTGGGGCTTCAATGCCGCGCAACGACGCGCGGGTAATCTGGCGCGCCATGGCTGGCGTGCGGCCTGCACCACGGGAATCAATAAACAAGACGCCGCCGTTTTTCATGTAGCGGTCTAAGGCACTGGCTACTTCTGGCTGGGTTTCGGTGACGCTATCGCCTAAAGTCCAGAACAAGATCGGGTAAAGCGCCAAATCGTCTTGGGCCGGGTCTAGGCCGAGAACGGCGCCCGGCTCCACCGACGTCCGATCACGCAGCGCCCGCGAAAGCCCTTCAAGGCCGCGTTGGGTTTGTGCATCCTGCGCCCCATCCCCCGTTTTGATATAGGCAAGGGCTAGATCGCCTTGGCGCTGGCTGGCTTTGTTCTTTTGCGCGAAGGCCTCTTGCGCGCCGCCAAACACTATAAGGCAGGCCAGCATAAGGCTTACCAAAGTCGCGCTCGGCTGCAGCTTCTTGCGAGCCCAGCCAAGCGCCTCAAGGCCCGCAAATTTATGCGCAAGGAGGAGGCTGATGAGCATATCTGCCAGCAGAAGGGCCATACCCAAACCAAGGAGCGGACCAGATAGCGATTGCGGTTGCTTTTCGGCCTGCGCCACGCGTTCGACCTTTGGCAAATCTGGTAAGGGGTCCAATCGCAAATTAGGGGCGGCTGCTTGCAGGATCCAGCGCACACCACCGCCTTCATAAATGCCTGGCGGCTGATCTAGGCTAGGCCGCAGCGTTTGAACGTCCTCGGCTCGAATGGGACGAATTTGGTGGTCGGGCGCCCGAAACGCGCCAAAGCCATCGAGCACCAAGACCGGTTTTAAAGGCGCGGTGCCAACTACAAAATTGGCTGGAATGGCGCTAGACGCTGCTTGCGCCAGCACGCGACGCAACATGGCGACCTGCAGGCCTGAAAACGCCACATCGCTCCAAGCTGGGCCTGCGGTGGTGTGAAACAAGACGACTTTGCCTTTGCCTAGTCCCCGCGCCGTCACCAGTGGTGTCCCGTCCGAAAGCCTTGCCCAGATTTGTAGCGCTTGGCCGTCGCGGGTAGTCGAAGGTGCAGCGTCCCCGGTTTCAGGTGCTAAAACGGCAACTTGGGTAACGCGGGCATCGTCCGGTATAGCTAAGCCAGCAAAAGGGCTGGTTCGATCAAACGCAGCCACCTTGCCAGCATTGTCCCACGTCATGCTGCCGCGCACGGTGCGAGGTTCAGGGCCGAGCGCGGCGGGGATCAAGGGGCTTGGCCCCGCCGCTAAAAGCTTAGGCCCTGCGGTACGGATCAGTAGGCCACCGGCGCGAACAAAGCGTTCTAACGCCTCGCGGTCCTGTGGCGCTAATTCGCCCGCGTCTGGCAGGATCAGCGCATCCAGACCTGCCTCCGCCAAACGAGATAGATTGGCACGCGTCAAATCGGTTGAAGGTTTGAGTGCTTCTTCCAGATAATGAGCGTCCGATAAAAGGGGCTGATCATCTTGGCGCTCGGCAATCAAGCCGGTGCGGACGCGGCGATCAAAGGCATCCAGCAGATAGACGCCCCCTGCTGAGCGCGCATCAGCAATACGCAGGGCCGCGACATCGCGCATGATGACAGATTCTAGGGCAAAGCTGCCCCCCGTAGGGACCACAGCCTGCGTAGATTCCCGCAATTTCTGCCCGCGACTATTCACTGCCTCTAGCCTTTGCGCCCTGTTGGTGGACTGGGCAGCAACGAGGCCGAGACTATAGCCTTCTGAGGTGGCTGCTGCACGTGTAATCGCGACCGCGCCTTTTGGCACGCTGCGTAACCGGACCGCACCAAGCTCGGTCAACTTGCTGGCAAAGTCTTTGCTGCCAGTATTGTCCACGCCGTCTGAAAACCATAAGATTCGCTGCCCCTTTGGAAGGCTGGCCAGCGCCTTTGTTGCCCAAGCGGGGTCTGGCAAAACAGGCTTGGGCTGGGCTGCTAGAATGCGCGCTGCGGCTTGATTTGGGGTTAAAACCTCTAGCGGGCCAGATTGGCGGCGTCCACTTGCCGTCAACAAAAGGCGGACAGGACCTTTGGCTGCCCTTGCAGCTTGAGCTGCTTCCTCTGTGACCGCTCGCCACGCCGGGGCCGATGTCCAGCCGTCGTCCAGCACGATCAACAATGGTCTTGTATCGGGGGTCGTAATCGGATTGAGAACTGGGCCTGCAAACCCAAGCACCAAAAGGCTGAGAGCAATCACCCGAAACCAAGCAAGCCAAGGTGGGGTCTTTTTCGGGGTTTCTTCGGTGTTTGGTAGTTTGGCTAAGAGAGCCGTAGGCGGAAAAACTTGCTCACGCGGTGCAGGCGGCAAGGCACGAATAACCAGCCAAATCAGCGGTAAGGCGGCCAACGCTAATAAAGCTAAAGGGGTTGTGATGCCCAATGGGCCAAGCGTGAACATGCTTCACCCCGCCCCAAGGCTGGAGGCACCGCGTCCGTCCAACAAGGCCGCTGCCTGCAGGGTCACTGGCAAGGCAGGTTGGTCGGTGGCGTGGTTGACCAAGTGACCCCGTGCGCTGGCAAGGGTCGCCCGGAGTGCTTCGCCATGGAGCCGATAGATGCGCTGATAATCGTCCCGCGCAGCGCCGGCTTGGCCGATGATCACGGGCGTGTTGGTTCCAGGCGCCATAAAGGACACCCGACCTTCAAATGGGAAGGCCTCCTCATCTGGGTCGCGGATCAAGACAAGGAGAACGGGCAGGGCACCCCATGACAGGCGCCGCAAGCGCTCTGCCCAGACCTCAATCGGTTCAAGCCCGTCGCTGACGATGAGGATTTGCGACTGTTTCCGATCATCAATCGGAGCTTGCGAGTCAAAGTGCGCGCCACTGGCGATTAAGGCTTCTAGAAAGGCTTCTTCTTGGCCTAGAACTTGGCCGCCCAAAAGCGTGCTTACCCGCTCACCCCCGGCCTTTGCGGCCATGGCCAGTGCCAGAGCGACCACCAAAGCGCGTTCAACTTTGGTGGGGCGGCTAGTCTGATTGCGCCACAGCATCGATGGCCTCGTGTCGACCCAGATTTGCAAAGAGGCCGGACTTTCGCGTTCCATCTCACGCACAAAAAGCCGGTCAGACCGCGCGGAACGTCGCCAGTCGACTTGACGCAGGTTCTCGCCATCGAGAAGTTCGCGGTGCTGCCAAAAGGCTTCACCCATGCCAGCGCGGCGTCGCCGGTGGGCACCTAACATCAAGCTGGCAGCGGTTTTGCGTGCATCCAACAACAGGGCAGGCAGGCCATTTGCCAAAATCTGGGCATCGCCAGCCAATTTGGCAGGGATAAAAGCCTGTTGGCTCGCCTTCATGCGGGTCGCAGTGCCTCTTGTACCAAACGGTCAATCAGTTTTGCGAGGTCAAGGCCGTCAGCGCGGGCCCGCCAAGTTAGCGCCATTCGGTGGGCGAGGGCAGCGCGCGCAACCGCGGTTACGTCATCCAAGCTTGGGCTGACCCGGCCCCGAAGGAAGGCGCGCGCTTTTGCGGCTTTGATCAAGGCTTGGCCTGCGCGCGGGCCCGGTCCCCACGCGACGAGGTCTCGAATCTCAGGATCGGTGGCGCTTTCTGGCCGTGCAGAGCGGACGAGGTCGAGAACCGCGTCGAGGATTTTTTCGCCCACGGGCATGGTGCGCACAAAGCTTTGAAGCGTGGCCAACTCACCGGGTTTTAGGGCTTGCTTTGCAACTAAATCGCTGTCGCCCGTCGTCGCCAGTAAGACTTGACGCTCTGTCTCCCGATCCGGGAAGGGCACGTCGATCTGCAACAGGAAGCGGTCCAATTGCGCTTCAGGCAAGGGATAGGTGCCCTCTTGCTCGATGGGGTTTTGCGTCGCGAGAACGAAAAAGGGCTCAGGCAGGGTGTAGGTCACCCCTGAAACAGTGACTTGGCCTTCTTGCATGGCTTGCAGCAGCGCGGATTGGGTGCGTGGGCTGGCCCGGTTGATTTCGTCTGCCATCAAGAGGCTGGTGAACACAGGGCCGCGCACAAAGCGAAAATCGCGTTTGCCAGCGCTATCCTGATCCAAGATCTCGGACCCGATGATATCGGAAGGCATCAAATCTGGCGTGAATTGTACCCGGCCCCAATCAAGGCCCGTTGCGATGGCTACCGCCTCCACGAGACGGGTTTTTGCAAGACCGGGCGCCCCCACTAACAGACCATGACCACCGGCCAAGATCGTGGCGAGCGTTAAATCAATCACCCGCTCTTGACCGAGGATCGCACCCCCGACGCCGGCGCGGACCGCAGCAATGGTTTCAAGGGCGCGATCAATGCGTCCAGTGGTCTCGTCGGAAGGGGTTTGATTGGCCGTATTACTCATCGGCCTAGCCTAGCCTGACTCAAGGGTGTTGTGCGAGTGTCTTTTCAGAGAGGTTTCTTGTGTCGATCAGTGCGACCTGATCTGGTCATCCCCTTGGAACAAACCTAAGTTGGTTGCATGAGTGATCCACGTCCCCTTGCAGATTTGTTGGCTGAATTGATGCGTTTGCAGGGCCAGCATGGGCGTGAACGGGCCTTGCCGCCCGTTGAAAACTGGAATCCGGCCCATTGCGGCGATATCGGCATGGAAATTCGCGCCGATGGCACTTGGTGGCACGAGAAAGTGCGCATCACGCGGCAGCCCATGATCGAGCTCTTCTCTACCATTCTGCGCAAGGATGAAGATGGCCAGACCTATTTGGTGACCCCAGGCGAGAAAGTCATAGTTCATGTAGCTGACGCGCACTTTCTGGGCACGCGGGTCGATCAGCTCGACACCAGTCTTGGGCCCAGCATCGTCGTCACCACCAATGTTGGCGATCAAGTCGTGGTGGGTCCCAGCAATCCTTTGTGGGTTGAGCATGATCCTAAAACCGGTGAGCCCAGACCTTATGTACGGGTGCGGGGGCGATTGAATGCCCGCATCTTACGTGCGCCCTTTTATGAACTCGTCGAGTGGGCCACTTTAGAAGGGGAGCGCTTGTCGCTGACCAGCCAAGGCGCGCATTTCGATCTGGGCCTCGTTGAGGGCTTGGAGGGATGAGCGAAGCGGATTTGATTGCTTTGCTTGAGCGGCGCTTAGCCCCACTGGACGATCTGGTCGGACCGCCACCTTTTTCCGATTTTGACCTATCTGGAGAACGCCCTGCGCAACCATGCTTGCGAGATGCTTCCGTCCTTGTGCCGCTCATCACGCGCGAAAACGGGCTGTCAGTCTTGTTGACCCGCCGCTCAGCCAATATGCCAACCCATTCCGGCCAAATCGCTTTTCCAGGTGGGCGTCGTCAGGATGAAGATGTTGATGCCATTGCTACAGCTTTGCGTGAAGCGCGCGAAGAAGTGGGACTTGATCCGGCCCATGTTCGTGTCTTGGGCGCATCGGACCACTATGAGACCGTTACCCAGTTTCGGGTGACGCCGATTGTCGCCCTCGTTTCCCATCAAGCAGACTTTGTTGCAGATCCCCGCGAAGTCGATGCAATTTTCGAAGTGCCGTTTGCCTTTTTCATGGACCCAGCCAACCATCAGCGCCATTCGCGCGACTATAACGGCCAGACCCGCTATTATTACGCGATGCCCTATGGCGATCACTATGTCTGGGGCGCAACCGCTGGCATGTTGCGCGCGCTTTATCTACGGGTGTTTGGGTAGGGGTGAGCCGGTGATATGCCGGACTAACCAAGGCCGCTGAAACTTCAGTGAAAAACCCGAATCATTTCTGCACCAAAGTGTTCGGACTTTAACGGTCGATTCACCTCAATCCTTCATGTCTCATCAATTAATGCGATGGGTGCCGACGCGTGCCCCAAGTTTAAAGGGATTGGCGCAGCATGAAGGGCGTGCGGGTAGGGGTGTTAATGGGTGGCTGGTCAGCCGAGCGACCTGTGTCGCTTGTCTCCGGCAAGGCCTGCGCCGACGCCGCGCGTGCGCTAGGTGCCGATGTGGTTGAGATCGATGTTGACCGCGACATTGCTTCAGTCCTGAAATCGGTCTCGCCTGATATTGCGCTCAATGCGCTGCATGGGCCGTGGGGCGAAGATGGGCGTATCCAATCTGTGCTAGAAATCGCAAATATTCCTTACACCCATTCAGGCGTTCTGGCCTCAGCCCTCGCGATGGATAAGGAAAAGGCCAAGGCAGTGTTTGCCAGTGCAGGTCTTGATGTGCCCGCGGGCAAACTGATGTCGCGCCATGATGCTGCCCGCGAACATCCCTTAGAGCCGCCTTATGTGGTGAAACCCAATGCGGATGGGTCGTCCTTTGGCGTCTTCATCGTGCGCAAGGGGGAAAATCGGCCTCCCGAAAAGTTGCTCGACCCCGACTGGCGGTCTGGCGATGAGGTGCTGGTGGAAGAGTTTATCGCAGGTCGCGAGCTGACTGTCGCCGTCATGGGGGATCGCGCGCTCGCTGTGACCGAAATCCGCACCGGCCATGAGTTTTATGATTATGACGCCAAATATGCAGCTGGCGGCTCTGTTCATCATGTGAACCCAAGCGATTTGCCTGACTTGGTGCATGAGAAGGCGATGCGCGATGCTGTGCGCGCCCATCAATTGCTAGGCTGTCGCGGCGTGACGCGGACGGACTTCCGGTATGACCCCGCCACCAACCGTTTGGTGGTGTTGGAAATCAATACGCAGCCCGGAATGACGCCAACCTCTTTGGCACCCGAGCAGGCGGCCCATATCGGCCTGTCATTTAATGACCTCGTAAAATGGATGTTGGAGGACGCGTCATGCCCGCGATGAGACAAACGCGCCGTGCGCCGATGAAACGGGCCCCAGCGCCTCGCGGGCGGCCTCGCGCCCCCCGTCGTACCGATAGCCATGCTTGGACGATGAAGTTGGGCGCTTGGGCTCATGCCCGTATGCGCGCTGCCCAATATGATGGCCCAACCCGCCGTATTCTGGTCAGTTTTACCCTCGGATCCGTCTTGGCAATCTTCGTCCTTTTGGCGGCTGGCCTTGGCATTTTGGATGATATGGGCCGTGGAATCCAAACCAGTGCTGGCAACACTGCCCGAAGCGCAGGGCTTGCGGTTCGCGTTATCAATGTGCAGGCACCCAACGGCACGCACTTGAGCGAGTATCAACGTGCCGAGGCGGAAGTGAAATCCGGCGTGATGGCTGATGATGTCATGTTTGGCATTGATCCTTCCGACGTCCGTGCACGCGTCGCAGAATTGCCATGGGTGGAGCAAGTTGTTGTTCGCCGTCTCTGGCCGGACCAAATCCAAATCCTCATCACGCCGCGCGCCGCCACCGCCTTGTGGCAAGACCAAGGTCATTTGTCTTTTATGGATGGCACAGGTCGCAAGCTGGGTGAGGCAAAGAATACGAAGTCTGCCAAGGGTTATGCTTTGGTTGTTGGGTCTAATGCCGGCCCGCAGGCCCCAGCACTGTTTGAAGCTTTGCGCGCGTCACCAGATGTAGCCAACCGCACGTCAGCGGCTATGTGGGTTGGTGATCGTCGGTGGACTCTTCGTTTAAAGTCGGGTGGCGATATCCTTCTTCCTGAAACCGGCATGGCAGAAGCATTGGCACATGTGCAGGCGCTGCAAGCCAGCCATCAAATTCTAGACCGCGAATTCGCCCGCTTGGACCTAAGAACGTCCGGCACCCTCATTCTCCGCCCGACCCCAGAAGGTTTGTCGGTGACGAAGGCTCAAGAAGCGGCGAAGTCCGCTCAGAAAGCTTGATACACACCGAAATGAGACAAACATGTCCTCTTTAACCAAACGCGCTGCCGTCGAAACCCGAACTCCCGCACCTCGTGCGGCTATGTTGGCGGCACTTGATATTGGCGCGTCCAAAATCACCTGTTTTATTGGTAGCACCGGCCAAGGCACGGGCCCCTTGCGGGTAGCAGGGGTTGGCACCCAGCCTGCGCGTGGTGTGCGTAATGGCGCGATTGTCGATCTGGATGCCGCTACAAAGGCCGTGCGGGCAGCGATTGCGCAAGCGGAGCGCATGTCTGGCGTGACTGTCAGTGAAGTGGTGGTTTCTGTCTCAGGCTTTGGCGTCCGAGCCGAGCAAGCCCATGGCGAAATCACCTTTGCCAATGCCGAAATTGGTCCAAAAGAGCGCCGCCGCGTCGTCGGTTCAGCGCTTGCGCAGGTGCGTCTGGATGGCCGTTCGATCCTGCACGCAACGCCAAGTTTCTTTGTTGTTGATGGTCAGAAAGTGCGCGACCCACGCGGCATGTTGGGGCGTCGCTTAGGCGTCGCGGTGACGGTAGTGACGGCCCCAACGCCACAATGGCGCAATATTGTGCTGTGTGTGGAGCGGGCGACTTATACGATTTCAGGCTCCGTAGCTGCACCGTACGCTGCGGCATTGGGAGCATTGGCAGAAGATGATTTGGAACTGGGGGCCTTGGTGGTGGATATGGGCGCACGCTCGACCACAGCAGCCCTGTTCCACGCTGGCGCTTTAATTCATGTTGATGCCGTACCCATCGGGTCCGACCACGTCACCCACGACATAGCCCATTGCCTCGGAACTACGGCGGCCGCGGCTGAGCGCCTGAAAATCGTTCATGGCAGCGCGATTGCCAGCCTGAATGAAGATAATCTGATGATTGATGCGCCGCGTATGGGCGAAGATGGTCAACTGATCTCAGATCAAGCCCCACGCTCCATTCTGACAGGCGTGGTTCGGCCTCGCGTGGAAGAGACGCTGGAGCTTTTGCGTGATCGTTTGCGCGCTGGCGGGCTCGATAAGCTCAATGCTGGTCGCAGGATTGTTTTGACCGGGGGTGGTAGCCAGTTAAACGGCGTGCGTGAGCTTGCAGCTCGTGTGTTTGAAGGCCATGTCCGCATCGGTCGACCCCAGCGCTTTACCGGTCTTGGCGATGCGGTTGCAGGCCCCGGCTATTCGGTTGCGGCAGGTCTGTTGCGGTGGGGGGTGGAGCGGCCGACGGATATGGCCAGCAGTGCATCACAAATGGTGGAACCATCCAGCCACCCGGTCGCCCGTGCCGTGCAATGGCTAAAGGACAATTTCTAAGCTGTTTTAGCTTTCAATCCCGATCCGTTTGATTTCCCAATTCAGGTCAACGCCTTGTGTCGCTTTAACCTGTTGGATCACATGCTCACCTAAGGCCTCAAGGTCTTTTGCCGTCGCGGTTCCGGTGTTGATCATGAAGTTGCAATGCTTCTCGCTCATTTGTGCGCCGCCGATCTGATAGCCGCGTAAACCTGCTGCATCGATCACCTGCCACGATTTGCGCCCACCGGACTGCACGGGGTCCGGATTTTTGAACGTGCTGCCGCCAGTTTTGTCCCGAATAGGCTGACTTTGTTCGCGCTTTTGGGTGATGGCGTCCATGCGGGCAAGGATTTCTGCGGGATCATCCGCCGTGCCTTGGAAAGTTGCTGAAACAAAGATCAGGTCAGCTGGCGCAGTTGTGTGTCGATACGTGAAACCCATGTCGGCGCAGCTGAATTCATGGCGTTGGCCAGCACGATCATAGGCAACACAGGAAACCAAGACGTCCTTGGTCTCACTTTCATAGCAGCCTGCATTCATGCGCAAGGCTCCACCAATTGTGCCAGGGACGCCGCGATAGAATTCCAAGCCCGCAATGCCAGCCTCGGCAGCTTTCTTGGCGACGCTGGCGTCAAGGCAGGCCGCCCCGGCCGTGACCTGCAGGCCATCGGTTGATATCTGACCAAAGCCACGCGGCGACAAGCGGATGACCACGCCGGGCACCCCGCCATCGCGCACGATCAGATTTGAGCCGACGCCAACAGCCAGAATGGGGATATCGGCAGGGCAGAGGCGCAGGAAGTCTGCCAGATCGGCTTCATCGGCGGGTTGAAACAGAACTTCGGCCGGCCCACCGACGCGAAACCACGTGAAGGGGGCCAAGGTAACACTGGCTTCGAGTTTGCCCCGTACGGGGGGGAGGCGGTCCAAGAGGGTCATACCTTAGGCTTAACGCCAGCGAACGCACTCGAAAAGGGGCTAAAGCTGAGGCTCAACATCCAAGGCCTGGGTCGTCTGAAACCCAAAGCCTGCAAGGACGCTGCGAGTCGCTTCATCCGCTCCGCCTGTCGTTAGGCCCGAGCGCAAGGCAGCGGGCCCCTGATCCATCTGATCTTGCAATAAATGGGCGGTTCGCCGTGCGATTGCAGCGCCTGACTCAACCCAAGTCACAGGGTGGGGTGCTAGGGCCTCAAGCTCTGCCTGAACCAAGGGATAATGGGTGCAGGCCAGCACGATGATATCAATTGCCTCGCCCCCTTTTTGGTGAAAAAGCCCTGACATTGCAGCCTCAAATATCTGTGGATCTGGTGTCTCACCCGCAAGCTTGGCTTCCGCAGCTCCAGCGAGACCGACCGCGCCATGCCGCAGGACGGTTTTGCCATCGCCAAAAGCTGCGATCAGCTGGTCGGTATAGGAACGGGTGACGGTCTTTGGCGTTGCCAACAGACCGATGGTTCCTGTCCGAGTGAGGGCGGCGGCAGGCTTAATCGCGGGGACAACGCCAACCACTGGAATCTCAACTTGTGCTCGGACGGCATCCAACGCCAACGTGCTAGCCGTGTTACAAGCCACGATGACCAAATCAGCAGAGGTGGCCTCAATTCCAGCCCGAATCACGGTGGGTACACGGAGGATCAAGGCCTCATCAGCCTTATCGCCATAAGGGAAGAAAGCTGTGTCCGCCAGATGGAAAACGTCTACCCCCAGATTCTGGTCTATTAACGCATTAACGACTGACAAGCCGCCTAGACCAGAATCAAAAACCAGCACATGAGGTCTATTTTTCAGGGGTTTCATCCGCACCGGGTGCCTTTCAGAGACGCGTGGATCATGCTGAATTTTTTCTTAAGATTCATCACTTGCATGAATCAAATTAACTCCTGCTTAAACATGTCGGGGGCATCCTCTGATATCGATTCTTTCACCCATCCCGCACGAAGCCTTCGAGGAGCCTAGAATGGCTATCCGCCTAAACGTCCCCACCCAAACTGAACTCAGCCCACGGATTGTCGTATTCGGCGTCGGTGGGGCGGGCGGCAATGCCGTCAACAACATGATTGATGCAGACTTACAGGGTGTGGAGTTTGTGGTCGCAAACACCGATGCGCAGGCTTTGGCCCGCTCAAAAGCAGAGCGCCGCATTCAAATCGGCTTGAATACCACTCAAGGCTTGGGTGCAGGTGCAACGCCGCAAGTTGGTATGGCTGCTGCTGAAGAGAGCCAGAGCGAGATTCTCGATCATTTGGCTGATGCCAATATGGTCTTTATTACGGCCGGTATGGGCGGTGGCACGGGGACGGGGGCGGCCCCAGTGATTGCGCGTACGGCGAAAGAGCAAGGCATTTTGACGGTTGCCGTTGTGACCCGGCCCTTCCAGTTCGAAGGGCCCCGCCGGATGCGTATGGCGGATGCTGGCATTGCTGAGCTTCAGAAATATGTCGACACGCTGATCATCATTCCAAACCAGAATTTGTTCCGCGTCGCCAATGATAAGACGACTTTCCACCAAGCTTTCCAATTGGCTGACCAAGTGCTGCATTCGGGTGTGCGCGGGATCACCGATTTGATGGTTATGCCTGGCTTGATCAATCTCGACTTTGCCGACGTGCGCTCGGTCATGGGCGAAATGGGTAAGGCTATGATGGGCACAGGCGAAGCTTCAGGCGAGCGTCGTGCACTGGAGGCCGCAACTAAAGCCATCAACAATCCTTTGTTGGAAGATATGTCGCTTAAGGGCGCACGCGGGGTGTTGATCAACATCACGGGCGGCTATGACATGACCTTGTTTGAGTTGGACGAAGCCGCCAACCACATCCGCCAAGAAGTCGATCCAGACGCCAATATCATCGTCGGCTCGACCTTTGATGAGACCTTGGAAGGTGTCATGCGCGTGTCTGTCGTGGCAACTGGTATTGAAGCTGCTGCGATGGCGGAATCGCGCCCACAAGCCGCGGGCTATTTCAATACGACACCAGCGCAACAGCCGGCGGCTACAGCTCCCGCGCCAACCGTTGTGCGGGTCAATAATGGCCGTGAGCCGATGGTGCATCAGCCCATGGTTCAGCGTCTGCCAGAACCGCAGCCTGCGCCAGTTGCGCAGGAGCCCAGCTATCAGCAAGCTCCAAAGCCAATGATGCAGCAACCGGCCACACAGCCTGTCCAGCAGCCCTTGTTCCAACAGCCACAAGCGGCACCTGAACCAGTCGCTGCGCGTCAGGAATATCAACAGCCAGCACCGCAAGCTCAGCCGACCTATGCTGCCGCCGCACCGCAAGCTCGCCCAGTCTATCAAGCAGCTCAGCCACGCCCACCTGTCCATGGAACGGCAGCCCAGCAGCCCACCTATCAAGCGCGCGCTGCTGCACCTCAGTATCAAGAAGAACCGCGCCAACAGCGCAGCGCAGGCTTCAATGGCTTCAACATTTTTGGTCGTCCAAAGCCTCCCGCCCGCGAAGAACAATGGGATGAGCGCGCGGAGCCAAGCGCAAAATCGATAACGCAAACTCAGCCGCTGTTTGGCGATGAGTTTGATGATGAGATCGAGATCCCAACCTTCCTGCGGAAGCAAGCTAACTAACAAGCTGCTTTTTCAGTAATTTACCAAGAAAAGTGCCGCCGTACAGAAATGTGCGGCGGCGTTCACGTTCTATTGTCACATATCGAAATATTGTTTGGTTTGTCAGGTGACAGCGACTGCGCCAAAGAGGACGCTCAGACGTGTATCCACCGGCGTGGACTGTCAAAGTTGAAATGAAGGTCAAGTAAGCGTGCAATACCAAACGGTGACAGCTCTCCAACATACACTCGCAGGCCATGCGTCTTGCGTCGGCGTTGGCTTGCATACGGGAAAGCCGGTCCGGGTAACTTTAAAGCCTGCTGGCGTGGACCATGGGATTGTCTTCGTGCGCCTGGATGCGCCTGAGTTTGGCCGTCGGATTGCTGCTTTGGTCGATAAGGTCACAACAACTGAGTTGGGAACCACATTGGCCAATTCGGCTGGTGTGTCGGTCGCCACGGTTGAGCATTTGATGGCCGCCTTGTTTGGCATGGGCATTGATAATGCGATTGTCGAAATTGATGGCCCAGAAGTGCCTATTCTGGACGGCTCGTCAGAGCCGTTCATTGAAATGATTGAGATGACCGGCACGCGTGCTTTGGGTGCGCCCCGCCGCATGTTGGAAATCCTCAAGCCTGTAGAAGTGGTCGTCGGCAACAAGCTTGCGCGGCTTGAGCCTTTTGACGGGTTTGAGTTGGACGTGACGGTTGAATTCTCCACCCGCGCCATTGGTCGCCAACGGGTTGTGTTTGACTGTACCCCGCAAAGCTTTGCCAATGACTTGGGTTCAGCCCGTACCTTTGGCTTCTTGCACCAAGTTGAAGCGATGCAGGCCAAGGGCTTGGCCTTGGGCGGTTCGCTTGAAAATGCGGTGGTGATTGATGGCGATGCGATCGTCAATCAAGAAGGCCTACGCTTTGCCGACGAATTTGTGCGCCATAAGGCACTCGATGCCGTTGGCGATTTGGCTCTGGCTGGTGCCCCCATCAAGGGCCGCTATGTGGCTGAGCGGGCAGGGCATGAGATGAATGTGGCTCTCGTGCGCGCCCTTTTGGCGGATACCTCAGCTTGGCGTTGGAATTTCGCACCCTTGGCGGCAGAGCTTTTGCCTGCAGCTGGGGCCTGACGCAGGCGGTTGCCTACAGTTTGGCATGCGCTTTGCTGATGAGTGCTAGCTGATACGTGCATCGGCGTGTTTAACTTAATCTCCTTAATCTCAATTGCGCTTTACAAGGAAAAAAACCATGGGTCGTCGCTATTTTGGAACCGATGGAATCCGCGGTGAAACCAACAAATGGCCCATGACTGCCGAAGTCGCCATGACCTTGGGGATGGCTGCCGGCACAGTGTTCAAAAAGGGCGACCATCGCCATAATGTTATTATTGGCAAGGACACGCGTCGGTCTGGTTACCTGGTTGAGTTTGCTTTGGTGGCGGGCTTTGCCGCTGTAGGCATGGACGTGAAAATCCTTGGCCCTATTCCAACGCCCGCGATTGGCCTGTTGACGCGTTCCTTGCGTGCAGACCTTGGTGTGATGATTTCAGCCTCGCACAATGGCTTTGCCGATAACGGCATCAAGCTGTTTGGCGCAGACGGCTTTAAGTTAAGCGATGCGCAAGAGCAGGAAATTGAGAAGCTGTTGGACGAGCCTGACCGCATCGTCCGCGCTGCACCCCACGAAATTGGACTCGTCAAAAGCTTTGAAGACAGCCGTGGTCGCTATGTTGAGTTTGCCAAGGGCGCTTTCCCGCGTGGCATGAGCCTTGAGGGGCTGCGCGTGGTGGTCGATTGTGCCAATGGCGCTGCCTACCGCACGGCACCCTGGGCACTTTATGAATTGGGCGCAGAAGTCGTCGAAATTGGCGTGAACCCCAACGGCAGCAACATCAATGCGGGCTGTGGCTCGACCGATACCCGCCTTCTAAAAGAGACCGTCCTGGAACGCCGTGCCGATATCGGCATTGCCTTAGATGGCGATGCAGATCGCATCATCATCATCGACGAAAAGGGCCGTGAGATTGATGGCGACCAGATCATTGCCGCCATTGCGCGCGACATGATTGCCGACAAAAGCTTGCGTGGTTCTGGCGTCGTCACCACGGTCATGTCCAATTTGGGCCTGGAGCGCTATATCGCGGATCAAGGCTCTCAACTCATTCGTACCGGTGTCGGCGATCGCCATGTGGTGGCGCGCATGCGGGCAGACGATTGTAACTTAGGTGGCGAACAGTCTGGCCATATCGTCTTGCTCGACTATGCCACAACCGGCGACGGGCTCGTTTCCGCCCTGCGGGTGTTGTCCTCCATGATCACCCATAACCGCACGGCCAGTGAGACTTTGGCTGTGTTCACGCCCTCCCCTCAAGTCTTAAAGAACATCCGCTACAGCGGCTCTTCGCCCTTGGCAGACTCCGACATGCAGGCCCATGTGAAGAAGGCCGAAGACGCTTTGACGGCTTCTGGTGGCCGCTTGGTTGTGCGGACTTCGGGGACAGAACCTTTGGTGCGCCTCATGGCCGAAGGTGACGATCAACAGAAGATCACCCAATTGGTCGATGAATTAGCGGCGACCCTGCAGAGCCGCCGCTTAGCAGGGTAAAGGTTGGGGCAGGCTGATTTCTCAGCCTGCCAACTTCACCATCACATGCCGCTTCTTGCCAATTGAGAGCTTGACCTCTTGCCCGTCAGACAGGGCAGGTGGGATAGCTCCTGCCACGTCTTGAACCACCGCATCATTGACCCGCAGGCCGCCACCCTTGGCTTGACGCTTGGCCTCGCCATTGGAGTCGACAAGACCTGCCGCCACAAAGAGGGCTGCGAGCGAAGTAGGGGCTTCTGACAAGTCGATCGTGGGCAGACCTTCATCTGCGCCACCGCCACCAAATTGCGCCGCAGCGGTCGCTTGCGCGGCTTCAGCTGCCTCCCGGCCATGCAAGAGGGCTGTGGTTTCAGTTGCGAGCACAATCTTAGCCAGATTGATTTCCGCCCCGCCTAAAGCTGCCAAGCGGGCAACTACATCCAAAGGCAAATCTGTCATGCGCTTCAACAGAGGTTCCACATCGGCATCATCGACATTGCGCCAATATTGCCAATAGTCGAAGGGCGACAGCATGTTGGCATTGAGCCAGACCGCGCCATTGGCCGTCTTGCCCATTTTTTGCCCCGCCGCATTCATCAACAAGGGCTGCGTGACGCCCAGCACATGGCGTTCATCTACACGGCGGCACAGCTCTACCCCTTGGACAATATTGCCCCATTGGTCAGACCCGCCCATTTGCAGATTGCAATCATAACGCCGCGACAGCTCTAAGAAATCATAGGCCTGCAACAGCATGTAGTTGAACTCAAGGAACGTGATCGGCACTTCTTGGTCGAGCCGGCGCTTGACGATGTCGAGCGAGATCATCTTGTTGATGGTGAAATGCTTGCCAATTTCTCGCAGCATATCCAGCCATTTGACCTCGTCCAGCCATTGGGCATTGTCCACCATAATGGCGTCTCGTGGGCCATCGCCAAAGGTCAAGAACTTGGAGAACACCGTCTGGATTGAGGCTTTGTTGGCATCAATCACCTCTTGGGTCAGAACGGGGCGGGCCTCATTCTTGTCCGACGGATCGCCAACTTTTGTGGTGCCACCACCCATCAAGGTGATGGGCTTGCCACCACATTGTTGCAGGCGACGCATCAACATGATCTGCGTCAGGTTGCCAACATGCAGGCTGGGCGCGGTGCAATCATAGCCAATATAGCCCGTCAACGCCCGACCCCCGCGCTCACTCTCTAGCGCGGCAGCATCTAAAGCTTCCAGATCCGTTGCCTGATAATAATGCCCACGCTCCAGAAGCGTTTGAACGAATGCGGATTTATGCGTCATGGCCGGTCTCCTCTGGATTGGGGGTTGCATCGAATAGAAAACC
>Ga0247831_1002931_pt1 | contig 26262 bp, 42 predicted proteins | sample LaCruzMarch2015__9_FD_192406 | JGI IMG/M metagenome (GOLD analysis project Ga0247831, IMG submission 192406) | Freshwater microbial communities from meromictic Lake La Cruz, Castile-La Mancha, Spain - LaCruzMarch2015_1m | ecosystem: Environmental > Aquatic > Freshwater > Lake | place: Spain...
GAGACCACATGGTTCCATCATTCAATGGATAGGATGACTGCCTTCTAAGCAGTTTATGTGGGTTCGAGTCCCGCTGGAACCACTTATGGAAAATTAACTGGTCAGGGTACCAGACCTCCCTGCTAAGGAGTGTGCGTGTTTTAATGCGTGAGTTTCGAGTACTCAGTTTTCCGCTGGAAAATAACCAATATGAAAGTTCCGTATATTTATATTATATGAAGCTTAATATTAAAAAACAACTACGTGAGGCCCTAAAATTAAAATCTTGGGATGAGTATCTAAAATTAGTTGCGGATGCTTATAACAATGCGCCTAATTATGAGGCTTCTGCGGTTAAACACTGGAAAGCTCTAAATGATTCAAATTATACATTATTTAAACGGTTATTATCTAAGATTAATATCGTTTTTACAACAACAGATAAAAGTAAGGTTGGTAGTTTAAATATTATGGGTCGTAATTATGAAATAGTTTACCTTCAAAACGAACCGTATAACACACAATCTGAGATGAAAAATGATGTTATTAGCAATAACACAATAAAGATAAGTATTGATTATTCTAACCATCCTGTTTTTTCACTTGTTGATAATGTTGTTTTTAGAACAGTACATGATTATATAGTACATATATTAGGTAATAAACAATTTGGTGGTAAGGGTGAAATAGCGTCATATAATCTACACGCTAAATTGGTACCAAACGATGCAATACCAGCTATTTTTACTGAAATCATTGGTCAGGCAAGTATTGCAATAACGACTGGTAATTTTCCTTCGGTACAAAAGATTGTGGTGTTAAAAGGTTTTGATTTTATTAACGTTGGTGAGGTTGAAGATTACAATGTACAAAATAAACAATTAATGAAAACTATTAAATAAATTGTGATATTTATTATAAATTTTCACAAGATGTTTATTCCAAATCACCTTCATTTGTTAGTTAAAGGTCACATTAAAAATCCACCAAAAGAAGTGGATATCATCAACAAATGGTTTATTGAATTAGTACATAAGGTTTCTATGGTGGTTGTGGCTGGGCCGACTTCGGTTTATGTTTCAGAAGAAGGCAACGAAGGCTTAACAGGTACAGTAACACTTGCAACATCTCATTCATCAATTCACATTTGGGATAATGATAAGCCACCAATGTTTCAATTTGATATATATTCTTGTTCATGCTTTAGTCCAGAAGAAGTATTGGAACACTTAGACCAATTCGGGTTGATTGATTATGAATATATGTTGATTGATAGAAACCAAGGCTTTAAGCTTATCGAACATAAAGTTGTTCAACTCTAAAATATTCTCGTTTTTATTTGGTAATCTGGTAAAAAAGTAATACCTTTGTTATCTAAATAATAAATACTAGATGGGTATGATAACCGATGATACTTTATTTACCAATGTAGAACTTAAAAGAATATCACATTCTTTGGGTATTAATTTATTCAAGGCTGTTATGTCACATAATCTGAAGGATAAACAATTACCAGATGAGTTTTATCGTAACTACTTCCAAGATAACCAAGATACTGTTCTTGATGGATTGGTTAGTCGTGGTTATGTTAGACAGCGACAAGCTCTGGATTTAAACTATTACCACATAACAGAATCGGGTATTGCTAAGTTTAGAACTGAGTTTAAAGAACTAGTAAATTATCAACCAGAAAGTAAGCGTGATTTAGCTTATCTAAAGTATAGGATAAACTGGTATTGTGACTTTTATAATTATCGTTTTTGTGATGATAATTCTGAGCACATACTTGATGCTTATGTAATGTATTACCTTAAGGGTTTTTACATGTCACATACGACAACCGATGCTGTACAGGCTTTTAAATTAGAATTAAAAAAATATTTTAAAGATGAAGACAAATATAAAGAATATATTGAGGGAAGGGGTATCACTTTCTCCTAAGAATTCGTTGGGTTTCGAGGTAACTCGACCTAACCAAATTCTTAAGGTAATGCGAGGTGTATCAGGTGCTGGTAAATCAACCAAGGCTAAATCCGTGGTTGGTACTGGTATTATACATTCTACTGATTCGGTAATCGAAAGGTCTGGTGATTATGGGTCTTTCTTTAATAGGCTTAATGAAACTAAGGATTTTACGGACCTAAGTCGTGCTCACTCAACCAACCTAAAAGAGGCTATAGCATCAATGAAAGCTGGAATTTCACCCGTGGTCATTGACAACACTCATATCAAGATGAATGAGGCCAAGCCATATGTTGAAGCTGCATTAAAGATGGGTTATGCTGATGAGAATATTAGGTTTATTGATGTTGGTACTAGAGGTCTTACAGCTGAAGTATTGGCAGAGACAAATACACATGGTGTCCCATTGGAAAAGATAAAGCAAATGATTGCCTCACATCAAGGTCAAGGTGAAATGACACTTAAAAAGGTTTTAGAATCTAAGGATATGTACAAGGAATCAAATGTTTTATATTCGGCAGTGGTCTTAGATAAGGCATCACATAATGCTTTGGTTGACAAATTTAAGGATTTGATACCAAGTGGATGGGGCATCTTCGCACATCATATGACAATAGTTTTTGGAAAGGGTCTTGAGGATAAAGCTGAGCTTGGTAAAGAGGTACGTCTTAGTGTAACTAAGGTTGGCCTGTCTGATATGGCAATGGCGGTTATGGTTGATGGATATCCATCCAAGAATGCGATTCCACACATAACGCTTGCCGTTAATCCAGATGGAGGTAAGGCAGTCATGTCTAACGATATAACCAAATGGCAAAACGTAAAGCCGTTTTTTGTTAGTGGTATAGTAACCGAAATATTAAAGAATGCATAGGACAAAATGTCTTGGGTAATATTTGGATGGATTTAAGGACGGAGTATAAAGAGAAAGCATAATATGGATAATGATAATTCGGAAAGGCGCTTAGATGTCGCAACCAAGCTATCACAGATGGGTGAGGCGTTAATAAGTGAAGGTAATAAAACCAACGATAAGATACTATACGAAGGTGGTTGTTTTTTACGACTAATCAGTAGCGTATTATTATCTGAGAAAGATACCGATGACTTCGCTAATATTTGTTCAATGTATTCCGCAAAGAAGATGTTTGACGGGTTAAACCAACGAAATAGTGATTTAACAGATTTCTTAGATAAGAATATATCTTAAATCAGATTTTTTTCATGTTGTCCTTAAATGGACAAAAACAATAATAATATGTTAAAGATACAAGAATACCTTATAAAGAATGGTCTAGCAAAAGCCATAAAAGAATTTAATCTTAAGACAAGAATCTATAATTCAAAGATTCTATTGAAGTATGACCAATTATCGTCACCAACACTTATGGCTAAGCCAGAGGTTCAAGAGTGTCGTGGTCTTGTCTTAGAAAAGGATACTTGGAAAGTTTTAAGCATGTCATTCACTAAGTTCTTCAACTCAGAAGAAGGCAACGCACATAAGATAGATTGGAATACAGCTCATGTTTTAGAGAAGCTTGATGGGTCGCTACTTCACGTTTATTTCGACTGGACAACCAATACTTGGTTTGCTGGTACAACTGGTACTGCTGAGGGTGAGGGTGAAGTAAACAACAAGATGGGTACTACTTTTAACCAATTGTTTTGGGATACACTTAAAGAGAAGTATGGCTTAGAAGCTAATAAGTTTACCAAGGGTAATACTTATGTCTTTGAATTATGTACTCCGTACAACATAGTAGTGAAGCCACATGGTGAATCTTCAGCAACGTTGTTAACTGTAAGAAACTTGGATACACTTAAAGAGGTATCATTTGATGAATTAACTAAGATAGCTGATTCATTAGGTGTACCACGTGTTAAGTCGTATGATTTAAATACCAAGGACGTGGGTTCATTATTGCGCACCTTCGAGAATATGCTTTGGCATGAAGAAGGTTATGTTGTGGTAGATGCCAACTTCAATAGGGTTAAGATTAAGAATCCAGCGTATGTTGCAGTTCACGGATTAAAGGGTAAAACTGCTGAACATAATATAATGACTATTGTTGTTACAAATGAAATTGAAGAATTTGGTGCCGTATTCCCAGATAGAAAAGTAGAGCTTTATAGATTAAAGGAATCATATGATAACCTAATCATAAAATTAAATAATATTTGGGTTGAATTATCAGAATGTAAGCCAAAAAATATAACATCAAATGAAAAAAAGAAATACGCACAAGCTGTGTTTGAAGTTTGTGGTAAATATAATTTGAAACAATTTACTGGTTTATTTTTTGGTTTGGCTGATGGTAAAATTACGTCAATCGAAGAGTTCGTATCAAAATACGATACAAAACTATTATATAAAATGTTATAACATTTTAACAAAAATTTTTATTTCATCTTTTGATTTAAGTGGGAAGAAACTGTAGTTAGGTAAGGCTTTAGCAGCTTCCCACTTATTATCGTTTATCATTTTAAGTAAATAGTTTTTTCCGTTATTATCGTAGGTCCAACTAGATTTAATTTCTATTATTTTTTTTCTTGATTTAATTATAAAATCTGGAAAATAAATCTTTGGTTTACCCTCATTATAATATTTAATAGCGAATCCATTTTCTAAATCATTTATATCAAATAATTTTTCAAATTCGGTTATAAATAATAATTCATATGTTCCTCTGTAATAAAGATGTTTATATTTTTTTAAACCATAGCTGTTTAATTGTTGTTTTTCAAAAATTTCTTTATTTTGCATCACATGCTCAACACCATATTTTTTAATGCATGTCTCAATAAACTTATCGTGATTATTGTAATTTTCATCACCGTATTTATCTAACTTTGTTTTTTTACCTTTATCTGGATTTACAAATTTAGGAGAACCATATTTGATTTTTTTTGTTTCTTCTGATTTTTTAATAAAGTCTTTTGAAATAGTATAAGAACTAACCCCATGGTTTTCAAGCATACTTTGTTTTATTTTTTCTTTAACACTAGATAAAGAATTAGTTGATTGGGTGCCATAATTCACTAAATTAGATTCCTTTGTTATTTTAGACCTTAACTTATAATCACAACCTAATGAACATGTGCTAAGCAGCCTAAATTCCTTATTATGTTTTCTAACAGGGTTATCACAAATAACACATTTTGGGTATTCTTTAATATCGTTGACAATCATTTTTATCCTAATTTGGGTCTCAGTACCATCGGGACAAAAATTAGTTAATTTTACTATATCATTAACTTGTTTATTAGTTAGTTTTTTTATAAATTGCCCATTAAGGCCACCATCAGTGGTAATTGCATTACTATTTAATAAGTCTTTCATATGGTTAAGGTTATTTATAAAACTATGTTCATTATCTAAGATAGTAATAAATATAGCGAAGTAATTAAAAAGTCAATTTTTAATTTTAAAAACGTTTGTTAATACAAAATATTTTATGTACCTTTGTCACTATAAAAACTAGAAACATACAGCCAGCTGAAACCAAGAAATATGCTACAGCAGTATTTGAGGTTTGTAACAAACATAAACTATCACAATTCACTGGTTTATACTTTAGCTTAGCTAATGGTAAGGTAGAATCTGTTGAGAAATTTATGTTTGAATATGACGATAAGAAACTGTATAAAATGCTATAAATCAAGTGGTAATGGAAAGTTTTAAAGAAATGTTAACCAATCCTTGGTATGCTTCGATAGTTATATTTATTACGCAAGTTCTGTTTCTATACTTTAGGACCAAGAATATAATATACACCACAAATAATAATTTATTTGGTGCGATATGGACCAACAACTGCGTTGCATTGACTTGGTTGTTGTCAATGACCATCGGTATGAATTCAATGATTAGTGGTGAGTGGATGCCAATACTGGCATTTATGATAGGTGGTACAATGGGTACGATTTGGGGTATTAGGCAAGATAAAATAAAACATTAGATATGACTACATTAGAAACACTTACTCCAATGAGCAAAGATGATATGAATGCGTATCTAGTATCTATTGGTGGGTTGGTCCGTTCATATAGGAAAGATAAAGGCCCAATCCTTGATGCTAGTTATCTAGAGATATCTAGTGGGTGGTATTCAATTGTTAAAGAATTGATAGCCGAATTAATCAACTTAGGTTGGGACCGAGAGGTGATACAAGTAAAGGAGAAGTTTGGTGGATTACGATTCTATGTTTCAACCTTACCAGAAGGTGGTATTAATGTTATTAAAAAATATCAAGCTTTATCTAATAATATCTGTGAGGTATGTGGTAACAATGGTTCACTTAGGGGTGGTGGTTGGTTAAAAACGCTTTGTGATAAACATTCAGAAGGTAAAGAAGCTTTAAAAAAAACCAAATAAGTTTGGTACTTTAAACTATTATTAGTACCTTTGTAAAAACAAACATTATGAACTATACTGAAAAAACGTACAAAGAGGCTAGAATGGTAGCGGTATTAGCGCATTCAAATCAACGCTATGATGATATCTTTCCATACGAGAAACACTTGGATGATGTTGTTGATGTGCTAAAGCGTTTTGGTTTTTCTGGTAAGTATATTGTTGCTGGATACACCCATGATATTCTTGAGGATACAGGCTTCAGTTTTAGCAAACTGAAAAAATACTTTGGTAATGATGTTGCTGAAATGGTTTATTGTGTAACTGATGAAATTGGTAGAACTCGGAAAGAGAAAAAGGTAAAGACTCTTCCAAAAACCGCATCTAATCCAGATGCTATAATTTTAAAGTTAGCTGATAGGATAGCTAATATCGAACATGGTGGTAAGGTTGATATGTATGAACTAGAATACGCTGAATTTAGAGGTACGTTATACTTAGCCTCACCTAAAGAAGCTGTCCCAATGTGGGATTATTTAGATAAATTACTAAAGAAAGATTTGGTAGTCTCATTCTAATTACTTACCTTTGTATTACAACAAACGAAAAACATATGACAATAAAAGAGATTTTCGATGAAATTGCTGCTGAATCAAGCACCAATCAGAAACAAGCAATACTAACTAAGTATAAGGATAATGACCTACTTAAACAGGTATTATACCTAGCCAATTCTAAGCGCATAAAGTTTTATATTAAACAAATGCTACCGTACCTATCAAATGGTAAGAATATGCCCTTAGAATGGGCCTTAGAAGGTATCATGGATATTGCTAACCGAGAGGTAAGTGGTGATGCAGCTAGAGAATATCTAGCTAGTATTCAAGCTAGTCTATCAGCTGATGATGCTTATATCATCGAGCGTATAATTGATAAGGATTGCAAGATTGGTCTTGGCACAACCTATATGAACAAGGTATTCAAAGACTTAGTAGAAGAGACCCCATACATGGGCGCTATTTCATTTGATGAAAAGAAAGCACGTGCCATCTTCGATAAGAATGCAACTGGTATTTCACAAATCAAGATGGATGGTCGTTATTGCAACGCTATCATACGTAATGGTGAGGTTGAGTTGGAGAGTCGTAATGGTGAACCAACAGTAGTTACAGGTGCCAAGTTTCTTACTGAATTATCTGCATTTGAAGATTGTGTATTAAATGGTGAATTAACGATAGATTCTATCTCACGTTACGAAAGTAACGGTATCATAGCATCATTGGTTGATATACAAGGAAAGCGCAATGAACGTGGTGAGGTTGAAACACAAAAGAAAGTTGATGCCTTTGTTAAGAAACATGGTTCTTTTGAGGATGCATTAGCATCAATTCGATATACGGTATGGGATACCATATCTATCGATGAATACTTCGATAAAGCATCATCAACAGCTTATTACGAGCGATTAGCTAAGGTAGCCTATTTGATAGGTGAAGCTGAATCAACAATGGTTCGAGTAATTGAATCTAAGTTTGTTTCAAGTTATGCTGAGGCAATGAATCACTTCCAAGAAGTATTGGCATCTGAGGTTGATGGTGTACCACAAGAGGGTACAATATTAAAGGCTCTTAATGGTAAATGGAAAGATGGTAAACCATCTTGGCAGTGTAAATTGAAATTAGAGATGAACATAGACCTTAAGATTGTTGGTTTTAATTATGGTACAAAAGGCACCAAGAATGAAAATGTTATTTCATCATTGGTTTGTGAGTCTGAGGATGGTAAGCTGGTTACTCAACCACAGGGTCTAACGGAAGCCTTAATGAGGCAAATTACTGATAATCAAGCTACATTACTTGGAACTGTAATTGAATGTAAATGTAACGGTGTCTCGAAAGATTCAAGTGATAATTATTCAGTTTTATATCCAGCCTTTAAGGGCTTCAGGGATGATAAATCTGTTGCAGATACACTAGATGAGATTATACTTAATGAAAATATGTGTAAGGGTTTAATTTTTTAATCATTAAAATAATAATAACATGAAAACAATTCTAACAAGTTTATTTTTGCTTTGTGCAACTATTTCATTTGCACAATTTGATTCCACATTAACGCTTAGACCTAGGGTGATTGGTTATATATCAGCTGGCCTATCATTAACAAATATCCCAGAGGATTCTGATTTCCTAACTAGCTCATATGTTAGTGTTGAAGGTGGTGTTATGTATAGCAACTTCGGTGCTGGCTTGGCATTTGGTCGTGGTAACCTTAAGGGTATTGGTGAGGGTGATAACATTAATAATTACTTCCTTGAAGGTAAGGTATCTTACACACAACCATTGAAATTTATTAGTGGGGTGGTATTTCTTGGTTACGGTGGTTATGTTGGGACTAAGGATATGTTTATAGAATATGGTCTTGGCTTAACGTATAGCTATAAGCATATGGGTTTCGGGGTATCATACAGCAATTGGGATGGTGGAAATTATTTAACACCATCTGTATCGTATTATTTTTAACAAGATAAATATATAATTATGTCAAATAAAAAACTAATTAAGTTCCCAAGTATTGAGCAATTCAGGAATGTTATTGCTAATATTAAAAGACAACACGAATTCGCTGGTCTAGATGAGACTGGTGAGGCAATTTACGATAGGGTTAAACCCAAGCCTTTACTAACTTTTTCTAGCACAATCAAGGTCCACGGCACTAATGCTGGTATTTGTCTGAACCACGCTGATGGTCTATGGGTTCAATCACGTGAAAATATTATTACACCAGAATCAGATAACGCTGGCTTCGCTTTCTTCGTTGAAACAAATAAAGAAGCCTTTATGAGCATCTTTAGTCAAGTTGTTGAACGTAGTGGTATCGACCTTGATAATAATACTGTTTCAGTATTTGGTGAGTGGGCTGGTGGCAATATTCAAAAGGGTGTTGGTATCTCTAACTTACTTAAGTCATTCTTTATCTTTGGTGTTAAGGTAAGTCCACATGTTAAAACTGAAGAAGAACTAAAAGCTAATCCAGCATATTGGGTTGATTACACTGGCTTACGCAATCCAGACGTTAAAATCTATAATATCGGTGATTACCAAACTCGTTCAATTGTAATTGATTTTAATCAACCAGAATTGGTTCAAAATCAATTAATCGAGCTAACGTTAGCTGTTGAGGAAGAATGCCCTGTAGCTAAGGCTTTTGGCTTTAGCGGAATCGGTGAAGGACTAGTTTGGTCTTGTGAGGTTGGTGGTGTTGTACATAGGTTCAAAGTTAAAGGTGAACGCCATGCAGCTAGTAAGGTAAAAACCCTAGCTAGTGTTGATATTGAGAAACTAGGTTCCATTAATGAGTTCGTTGATTATGCTGTAACTGAAAGTAGGTTTAATCAAGCCTTAGAAAATGTATTTCCAAATGACCAACCTATTGATGTTAAACGGATGGGTGAGGTGATTAAATGGGTGACAAATGATATTATCAAAGAAGAATCTGATACGTTATCATCTAATGGTTTAGAACCAAAGGATATCAATAAATCGGTATCAACAAGGGTTAGAGAAATGTTCTTTAAATTAACAGTATAAGATAAAGTTATGGGTGGTAGAGTATTAGTATTATTACAAGATGTGGAAATAGGACCAAACATGCCCCTTAAAAAGGGGCAAGAACTAGAGGTAGTTGCCAATGTGATTTATGTCAATGGTAACCCCGTTCCGCCAGATTTACAAGGTGTATTTATTAATTGGTTGAATAAGAACCCATCTTTATATAAAGATGATACAAGAACTTGGTAAAATGGAATTAGTTACAACACATATATGTAAAGCATCGGATATTGGTTTACATAGCAATATGTTTGGTGGAGCCATGTTAGCATACTTAGATGAAGCAGCTGGTGCCTATGTTAGTCAGATTTGTGATACACCAAGAATGGTTACTATCAAGATTGATGAATTAACGTTCAAGACACCTGTAAAGATGGGTAATATCATTAAGATATATGCTGAGGTTAAGGAATTTGGTAAGACTTCAGTTACCTTATACGTTGAAATGCGAAAGCATAATGTATATAATGCAAAACAGTCGGTTGTTCTACATACCAACATTAAATTCGTTCGGATAGATGATGAGGGTAGTCCTTTGTTGATATCCGAACGAGTTAAAAGACGTTATAAAGAACGCATGGCCGCAGTAGTAGAACCTAGCGATGAGACTGGTGTTAAAATACCATTAAATGATTAAGAAAACTTGTGTATCTTGTGGTCATAATATGGCTGTGTGGGAATATATGCCAAATGATGATATATCTTATTGTAATGATTGTATATATGATGCAGATGGTAATAACGGATGTTCATGTAACTGGCAGTATGGTTCAGATTATGAAATACCAGAAGGTATACTTGATGTTGATTATAGATGGGTTTATAAGGAAAAAGGTATTTGGATTAAATTAAACGAGAATGGTAAGCCTTATCCTTGTGTCGAATTTGATTATGATGAAGATGGTTTTGACATTTAAATAACCAATTTATTTGGTAGAATCAATGTTTTTATTTACCTTTGTAAAAAATAAATAGAAATGATAACGTTAAATGACTAATAATTTATTACTTTTTATAAATCTATTAAAATAACTACATAGCGGTTGAAGATTACTATAATGGTTAAGTTTTATAATATCTTCTTCTGTTGAAGCGGTTGATAATGGAATAATGTGGTCAATATCCCATGTTTTATTTAATTCATAAATACCATCTTTCGGATTACCATAATTATCCCAGCTCATCCAAGTTTCAAATTTTGATTCTAAGTATTTGTTAAAATACTCAAACGAACACCCAAGAATTTCGTTTGTTTTACTTTTTTTATGGAAACCCTTTTTCGTTAAATTTAATCGTATAAGATTTCTAATATTAACAGTAATTCGGTTATTTTTTCTAAAATTTTTAGCGCTTTGTCTAGCTAATTCTTTAACTCGTTCTGGATTATTTTTGAACCACTGTTTAGCTTTTTCTGGGTTATCTTTACGCCAGTCTTTCTTTATTTTGTTTAATGATTCTTTATTGTTATCCCGATATGTTTTAGCCTTTATTTTAATTATTTCATTATTTTTTTTACGATAATTAAAATCATCAATTTTTACACACTCCTTACAAACTGACTTATAACCATCACTATTATTTTTACATTTTCTATATTCACAGAATGGTTTATTTTTTTCACATCTGGCACATTTTTTAGTTTCCATGACTAACAGAATTAAAATATTGCTCTAATAACCAATTTATTAGTTTAGATTTATTAATGTGTTCAGCGTTTATCGCTTCGTAATTAACCTTAGAGATAGATATACTTACCTTACCTTTCTTTTCTTCTTGCGTTTTGGATTTTCTTCCCATGATATTGTTCTTTAATAATAAATATCATGGTTTTCTTAAAAGTAATAAAAATGTTACTTTTTTTCTGAATTATTTTCGCTTACGTATTTTGAAATTAGAGAGTCAATTAATTTAGAGCGATTATAATTGCCGTCCTCAATCATTTTTAATATTTCTGGTGTAATTGCGATGCTGATGTTTTTACGTTCTTCCATAGTGATAAATATACGAAGAAAATTAACAAGAATCAATAGTTGGAAATATCAACATTAATTAGTACCTTTGTAAAATGGAGAATTTGATTAGATTAAACCTTAAGAAACGACTAACAATGCGTGGTTACCAAGAAACCATTGTTAGTGATATAATTGCTAACTTTAACATTGGTAAACCATACGTACTTGGTTCATGCCCATCTTCTGGTAAGACTGAAATGGCTATTGAAGCTATGATTAGGCTTATTGAATCAGGTGAGGTTAACAGGGTACTTATTTTGGCCCATTCCACCAATGTATTAAAAGAGAACTTCTACAATCGTTTGATTGAGTATTTCAACTTGGAAGATATTGAAGTAATGCGTGGTCAAAAAAATTATAATTATGATTGTGCTATTCAAGTAATGATACCTCAAAATATCAATCACGTTATTGGTAATTTTGATTTAATAATTACTGATGAGGCGCAACATAATGTATTGGCTGAGGGTGGTAATTATGCGAGAATCGTTAGTATGGTGAACCCTAAGTTTCAATTGCTATTAACTGGCACACCATCTAAATTTGTTAAAGAAAATGCGCTAAGCGATGACGAACCATATCACATTAATACTGTTGGTATGGATATGATTGGTTTCGAACATTTTCATGACGTTAGGTTTGACCTTATCAAATCATCTTATCGTTTTACCAATGATGATTTCAACCAAAATCAAGACTTATTTACTGATGTTGTGTTATCATACGCTGATACCGAAACAACCATTAATAATGTAATCGTAGGCGCAGTTAGAAATGTGGCCTTACGCAATGGTGTTGTGTTGCCAACAAATTCTGATTTTGTTGCTGAGGGTAGAAAATTGGTTAGAGAAGGTAAATTTGGTAAGACACTAATCATGTGTCGTAATATCGAACAAGCGAATCAGACTGCCAGTATCATATCTACTTTATTTAAGGTTAATGTTAGGGTTTCACAATCGGCCAACGATACTGAATCAAAGGAACTTGAACGTTTTAAAGCTGGTAAATTTGAGTTCTTATGTGTTGTTAAGAGGGCCAGAGAGGGTTATGATGATAATAAGGTTGTTAACCTTATTGATATAACGATGACACATAACATCGATTTAATATATCAAATGTTTTGTCGTGTTGTTCGTTTAGATAAGACCAACCCAAACCCTAAGCTTTATATGAAGGTCACTTCAAATGCTGAGGGTATGCCAGAGTATACACTAGCGATTATGACAGCAGCCTTGATGCTTGGTAACACAACTAACCTTGCGAGGTTTAACGGGTCCAATTTTAGGGATATTGAGATGCCTAGAATTGAACGTATAACTAGAGACAATGAGGATGATGAAGTAGATGTTAGTGGTGGTATTGATATAGTTGACGGTAATAGTAACGTAATAAGACGTAGAAACATAAATGAATTAATGGTATTGGATTTGGTTCAGATGTTTTTAACAGATGAGGAAGTCCTAATTCATGGTAACGAGCGATATGCGATGACAACGCTTGGTGATGCCATGACTATATTAAGTGGTGAAGAACCATTTTATATGGATAAACAGGGTTATTTCGAACTAATAAGAAATGAAGAAATAAGCACTAGTACTAGTTGGAATGGTACTTGCAGTTATAGAGAATTATCTAAAAGAGATGGGGTTAGGTATCATTCTGCTCCGTGGTCATTATTCAATCAAAAAGAGAAAGAATTTTTTGCTGAATGTTATCCAGATAATATTATGTGTACCGATAAAGAAGTTTATTTCGAATTAATTCGAAATGAAGGGATAACTGGTAAACATATTTGGAGAGATAGATATAAAGAATTATCTGAAAGATATGGACTTAGATATCATTCTGCTCCATGGACCTTATTTAATCAATCATCAAAAGATTTCTTTGATGAGTGTTATCCAAATAATATTATGTGTACCGATAAAGAAGTTTATTTCGAATTAATTCGAAATGAAGGTAGTGTTAATGGTTGGTCAAATATATATAAAGAATTATCTGAAAGATATGGACTTAGATATCATTCTGCTCCATGGACCTTATTTAATCAATCATCAAAAGATTTCTTTGATGAGTGTTATCCAAATAGACAAGAATATTATGATAACAAGGAAGGTTATTTCGAATTAATTCGAAATGAAGGAATAACCAATAGCCGTTATTGGAGAGATAGATATAAAGAATTATCTGAAAGAAATGGACTCAAATATCATTCTAAACCATGGCGGTTTTTAAACCAATCCGAAAAAGAATTTTTTGCTGAATGTTATAAGGATTTTGAAAAACCAAAAAATGGTAAATACCGTTCAGTTTCTTTGGGTGAGTTTTCAAAGATGAATAAGACTTGGAATACCACCAATTCAGATACAACTTATAAGCGTTTAACGACCAATCCAGCTGAATGGAGGGAGTATCATGTGTTATACGGTAAGCTTAGAGAGAAATGGTCCGAAATACCCTATATTGAGATAGGTAAAAAGCTTAAAGAGCGACCAGAATGGATTGTTGGTGATTTTGGTTGTGGTGAGAACCTGTTAAAGACCGTAATAACCAATAAGATACATGCGTTTGATTTTATTGCCATTGATGATACGGTTACGTCATGTGATTTATCATGTGTGCCGTTAAATAATGAGGTATTGGATGTTGTTGTGTTTTCATTGGCACTAATGGGTACAAACTATTCTGAGTCATTACTGGAAGCGCATAGGGTATTGAAAAAATACGGTGTTGTGATGATAGCGGAACCAAGAAATAGATGGTCCGATGATTTAGGTGACTTAGATGAAGAAAGGGTAAAAACTCTTATGAGTGAAACTGGTTTTAGAATTACGGGTGACATCAAGGTTACTGATAGTTTTATTTATATTGATGCAATAAAATACTAGATTTAATATTTGGTATTCTAAGATATTTTTAGTACCTTTGTAAAAATAATTAATTTATGTTGACGAAAGAGAACGGACTCCGCTATGCTAAGCTTATCCACGTTTCTGTGGATAATGGCAGTACTTCTAATAGCAATAAGGTTTATATCATGGAAGAACAAGCTGATGGGCAAATCAAATGCGAATATGGTCGTGTTGGTAAGTCATTGGTGACTGAAATGAAGCCAAGCTATAAATGGGCCAGTGTTTATAAGCAAAAGACCAGCGCAGCTAAGGGTTATACCGATGTAACTGAGCTACTAGTTGAATCAGTTGGCCAAGTATCGGTTAATGCTGATAGCAAAGTTGAAGCAATCAAGGATGCTGTGGTTAAGAAATTAGTTGAGGAACTAATGGCATTTGCTAACAAATCTATCCAACAAAACTATAAGGTTACACAAGAGGCTGTATCTGAACAACAAGTTAATGCAGCGCAAGAGGTAATTGATAAGATTAGTGGCTTGGTTGCCATTGGTGTTGACCTAAAGCATGTTAATGATATGCTATTAAGGTTATACACTATTATTCCTCGTAGGATGGATAATGTAAAGAACCATTTATTTGATGAGATAAAGGATGCTAATTCACTTACAAGGGCTATGCGTTTACTAGACCAAGAGCAAAGTGCTCTTGATACGATGGCTGGACAAGTACAGTTAATTAAACAACAACGTGAAGCTATGAAACCTGTTGACGAAACATCATCAGAGCCAGCTGCTAGCGTTACGATATTAGAACAAATGGGTCTTTCAATTGAGGTTGAAAAAGATAAGGATACCCTTGAGTTAATAACCAAGTTATTAGGACCAAATGCCAAGCAAGGTAAACAGGTCTATAAGGTTATTAACCATAAGACACAGGGTAGATATGATAAACATCTAGAAAAGGCTGAGGTTAAGAAAAAACGACTTTACTGGCATGGGTCTAGGAATGAGAACTGGTTTAATATAATACAAACAGGTTTATTGATTAGACCATCTGGTGCGGTACATACGGGGAGCATGTTTGGCGATGGAATATATTTTGCCGATAAAGCACAGAAAAGTATTGGTTATACATCATTGCGTGGTTCATATTGGGCTAATGGTGGTGGTGATAAAGCGTTCCTTGCTTTATTTGAAGTACATCTAGGTAAACAGAAGGAAATACTTCATCATGATTCATCTTGTTATCAATTATCTGATAAGGTTTTGAAGAAAGATGGCTATGATAGCGTATTTGCCATGGGTGGTGCTGATTTACGTAATAATGAATTCATTGTTTACAAGCCAGAACAATGTACTATAACCCATTTAGTTGAAATTAGTGGATAAAATTAAAGTAAGATTCAATCTAGGTAGAGGGCCAAGATATCTAAAATGGAAAATCACATATAAAGATAGAATTGAATATCTTAATCCCAAAGAAGTACAATTGAAGCTAATTGGTTGTCAATTAGCTAATCAATTTGGAACTGCTAAACAAATAAATGAAGGTGCAAATAAACGTGTTTGTGCTTGGATTACTTGTGAGAGTATCGAAATACTTGACAATAGTGTCATATCAATAGATACTCACGAAGAAGTTAGTTATAATCCAAGGGTTAAACCATTTTGGGTTTATAAGGGTCAAAACTCCGATGGGTTTCTATTTAACGAAATCCTAAGCTTAGGTAATAAGTTATTTGTAAATGTGAATAATAATTAGTGCATATTAAAGATTAATAAGATGGATAAAATATATAAAACAGGATATGAATGGTCTCTTGAGGCTAAGATTAGGATATTAGATTTGGAAGATTGGGAAGGTAGTGAATTGGTTCCAGATTATGAGGAATCATACTTTACTGAGAAGATAACGTATGATGATTTCATAGGTCGTCTAAAGGGTTGCCTAGTAAAATCAAATTCTATTCCAAGAAAAACACCTAAATACCTAGAGTATCGTATGTATGGGTTAGTACCATATAATTTGTCTGAGATTCAGAAGGCAATACAATTTGGTCATGCTGTGGTTGAATATGGGTTAGATATTGTTGGGTCTGGTTACGTTAATGAACAGTGTTATAATAAATGGGCCAAGCATGATAAAACCTTTATCATTCTTAACGGTGGGACAACAAATAACAATCCAGAAAGATTAGGTAGTCTTAACCAACACCTATTAAACATTACTAGGGCTGGTATTAAGGTATCTACCTTCCACGAACCAGACCTAGGTGACCAACTTACTGCTTTTGTATTTTTGGTAGACGAGCGTGTCTATAATCGTGAATTATATCCAGATTTCGTACCAGAAACACTTCCTTGGTCAAGACATAAACCATCAGAACAAAAGCTATTAGAATTGGCTGCTCGTAATGAAGAGAATTACGAAAGGTGGGAGGATAAGATTGGCCCGAACAATTCCTTTTTAAGAAACTACTTAAAGCCATTAAGATTAGCATAAGTTTGTTTTTCTCGTTTTTATTTATTACCTTTGTATAATCTTTAAATCAAAATTTGATAAGATGGAGACAAGGATAACGATAATGGGTACGATTTACTTCGAACCAGAAGACAAGACAAAAAAACATAAAAACCAAGCTTCTTGGAAGAAAATTGCTATGGTTAATATCAAAGGTGATTATGCTGAGTATTATTCTTGGTTTATACGTAAACGTTATAACCTAGAGCTATGCAAGCCATTACGTGGTTCACACATATCCTTTATAAACGATAGCATTTATGAAATCATGAAGAAAAACAATCTAAATCAAAAGGATGCTAACAAACTATGGGAGGGGGTTAAGGCTAAATGGCATGGTAAAAAGATACCATTAATGTTAAATCTTAATCCTATTTCCGACACGGAATACTGGTGGTTAACCATAGCTGAGTCTAATGTTTTACAAGCAATACGTGATGAATTAAATATCGGTAAGCCATTTTTTGACTTGCACATGACCATCGGGTCCGTTAACGATAAAAACCTAGCACATTCAACCTATATTAACCACCTTATCAAAAATAATCTAGCATAGGTTTGGTTTATTCGATAATAATTAGTAAATTTGTATTATGACAGAAGTAAAAAATAATTTACCTAGAAAGAAGAAAAGACTTAGAGTACATAAAGACTACCCATTCTTTGATAGTGATTGTGTTACATTTATGGCTGATAATGGCCCAGCTTATGCTTTGATAACTTATTCACATGATTTATGTGCTTGGTTGTTGATTTATTTTGCTGATGAAACCTTCACAATACCAAAATTTAACGAGGATGGAACGAATGTTTCAGATTTTGTTTATGAGGTTGGTCTATGTGATTTAATCAAGCTTAATATTACAACTAAAAAATAAAACCATGGATAAAACTATTTTAGACCTATTGGTAGGTAAGAAAATGAAGGTTATGACCGATATGAAAGTAGAGGTTGAACTAGAAATTGCGTCTGTAAAAGAAGATTTTCATTCAGAGGAACTAGAACCAGCAACAAGTGCTAATGATTGGTGGCCAGCTAGTCGTGATTGGACAACATATTTGGTAAAATTTACCAATGGTTCGACCAAAAGCTTCAGTAATATTAGTGAAATAAAAATAATATCATGAGTAACCTACCAAAATACCTAGTTCGTCCATCTGATTACGCATTATATGAACTATATGTTGATGAGGATGGTCATGAGTATTATATAGGTTATCTTTCTGAGAAGGATAAAGACGGACCTAGATATTATGGTAATAAACATTTTACATATGAGTTGTTGACTGACCTTGGGTCTGGTTCTTTTTTTCCGATTACGGAGTCTAAGATTGAGTACTATGAAGATAAAAATGCTGAATATTGGGTCGAGTATAGCAGAACACATAGAAATGACGGTCATGGTGGTATAAAAATTATTGATTAATTTAAAATTATAAGAGATGGGCGGCCTTGCTTTAAAGACAACATTTACACGTAGATACGACAGAGAAGAATTTGATGTAATAAGTGTTGAACTAATTGACATACTAAAGAATGACTTTAGTCGTGTTACGATGCCGTTATTCTATAAAAATAAGAAATCATTTGGTGATGCTGATATACTAGTATCCATGGAGGGTTTTAATAAGGATGTACGTGAATATATCATTAACACCTTCAATCCAAATGAAATTTTTCACAATGGTAATTGTTGGTCTTTTGATTATAAGGAATTACAGGTTGACCTTATTACGGTATCAGGTGAAGATTTTGATACTAATAATAACTATTTAAATTTTAACGACCTCGGTAACTTTATCGGCAGAATAGCCCAAGGCTTCGGCCTTAAATATGGTCAGGAAGGTCTATGGTATGAGCATTACTTCAAGGGTAGTAATATCGCTCGTATTCCGATATCTAAGAACTACGAGGATATCTTTAGTTTCTTGGGTCTTTCATATGAAAGGTACCTAGAAGGGTTTGACGAGCTTGAAGACATCTTTGAATACATAGCAACATGTAAATTCTTTAATTGGGAACATTTCCAATTAAAAGAACTAAATAAGATAAATCGTGATAGGAACCTTAAGCGTAAATCCTATATGAGTTTTCTTGAATGGATGGACCAGAACGTAGCTAATGATGAGCATCTTTATCAATTTGATAAGACTCAAGAAGAGTATAACAAGATGATTGCTGAGGCATTTCCTTATGCTAATCTTGAACTGGAAATACGTAGAGTTGAGTATGAATACTGCAAGTCTTTATATATCAAGTCAAAGTTTAATGGTGGTATGGTAATGCGTGAATACGGCCTAGAGGGAAAAACCCTAGGTGAAGCAATGATTGGTTTTAAATCATTTGTTGAAAACAATTCACGTAAGAGCTATGATGATTTTATTATCGACAATTCAATTGATGATATTAATAGTGTTTTTAGATTGTTTTTAGGTACCAAAAACTTATAAGAATGACTAGTAAAACATTTGATTGCGCTAAGTGTGGTCGAGAAACTACACATATAAATGAGTCTAACCAGTCTATTGATGAATCCTTAGTGATTAGTAAATTTACAGCTGCAATTGTATTTGCAATTCCACATCTTTGGAAATGTTCTACATGTGGTAATATAATACATTAACACCAATAAATAAATTAAAATGAAAATCACCGACATACCCCATGGTTGTATAATGACAAATTCTGGTATCTTTATCAATGTATTTGAGACAACACCAGAAATGATTGATGTGAATGACATAGCCCATGCTCTGTCAAGACTACCAAGGTTTGGTGGGCATTTAAACAGGCATTACTCAGTAGCACAACATAGTGTTCTATGTGCTAAACGAGCTAAGACACTGGAAGATAAACGAGCAGCATTGATGCATGATGCATCAGAGGCTTATTTGTTGGACATACCAACACCAATAAAGGCCAGATTATTAGAATATAAGCTTCATGAGAAGAAACTTATGTCGGTTATCTTTACCAAATATAACATTACTGAACCACTTAGCAAATCTGTTAAGAAAATTGATAATGATATGTTATTAATTGAATGGGAAAACTTAGTTGAACATGATAATAGGACATTTAAAACTTGGTCCCATAAAAAAGCTAAGAAAGAATTCTTGAAAATGTTCAATGAATTATTTGGAGAATTAAAATAAAAAAATAATGAATCTATTAAAATTAATTTCCATCATTGGGTTGGTCTTATTCACGTCATGTGGTTTAGATTCTAGCAATCGAAATCGTATTTATCAATGTAGGTATATGTATCAATTAGAGCATTGTGTTACTAGAGATATTGATTCAGTATCATTTATTCATAATTGTAGTTGTGAATTATTTATCGATACTGAAAGAGAAGCGGTACCTGTAATAGTCGCATATTCAGACAATTCTGAACGCTACCATAATATCCCTGAAAATCGATTATATTACAATTATTGCAATTACTGGTTTATTAGTAAAGATACATTATGAATAACGTAACGTTACATCTTTTATTCCAAATAGGTTCAGCGATAGCAGCTGGGTTAGTATCTTATTTTTGTGGTTTTACTTGGGAACTATTTTTTATAGTATTCTTTGGGATGCTTATTTATTTAACACCACCAGATAAACCAAAAGACTAAAAGTTACTACAGGTTAACTTTTAAAGATAAAACGTATTGTTTTTAAACATGAACTGAATTAAATCATCAGCTTCTTTACAAGTATCTAGGAATCGTAAGACTTGTTCATCAGTAAGATGAAACCATTCATTCTTGGCTTCGGTACGTTGAGCTTTATATCTTTTGTGCAGCATGGCCTCAACCTTGATATAGTTGACAGATGAATAGGAATTTAACACCCTAACTTGATTAGGATTCCCAGTCTTTAGTTGGCGTAAACGCTTATCTGGTGGGTTCTTAGTGAACCCAATCTTATGACGTTCGTTTCCAAAGTCATCGATTTCAAGTAAAAGATATACGTAACCCATGTTATAATAATAAATAAAAAATATGAGAAAGTCAAGAAATATTTTACAAAAGACTTGACAATATCAAAAATACTTCGTACCTTTGTAATACTTTTAGCAATAGAGGTATATTTATTAGAAACGGAAGAAATTCCACAAACAAGAAAAAAATGAAAAACTTATCTTTAAACTTAGTCCTAGTGTTATGTTTGCTGTTAGCGAACAGGATGGGTTATGTCTATTGATAAGGTTTTTAAAACCGAGATACACAAGCCCATTCTACCAAGGATGGGCTTTTTTTATTTAGGTCTCTATGGCCGAGCGACAAAGGCATACCTCTGCAAAAGGTAATAGAGTGGTTTGACTCCACTTAGAGACTCGACAAAAATTAAAAACAAAAATTGTCATGACAAGTAATGAAGTAAAAAAGGAATTGTACAAGACTAAGGTAATGGCTAAATTTAGTTATTATGCTTATGGAAAATTGTATTATAATGTTATTGTTAACGAGGGTCTTTATGAATTCCCAATATCAACGGTAACACTTGAACAAAAGAGGTTATCTGAGGGGACAATCCTTGGATATCAGTTATCAGCTGACTTAGGTACAACTAAATTTCATTCAGAGATAAAAGGCTCTGAATTAAATAGATGGATTGACAAAGCAATTGATGCTGGTGAATTTATAAAGATTGGTTAACCAATCAAATGCAGTTGACCCCAGCGTATGATGGTGGTATACTTGGGCGACAACCAAGTGGATATGGTTCAATTCCATATGGGGTTACAAATATTGGGCTTTAACTCAGAGGCAGAGTGCTTTCTTTACATGGAAGAAGTCGGGATTTCGAAATTCCCAAGCCCAACAATAATATGGCTCTATGGCGCAACTGGAAGACGCAATACGTTTAGAACGTATACAGTATGGGTTCGAATCCCATTAGAGTTACTAAAAAGTAGATATTATGACGAATATAAACATATTAGGATTTCTTTAGTGCGCAACAAAGCACATTAAAGATGAAATACAAAAAGAAATTAGAAGAGACTACTAATAGCCAAGTCTATAAAAAGGTTATTCATAATTTATTCGGTTGTCCTAAATGTCCACCAAATAAAGGCTGTAATAGAAACAGAGATAATGACTTCAGAAATTGGAAAAACCATAGAGGTCACCAATGGAAAAGTTAATGGGGTTGTGATGAAATGGTAGCACATGCGAGACTTAAAATCTCGTGGGCAGTAATGCCCGTGTCGGTTCGAGTCCGACCAGCCCTACAAATTTAAGTGACATCTTTATGATGGAACTGGTAAACATGATAGTCTGACCGTTCGTAAGAACTAGCTGCGATTTATCATCGCATTGATGGGTGAAACTGTTGTCTCTGATTAAGGATTTGTGGGTTCGAGTCCCACTTTAGATGTTACTTAAATAATTATGGCCTTGTGCTGGAATGGCATACAGGGCGGTTTCAAAAACCGTAACTCGAAAGGGTTTGTGGGTTCGACTCCCATCAAGGCTACATTTATGGGGGTGTGCTGGAATTGGTATACAGCTCCGTCTAAGAAGCGGAGGCCGAAAGGCTTGTGGGTTCGAGTCCCGCCACCCTCACTTTTATTTTATCAAAAATAGCTTTCTTATGAAGATTGACATTACATTTATTAGCCCACATCATTATGATTGGTACAACATTGGTTGGTGGCTTTGGTATTATAGACCATATAAATTCATTAAAGGATTTAACTTCAGAATGTTTGGGATTCACTTTAATGTGAGGGAAAATAAAGCATTTGAAAAGTTAATCAACCAAATAGTATAGTTATTATTTGGTAATACGGATTCTTTTTATTACCTTTACAGAAAATAACAATTTCTAAGTTTGAGCTGGTTATTTCAAATTTTAAACAAACACTAATAGATAATGGCTTTGAATTTGTTAAGGTTGAAGTTGAGGCTTGTGTAATTGATACAAATGATTCTTTAGATATTGATTGGTTAACTTAAAAATAGATTTATGGGTATTGTTTTTAGTGTTGTTTATGTGATAGGGTTTTCTTTAACCTTTGTATTTTTTGCGCTTTTCGGTAAGCGAATAGGTATCGATTATGATAAACGTGACGAATTTCAAGACTATAATGATTGGCCTAACAATGAAAGCGCATACACTGCCTTTAGTCTATGTTGGCCATTCATTTGGCTTGTAACTATTCTTTGGTTAATATGGGCTTCTTTAGTTAGTGTTATGGGGGTATTACTAAAAAGCCTCACCAAATAATTATTTTCATTCTAATGGTAACAAGAGTAGTAAATATCAATAAAGAATCATACGATGTATATATTGGACGTGGTTCTAAATGGGGTAATCCATATACGTCTATTACTAATCGTGATACCTTAGCCAAAGAAATAGTTGCGTCTAAAGAAGAGGCTTTAAGTAAGTATAGGGAATATGTACTTAATACATCAGAACTTATATCATCATTAGATGAATTAGAGGGAAAGGTATTAGGATGTTTTTGCAAGCCAGATTCTTGTCATGGTGATATATTGCTTGAGTTATTGACAAACAAAAAATTACTAGATTTTCTAAAAAATAATTGAAATTTACTTGTTAGTTTCAGAAAAAAATAGTTTCTTTGTTTTATGAGTAGACCATTTAATGAAGAAGCGTATAAGGCTTTTGATAAAAAGAACAAAGAAATATTGGCCCAAATAATGACCAAGAAAGGTTATGCATTGGTGGGTGATATTAATAAAGAATACTATAAAGAGTATGACTTAAAGTTTAAGCTTGGTGATACCGAACTAACCTTTGAAAATGAAACTAGGGTTAACTTTGTACGCATCAGAGACGAGTTCAGTACGATTCATATACCAATACGTAAACAAAATACTCAAGTAGACTATTATGTGGTCTGGAAACCAGAGTTGGATGAATTCTTCCTAATAGATAAACCAACACTAGACAAATACCGAACCAATACCGTATCTCTATTATGTAGTGAGTATAATAAAGCGGCTCACTATCAAGATAGTTTTATTGATGTTCCAAAGAATGAAGCTGTGCTCTATAGAAAGGTAAAAGGTAAATGGAAGAAAATTGCAAAATAGTTTAAAAAATATTTGCCACTTTAAAAAATTTTTTGTTTCTTTGTGATTATAAATTATTTCTATGGTTGACACAACAATAAAGTATGCTTTACGTGAGACAATTATTGAATTCAATGAATGGGCGCAAAAATTAAGTTGGGTCAAGGTTGACCTTAATGAGATTAAAGGGATATTCAAGAATAAACTTTATAAAAATCTTAAATCGACTGAGTATCGCCATGTTAACGGTATTGAAATTTTGAGTTTTGAGGTTGTAAATAATAAACTTAAGCAAATAATATTTGCACCTGTAGTTAGCTATAGTCGTTACAGTAACAAACTTGACGAAAATTTATCAGAAGCCTTAAATAATGCAATAAATGGGATTGATTTAGATAAGATAAGGTTTGATGAGCTTCGTCAATTAGAAAAGAAAGTGGACTTAATAATAAATAACATAAGATATTACAAAATTTAAAAAGATGAGCGAACAAGAACAAGACCAACAACTGGGTGGTGAAGCCGCAAAAGTGGATAAATTATTTAGGGAAAATATGGGTCGATTATTAGGTGTCTTTAGAGGTGGTGAAGCTTTTACGAAACCTAAAATTAGCAACTCTGAGACGGCAAGTATTATTGAGGAATTATTGGCTGAAAGAAAAGAAGAAGCTAAACAGCAGTTTAAAGAACGTGCTAGCAAATTAATTCAAAGCAAAGTTGAATTCGATGCTTTCGTTAAAGCAAAAGAAAAAGAAATCCTTGATGCTATCACAGCGAAAAAGAAAGAATTCAATAAACAAATTCAAGAAACATTTGCATTCTTAGAAAATGTTGATAAACTAAGAGAAGAATATATCTCTTCGTTAAAAGAGTCTGAACCAGAAAAAGAAGCCTAATAACCATGAGTGAACTGGAAACAATAATAAACGAGGTAATTAGAAAAGACTGTAGAGGTGAGGCTAAGGCCATTATGTCGTTAACGACTGATGAGTTAAGGTCTCAATTTATTAGCTATTACAATAAAAAACAATTTAACATTTGTTGTATGGTAATAGATAAGGCCAAATCCTTATTACCAGATTTTGAAGGAAAGTGTTTTGGTGAACCATGGGAATAAATTAAGTTATAGGGCAATCCCCGATTTGCAATAGAGATATGCGGAAAGGGTCTAGAATAAATGATTAAAATATGTACAAATTAATTAAATAACAAAAAATAAAAAGAACATGCAAGAAGTAATGCAAGAAACAGAAGTACAAGTGCTAACGACAGATGAAATTCTAAATTTGGTATGTCCATCATACCAAGTATTGGATTATGATGGTCGAAGAATCACCTCAAGGGTAATTAATGTAACCCCTGAAATTGCTAGAGTATTATTAGACCGCAACACGCATAATCGAAAGGTTGCTAAGGGTCATGTTACCTTTTTGGTAAAAGAGATTAAAAATGGTGACTGGAAATTTGGTGGTGAACCAATTAAGATTGACAGCAATGGAGTCTTAATCGATGGTCAACATAGGTTATTGGCGATTATTGCAGCCAACACACAGATACCCATGCTTGTGTTGAGTGGTATTGACCCAACAGCTTTTAGTGTACTTGATACTGGTAGAAAACGCTTAGGTGGCGATGCTTTGGGTATCCATGGTGTTGAAAACTCAACACTAGTAGCTGCGGCCATTAAGCTAATCGTGCACACTAATAGAGGTAGCTATGGTGAAACTGGTGCTTCTAATCGTACCCTATCAAACGATGATTTGATTAGGTTCTATGATGAAAATCCAGAAATCATTGAAGCTGCAAACAAAGGTAAGCGGTTGAATACTGAAAGCTATAAGTTGTTAGCTCCATCAATAATCGCAGCATTCTCTTTTATCTTATCTAAGATATCTGAAAGTGATGCCGATGAGTTCCTAGAGAAGCTT
>Ga0247831_1002935_pt1 | contig 26241 bp, 27 predicted proteins | sample LaCruzMarch2015__9_FD_192406 | JGI IMG/M metagenome (GOLD analysis project Ga0247831, IMG submission 192406) | Freshwater microbial communities from meromictic Lake La Cruz, Castile-La Mancha, Spain - LaCruzMarch2015_1m | ecosystem: Environmental > Aquatic > Freshwater > Lake | place: Spain...
TGGACGCGGCCGGCAACAACCACGCCCAGCGCATGCTGCTGCGCGATGTGGGCAACCTGCGCGACTTTTTTGGGCAATTTGCCCCCTCACTTTTGAAGACCGACTTCGGCCCCGAGATCTGGAGCCTGTACCAAGCCGGGTTGCTCAGCAACGAGACATCGCTCACGGGCCATTTTGAGCGGTCGACTGTCAGTGTGGACATGGCGGCGGTGTTGCGCGAGATCGACGATGCGCGTGACGAAGAAGCGGCGCGGCGTTTGCGCATGGCGACGCCTGCCGCTTGAAGGACGCCTCGGCTTTGAAAGCGCCTCACGCTGTCTCCCGCCTGCGCACCGAGCGCCTGGCTCGCAGCGCCAAGCCCTTTTTGGCCCGTGGCGGCATCAAGGGCGAGCGTTGCCCCGGCTGTCGTTTGGTGCCCAGCCACTGCATCTGCGCCTTGTTCCCGGAGGTGCCCACGCCAGTGGGCATGTGTTTGCTCATGGCCGACATCGAACCCCTCAAACCCAGCAACACCGGCTGGCTGATCGCCGATGTGGTGCCATACACCTTCGCCTTTGGTTGGGCCCGAACTGAGGTGGACCCGGCTTTGCTGGCGCTGCTGGCCGATCCGCAGTGGCAGCCGTATGTGGTGTTTCCGGGTGAATTTGTGGAGCCCGGGCGGGTGGTGCATGCGGTGCCCACCCTGTCAAACAACTTGCCCTCTGGCCAGCGCCCGTTGTTCATTTTGCTGGATGCCACCTGGCCCGAAGCGCGCAAGATGTTCCGCAAAAGTCCTTACCTGAACGCCTTGCCCGTGCTCAGCCTGAACCCCGAGCAGGTTTCGCGCTACCAGTTGCGCCGCTCCAAGCGCGATGACCACTTTTGCACCAGCGAAGTGGCTTCGCTGTGTCTGGAACTGGCAGGCGAGGTGCGCGCAGCCGAGGCCCTGCAGGCTTATTTGGACGTCTACACCCACCACTACTTGCAGGCCAAACACCAGTTGCCGCCCAACCTGCTAGGGCCAGCGCACTCACGCTGGCAGTCATTGAAGAGGTCTTGATTCGGCCAAGCTGGCGGGTATCCGCTACCATTGCCCTTCAACAATTTCGCCCGGCAACGGGTCTACGAGGAGAGCGCAATGTTCAGTCATGTGATGGTGGGTGTAAAAGATCTGGAAGTGTCTAAAAAGTTTTATGACGCCGTGTTGGGCACCTTGGGCTATGGCCCCGGCGTTGCCAACAACAACCGCTATTTCTACCGCAGCCCCACGGGTACTTTTGGCATCACCACGCCCATCAACGGCGAGCCCGCCTGCCACGGCAATGGCAGCACCATTGGCTTCTCTGTCAAATCCCCAGAGCAGGGCGATGCCTTTCACGCGGCGGGTGTGGCCAATGGCGGCGTCACCTGCGAAAACCCACCCGGCTTTCGCGAAGGCCCCGCAGGCAAGCTCTACTTGGCCTACCTGCGCGACCCCGACGGCAACAAAATCTGCGCTTTGCACCGTCCCGGTTGATCGTTGGGTTTTTTGAAAAGGATCGGTTGTGTCTCAAGCTGCCCACCCACACGCCGTGAATGTCTCGCGCACCATCGAACGCCTGGTCATCGGCCAGGTCACGTCGGATGGCGCGGGCGTCAAGCTCAGCCGCATCCTCACGCAAGACCTGCAGCACCGGCTCGACCCGTTTTTGATGCTCGACGCCTTTGGCAGCGACAAACCCGATGACTACATCGCAGGCTTTCCGGACCACCCGCACCGGGGTTTTGAAACCGTGACCTACATGATCGCCGGGCGCATGCTGCACCGCGACAGTGCGGGCAACGAAGGCCTGTTGCAAAACGGGGGCGTGCAGTGGATGACTGCAGGCCAGGGCGTGATCCACTCCGAAATCCCGCAGCAAACCGATGGCGTGATGGAGGGCTTTCAGCTGTGGCTGAACTTGCACAGCTCCGAAAAAATGCAAGCGCCTTGGTACCGTGATTTTCAGAACGCGCAACTGCCGCAGTTTCAGACGCCCGAAGGTGTGGCCGTCACGGTGATTGCTGGGGCCAGCCACGGCGTGCAGGGCGCGGTGATCCGCGAGATCACGCAACCGGTTTATCTGGACGTGCACATGCCCCAGGGCACACGTTTTGAGAAAACATTACCCGAAGCCCACAACGCCTTTGTGTATGTGTACCGTGGAGAAGTCCGCATCAGTGGGCAGGCCGTGCCCTTGCAACGCATGGCCATTTTGAAAAACACACCGCAGTCTGACGGTGTGATCATAGAAACCAGTGCCGACGCCAAACTCATCTTGGTGGCGGGCAAACCCCTCAAACAGCCCATCGTGCAATACGGCCCGTTTGTGATGAACACCAAAGAAGAGATCTACCAGGCCTTGGCCGATTTTCGGGATGGGCGGCTCGGCGAGAAGGCTTGAACTTCCTATTTGTCACCCCGAACTTGAGCCCCATTTTTGTCACCCCGGACTTGATCCGGGGTCCATGGTTTTCTAGCATGGATGCCGGATCAAGTCCGGCATGACGAGGGGTTTGCTAGACGAATGGTTTGCTGATGGATGTGTTGAGACAAGCTCAGCAGCTTAGCCCTTAAAAGCCATCACAAACGCCTGGGCCTGCTGTTGCACCGCTTGCGCCGATCTGCCCGGCGAGTACAAGGCCGAACCCAAACCAAAACCCGTTGCACCAGCGTCGCGGTAAACGGCCATGTTATCGGGCGTGATGCCGCCCACGGGCATCAAGGCCGCTGTTTTGGGCAGCACCGCCCGCATGGCTTTGACCGTGGCGGGTGTGATCATCTCGGCCGGGAACAGTTTGAGGCCGTGCGCACCCGCATCGAGTGCGGCAAAGGCTTCGGTGGGCGTGGCTACACCAGGCAGCACCACCATGCCCAATGCAAGGGCTTGCGCCACCACCGCCGGGTTGAAATTGGGGGCTACGACCAAGCGGCCGCCAGCGTCGTGCACGTCTTTGACCTGTTGGGCGTTCAGCACCGTGCCTGCGCCGATCAGTGCTTGCGGAAATTTCCTGGTCAAGGTGGCGATGCTTTGTAAGGGCTCGGGCGAGTTCAGCGGCACTTCGATGATGGCAAAGCCGCTGCTGACCAGCGCCTCACCGATGGCCGGTGCTTCAGCGGGCGTGAGGCCACGCAGGATGGCGATCAAGGGCAGTTGGGCCATGGCTTGCGCCAGGGTGTTAGCAGGGGTGGACAAAGCGTTCATAGCGGGTGTGTTCGTAAATGGTCGAAAGACGAGGCCAAAGCAAATAAACCCGCCCAAGTGGCCTCTGCCCCTCGGCTTTGGCTGGAAATACGCAGGTGCTGCAAGGCCAATGTGTAACGCATCGTCAGTGCTTCGCTGCCGATCAAAATCAACGGTTCGGTGTGGGTTGACGCCGTCTGGTGGCGCAGCTCTTCGCCGATCAGCAGGCCCGATAGATAACTGGGCAATTGGGCCGCACTCAGGCGTTCAAACAGGCCCAGTGTGCGCACCGCAAACAGGTGGTGCAGAACACTGCCGCTCTGCTGGCTTTGGTCCACGCCTTGCAAATATACCGCTTCGTTAAAAGCACCCTGCAGGTCCATCGTTTTGCCCAAAATCGAGTGTTGGCTCATCAGCGCAAAAACCTCGCCGGTCATGAAGGTCTGGAACTGCGTGACCCGCCCGCCCAGCACCTGCACCCATTTGCTGTGGGTGCCGGGCAGCACCAGCGTGGCGCTGTCGCGGCCCGCCATGTGCAGGGCCCCAAAAATTTGCACCTCTTCGCCGCGCATCACATCGGGTGTGCTCAAGGCATCTGCACCCAGGCAGCTCAGGCCCGGCACCAAGGCCATGCGCCCGGGCTGCAGCCACAGCAGGTGCTGGCCCAATTCAGCAAAGCCTGCGGGGCAGGGGCAGTAGGGCGCTTCTTGCCAGCCCTGGCGGCTGCCCGCCATGCCCGAGATCAGGCAGAGCGCTCCCGGTGCTTGCATCCAGTCGCCAAAGCGTTCTTGAAACACCGCTTCAAACTGGCCGGGCGGCACGGTGAGGATGCCGCGTGGAAATTCGCGGGATTCCAGCACTTGGCCGCTGGCACCGAGCCGCGCGCCGCGCAGCGAAGAGGTGCCCCAGTCGATGGCGATCAAAGGTCTCATGGGGTTTGCTCTTTCAATAAATGGTTCAGTACTGCATCGTGCCTGGGCAGTGGCGCGACGGCACCGTAGCCTTGCACCGACAAAGCCGCTGCGGCGTTGGCATAGGCGGTGGCGTCCCACAAGCTGTCACACGCTGAAAGCCGAGCCAGCAGGTTGCCCGCGAAACAGTCGCCTGCGCCCGTGGCGTCCACCGCAGACACGGTGTGACCCGGCACGATGTGCTGCTTTTTACCATCGCTCGCGATGGCACCATCGGCCCCGAGCTTGAGCACCACTTGCGCTGCGCCTTGTGCATGGCTCCAGTCGATGATGTCTTGTGCTTGCGTGAGGCCCGTGAGCGCGGTCATGTCTTCGAGGCTGGGTAAAAACAAATCGCACAAGCTCACCGCATGGCGGATGCAGGCTTGTGCACGGACCAGCGGCCACAGCGACAGGCGCAAGTTGGAGTCGAGCGCCACGCGCGTGCTCATGCTACGGGCTAGCTGCATGGCGGCAAACGCCGTATCGCAGGCCGATGCGGAAATCGCCAGCGAGATGCCCGACAGGTGCAGCCACTGGCTGCGGACGATGGCGTCATGCCAGTGCGTGAGGTCTGAGGGCTGCATGCGGCTGGCCGCCGATCCGGCACGCGCATAACTGAAGTGGTGGCCTAGCGCGTCGTGGCTCACAAAGTACATGCCGGTGGGCGCTGGCGCGTCACGAATCACCGTAGTGGTATCCACGTTTTCGCGCTGCCACAAGTCCATGATGCGGTCGCCCCAGCGGTCGGTGCCCAGGCGGCTCAGGTAGCCCACCTGGGCTCCGGCTCGCGCCGCAGCAATGGTGGCGTTGCTGGTGTCACCACCAAAGCCTTGCAAGTACAGCGGAGCCTCATCGGGCTGTTGGCCTTTGGTCTGGTTGAACTCGACCATGGCTTCACCCAAGGCCACGATGTCGAGGGTTTTGGAGGGGTGTGTCATGTGAATAAATGCAGAAAAGGTTCAGACTGTGGTGGGAAAATCACAAGCAAACGGTCCACGCGATGAATGGAGTTGAGAGACATGGCACATGATTTTGTACTGAACGCGGCTTGCAAGGGCTTCCCCTTGGCGGCAGAGCCCTGTGCGGTCTCGCAGTTGGGCGCGCGTGGCTGGAACCTGCTCGATGACACGCTGGCCTACCCGGTGGCCGTGCTGCGCCGCCCAGCCCTCGCGCACAACCTGGCCTGGATGCAGGACTTTGTGCACCGGAAAGGCGTGGCCTTGGCCCCGCACGGCAAGACCACGATGTCGCCCGAGTTGTTTCGCATGCAGCTGCAAGCCGGGGCCTGGGGCCTGACCTTTGCCAACGTGCACCAGCTGCGTGTGGGACTGGATGCGGGTGCGCAACGCGCCATCATCGCCAACCAGTTGGTGTCGGACGCCGACTTGGACGGGTTGGACTTTTTGCTCAACCAGTACCCGCAAGCGCGTGTCTGGTTTTTGGTCGATTCGCTGGCGCAGCTGCGAACTTTGGCCGACTGGGGCGCACGGCGAGGTCAGCCGCGTTGCTGGGATGTGCTTTTGGAGTTGGGCATCGCGGGATACCGCACCGGCTGCCGAACGCACGAACAGGCCCTGGCTTTGGCTCAGGCCATGGCCGAATCTGGCGTGGTGAGTTTGGGCGGCGTGGAGTGCTACGAAGGTGGGCTGGGCCAATGCGACAGTGCCCACGACATGGAAGCCGTGAGCGCCTTGGTGCGCAGCGTGCAGACTCTTGTCCAACAAATCGATGAACAGCACCTGTGGGGTTGTGAGGAGGTCTTGTTGTCGGCAGGCGGCTCGGCCGTGTTCGATTTGGTGATCCCCATGCTCAAAACCAAGGTCAAGAGCCGGCCAGTGCAAGGTGTGTTGCGCTCGGGCTGTTACGTCACGCACGACCACTGGAACTACGCCCGTTACCTCAAGCTGGTAGAAGCGCGTGAGGGCTTGAGCGCATCGCTGCAACCTGCGCTGGAGGTGTGGGCCAAGGTGCAGTCGGTGCCCGAGCCGGGGCTGGCCATTTTGAGTGCCGGTCGGCGCGATTTGTCGTTTGATCAGTGCATGCCCATGCCAGTGCGCTGGGTAGCGGGCGGTCACCGCTGCACCGATACGATGCAGACCACGCCCGAGTCCTGGAAAGTCAAGGCGCTGAGTGACCAGCACGCGCACATGGTGTTTGACGCCGATGGCGTCTGGCCGCAAGTGGGCGACCGCGTGGCCCTGGGTATTTCGCACCCCTGCACCACCTTTGATAAATGGCGTTGGATGGCCATCATCGAAGACGATGGCCGCATCAGTGGGGCGATCAGCACACATTTTTAAGGGGTGAACCCGTGTGAAAAAAAGGCCGCCACGCAGCATGAGCGTGGCGGCCTTTTTTAAAAGCTCACTTCAAACCGTTCAAGGCCTCTGCCGGGTAGCCCGGGCGTGTTTTGCAGTCTTCGATGTACTGCTCAATGATCGCCTCGTAGCTGGCATCGGCACGCAGACCCAGGGCTTGCGCACGCTCAAAGGTGCAGCCCTTCGCCCAGTTGTCCACAATCGCGGCGATGCGTTCGTCCTTCTGGAAAGTCACGCGGGCGCGTACGGCGGGACCGGCCACCTTTTCCAAAGCGGCCAGCATCTCGCTGACCTTGACGTTCAGACCCGGCAGGTTCAGCGCCATGCGGCCGCCAAAGGCTTCGCGGCTGGCCTCGAACACGGTGATCAAACCATGCACGGTGTTGCCGGGTGAAGAGATGGGATGCGATACGGTGGCATCCACCGGGCAGGTGGTGGGCGTGCCCGCCAAAGGCTCGCGGATGATGCCGCTGAAAAACGAAGATGCTGCGCCATTGGGTTTGCCGGGGCGCACGGCCACCGTCATCAAGCGCGCAGCGCGGCCGTCGATGTAGCCCTTGCGGGTGTAGTCGGCCACCATGTACTCGATCATCAGCTTGTGTGTGCCATACGAGGTTTGCGGCGTGGGCAAGGTGGTGTCGGCCACCAGCGCAGGCATAGGGTTGGCCGCGTCAGGGCCGAAGACCGCGACCGAGCTGGCAAAAACCAAGCGTGAGGCTTTTCCCGAAGCGCGGATGCTGTCGAGCAGCAAGCGCGAGCTGTCCACGTTGGACCGCAAGCCCAGGTCAAAGTCGAGTTCGCACTCGCCTGACACAGCAGACGCGAGGTGGAACACGCCATCAAAGCCGCTCTTGAACAAATCGCCTTGTTCAAGCATGGGGCCTGCATGGCCCTTGACCCGTGGGTCGGCCAGCAGGTCGGCAGGCGCGTGGAAGAGGTCGGCAATCACCAATTCGCTCACGCTTTGCCCGTTGAGTTGGCCGCGTTTCAAAATCTCGCGGGCCAGGCGAGCGCCCAAAAATCCGGCACCGCCGGTGATCAAAATACGCATGTTCATGTCCTTGGTTTATTCAAAGCGATGTGCATTTTTTGTAGGAGCCCACCCCGTGGGCGATGCAGGCCTTTGTGGTCCACGCGAAATCGCCCACGGGGTGGGCTCCTACAAAAGAGAAGTTCGCATCGCCCACAGGGTGGGCTTTTACAAAAGAAATCCGGTTCATCAATGGTTGTCTTTGGGCACGGCAGAGCCGCGCTGGCCGACCAGAAAGTCCATGTCCGCACCTTCGTCGGCTTGCAGCACATGATCGATGTAAAGCTTCCAGTAGCCAGAGTTCATGGCGGGGGCGGGCTTTTCCCACAAGGCAAGGCGGCGCGCCAGTTCTTCGTCGCTGATGAGCAGTTGCAGTTTGCGCTCGGGCACGTTCAGTTCGATCATGTCGCCGTTTTGGACCACGGCCAGCGGCCCGCCCGCAGCGGCTTCGGGCGTGGTGTGCAGCACCACGGTGCCGTAGGCTGTGCCGCTCATGCGGGCGTCAGAAATGCGCACCATGTCGGTGATGCCTTTGCGCAGCACTTTGGGGGGCAGCGGCATGTTGCCCACCTCGGCCATGCCGGGGTAGCCCTTGGGGCCGCAGTTCTTGAGCACCAAAATGCAGTTTTCGTCCACGTCGAGACTCTCGTCGTCGATGCGCTTGTGGAAATCGTGGCTGTCTTCAAACACCACCGCACGTCCGGTGTGCACCATCAGCGCGGGGGTGGCCGCGCTGGGCTTGATGACCGCGCCGCGCGGGGCCAAGTTGCCGCGCAGGATGGCGATGCCCGCCTTTTCTTTGAACGGGGCCTCGAAGGTCTTGATGACGCGTGGGTCGTAGTTGACGGCGCTGGCGATGTTTTCGCTCACGGTCTTGCCGCTCACGGTGACGATGTCCTTGTGCAGCAGGTGCTCGATTTCCTTCATCACCACCGGCAGGCCACCGGCGTAGCAGAAGTCTTCCATCAGGTGCTCGCCCGAGGGCTGCAAATTCAGCAAGCAAGGCAGATCGCTGCCCAAACGCTCGAAATCATCCACGGTGAGCTTCAGACCCAAGCGACCGGCGATCGCGATCAGGTGGATCACGGCGTTGGTCGAGCCACCAATGGCGGCCAGCGTGCGGATGGCGTTTTCAAAGGCTTCGCGCGTGAGCACTTGGCTGATGGTCTGGTCGGTGTGCACCATCTCGACGATACGGCGCCCGGCGTCGCGCGCCAGTACATTGCGGCGGCCATCCACCGCGGGGTAAGCGGCGTTGCCTGGCAGGCCAATGCCCAGAGCCTCGACCATGCTGGCCATGGTGCTGGCCGTGCCCATGGTCATGCAGTGGCCGTGGCTGCGGTGCATGCAGCTTTCGGCTTCAAAGAAGTCGGCCAATTTGAGGGTGCCTGCGCGCACTTGCTCGCTCATGCTCCACACCCCGGTGCCTGAGCCGAGTTCTTGCCCGCGCCATTTGCCGTTCAGCATGGGGCCGCCCGAGACGCCGATGGTGGGCAGTCCTACGCTGGATGCGCCCATCAGCAAGCTGGGGGTGGTTTTGTCGCAGCCCATCAGCAGCACCACGCCATCGATCGGGTTGCCGCGAATGCTTTCTTCCACGTCCATGCTGGCCAGGTTGCGGTAGAGCATGGCGGTAGGGCGCAGCAGGGTTTCGCCCAGCGACATCACGGGGAATTCAAGCGGAAAGCCACCCGCTTCATAAACCCCGATCTTGACCTGCTCGGCCAGCGTGCGGAAGTGCGAGTTGCAGGGCGTGAGTTCGCTGAAGGTGTTGCAGATGCCAATGACTGGGCGGCCATCAAACTGGTCATGCGGCACGCCCTTGCCCTTGACCCAGCTGCGATAGGCAAAGCCATCGCGGTCTTGGCGACCAAACCATTGCTGGCTTCGCAGGTCTTCGGGCTTTTTGCGGGGCGGGCTGCCGTTGTTGTCGCTCATGATGCGTGTCCTGGTTGAAGGTCAATTGTGAATCTTGAAAATCCTATCGTATGACGATAGAAAAACAAGCGGGCTTTGTAAAACCAGCGACATGGGGCAAACCCTAGACGCCAAGACGACTGAGCCTAGGGTTTACCAGAGTCTGTTTCAGGCCTTCAATCATCATATGATAGGTCGCTCCAACGCTTTAGGCCATGACGAACAATTTCCACAAAAATTCTCTTGATTTATTGGGCCAGGCCATTTTGTCTGGTCGATATGGTGTGGGCGCGAGCCTGCCTCCTGAGCCGATCTTGTGTGAAGAGCTGGGTGTGAGCCGCACCGTGGTGCGCGAAGCCATCAAATCGCTGGTGGCCAAGGGGCTGCTTTCGACCGGTCCCAAGGTGGGCACCCGAGTCATGCCCGATGCACACTGGAACTGGTTTGACCCCGATGTGGTGGCTTGGCAGGCGCGATGCGGCCTGACGCCAGATTTTTTGAAAGATCTGCAAGAGCTGCGCCGTGTGGTGGAGCCCGCTGCGGTTCGCCTGGCTGCCGAGCGGGCTACACCCGAAGACATTGTCCACATCGAGGCTGCCTACGCTGGCATGAAACAAGCGGTGGAACAGGGCGGCGATTACGTTACGCACGATCTGCGCTTTCACGAAGGTTTGCTGCAGGCCTCACACAACCGCATGCTGGTGCAGATGAGCAAGGCCCTCAACGCCTTGCTTCGAACCAGTTTTGAAATTTCTACCCGCATCAAAGATGGCCCGAGAAACTCTTTGCCGCTGCACCGTGCTGTGCTCAACGCTGTGATCGCACGGGAGCCAGCCAAAGCCGAACGCGCCATCATGGTCTTGATCGAGGGGGCCAAAGACGACATCGATCTGGTGCTGTCGTCTCGTAAAAAACTGCCGGTGGTCTCGGGCTTGGCCACACCGATCAAGACCCAAACCAAACCGAAAGCCCTTACCAAACCCAACGCCAAAATGAGCGTTCAAAAATCAGGGGCCGCACTTGCACAAAATCATTGATCTCTTTTTCAAGCTGCTGGAATTTCTGGTGGTGGCTTGCCTCGTGGCCATGGTGATCATGGTCTTTGGCAACGTGGTATTGCGCTACGGTTTCAACTCAGGCATTTCCATCTCGGACGAGATGTCGCGCTACTGCTTCATTTGGCTGACCTACCTCGGGGCCATGGTGGCCATGCGCGAGAAGGGCCATTTGGGTGTGGATACGCTGGTGCGGCGCTTGCCCTTGGGCGGCAAAAAACTGTGCTTTTTCTTGAGTGAAGCGATGATGCTCGGCTGCAACGTGCTGTTCTTTTGGGGCACCTGGAAGATGCACGATTTGCAAGTGACCAACATCTCGGTGGTGGTGGGCATTTCCATGATCTGGATTTATGGCATTGGTTACGTGACAGCCAGCGTCATGGCGGTGATGAACCTCAACCAATTGCGCTTGCTCTTGACCGGTCGCCTGGAAGAGGAAGACTTGGTCATGGTGGTGGAGTCTGAGGACACGGTGGTACTGGATGACTTGCAGCCAAAAGGTGTGACACCTGGCGGCATGACCCCAGAGGTGCGGGGCCGCGCATGACCATCGCCGTTTTTGTATTCAGCTTGCTGGGGGCCATGGCCCTTGGCATGCCCATAGCCTACGCCTTGTTGGTGTGTGGTTTGAGCCTGATGGCCTACATGGCCAGCAACGGCATGATCAACGCGTTTGACAGCCAGATTCTGGCGCAGCGCTTTGTCGATGGCGCTGACAATTTCCCCTTGCTCGCGGTGCCGTTCTTCTTGTTGGCGGGAGAATTCATGAATGCGGGCGGTCTGAGCCGCCGCATCGTGAACTTGGCCATGGCCTGGGTCGGTCATTTCAGGGGCGGGTTGGGTTACGTGGCCGTCATGGCTGCGGTCATCATGGCCTCGTTGTCGGGCTCGGCCGTGGCCGACACGGCGGCGCTGGCAGCCTTGCTGATCCCGATGATGAAACGGGCGGGCTACAACGTGGGCCGCTCGGCCGGCTTGATCGCTTCGGGCGGCATCATCGCGCCGGTGATTCCGCCTTCTATTGGCTTCATCATCTTTGGTGTGGCGGCCAACGTGTCCATCACCAAGCTGTTCTTGGCAGGCATCGTGCCGGGCCTTTTGATGGGTGTGGCGATTGGCTTGACTTGGTGGTGGGTAGCCAAGCGCGAAAACGTGCAGCCGGGAACCCGCATGAATCTGTCTGACAAACTGAAAGCCACTCGTGAAGGCATCCTGGCGCTGGGCTTGCCGGTTTTCATCATTGGCGGTATGAAATTCGGCGTGTTCACCCCCACCGAGGCAGCGGTGGTGGCGGCGGTTTACAGCTTTGTGGTGGGCGCATTCATTTACCGTGAATTGCAATGGTCCAAGCTCTACAGCCTGATTTTGGCAGCCGGCAAGACCACATCGGTCATCATGTTTTTGGTGGCAGCCGCCATGGTCAGCGCCTGGCTGATCACGGTGGCCAACATCCCGGCCGAAGTGGCCCGCATGATGGAGCCGCTGATGGGCAACAAGACTTTGCTCATGGTGGTGTTGATGCTCTTGGTCATTGTGGTGGGCACGGCGCTCGACTTCACACCTACGGTGCTGATCCTCACACCCGTGCTGATGCCACTGGTCCTTAAGGCCGGCATTGACCCAGTTTATTTTGGTGTACTGTTCATCATGAACAACGCCATCGGCTTGATCACGCCGCCCGTGGGCACAGTGCTCAACGTGGTGTGTGGTGTGGCCAAGATCAACATGGACACCGCATTCAAAGGCGTTCTGCCATTTTTGTGGGCGCAGTTGGGCGTGTTGGCCTTGTTGGTAGCTTTTCCGTCCATCGTCATCGAGCCGATGAAATGGATGCTGAGATGATTTCTTAACCCTGTGTTTTTCTAAAGGAGACATTCATGTTGAAACGCAGAAATCTGGTAGCCCTGATCGCGGGCACTTTCCTGGTGGCATCGAGCGCCATGGCGCAGTTTGCCGACCGTAACATCAAGTTCACCAACGGCGTGAACGAAGACCACCCGGTGGGCGTCGGCGTCAAGAAAATGCAAGAAATCTTGGCTGCCAAGACCGGTGGCAAGATGAAGATCACTGCCTTTTGGGGTGGTGCAGCCGGCGGCGACTTGCCCGCCACCCAAGCCTTGCGTGCAGGCACCCAAGAGATGGTCTGCACTTCCAGCTCGCCGCTGGTGGGCATCATCAAAGAGTTGGGTGTGTTTGACCTGCCCTTCCTGTTTGCCAACGAGAAAGAAGCCGATGCGGTGCTGGATGGCGCAGCAGGCAAGTACTTCAATGCCAAGCTCGAAGCCGCTGGCCTGGTGAACCTGGCCTATTGGGAAAACGGTTTCCGCAACCTGACCAACAGCAAGCGCCCAGTGACCAAGCTGGAAGATTTTGATGGTGTCAAAGTGCGCGTGATGCAGAACAACATCTTCTTGGACACTTTCAAGACCCTGGGCACCAACGCTGTGCCCATGGCCTTTGGCGAGGTGTTCACCGCCTTGGAAACCAAGACCATTGACGGCCAGGAAAACCCCTTTGTGACCATTGAAACCTCCAAGTTAAATGAAGTGCAAAAGTACTTGAGCGTGACGCGTCACGCTTACACACCTTTCCTGGTGCTGTACAGCAAGAAACTATGGGATCAACTGAACCCTCAAGAGCAAGCCGTGTTGCGTGAAGCCGCCATGGAAGGCCAAAAAGTGCAACGTGCTGCCAACCGCACCTTGAACGAAAGATCTTTGGCCAGCCTCAAGACCAAGGGCATGCAGGTCAACGAGGTGAGCGCGCCTGAGCAAAACCGCATCCGCGCCAAAGTCGCTTCGGTGTACGACAAGCACAAGGACTCGATCGGAGCGGATGCCATCAAGGTGGTGCAAGACGAGTTGAAGAAGTCTCGCGGCGGTTGATGCCCTGCTCTCAGCATTTTTGCTGAACCACAAGCTCCACAGCTGCATGCTGTGGGGCTTTTTTAACGACTGAAGAGGGTGCCGCCATGAAAATCACACAACTCGAAACCATCCGCCTGAGTGAATTTCCCAACATCATCTGGGTGCGCCTGCACACCGACGAAGGTCTGGTGGGCTTGGGCGAAACCTTCATGGGCGCGCAAGCGGTCGAGGCGTATTTGCACGAATGGGTGGCGCCCAAACTGGTGGGGCAAGACCCGCTGGCCATCGAATCTCGCCAGCGTGACATCACCGGCTATTTGGGCTGGCGCGGGTCCGGGGTCGAGACACGCGGCAACTCGGCGGTGGACATCGCGCTGTGGGACATCTTTGGCAAAGCTGCAGGCATGCCGGTTTACACAGCCTTGGGTGGCAAGAGCCGCGACGAGATCCGCGTCTACAACACCTGTGCGGGCTACCAGTACATCCGCAGCAACGTCAACCAGAGCAGTTCCAACTGGGGCTTGGGGCAGGGCGCTGGACCTTACGAAGACCTGCAGGGCTTTTTGCACCGCGCCGACGAGGTGGCCGAGTCTTTGCTGAGTGAAGGCATCACTGGCATGAAAATTTGGCCGTTTGATGTGGCCGCAGAAAAGTCGCATGGTCAATACATTAGCCCGCAAGACCTGAACACCGCGCTCGAGCCGTTTCGCAAAATCAGAAATGCGGTGGGTGACAAGATGGACATCATGGTGGAGTTCCACAGCCTGTGGCGCTTGCCCATGGCGCAAAAGATCTCACGCGCCCTGCAGGAGTTCGACACCTTCTGGCACGAAGACGCGATCCGCATGGACAGCCTGGACTTGCTCAAGCAGTACGCGGTGGACTGCAAGGCGCTGATTTGTGCGAGCGAAACGCTGAGCTACAAATGGGGTTTCAAGGACTATTTGCAAACCGGTGTGGCGGGTGTTGCCATGCTTGATTTGAGCTGGTGCGGGGGCCTGACCGAGGCCCGCAAGATAGCAGCCATGGCAGACGCTTGGCAGCTGCCCGTAGCTCCGCACGACTGCACCGGGCCGGTGGTCTGGGCGGCCTCCACTCACTTGTCGCTGCACGCGCCCAATGCCTTGATTCAAGAGAGCGTGCGTGCTTTTTACAGCGGTTGGTACAAGGAGCTGGTGACCGAGTTGCCGCAGGTGAAGAACGGCATGATCAGCCTGAACGACAAGCCGGGTTTGGGTCTGGAATTGTTGCCCGATTTGCACAAACGGGCTGATGCGGTGGTGCGGGTCAGCCGTTGATGGTTGATGGCTTATTCAGTGTTTGCGCTGAACAAGCCATCGCCCACAGGGGTGGGCTCCTACGCCGGATGATTCATGGTGTGCGTGGGTCACTATGCGCAATTTGTAGGAGCCCACCCTGTGGGCGATGGGCGTGGAACACGCCCACTGGTATCCATAAATCAACCGCGTCCTACAAACGGCATGTTGGTCGCCATCACGGTGGTGAACAAAATGTTGGCCGACAGGGGAAGGCGGGCCATGGTCAGGAAGGTTTCGACCACGGCCGACATGTCCATGCGTGGCTCGGCTTTGATGCTGAGGTCGGCCTGGTGGACGCCCGAGGCCATTCTGAGCGTCATGTCCGAGGCGACGTTGCCAATGTCGATCTGGCCGACCGCGATGCTGTAAGGGCGGCCGTCCAATGAAGCTGCGCGGGTCAGTCCCGAGATGGCGTGCTTGGTGGCGGTGTAGGCAATCGAGCCCGGGCGCGGCACATGGGCCGAGATCGAGCCGTTGTTGATGATGCGGCCACCTTGTGGGCTTTGCTCTTGCATCAGCTTGAAGGCATTCGACAAGGTGTAGAACGCGCCGTTCAAGTTGATGTCGACAGCACGGCGCCATTCGTCGCCCGACAGATCGCCCGGCAAGGTGTAGGGCAGCGAGATGCCTGCGTTGTTGAACACCAGATCGAGGCGGCCAAAGCGGGTGCGAATTTGCTCGAACAGGGCTTTGACTTCAGGCTCCTTGGACAGGTCGGTCGGGATGGCGTGGGCGTTGCCAGCGTTGAGGCCCGCTTCGGCCACCGCCGCAGCCAAGGCGTCGGCGCGTCGCCCAATCAAAACGACTTGCCAGCCTTCTTTGAGCAAAGCGAGGGCGCAGGCTTTGCCGATGCCGGAACTGGCTCCGGTGACGAGAGCGATTTTGGACATGGTGAGAACTTTCTAAAGAGGTCTGGTACCGCCAGATTTTCAGGCGTTTTGAAAAGAAATCTGTACCTTGAGTGACTGGCTTTTGTCGGCGGCCAGGTCAAAGGCTTCGATGGCGCGCTCCACGGGCAAGATGCCGGTGATCACGGGTTTGCCGTTGACCAGGCCTTCGTTCAAAAACCGCACGGAGGTGGCAAATTCCGCGTGAAAGCGGAAGGTGCCGCGCAAGTCCACTTCTTTCGCCACCAATTGCGTCATGGGCAGGCTGATGTCGCCGCCCATGCCCACGGTGATCAGCACGCCACGCGGCACGATGGTGTCCAAGCCCACGCGCAATGCAGCTTCGCTGCCCGAGGCTTCGAACACGGCATCAAACTGGCCTTTGTCCACTTTGTATTTGTCCAATGCTTCTGGCTGGGTCTTGAGGTTGATGGTCTCGTCCGCGCCCATCTCTTTGGCGCACTTGAGCGGCAAATCGGCGATGTCGGCGGCCACGATGCGGGCCGCACCAGCACGGCGCAAAGCGCCAATCAGCAGCGAGCCAATCGGACCGCAACCTGTCACCAAGACTTGTTTGCCCAGCACGCTGCCAGCGCGTTGTATGGCGTGCAAACCCACCGACAAAGGCTCGGCCAAAGCGGCTTCGGACAAGCTCAGGTGGTCGGCAATCGGGTGGGCTTGGTAGCCCTCGATGATCAGTTGCTCAGAGAACGCGCCCTGAATGTGGGGGAAGGGCATGGCACTGCCGTAGAAACGCATGTTCAGGCAATGGTTATGTTGACCTGCTTGGCAAAAACGGCAGCTCCCGCAGGGGCGCGAGGGCGAGATGGCAATGCGCTGGCCTTTGACTGCACCTTGAACGCCCGAACCAAAACCATCGACCACCCCCGAGATTTCATGGCCCAATGCAATGGGCTGCTTGATGCGCACGGTGCCAAAACCCCCGTGTTGGTAGTAATGCAAATCAGAGCCGCAAATGCCGCCATAGGCTACATTCACCCGCAGTTGGTGTTCGCCCAAAGCGGGCAGTTCGGTGTCTTCAACGCGCAGGTCTTTGGCCGAATGGCATACAACTGATTTCATGGTTTTTCCTTGCAAGTGGTGTTCAAAGGGTCGCGGTCACGCCGCCGTCCACATACAAAATATGGCCGTTCACAAAGCGCGATGCATCCGAGGCTAAAAAGACGGCCGCGCCGCCCAGGTCCTCGACATTGCCCCAGCGGCGGCTCGGCGTGCGGCCCACCAGCCAACTACTGAAGGCAGGATCATCGACCAGCTTCTGATTCAGTTCGGTCTTGAAGTAACCCGGGCCAATGCCGTTGACGTTGATGCCAAACTGACCCCAGTCAATCGCCATGCCTTTGGTGAGCATCTTGACCGCGCCTTTGGTGGCGGTGTAGGGCGCAATGCCGGGGCGGCCCAGCTCGCTTTGTACCGAGCAGATGTTGATGATCTTGCCGCGTCCACGCGGGATCATCTTTTTGGCCACCGCTTGGCCCACGTAGTACACGCTGTCCAGGTTGGTCTTCATGATCGTGTGCCAGTCGGCGTCCTGGTACTCGTGCAGTGGGCCGCGAATTTGCATACCCGCGTTGTTGACCAGGATGTCGATGGGCCCTTCGGCCTCGATTCGTTCCACGGCCGCGCGCACGCTGTCGGCATCGGTCACATCGAACACCGCGCTGCTGGCCGACATGCCCTCGGCTTGCAGGGCCTGTTGCGCCGCCATAACTTTGCTGGCGGTGCGGCCGTTCAAGATGACATGGGCTCCGGCTTGCGCCAGCGCCTGGGCCAGCGCCAGGCCGATGCCGGCTGAAGAGCCGGTGATCAGGGCACGACGGCCCTTGAGTTGAAAGTTGTCCAGAACGTTCATGGTGGAATGTGAGGAGTCTATGGCGCGTCAATCGGTAGGCATTGCGTATTCTTCTGCACTGAAGACCGTGTGGAACACAGTGCCATCGAACATGGCGATCATGTCTTTGGAAACCTCTTTGCTTTTCATGCGCACTTCGGAGGCCAGTGCGATCTCGATCGCCTCGCGGCTGGGGTAGCGCACAGCCAGCACCATGCCAAAGTGCGGGTCGCTGGTGTCGCTTTCGACTTGGCGCAGCACACGCACTTCCTGGGCCCCAGGAAAGCGGGTCCACAGCGGCACCAGGTGGTCACGGATGTAGCGGTTGAATGTGTCTTCGAGTCCAGGTTTGACCTGGCCTTGAAAAAATGCGCAGCGGATGAACATGGGCGTCCTTGTGTCAAAAATTCAAAAAGAGGTGTGCAGCGCCAAGCTGCTTCGATGGGCCTGCAAGGCGGCCAATGCCTGCTCCACCAGCAGCTCAACCGGTTCGGTGATGTTGAGGGTGATCACGTCGGTCTCTTCTGGCCCGGGTGTTTCAAGGGTCTGGAACTGGCTGTCAAGCAACCCGGCCTGCATGTAATGGCCGACGCGTTGGCGCATGCGCTGAGCGATCAGCTCGAAATCGCCCTTCAGGAACACAAAACAGACCTCGCCCGCGCGGGCACGGATGCGATCGCGGTAGGCCCGGCGCAACGCCGAGCAAGCCACCACACGGCCGGGGCCTGCTTCGGGGCTGCCCGCCAAGTGGCCGCCAATGCGGTCCAGCCAAGGCCAGCGGTCGACGTCTTGAAGGGCAACACCAGACCGCATCTTGGCTACGCTTTCGGGCAGGTGCAGGTCATCGCCATCGACCATGTCCAGGCCCAAACGCTCAGCCAGGGCCTGCGACACGGTGGATTTGCCACAGCCCGAGACACCCATGACGATGAGCCGCAGTGCGGGCATGTTCAGCGGCCTTGTGAACCTGCACCCATGCCCATGCATTCGGGCACAGGCGAGCGCAGGGGCTGGCCGTTGATGCCCGCCTGCATGTTGGCAAAGGCCAGGTCCGCCATGGCTTGACGGGTTTCGGTGGTGGCGCTGGCCATGTGCGGCGTCAGCACCACGTTGGGCAAAGACCAAAGAGCCTCGGGCACCTGCGGCTCGTTGGCAAACACGTCCAGACCCGCACCGGCGATGGTGCCGTCTTGCAGGGCGGCGATCAGGGCGGTTTCGTCCACCACGCTGCCCCGCGCTACATTGATTAAAAATCCACGTGGGCCCAATGCTTGCAGCACCTCGGCGTTGATCAGATGCAGCGTGCCAGCGCCACCAGGCGTGATGGCCACCAGAAAGTCGACCTGAGCGGCGAGAGCGGCAGCCGTGGGGTAAAAAGTCAAACCAGAGTCCGGTTTTTCGGAGCGGGCGGTGTAAGCGATCGACATGCCAAAGGCCTTGGCACGCTGGGCAATGGCTTTGCCAATGCGCCCCAGCCCCACGATGCCCATGCGGGCACCGGAGACCTTTCGGGCCAGCGCGATGGGCCCTGCAGGCCAGCGGCCTGCGCGCACGAATTGGTCGGCCTGGGGGATGCCGCGCCCTACCGACAGCACCAAACCCATGGCCAGATCGGCCACATCGTCGGTTAGCACATCGGGGGTGTGGGTGACGGGAATGCCGTGCGCGATGGCGGCGGGCACATCCACACCGTCATAACCCACCCCAAACACCGACACTACTTTGGCGTTGGGCAATTGCGCGAGCAGGCTGCTGGGCACGCTGGCTTCGCCAGTGCCTGCCACGCCCACGATTCGCGGGGCCAGGGCCGCGAAAGCGGTTGGGTCTTGGGTGTGGGTGCGGTCGTGTACGGTGTACAAGGTTTGCAGGGCCTGCAAATAAAAAGGTTGCAATTTGGCCACGGCCAGGACATCGGGTTTAGAGGTCATCTTGTTCTCTGATCAGTTGAGTGTTTGGGGATTGCCTCGGTGGTGCCCAGTAAAATTGCGACTGTTTAAGGCAGGTGTCTGCCATCAGAAATTTCACGCAATGACTGAGATCATCACACCATTGAGGTCGTATTCTTCCTCAGATTTACCCTTGTGTCGTGTTGGCTCGGCGACAATCGAAGCTCCATTTGCATTCCCCCTTATTCGGACATGCCGCCATGACCCAACTCATAAAACCCATTCTCTTCACCGACACCGATGGCCGCGCCCGTTTTCGGGATGAGTTCATCCCTTTGCCTGAAGGCACGCCCCAAAGCCAGCTGTCGGCCGTGCTGGCCGCAACAGGGTGCCAGTTGCGCCAGAGCCCGGTGGGTTTCCGCAGCAGCTTCCATTGCACTGGCAACCCGCAGTGGTTATTTGTGTTGGGGGGGCAGATGGAGATCTATTTGCAAGACGGCAGCTCGCGCATTTTTGGCCCGGGCGAGTTTTTCTACTCAGCAGACACCTTGCCTGCGGGGGCTCAGTTTGATGCCACGGTACACGGGCATTGGAGTCGTCAGGTCGGGCCCGATCCCTTGGTGACCTTGTTCGTGCGGGATTGAGTTTCAAGCAGACAAAAAAAGAGCCCGCATGTGCGGGCTCTTTTATTTCTGATGTCGGTGAGGGTCAGCGACCGAAGCCACGGCCACCGCCGCCATTGCCACCTCGGTTGCCACCGCCGTAGCCACCACCACCACCGCCACCGCCACCGCCACCGCCGCCGCCGCCATGGCGGCGACCGCCGCTGGCCAAGCTGTCGATGCTGGTGCGGGTCGGGTCGGGTTGGCCGCTGGTGCGAACGGGCTTGCGGTTAGGCAAGTCCAGACGCGCAAATTGCGTGGTTTTCAAGGGGTCGATGTGGCGGGGCAACTCATCGCCATCGTCGCGTCGGCTGTCTTGACCACCGGCGTATTCGCCACCGCCATTTCCGCCCTGTGGGCCGCGACCTGGACCACGACCTTCATGACGAGGACCACGCGGTGCGGGACGGCCCTGGCCATCGCCACGGTTATCAAAACGGGGATCGCCCCGTTGTTCTTGGCCACGACTGCCACCGTCACGGTTGCCACCCTCGCGGCGGCCGTCGCCCTGACCTTCAAAGCGCGGGGCACCTTGTGGGCCCTGTGGCCCATTTCGGCGGGATGGTGGGGGGCCGTTGCGCGATGGACGGGCTGGGCCCTGACCTTCGCCGCGTGCTTGGCGTGGGCCTTGGCCACCGCCACCACCGCCACCGCCAACAGCCACTTTGTTGTCTCGAATGCGTTGCATCATGTCGCTGCGTGCTGCTTTGGCGGCTGCGGCCATGACATCGCGGCTGGGGGGCTTGCCTGCACCGCCCCACAAGGTCTGGCGACCCATGGCGATGGGTTCGGCCACTTCGCCCGCATCGGGGCCAAAGCCTTCGAGCAATTGCACTGGAATTTCTTGCTTGGTGAAGCGCTCGATGTCCATCATGAAGCCTTCTTCGTCCAGGCACACCAGGCTCACGGCCTCGCCGCTGGCACCCGCACGGCCTGTGCGGCCAATGCGGTGCACGTAGTCTTCCGACACGTTGGGGATTTCAAAGTTCACGACGTGTGGCAAGTCTTCGATGTCGATGCCGCGCGCGGCAATGTCGGTAGCCACCAAAGCGCGGATGTCACCACTCTTGAAACCGGCTAGCGCCTGCGTGCGGGCAGTCTGGCTCTTGTTGCCGTGCAGGGCCATGGCTTTCACGCCATTTTTGGTCAGGAAATCGGCCACATTGTTCGCGCCAAACTTGGTGCGTGTGAACACCAGCACTTGGCTCCAGTCGTATTTTTGGATGATGTGCAGCAGCACGTCTTTTTTCTTGCTGCGTCCCACGGGGTGGATCACTTGCGAGATGCGCTGCACCGTGGTGTTGCTGGGCGTGACCTGGATACTCTGGGGGTTCTTGAGCAAGTTGGCCGCCAGTTCGCGGATCTCGTCGCTGAAGGTAGCCGAAAAAAGCAAACTTTGCTTGTCTTTGGGCACCAGGGCCAGCACTTTTTTCACGTCGTGGATGAAGCCCATGTCCAACATGCGGTCGGCTTCGTCGAGCACCAAAATTTCGATGCTGGACAAGTCCAGGAAGCCCTGGCCTTGCAGGTCGAGCAAACGGCCGGGTGTAGCCACCAAAATGTCCACGCCGCGTTTGATCTTGCTGATTTGCGGGTTCATGCCCACGCCACCAAAAATCACGGTGGAGTCGAGTTGCAGGTATTTGCCGTAGTCGCGCACCGACTCTTCGACCTGGGCGGCCAATTCGCGGGTGGGTGTCAGCACCAAAGCGCGGATGGCTTTGCCGCCAAAGCGGTTTTTGCCCGGCTCACTCAGGCTCAGCTTGTGCAGCATGGGCAGGGTGAAGGCGGCGGTTTTGCCGGTGCCGGTTTGGGCGCCAGCCAACAAGTCTTGTCCAGCCAAGACGGCAGGAATGGCTTGGGCCTGGATGGGGGTGGGGGTGTCGTAGCCGAGCTCGCGCACAGCTTGCATGAGGGCCGGAGCCAGATTCAATTCTTCAAAGTTCATTTTTACAGAGCGCCATGTCCGGCGCGGGTATCGGCTCATTCAACTGCTGTTGGCAGTGTCCAGTGGTGGCCGATAAGTCTTAAGGTGGGCATGGAAGCCACAGGCGCTTGTTTTGAGCGTTGCCTGGGTCAGGCCCCAGCAGGAGTGCTGATGCTGCGGCAACTGGAGGCCATAGCGGGTGTGATTGTGACACAAAGCGGGCGGGGCGCTGAAAGCACCCCATCCCTGCAGTGGCTCAAGGATGGGGCAGAGGCTCAGTTGAAGCCCGCGATGGCTTTGACTTCAAGGTATTCCTCCAGGCCAAAGCGGCCCCATTCGCGGCCGTTGCCCGACTGTTTGTAGCCGCCGAAGGGTGCCGTGCGCTCGTTGGGTACGCCGTTGAGGTTGATGTTGCCCGCACGCAGCCGACGGGCCACAGCGCGCACGCGGTCCTTGTCGCCACCGGACACATAGCCGGCCAGGCCATAGGGCGTGTCGTTGGCCATGCGAACAGCGTCTTCATCGTCGGCGTAACCGATGATGACCAACACCGGGCCGAAGACTTCTTCGCGGGCGATCGTCATGTCGTTGCGCACATTGCCAAAAATGGTGGGGCGCACCAGGTAGCCTGCGCTGAAGCCCTCTGGGCGGCCGGGGCCACCGGCGACCAGCGTGGCACCTTCCTCAATGCCCTTGGCAATCAGGCCCTGAATCTTGTGCCACTGGGTTTCGTTGACCACGGGGCCCATCTGCGTGTCATCGGCGCGCGGGTCACCGGCCTTTGTCTTGTCGGCCACAGCCTTGGCAATCGCCATGACTTCGTCCATGCGCGACTGCGGCACCAGCATGCGGGTGGGCGCATTGCACGACTGGCCCGAGTTCAAGAACACATGGGCCACGCCACCGCTGACGGCTTTTTGGAAGTCTGCATCGTCCAGGATGATGTTGGGCGACTTGCCGCCCAGCTCCTGGCTCACGCGTTTGACGCTAGGGGCCGAGCGTTGCGCCACGTCGATGCCCGCTCGGGTCGATCCGGTGAAGGACATCATGTCGATACCCGGGTGCTCGCTCATGGCCGCACCCACATCCGGACCCATGCCATTGATCAGGTTGAACACCCCGGCAGGCACGCCTGCCTCGTGCAGGATTTCGGCAAAAATCAGCGCACAGCTGGGCGTGTATTCAGAGGGCTTGAGCACCATGGTGCAGCCTGCGGCCAAAGCCGGGGCCACCTTGCAGGCGATCTGGTTCAGGGGCCAGTTCCAGGGCGTGATCATGCCCACCACACCAATGGGCTCGCGCACCACTTCGGCGTTGCCGATGGTTTCTTCAAATGCGTAGTTCTTGAGCACGTCCAACGTGGCCACGATGTGCCCGAGACCTGCGCCGACCTGCATCTTTTCGGCAAACGCCAGAGGCGCGCCCATTTCGTCCGAAACCGCAGCGCCCAGGTCTTTGGCGCGGGTTTTGTAGACCTCGATGATGCGGGTCAAGAGCGCGATGCGTTCTTCGCGGGTGGTTTGGCTGAAGGACTCAAAAGCACGCCGTGCGGCGGCCACGGCCTTGTTAACGTCTTGCGCGTTGCCCAAGGCAAGGTCGTGCAAAGGCTTTTCGTTGGCGGGGTTGATCACGGTGCGGGTTTTGGCCTGCGAGGGCTCGACCCATGCGCCGTCGATGTAAAACTTCAGATGTTGGACCATGTTGTACCAGAGGTGGATTGAAACGAAATCTGTTTTACAGGGGAATCCGTTTCCTGTCTGTACACCTTGGCGACACGCCATGGGTTGAAACCCCACTGTCGCTGGCTGGGTAAGTGCCCTAAACTGGCACGCACCCATTTTTTGAGAGAGCCTTATCTATGAACACCAGATCGTTGCGCCGTCCCTTTATTCAGCTGAGCTTGCTGGCACTGGCGCTCGGTCTGACAGGCCCTGTTTGGGCGCAGGCTGCCAAGTGGCCGTCCAAGCCCATCAAAATCGTGGTGGCTTTTCCGCCCGGCGGCTTGACCGATGCCTATGCCCGCAATTACGGCGAGTACCTGTCGGGCAAGCTGGGGGTTCCGGTGGTTATCGAAAACAAACCCGGCGCGGGCGCCATCATTGGCATTGATGCGGTGGCCAAGTCACCTGCTGACGGCTACACCTTTGTCATGAGCACATCGGGCACGTTTTGGCAAAACCGCGTTCTTTATTCCAAACTGCCTTACAACCTGGACAAAGACCTCACGCCCGTGACTGTATTTCCGTCTGGCCCCCTGGTGGTGGGCATCCCTGACAAGATCCCTGCCAAGAACATGGCCGAGTTTGTGGCCTGGGCCAAAAAGAATCCAACCTCCATGGGCACCTATGCACCGGGCTCCTACCCCCACATGTTGGCCGACCAGACCAACCGCCAGCAAGGCACCAGCATCCAGTCGGTGCACTACCGGGGTGAAGCGCCCATGTGGCTAGACGTGGCCTCGGGCCAGTTGCAAGTGGCTGTGGGCAGCTATCAGGCTTTCAACACCATGTCCACCCGGGGGGTGCGCCCCATTGGTGTGACCGGCAGTTACAGATCGCCCAAACTGCCCGATGTGCCCACATTGACTGAGCAGGGTAACACCGAAAAACTCGTCACGCTCGAAGGCGGCTTGCCTCTTGTGGCTCCTGCAGGCACACCCGAAGCCGTGCTCAAACGCATGGCCGACGAAGCGGTGGCTTGGTCTAACACCGACAAAGCCGCCAAGCTGCGCGAGACCTTCGCCATCCCCAACAAGCCCAAAAACCTGGCCGACACCCGAAAAGACTGGGAAGGCGAAGTGCCTGTCTGGATCAAGCTGGCGGTGGACTTGGGTATCAAGTTGGACTGAACGCCGTTGTTGGCTTTTCGCGAAACCATCAAAAGGGTGACTGGCCAGATTTGTATGTATGCTGAATCTGTTTTGAATGCCAAGTTTGCGGTTATTTGCTATTCGCGAATAGCGAATAAGCAGCTAAACTACTCCCATGAGCCGTACAATTTCTAACCCCCAAATGGTGCTGCGCCCACAAGACGTGGTGGTGCTGCTGCGCTTGTCTTTGGGGGCAGACAGAGTGCCGACCTATGCCGTTTTGGCGGAGGAGCTCAAGCTCACGGCGTCTGAAATTCACGCAGGTGTGGACCGCGCTGTGGCCGCGCAACTTGCGCGCAAAGACGAATCAGGAAAGCCCGTGTTGTTTTTGGATGCCTTGCGTCTGTTTGTGCAGCATGGTGTGCGCTACAGCTTTCCGGCCACGCATGGCCCCATGGGTCGGGGCATGCCCACGGCGCATGCTGCTGCACCATTGAACAAGCTGATTGTGCAAAGTACCGAGCCCGTGCCCGTTTGGCCGCACAAAGATGGCACGGCACGCGGTGTGGCGTTTTACCCGCTTTACCCCACGGTGCCCGATGCCGCCAAAAACAACCCCGCCTTGTACGAGCTGCTGGCTTTGGTAGATGCCGTGCGTGGGGGCAGCATGCGCGAGCGTGCTTTGGCCATTGCCGAGCTGGACAAACGCTGGGCCAGTTGATGCAGGTGTTCAACCCCAATGACCCGAACGTGGCCATGCTGGAGCATGTCGCCCGCAATTTAGGCCCCGAGCTGTGCAGTCAATTGGTGTTTGTGGGCGGTGCAGCCGCAGGTTTGCTGATCACCGATTTGGCCATGCCGCCCATTCGCCGAACGGACGATGTGGACATCGTCACCAACGTCGAAGCCTTGGCCGACTATTACCGCTTTGAGGATCAGTTTAGAGGCTTGGGTTTTGTGCAAGACCAAAGCCCCGATGCACCCGTGTGCCGTTGGCGCTTAGATGGTGTATCAGTCGACCTGATGCCCACCAAGGAAGAAATTTTGGGCTTTGCCAACCGGTGGTATCGACTGGGCATGGCCACTGCACAAACGCTAACATTGCCCAGTGGTTTGCCCATTCGTGTGTTGCGCGCGCCCGAATTCATTGCCACCAAGCTAGAGGCGTTTTATGGCCGAGGCGGCGGAGATTATTTATTCAGCCACGATATGGGCGACATCATCAGCGTGATTGATGGCCGCGCTTCCTTGCTGAATGAATGCCAGGAAAGCCTTGCACCTTTGCGTGCTTATTTGGCTGCGCAGTTTCAACATCTTCTGACGGATCGTCATTTTGTTGGTGCCTTGCCGGGGCACTTGCCACCCGATGGCGCGAGCCAAGCGCGTTTGCCGGATCTGCTGATCAAGATTCAACACATTTCAGAGGTGGCCGTTTCATGAGTGCCTTGCACATACCCGAAAGCTTAGGTGTCGCATCCCGGATGATCATAAGGACGTTTTACAAACAAATGAGTATGCGAAGCGTACCAGTCTTTCATGGCCCTCATTGGGGTTTTGCTCTTGAGCGCCGACTGGGG
>Ga0247831_1002942_pt1 | contig 26176 bp, 6 predicted proteins | sample LaCruzMarch2015__9_FD_192406 | JGI IMG/M metagenome (GOLD analysis project Ga0247831, IMG submission 192406) | Freshwater microbial communities from meromictic Lake La Cruz, Castile-La Mancha, Spain - LaCruzMarch2015_1m | ecosystem: Environmental > Aquatic > Freshwater > Lake | place: Spain...
CCGGCCGTGGCCTGCAAGTCCAAGCTGGCGACGTTGACCACGCCATTGAGGGCGATGTCAGTCCCGGCCGTCACATCCAATTTGCCTGTGATGTTCACACCGCCCAGCGTGATGCTGTTGACGTCATTCAGCGTGACGTCTTTACCGCCCAGCACATTGACTGAACCATTGAAGTCGTTGGCTCCATCGAGCACGATATCGGCCCCAGCACCGGCTGTCGCGGCACTTAATGTGGCGCCCCCCCCGGAGAAGATGACAGTTCCCGCGCTTTGGGCGATACCTCCGTTGATGCTGGTGATTTGCGTAGTCCCAGTGGTATTGAGGTTACCGATCGTCAAGCCCCCAGCTGTATCGGTGATGCTGGTATTGCCCCCCACGGTCATGTTGCCTGCTGTGGCCTGGCTGAAATCCTGGGTCACGGTGAGGTTGCCCGTGACGCTCAGGCTGCCATTCGTCTGTGTGAGGGTGGCCAGTGTGATCGGACCGGTACTTGTAAGAACGCCACCGCTTTGGATATAAGCGTCGAGCGTGACACCGCCAGCACCCACATTCAGCGTGCCAGCCGATTGGCTGAGCGAAGCGTTGGCCCCCGACAAACTGTCGACCTGGACTGGACCGCTTTGCGCCGGCGCTACCACCGTGCTGCCAAAGCTGACATTAACCCCAGACGGAATCACCACCTGGGCCACATTTGACAGGTCGGGCACAGCGCCGCCCGCCCAGTTCGCTGGGTCAAACCAGTTGCCCGAAACACCACCCACCCAGGTCACTGCGTTCAAACGGGTGATGTTGGCCGTGGTGCTGGCACCAGTAGCCACGCTGTAATTGGCTGCATCGGCCCCTGAAAGACTTACGCCGCCCACAGTAACCGCCTTACCTTGACCCACATTTTTGTCGGCGAATATGGCGCTGCGAGTGATGGTGAAAACATCACCACTCACTCGCGTGTCGCTGGTGGTCACCGTCGCGCTGGCACTGCCGTCATAGACCCGATCAACCCCAGAAAAGTTCACCAGCAGGGGGCGGGCCGTGATCAGCCCATCATTGCCGCTGAAGCTGCCGCCACCTGTCAGGTGGTAGTTGCCCGCATCGGCGCCGGCCAAGCCCAGGCCCGAGAGGGTGTAGGCGATGCTGCTGCCGACATTGCGGCTGCCAAAGGCGCCCAGGCCGTTGACCGTTACCACATCGTTCGTCTCCAGCGTCGACAAACCCAGCGTCACACCCGACATGCCAGTGGTGCCGTCATACACCTTGGAGACGCCGGTGGCCGACGCAGTGAGCCCTTTGGTGACCACCTCGTGTGAGCCCACCACCGTCACGGTGTTGCTGAAATTGGCACTGTTCTCCGTGACCAACCCCGCCACCCCCAACTGGTAGCTGCCTACCTTGAGCTTGCCCGCTGTGCCAAAGTCGCCCGCCACAGTTTGCGGCGCCACCGTCAAGCCCGCCGTACCCGATGCGCCGTCGTTGACGCTGACCAGGTTGCTGCTGTCGATGCTCACGCTCGAGCCCGCTACACCGCCAGAGCCCAGGGTGTAGACCGTGCCGCCGGACTCATATTCCACGCTGGCCAGGGCATAGGCCGTGGCCGTGCCATAGGTGTTGCTGACGGGCGTGACCCGCACCAGCAACTGGTTCGATGGCACGATGGTGTAGTCGCCTGCGGCGTAACTGATGGCGTAGTTCGACGAGCTCAGCCCACTGGCTTGCAAGGCCCCGGTGTACTTATTGGCCAGCACATCGGAGGACGCATTCGGGCGGCTGACGCTGGCCGTGCCGGTGAGCACGGCCGAAGTCTCGCCATTGACAAATCCGCTGAAGCTCACCCCCGCAAAATTGGCCGCATCAGACTGCGTCAAGAACCGCGCGTCGTTGTTCGCCCGTACGCTCAGCGCGGCGGGATTGATGCTGGCCGCCAATGCGGGGCTGGTGCTGGCCAGCGCATAGTCTGTGGCTTGAGAGCCGTTGCCGCCAGTGACCAGGCCAAGGCTCAGGCCGCTGACGGTCAGGGTGGTGGCAGCGTTCACATTGGGGTCGTTGTAGCTGGCGCCGGTCTGGTTCAGCGAAACCGCCGCGTCACCACTGACCAGCCCAGTGACGGTGTAGGAGGGATTGAAACCCGCTGGTGCATGGGCCGTGCCGTCGTACACCTTGTTCAGGCCCGTATTGCTTAGGCTGGCTGTGAGCGTAGCCGCCTGGATAGTGACACTGTTCACCCCGGCAGCAGCGGCTGTCAAGTCGGGTAACTGGTAGTTGCTGGCCAGACCGCCCGATCCGTCTGTGGCATCGCCCAGGGTGATGCCAGCAATGTACTTGCCAGCGGTGGCCACATGCTTGCTGCTGGCGGCGGCGCCGCTGTAGGTCAAGGTCTCGCTGCCCACGCCGGTCTGCACGCTCACAAAGCCGGCCAGGCTGGTGCTGCCGTCGTAGGTCTTGCTGGCAGACAAGGTAGCAGTCTTCAGGGTGATGTCAGCGAGCAAGCCTGCGGGTTGTGTCAGGCTGTAGTTGCCGCTGTCGCCGCCCGCCAGGGTGCTGCCGCTGACGGTCACAGGCTTGCCTGTGCCGACATTTTTGTTGTCAAACGCTGCACTGCCCAGGCTCAGGCTGACTGAATCGCCCGTGATCACCCCGCGCAGCGAGCCGCCTGTCAGGGCCGCTGTAGTGCTGCCGTCGTAGACCTTGCTATCGGCACTCATGGCGCCAACCGTGAGCGCTTTGGCGCTGATGTTGGCAGACAGCCCGGTGGTGCTGGCCAGCGCGTAGTTACTGGCCAGCCCTCCACTGCCGCCATTGGCCAGTGTGTAAGTGGCCGTGGCCGTGCGGCTACCGGCCTGGGCGCTGTCGAAGCTGCCCGATGCCGTGGCCGTGAGCGTTTCCGTTCCCACAAAGCCCGTCAGGCTGCCCAGCGTGAAGCTGGCCGCAGCGCTGCGGTTGTAGACCTTGCCCAGCGCCTGGGTGCCCGTGATGGTCAGGGCCTTGGGCGTAACGCTGTGGCTGGCGCTGGCATGCGAATCCAGGCTGTAGTTGCCCGCATCGCCGCCAGCGAGGTTCAGGCCGCTGAAGTTGACCGTACTGGCGGTTAGTACATCCTGGCTGTTGAAGGCGGCGGTGGGGGTGCCGCCCAGACTGACCGTATCGCCGGTGTAGGCCTTGCCGTCGCTGCTGTTGCCGGCGCCCGTATTGATGAAAGTTTGCAGCACCGCCGCGCCAGTCACTGCCGCTGCGGTGGCGCCGTCATACACCTTGTCTGCACTGCCCAGGCCCGAGACGGTCAGGGCCTTGGGCGTGATGCTGTGGCTGGCGCTGGCATGCGCGTTCAGGCTGTAGTTAGCCGCATCGCCGCCGGCCAGGCTCAGGCCACTGAAGTTCACACTGCTGGCCGTGGCCACATCCTTGTTGTTGAAGGCGGCCGTGGGGGTGCCGCTCAGACTGACCGTGTCGCCGGTGTAGGCCTTGCCATCGCTGCTGTTGGCGCTGCCGGTCGCCACAAAGGCCTGCAGGGCCGCTGTTCCGCTGAGCGACGCAGACGTGGTGGCGTCGTAGACCTTGTCGGCGCTGGCCAGACCTGCGATCGACAAGGCCTTGGGCGTGATGCTGTGGCTGGCGCTGGCGTGAGGGGTGAGCGTGTAGTTGCCCGCGTCCTGCCCGCGCAGGCTCAACCCGCTGAAGGTGACGGTGCTGGCGCTGGCTACGTCCTGGCTGTTGAAGCTGGCGCTGGCCGTACCACTGAGGCTGACGGCGTCAACCGTGTAGGCCTTGCCATCCGCACTGCTGCCACTGCCAGCGCTGATCGCCGTCTGCAGCGCCGCGGTGCCGCTCACCATCGCGGTGTTGCTGCGGTCATAGACCTTGTTGGCGCTGGACAGACCGCCCACGGTGAGTGCCTTGGCACTGATGCTGGCCGTGTCCGACACCGCGCCCAGAATGTAATTGCCCAGCGTCGCATCGGCTCCCGTCAATGACAGGCCAGTGACTATTACCGCTTTGACAGAGCCCACGTGGCGGTCGGCAAAACTGGCACTGGCCGTGCCCGCCAGACTGACCGTGTCGCCGCTGTGGGGCGCGCCGTCGATGGCCGTGCCGGTGCCGGCGGCCTGCGCACTTTGCAAGGCTGGCGTGCCGGACAGCACCGCTGTGGCTGTGCCGTCGTACACCTTGCCCAGCGCAGACAGGCCCGCGACGGTGAGCGTCTTGGCCGTGATGCTGGCCGTCGTGGTGACCACGTTAAGGGCGTAATTGCCTGCATCGGTGCCGCTCAGTTGTAGACCGCTGATGGTCACCGTCTTGGCGCTGCCTGCATTCTTGTCGGCAAAGCTGGCGCTGGCGGTACCCGACAGGGCGACCACGTCGCCTGCGATGGTCTTGCCGTCGCTGCTGCTGGCACCGCCGTCGGTCAAGGTGACGCTGCCCGACAGGCTGGCGGCGACCGTGGCGTTGTAGACCTTGTTGGCCGCCGTCAGGCCGGAGACGTTCAGGGTCTTGGCCGTGATCTGCCCATCGTTGCCGCTGAAGCTGCCGCCACCTGTCAGGTGGTAGTTGCCCGCATCGGCGCCGGCCAGGCCCAGGCCCGAGAGGGTGTAGGCGATGCTGCTGCCGACATTGCGGCTGCCAAAGGCGCCCAGGCCGTTGACCGTTACCACATCGTTCGTCTCCAGCGTCGACAAACCCAGCGTCACACCCGACATGCCAGTGGTGCCGTCATACACCTTGGAGACGCCGGTGGCCGACGCAGTGAGCCCTTTGGTGACCACCTCGTGTGAGCCCACCACCGTCACGGTGTTGCTGAAATTGGCACTGTTCTCCGTGACCAACCCCGCCACCCCCAACTGGTAGCTGCCTACCTTGAGCTTGCCCGCTGTGCCAAAGTCGCCCGCCACAGTTTGCGGCGCCACCGTCAAGCCCGCCGTACCCGATGCGCCGTCGTTGACGCTGACCAGGTTGCTGCTGTCGATGCTCACGCTCGAGCCCGCTACACCGCCAGAGCCCAGGGTGTAGACCGTGCCGCCGGACTCATATTCCACGCTGGCCAGGGCATAGGCCGTGGCCGTGCCATAGGTGTTGCTGACGGGCGTGACCCGCACCAGCAACTGGTTCGATGGCACGATGGTGTAGTCGCCTGCGGCGTAACTGATGGCGTAGTTCGACGAGCTCAGCCCACTGGCTTGCAAGGCCCCGGTGTACTTATTGGCCAGCACATCGGAGGACGCATTCGGGCGGCTGACGCTGGCCGTGCCGGTGAGCACGGCCGAAGTCTCGCCATTGACAAATCCGCTGAAGCTCACCCCCGCAAAATTGGCCGCATCAGACTGCGTCAAGAACCGCGCGTCGTTGTTCGCCCGTACGCTCAGCGCGGCGGGATTGATGGTGCCGCTGCCATGGGTCCATGACAGGTTGTAGTTCCCGGCATCGGCGCCCAACAGCGTCACGCTACCCTGGTTGATGGCCTGGGCGGTGACTGCGCCTGACACCACACCCCCCACCCGTTCCACGTTGGCACTGGCAAAGGCGGCGCTTCCGGTGACGCTGACCGTATCGCCCGAGATCACGCCAGCCAGACTGCCAGCGCCCGCGCTCAGATAGCCCGTCACACCGGTTGGCATGCGGGTGGTGCCGTCATAGGTTTTGACCACGCTGCTGGCGCCGCTGAGGGTGAGCGGCGCCCTGGTGACGTCTGCCGTGGTGGTGCCCTGGCCGACCACGGTGTAATTGGAAAGATCTGCTCCGGTGAGCGTTTCGGTCAGCGTGACCGTCTTGGCGGTGCCCACATTCTTTGAGTCGAACACCCCGCTGACCGAGAGCAGGCTCACAGCGTCGGCCGTGCCAATGACCGATACCAGACCGGTCAGGCTTAGGCCGCTGGTACTCAGCGATGCCGCCGCCGTGCCGTCATAGACTTTATTGCTGGCCGTGATGCCGGCAATGGTCAGGGTGGCGGGTGAGATGTTGGCAGTGGTGGTCTGGTTGGCAATGCTGTAATTGCCTGATGCGGACCCGCTGAGCGTCAAACCGCTGAAAGTGACGGTCTTGCCGGTGCCCGCGTTGCGGTTGTCATAGCTGGCGCTATGGCTGCTGGTCACCAGGCTGACGCTGTCGCCAGACACCACACCAGACAAACTGCCCCACTGCGGCACACCACTGACAACAGCTGCCGCTGCGCTGGGGGTGCCATCGTAGACTTTGCCCGCAGCAAGCAGGCCACTCAGGTTGATCGGTTTAGGTGTGATGGTCAGGCTCGTGCGCGACACATTGGCCAGCGTGTAATTGGCCGCCAGGCCGGTGCCATCAGTCAGGCCAAAACTCACCGTCGCGGTGCGACCGGTACCAGCCGCCGCAGTGTTGTAAGCGGCGGTGGGCGTGATCGTCAGGCTTTCGCCACTGACCAGCCCCGCGGCCGTACCCGTGGTGCTGACCGGTGCCGTGGTCGTGCCGTCATAGACCTTACCGGCCACCACGGTGCCGCTGATGCTCAAGGCTTTGGTCGAAATCGTCGCCGAATGCGTGGTGTCGGCCAGCGAATAGTTGTTTGCCACCCCACCGCCCGCCCCATCGGCCAAGGTGTAGCTGGCGGTGACGCTGCGGCTGCCCGCGTTGGCGCTGTCAAAGCTGCCGGTGCCGCTGGCGCTGACGGTCTCGCTGCCGACAAAGCCCGAGAGCGTGCCCGCTGTGACCGTGGCGTTGACTGTGCCATCGTAGGTTTTTCCGGCGGCGCTGCTGCCGGTGACCGTCAGCGCCTTGGGGTTGACGGTCACGGTATGGGTCGTGTCGTCCAGGCTGTAATTGCTGGCCACACCGCCAGCCGCGCCATCGGTCAGGGTGTAGCTGACCGTGGCGCTGCGGCTGCCGGCGTTGGCGCTGGCGAGCACGCCGGTGCCGCTGGCGGTCACGGTCTCACTGCCCACGAAGCCGCTCAGGGAGACGGCAGACACTGTGAGACTGGTGCCCGCGTTATAGGTCTTGCTGGCCAATGTCGGGGTGGCCGTCAGCGCTGCAGGATTGATGGTGCCCAGGGCAAAGGCATCGAGCGTGTAGTTGCCGGCATCGGCGCCCGCCAGACTCAAACCGGTCAGGCTAACCTGTTGCGTGCTCACCAACTGGTTGACATCACGGGCCACGTTCTTGCTGGCAAATGCTGCGCTTGTCACGCTGCCACTCAGGGTGACCACATCACCGGTGTAGACCTTGCCATCTTCAGAGGTGTTGCCACCCGGGCCTACGGTGGCCGGCAATGCCGCGCTGCCCGTGGCGGTGGCGGTGGTGCTGCCGTCGTAGGGCCGGGTGCTGATGGCGACCCCCGTGACGTGCACGGACTTGGGGTCGATGGTGCCGTTGGTGCCGCTCAGGCTGCTGCCACTGGCCAGCGCGTAGTTGCCCGCGTCGGCACCGTTGAGCGTCAGACCGGTGAGGGTAAAGCTCTTGTTGCCACTGCCGACGTTGCGGTCGTCAAAACCACCGCCACTGGCGGTCACGGTGACCACGTCGCCGCTGACCAGGCCCGTGTCTGCCACCAGATTGGCAGATTCGTCGAGCACCTGTCCCAGAGCAATATTCAGGTTGTTGAAGCTGGTGGTGCGGTCATACACCTTCTTGATGCCCGCACTCAGATCCACCGCCACCGGTCGCGGTGTGATGCTCCCCGCCACGCTCAGCGTATTCACATCGAGCACATAGTCGCTGGCAGCCGAAGAAAGCGTGCCCGTGATGCCCGTGATGGACAGGCCGCTGGCGGTGAAAGTGGTGGCCCCTGCCACAGTGGCCTCATTGAAGCTGCGCCCGGTCTGCGCCACGGCAACGGCGGTGTCGCCATCGACCAGGCCCTGCACCGTGTAGGTGGGCGAGTAGCTGTCGAAGGTGCTCAACTTGTCATAGACCTTGCTGACTTGGGTTTCCTCCAGGCCCACGGTCAGCGTGGCCGGGCTGAGGGTGACGGTGTTGCTGGCGTTGGCGGTGAGCGTATTGACCGCGCCCGAAACCACGCCCGTGCTGGCGCCTGGCAGGCTGTAATTGCTGGTCTTGAAAGTTTCTTCGTTCGTCAGAGTGATGGTGCGCACAAAGTTATCCACCGTGCTGGCGTTGCCATCCGGCCCGGCCACGCGCGCGCTGCTGCTGCTAACAGCCGAAATCGTCAACATTTCGCCCTGCACCAAATTGCCCAACGTGAACACACCAAAGTCTTTTTCCACCGATTCAGAACCGTCATCGTTGGTCTGGGTGACGGTGCGTGTGCCAAGGAGGTTGGTGGCGTCGTAGACCTTGGTCGCGGTCAGCGTCAGCGGGCGCGGCGTGATCACGCCATCCGTGCCGGTGATGGTGCCGCTGGTCAGGCTGTAGTTGTCCTTGTCGGCCCCGCCCAAAGAAATGTCGGCCAGCGTGTAGCTGCGGCCAGTGCCGGCATCGGCGCTGTTGAAGCTGCCGCCCACGCCAACGATCTTGATGTCGTCACTGCCGACTTTGCCCGTGGTGGATGTGGCTGCCGCCGCAGCCACCACAGCACCGTCCACGCCATCGGTGCCGTCATAGACCTTGACCGGGTTGGCGTTGGCCGCTGCGCTGATGCTGCGGCGGCTGATGTCACCCGACACGAAAGCCGATGCCAAATCCACCGTGTAGTCCGAGCTGACCGAACCCACCGCGCTGCCCGTGACGCTGCCCAGGGTGACGCTGCTCAGCCCGATCTGGTTGGCATCGGCGACATTCTTGCTGTTGTAGGCTGCGGTATTGACGGTCACGGGCGCCGACTCACCGGTCAAGAACCCACTGAGGCTGATCGTGGCACTGAAGCTTGCGTCTGCTGCGGTCGTGCCGTCGTACACCTTGCTGGTGCCCGTGGCGCTGATGCTGCTGATGATCAATTCCTTGCTCTGGATGGTCACGCTGTTGTCAGCAGTGGCCGCCACCAGAGCGGGCTGGCTGTAGTTGCTGAGCAGGAACGGGCCCTTGTCAGCCAGGCTCAGCGCGCTGACGAAATTGTCCGAGGTGGCAAGGTTCGCATCCGGCCCGGCCACCCGCGCGCTGCCCAGCGTCACGCCGCTGATGGTCAAGCCTTCGCCGCTTGCCAGGTTGGTGAGCGTGGTCTGCGCGGCGCTGGCGCTGGTCTGTCCGTCGTATTCTTTGGTCACGCTCACGCCCAAGGCGCGCGCCGTCAGGGTGGCATTATTCTGGGTCGAATGGTAAGCAGACAGGCTCGGCAACTGGTAATTGCTGGCCAAGCCGGTGCCATCTTGCAGCGTCACGTTGGTGACGTATTTGTTGGCCGTCGTGACATTGCGGTCGTTCACCTTGGCGGCGCTGTAAGTCAGGGTCTCGTTGTTGTACAGGTTACCCAAGCTCAGGTCGCTGCCGGTCAAGGTGGGTGTGCCGTCATAGACACGATTCGCGCTGAGTGTCAGGGTGCGCGGTGTGATGGTCAGGCGACCGCCTATGGCCAGCAACTGCCCGGGGGTGTTGTGGTTGCTGGTGTTGGGCAAGGTGTGCGGAGTGCTCACACTGCCGGTGATGCCGTAGGTGCCGACATTCACGCCGGCACTGTCCAAGGAAAAATCAACCGCCTTGCCCGCATCGCCCGCCAGGTTCCAGTTGAACTCGCTGCTGCCTTGGGTCAGACTGACCTCGGTGTTGGCGTTGTTGTAGTAACGCACCTGTGCCACGTCGTAGCTGGCGGGGTTGCCATAGACCGCACTGGCCGTGCCGACGCGCACGATCAGCGTGTTGTGGTCCACGATGTAGTAATTGCCTGCCGTGATGTTGGCGCTCGGCAGTTCGTAGTTGCCAGTGGTCAGGTTGATGGTGCCCGACAAGGCACCGGTATAGGTATTGAGTGCATCGGCCAACCCGCCATTGGCACCCATGCCGGTGCGCGTAATCGCGCTGGTGGCAGAAATATTGGCCACCGACTCCCCGCGCACAAAGCCATTGAACGTGGCGCCGGCATAGCCCGCGTTGTCGGCCAGGCCGACAAACTTGGCATCGTCGTTGATCACGGCGGTCAAGGCCTTGGGCGTGACGGTGGTGGCCCCGGTCTGGTCGTAGCTCAGTGCATACCCCAGTTTGGAGACCGCATCGGTCGACAATGCCATGTCATAGCCCACCACAGCGCTGCCGCTGCGCAACACATCGTAGTAGCCCGAGGCATTGCGGGCGGCGGCGTTGCCATTGTTCAAGAGCGTGACGGTGGGCAGTTTGCCCATGCTTTGCGCGACCGTGTCGCCATTTTCCATGCCGGTGGCACCCACGTCCAAAAAGGGCTCGGTGCCATAGACCACCGTCTCATTGACGCCTTTGAGCATAAGAGTGGGCTGCTGGCGGTAGATGGCAAATGCGCCTGCGCCCAAGGGCGATAAGTAGCCGGTGGTCAGTTCATCACTGGCATAGCGAAAGCGCCCGCTGCCGCTGCCCAGCAGCGCAGCCAACCCCGTGCTGCCTGACACACTGCCGGTATACAGCGTTGCACGCCCCCCGCTGCCCACGGCGACGGTCTTGCCCGTGGCCACGGTGATGTTGCCGCCGCTGCCGTCGTAAAACGCGCTGCCCTCTGCCACGGCTTTGGTTTTACTGGCGTTCAAAATGACAGCCTCCACATCGGTGCTGCTGGTGTCGATGTTCGCGGCAATGGCCAAATCACCCGCCAGGGTTTCGATGCGCACTTTGCCACTGGCATAAATACCAGTCGGGTTGACGCTGCCGATGGTCAGGCCATTGGCGTCGACATAGTCGATGCTGCGCACCCGCACATCGCTGGTGCCCGCTGCCAACGTGCCAACGTTGTTGCTGGTATTGGTGAGCGTGAAACGGCCAGTGCCTAGCAAGCTCAAACCATCGGCGGTCAACACCCCTGCACTCGCCTGCGTCACTTCGCCCGTGGCCTGCAACACGATGCGATTTTTGCTGCTGTCGGCATTGCGGTTGGAGGTTAAAGCCTGGTTGATCGTGATGTTGCTGCCATAAGCCGAGATGGCGCCCTTGATGTCTGCCGCGGTTTGAAAAACAATGATGTCGTTGCTGCCCGCCTTACCCAGGGTCAGCCCGCCGACATCGGCCAGATTTTGGATGGTGATGTTGGACATGCCCACACCACCCACAAAATGACCGCCTGTCAAAGTGCCATTCCACAGGAACGGCAACCAGAAACTGCTGCCACTGGGTTTGAAGGTCAGGGTACCCGTGGTGTTGAGGGTCATGGCTTTGGTGGCAGAAAAGCTCATGCGGTCTGCAATGATGCTGATGCCAGAGCCGGCACCGGCGGTGACGCGGTTGGCCACACTGGTTCCGCTGCTGAAGCTGCTGCCTACATGACCGAACAAAGCCTGTAGCGTGATGTCGGAGTTGCCTGCCGTGCCCGTGGTGGTCAGGCTGACGTTGTTGTCCAGTGCCACCGCAAAATAAGAGGCACCGGCATGCCCCGCTATGGTCATGGCGTCCACCGAGGTCAGGCTGGCACCGCTGAGCAATTGCACCCCATGGTGGTCGAAGCCCATGGACGACAGGTTGCGCCCCTCCACGCTCAAAGTACGCCCGGCTGTTACCGTGCCCGCCAGCTTCAAGCCCGCGTTGCCGTTGGTCATGGCGTAAGCAGTCAGACTGACATCGCCGCCGGCCGTGAGTGTGGTGCTCAAGGCCAACCCCTCGTTGCTGCTGGTCTTGGTGCCACCACGCGCGGTTATCGTGATATTGCCTTGGTTGGCCGCAGTGGACGAAGCCACCAAAGCCCCGCCGGTCCAGTTCACTCCCTGGCCGTTGAAGTTCACGCCCCGGCCGAGGTCGGCATCGAGAAGGATGCTGCCTGCCGTGCTGGTCAGGCTGGCGCTGCTCTGGTTGCGGATCTGCCCACCGTAAAGGGAGATATCGCCGCCGATGCTCAGGCTGCTGTTGACCGACACCATGCTGTTGTTGGTGTCCTTGCCAATCACCAGTCCGCCGAGCGTGGCAGCGTTTTGAATGGTCAGGCCGCGCGTACCGGTAAAGGTGGTCGCCGTGCCACCCACCCAATTGGCGCCACTGAGCGCGCCCAGCACATTAAAGGTGTAGCCAAAGTTGTCGTCCCACGGGCGGACGGTGAACACACCGGTGGTGTTGACGGTGGTGGTGGTAGCACCAGAGGAACGGAAATTGACCTTATTGCCCACAAAGGTCACGTCGCCGGTGCCCGCATTGATGAGCGTGTTGTTCACATAGCCACTGGCGATGTCGAAGGCGGTGCTCACGTAGGTCTTGGCCGCCGCGTAAAAGTTGCCGCCGCCGGTGTTGAAGGTGCCGCGCAAATCGATGCCGTTGGTGTTGAAGCCGCTTGCGCCGGGTGCCGCGCCGTCACCGACCGTCAGCCCGTTCCACTGCACCGCATTGCGACCGCCCCCCAGCCACACATTCCCGCCGTTGGTGCTGTGGGTGTAGTTGGAGAAACTGATACCGCCCTTGTTGTCTGCATTGTCATCGGCCCAGACCACCAGGTTGAGCTTGCCGGTGCCGATGCCACTGGAGGTGATGGCGTCGTTGATGGTGATCCGTCCCGGCGCGCGCAACGTCAGCGTCGAATCGCCGCCGCCTGTCTTGCTGATGGCGCCAGTGATCGAAATGCTGGGGTTGAACTGCTGCAATGCCCGCAGGCTGATGTCGCCAGTGCCGGTAATGGTCAGCGGAGACGACACAAAAACCCTGCGTCCATACGCTGTGACCGGACCGGCTACGGTCACCGCATTGCTGGCACTGCCGTTGCTGCCGTAGATGTTGACATCCGCCGCCTTGTTGGTGGGCTTGCCAATCGTCAGGCTGGCCATGGTTTGGCCATTTTGATTCCAGTTGAACCAGCTTGTGAACACGTTCTGCCTAAACGAATCGGCAAACGATGTCCACGTTACATCACCGCTGGTGCCGACATTGGCTTGACCGGGAAAGACGTAACGGTCAAAGCGGATGTTCAGATCCCCGTTCTTGGCAAAGCTGCTGTAGGCAGCGTCGGCAGAGCTGACCCAATATTGGGAGTCCGCATTGACCATGTAAAGCCCGGCACCAGAGCCGCCGGCACGGGTGGAGCCCAGCAAGTTCAGCGGCCCGCCGTTGGTGATCAGGCTGGTAGGCTGGCGCATGACCAAGGACCATTCGTTGCCGTAGCCATCCAGCGTGATGCCACCGCCTGTGCCGCTGGCCACTACAGTGGCTGTGCCGCATGCACATTCATTCAAACCAATGCCATAGTTATAAAGAATGCCCAAGCTGGTGTTTTTACCGATGACGGTGATGGCGTCCGCACCCGCAAAGGCTGATCGGAAGTCGGTATTGTCGTACACCGTAACGCCCTGCTTGACCGACCCGGAGCCACTGGAACGGGAGATGCCCTCGATATAGATCTTGCCGCTGCCAGCATCTGCGACAAATGCACCGCCTGAGCCCCAAATACCCACCCCAAAGGCCCCAGTATCTGTAGCCACGGCACCAGACCAACTGCGCCCGCGCAGGCTGATGTTGCCGCCGCCGGAGCGGATGTAAAGGCCGTTGTTGACCCGAATGCCTTCGGCACGGTTTGAGTCCACTCCCGAGGCATAGCCGGTGCCGGCGGCATTGCCACCGCCCAGGGTCACGTTGCCACCACCGGTCAGCGCCGTGCTCTTGGTACTGCCGCTGGCAATGGCGCGGGTGTCAATCGTCAGACCGTAGTAGATATCGATATTGCCAAAACCGTTGCCATCGCTGTCAGCAGCCAGGACCACGTCACCGGCGTTGGTGCTGAGGGTCTTGGCGACGGTGTCGCCGTAAATGTAGTTGCTCGCGATCAGTCGAATCTTGGCGCCGGCCTGGGTGCTGGTCAGGTTGTCCTTGAGCCACACAATGCCGCCATACACCGTGATCGGACCGGCTGCGGTCAGCGGTGCTGAAAGGGTGACAGTTTTGTTCTCGGTGGGCTTGCCAATCGCGACGCTGCTGTGTCCGGTGCCGAGGTCCCAGTTGTCGGTGAGCGCGAAGTCCTTGACCGAGGCGGTGCCACTGGCGCTGAAACTCACCGCGCCGCTGCCAATCGCTTTGATGGCGCCCAGCGTGGTGGTGGCCCCCAAGTTCTCAATGGAGTCGGCCTCGATGGTGATGCTGCCGGTGTAGCTGGCGCTGTCGCTGCTGGCCCCCAGGCGAATGCTGCCCACCACCGCTTGGGGCTTGAAACGCATGGCGGAGTTGTAGGTGGCGGTGCTGCGCGACTGCTGCAGGCCTTGCAGGTAAATGTCGCCAGTGCTGGACACCACCTGCACGCTGCCCGTGGTGTCCACCACATGAATGGCCAAACCCGAGGCGTCGGTGCGGACGTTGTTGGCGTTGCCCTTGAGGGTGATACCGCCGCTGGTGGTTTTGATCAGCTGCTTGTCGCTGCCATCGGTCATCAGAACCAAGGCCAGTTGGTAACCGTCGGTTCGGGCGCTGCTCGCAGTGGCGTCGAGCAACACGTTGCCGCTGTTGCTGACGATGGCCACGCTGTAGCCACTGCCCACGCCGCTGGTCTGGTTGCCGTCCCCGCTGGCGCTCAAAGAGCGCAGGGCCATGCCAAAACCGTACAGACTGTTGGCGGTGTTGGTGCCATACAGGTTGATGGCGCCGCTGTCGCTGCTGAGCGTGACCTTGTTGTAACCGTTCAAGCCAGTCACGGTGCTGCCCGGGCTGTTGCTGGCGCTGGCGGTGCCGCGCAGCGTCATGGCACCGCTGGTGGTGGTGATGGCGCTGTTGTTGCGCAGCTCCAGCCCCGTGCCCGAGCTGTAGCTGCCCAGCACTTCACCTTGCAGCGTGACGCTGCCTGTGGTGGTGGTGATGCGGCTGTTGTCCACCAACAGGCCAATGCCGGTGGCCGAAGTGCTGGCCAAGTTCAATTGACCAAAGGCGTAGAAGTGGCCCGCACCGGTGTTGATCTGTGCGTTTTGAATTTGCAGCCCCACCGTGCCGGTGGCGGTGGCCTGGGCGGCGGTGTTGCCGACATCCAGCCCGTTCCAGACAGCGAAGGTCGCACCGCCGCCCAGCCAGATGTGGCCACCGTTGGTGGTGATGCTCCCGCCATTGATGGCGATGGTGCCCGCCAAGTTGGTCGCGGACATGAAACGGGTGCGCAGCACCAAGTTCAAACGGCCCGAGCTGGCGCTGATGTTGGGCGCCGTCAGGGTGATGCTGTGGGCAGCGCTATCGCCCGCCCGCAAGGTGAGCGTGGCATCGCCGCCGGCAGTTTTGGCCAATGTGACGCCGCTGCTCCAGGTGATGTTGCCCACCACGTCGTTGAGCACGCTGGTGCCGGTGTTGAGGGTGGCGGCGTAGCTGTTGGCCACTGTTTGCGAGATGGTGGTGTCAGACGGGTCCAGGTACCAAAGCCCGCCCTGCCCGCCGTAGCCAACATCGGCCCCGGCGTTGACGCGGGCCCCCTCGACATTCAGCGTGTAGCCCGAGTTTTCGACCCGCCCGCCGTCGCCGCCTTGCGTGCCGCCACGGGCGGTGAGGCTGCCCGCCACGGTGGTGACGGTGCCCGCGCGCGTGGCATCGCTCCACAGCACCACGGTGCCACCCTGGCCGATGTCGGTGGCGCTGGCGTCGATGGTGGCGTCAGCAGCCAGCGTGACGGTGCTGGCTTGGGGCAGCGCCTGCGCCCACACACGGCTGTCGGCATGGGCTCCGCCTTGCCAGTCACCCCCCACCAGCACCTTGCCGCCCCCGGTGGTGCCGGTGGCGTCGATGCGGGTGTTGTCCAAGAGTTCAATGTGGTCGCCCAGCAGGATGCTGACGCCGCCCTGGCCGCTGCGCCCGCGGGTGCTCAGCGTGCTGTTGCCCATGATCGCCAGGCGGCCCTGACCTGGCGCATCGGGCAAGGGCTGCGGGTGGTCTGGCTGCGAAGGCGCCTGGGCCTGGGCCTGGGCCTGCAACAGGATCTGGCCGCCCTGAGCGCCGCTGGCGTCCAGCGTGGCGTTGTTCAGCTCGATGTCGCCTCGCGCGGCGATGTTGATTTGGCCGCCCTGAGAGGCTGTGCCGATCGCGGTGCCGATCGCGGGGCCAGCAGTCACGACGTTAGCCGAGTCGGAGCGGTCTTGTGTGGCCGACACATCGACCCGGCCTTGCAGCTGCACGCTGCCCGTGGCTTGAATCTCCAGGCGGCCGCCCTGAGCGGGCGCGCTCAGATCGATGTTGCCTTTGGCCGCTTGCGTGAAGTGCGTGGCTTGCACGCGCAAGCTGCCTGCGCTGAGTGGGCCTGCGGCGCTGTCGATGCCGATGGCCGCGATGCTGCCGCTGTTGACCACTTCGGGCGCGCTGATCTCAATGCGGCCTGCCGGGCCGCTGTCGGCAGCGGTGTTGCCCGCGTTGGTGGCACTGGTGGCGTTAGCCGAGATAGCGCCGGAGTTCTCTATCCGCTTGCTGGCCGACAAGATGATGCGGCCGCCTTGCTGCTGCAGGCCATGGGCCTCGATGCGGCCGCTGTTTTTGATCAGACCGCCCACCAGGCGGTCCATGGACTGCGCGCTGATGATGATCAAGCCGCCCGGCGCTTGCACCGCATGGCGGTTGTCGACCAGGGTGGCAATCTGGCTGGCTTCTACGCGGATGTTGGTCAGGCGGTTGCTGGCGTCAAATTGCAGCTCCACCGCTTCGCCAGCGGCCAGGGCCACGGTGCCCATCTGCGCGATGATGGCGCCTTGGTTGCGCACCTCGGGGGCAAGCAGGGCGATGTAGCCGCCCAGGTGGGCCTTGAGCTCGCCGTCGTTGACCACACTGGCGGTGCTGCCCTTGCGTTCATAACGGTGCTTGCCCGCCATGAAGTCGGCATCGCTGATGCCTTGGGTCGTGGCCACCAGCCCCCCCACGTCCACCCGTGCGTCTTTGCCAAAGTAAACGCCCGCCGGGTTGGTCAACACCACCTGGCCATTGGCGCTGATGCGGCCAAAAATTTGGCTGGGGTCTGAAGTCATGACCCGGTTGAGCATGATGCTGCTGGCCCCCGGCTGCTGGAACTGCACTTGGGCGTCCTTGCCGACATTGAAGGTCTGCCATTGGATGGCGGCGCGCTCGCTGGTCTGCTGAATGACCATGTTGGCACCGCTTTGTCCGATGCTGGCCTGCCCCGCGCTGACTTTGCCACCGGTGGGCAAGGCTGTGGTGGGCGGTGCGGTTTGCGCGTGCGCAGTCAGCCCACCCACCAGGCTGGCCACCACCGCGGCCAATTTGACACCCGAGCAAGACTTGCCTTTGGCCGACACGCCTTCGGCTGCGGCCACAAAGGCTTGTTTGCTGGCGTTCCAGATGCTGCAAAAATTTTTGTTCATATTCAGGCCATATCAGGGGCTTTGGCGTTGCTGTTGTTGCTCGCCGGTTTGTCTTGTTTTTCGAGGGTGGCTTGGCTGCGTTCGAGCAGGGGCACAAGGTTGCGCAGCGACAGCATCTGGACATGCAAGGTGGATGCAAAAACAAAGGTGCGCATGGACCGCCTGTGATCAAAAAGGGAGGCTGGCGGTGAACCACCAGCGGTTGATCTTGAGCGTTCCGTCGCTGTCGGCTCCATTGGATGTAGGTGCGGGATGTCTGCCGTCGCGGCGTGACCAGATCAGTTTCGCGTTGCGGCCTTTAGGGCCTTGCCAGTTGGCGCTCAGGCCGTGACCACGCAAAGCGAGTCGGCTGATGGGGTCGCTCAGGGTGGTGGGCAAACTCACCACCCGCCCATGGTCCACAAAGGCGCTGAGCACCCAATCTGGCGGCAGACGCCAGCGCCACTCGGCCGACATCGTTTGACCGCGCTCACCGCCCAGTTCGCTCACCGGGTAGGCGCGCACCGAGCTGGCACCGCCAATGAAGAATTTTTCAGACGAGTCGAGCACTTGCCCCGCCTGCTGGCCTTGCAGGCTGAGCAGCAACGAAAGGTTGTCCGTGATCGTTTGTTGACGACTGAGGCTGTAGCCCAGCTTGCGGTAAACACGCTCCAGCGTGTCGAACTGGCTGTGCGCCTGCATGGCCGTCAAATGTCCCCAGAGCATTTGCAGTGAAGCGCTGTTGGCACCGCCACCGCCCCAATCGTCAAAGCGGTTGGCCGACAGGGCCAGACGCAAGCTGTCAGTTTCGTAGTCGGACGCACTTTTAGGATCGGCCGGACTGCTGTTGCGGTTGGTGCTGGAGAAGCCCTTCTTTTCGAGTCCACCCGAAAAATACAGATTTTGCAAACGGGATCGCACCAGTGGGTAGTTCCAGTCGAGGCCAAGGCTGCTGGAGCGCCCCTGGATTTGCAATGCCAAGATGCTTTCGGAGCCCTCAACCAACTTGTATTGCATGTTGCTGGCGCTCACGCCCAAGCGCAAGCCGTTGTGGCCGTAGGGCACGGTGTGGGCCAAGCGGACATAGTCGATGCCTCGGGTATGCAAGGTGTTGAGGCTGAGCAAGTCCCCCCTGCCCGCCAGACTGTTGATGTTCAGATTGGCCGTCAGGCGCTGGCTACCGGTCGAGCGCGCGCCGGTGTTGTCCAGGCCGATATCGCCATACACAAAAGGCTCGTCTGTGGTTTGCACGGACAGATCGATGTCGCCTTCAGTCCGTCCTGACAACAGCGTGCCTGCCACGCTCACACCGGGCAGATCGTCAAGCAGCAACAAGGCGCGGTCAAGGGCGTTGGCGGCCAGCGGCATGCCCGTGGCTTGCTGTCGTTGCACAAAAGCCAATACTTCGCTGCGCTTCAGGCGTGCAGAAGACTCCCCTTCGAAGCGCACACCGCCGAAGCGCGCTTCCAACACGTGCAAGGTGATCGTCCCCTCGCTGATGTCCTGTTCCGGCAAATAGGTGCGCACGATCCAGCCCGCCTCGCGATAGGCGGCGGTCACTGCGTCCGCCGCGCTTTGCAGTCCTTCAAAACCAAGATCGCGACCGACGAATGCATTCAAAGTGGCGCGTAATTGCTCGGAACTGAGCAGGGTGTTGCCTTCCATGCGAAAGGCTTTGACCTGCACGGTCATGCCCACCGGCGGCTTGATCTCGGGTGGCGGCGCGGCGCGCTGCGGTGGCGCTGCGGGTGGCAAGGTGTTCGCGCGTGACGGCTCTATCTGTTGGCGGATGCTGCCGGCATCGGGCAAGGCTTGAGCCCAAGCGTGCAAGCCTGCCACCCCGGCCACAGCCAACACGATAGAAAACCAACGCCTTGGGATCATGAATTCATCACGCATATTCATAAGGGACATAGGTCTTGGATGCTTGTGACGCCCTCTCGGGCTTGAGATTTCAAAGTATGTGAAAATTAGTTTTTTAATAGATTAACCACGTGCATTCACCAAAACTAACCAAAACCCAAGTCTGGGCGGCAGTGCCATACAGTCTCTGATGAGTTTTGGCATGCGGTGCCAAGGATGTGGCACGAGGCGTTAGCCAAGCGACACTTCATGACGCCTGCACCCTATTTGCTTGGACTCACCCATGCCTTTTTTTTTCACCCGCTTGTGCTTGTCGCTTTGCACTTTCTTGCTGCTGGTTGGCGGGGCGTTCGCCGACGAATCTGCCTCTCATCCGCTGGTTAAATCGCGCCAATGGCGCATGGACAAAACCGGGCTCGATACGTTGCAAGATGCTCAAAAGGCCAGCGACTGGCAGGATCTGCCCGAATGGAACAGCTGGGGTTTTGGCACCGAGACGATCTGGGTGAAGCTGCAACTGAAGGCGGCCGAACAAGACGTGCAAATGCCCTGGGTGGTGCGCGTGCGCCCACCTTTTTTGGACTATGTGACGCTTTACGACACCGCCACTGGCCGGGTCACGCGCACGGGTGACGCCTTGCCGCCCATCGGCGAAGACTCGGCTTCGATTAATTTCATGATGCAGGTGCCAGCCCTGCCGCACGAGCGCACGGTCTATGTGCAAATGCGCAGCACCAGCGCCCGCACGCTGCATGTGGAGGTTATGCCGTATGGCCAGACCCAGCAATTGAACCGTTTGCAGGAATGGGCCATGGGCTTTTTGATAGCGTCGTCCGCCATATTTGCGATTTGGGCTTTTATTCAGTGGTGGGGTACCCGCGAAAAGGTCATTGGCGCTTTTGCCTTGAAACAACTGTTTGCCACCGTCTGGGCTTTTTTCATCATGGGCTTTGGACGCGTGGTGATTGGCGCATGGCTACCCGAGGGCGTGCTTACCACCCTGGCATCAATGCTGTTTATCGCCATGATCAGCACTTCACTTTGGTTTTTCAGCACGCTGATCGAAGGCTATAGACCTGCCCGACTGGCATGGCGAGCCACTCTGGGGGTGCCGCTCGCGGTGGCCACCTTGCCGCTGCTGCATGTGCTCGGGTACACCCACCTGATGCTGGCAATTGCCAATATCGGCGTACTGACAGGTTTGGCAGTTTCGCTCGTGGCACTTTTAACTGCGGCTCCCAAGCGCGCCCAACAGCCTATTCCACTGGCCGTTTTGCTGATCTATTTGGTGACCTACAGCTCGATCAATTCAATGCCCGGTCTGATTTACCTGGGCTGGATTGAGCCTCATCGGATGGTGTTGTTTGCCAGCTTGGCCCATATCGTTTTAGACGGCGTTGTCATGTTTCTCATTTTGCAGATCCGAGCTCAGGCGCTAGGAAAAGAAAAAATGCTGATTAGCTTGGCCCTGGAACGCAGCCAGCAGCAAGCGGAAAGCGAAAAACGACATCGCGAAGAACAAAGCCAGCTCTTTGCCATGCTGGCACATGAAATGAAAACCCCGCTGGCCACGCTGCGCTTGTGGATGGACATGGGTCAGCTCAAGCCCGAGATCATGCAGCGCACCATTACCGACATGAATCAGGTGATTGAGCGCTGCGTGCACACGGGGCAGTTGGCAGATCATGGGCTGCAAGCTGACTGGCAAAGCCTGGATCCGATCGCGCTCACACAGGTGTGCGTGCAAACTTGTCGCCTTTCGGAGCAGGTAGATCTGTTGCTACCCGACAAGAGCGGTCTCTTGCAAACCGATGCACAGATGTTGACGATCGTGCTGGGGAATCTGCTGGACAACGCTTGCAAATACGGTGCGCCCGGCAGTCGAATCCAGATCAGCCTGCGCAGCGCACAGGAAAAAGGGCAAACGGGTTGGTTGTGGCAGGTGAGCAACGCGTCTGGGCCAGCGGGTCTACCCCATGCCGAGCGCTTATTCGAAAAATACTACCGCAGCCCGCAGGCTCGCAGGCAATCCGGGTCAGGTTTGGGTCTGTTTTTAGTAAAAGGCATGCTGGATTTGATGCAGGGGCGTATTGCTTACGAGACACAACTTGACCGTGCCGTCTTCACCATCTGGTTGCCACATAAGCCCTCTTGATGTTAGCTATGGTGGGGGATCGGATTGTAAATGTTGCAATATCAACAAAACTACCCCCCAAAAAGCTGAACCATAACCCCATGCAACACAGCGCCCTCAAGATATTGGTGGTCGAAGACAACGATGCGCTACGAGAAGTGATGCTGGCATTTTTGCAGCAGCAAGGGCATTATGTGCGCGGCGTCCCCATGGCGGAAGACATTGATGATGTGACCGGCGGCTTTATTCCCGACGTGTATGTGATTGATCTGAATCTGCCCGATGAAGATGGCTTGAGCCTGACTCTCAGACTGCGGGCGGCGCAACCCAATGTCGGTATCGTGATCACAACAGCGCGTGCGCAGATTGGTGACAAGGTGCTGGGCTACGAAAGTGGCGCAGACCTGTACTTGACCAAGCCCGTGGACTCGCGGGAATTAATGGCAGGCGTGAGCGCTTTGGGAAAAAGGTTACGCACCCTGGGGCAAAATCATCTCGCTTTACTGCTCGACCTAGATCGGATGCAACTGAGTGGACCCGACGGCAAGGTGGAGCTAACAGCCAGTGATGTGCTGGTGCTGAGTGCATTCGTGCGCGCACCCGGTAAAAAACTCGAACGTTGGCAAATGGCCGAAATCTTGGGTGGCAACGAAGCGGCACCCACGCAAGCCTCGACCATGGAAATGCGCATCACCCGTTTGCGAAAAAAACTAGCGGCCGTTGGTGCGCCGTCACCAAACATCAAGTCTTTGCATAAGGTGGGCTATGCCCTGTGCGTTCCAGTCGTGATGCAATAAAGAAAATCCACCCTCTCTGCTGCGGATCCACCTGCGTGACAGGCCAACGGTGCCGGGCAAGCTGAGAGATTGGGCGTGTTGTGGGGTGCTGACTTTTCCGAAGGTTTCGCCGATGTTTGACGACAATTACCTTGGCTGGTGTGTCAGGATAATTGACGTCAACCACCTGGGGTTGCCATCCCGATGGTTTCGCCATGATGAGCATCCGCACGCCCGAGGTCACCCGCTTGTATTTGCAGTGCGACCCTGACGACAGCCCCGACAACTGGTCAGACGATCGCATCTGGGCGGCATTGCACAAGCGGCTCGATGTCGATGGGCAGCCCCCCATCAACGAAGGTCGCATCACGCAAAAAGCCGTCACCGCCATGCGCAGCTTCATCTGCGAACCCATGCGCTTTGGCCGCCTGTTCCTCGCTGGCGATGCCGCCCACATCGTTCCGCCCACAGGCGCCAAGGGTTTGAATGCTGCGATGGCGGACATCAAGGTGCTGGGACGCTCGCTGGTGGAACACTACAAACGCCAAGATCAGCGCTGGCTAGACCGCTACGCCGACACTTGCCTCGAACGCATGTGGTTGGTCCAGCGGTTCTCAGCTGGCCTTTGCACGATGGTCCACCAATTTCCGGGGCAAAGCGCCTTCGAACGCAGGATGCAACTGGCAGATCTGAACTACATGACCGGTACTCGGGAAGGGCGTGCGGAGTTCGCGCACAACTTCACGGGTCTGCCCGTTCTCGCATGACGGGTTTCACCCGCGGGGTCTGCATGCACTGCCAGCTTTGCGCGCCATACTGGCCTGGCACTTGGTGCAGTACCTGGTCAGGAGTCCAAAGCCAAAGCCCCGCATGGTGCGTGGCTTTGGGCTGGCTCTGGGCCTGCTGAGCAGGTTTGAGATCTTTGCACTGGCGTAGGGGGGCCCGCCGCATCTCAAACCGCCTGAGTTTGGATGGGCTCATCGATATAGACCTTGGCTTGTGTTGTTTTTTCCGTCTATTTAACAGCTCTTGAATCCGCGGAACTTGTAGATGAACGACTCAAGTCTTGCATCCACTTCATGCTGCCTGACTTCGGAAAGCCGGCATTGGTTGATCAGGGATTTTTAACGGACGCGAGCGTCCAGGAACTTGCATCGGTTGGTATTTTTGAATATCAGACTTTCTTTACCTCACATCACACTTTGGTCTACCGGCGGATCTACGATGACATTTATGTCTACGCCATCGCTTCGCACAGGCAGAATTTCCAAACACTGCTGATGAAGCGGCTTTCGAAAATCTGATCTTGCAAGGCCAAGTCACTTGAAATTTGGATCGACTTGATGGTTCTACGGCATGGAAGCACCCATGCTCACGATGACAAATCTGATGGAGCCGTTCCCGGCCCACGGGTCTATGCAAGAGACGATATTCTTGCAGCCAGAGCGCCATTAAAAGCCGTCAAAGTCTTTCCGCTATTTACTCGGTCCTCTCTGAGATCACCACCATCACGCGCGTCCCAGCGACAGTCAATAGCACTTGCATAGGAAAAGCACCTGTTGGTACGGCTTGGGCATCGAAACGTAAAGTGCTCGCATCAAAACGCAACCATGCCGGCAAAGGTGATCCATCGGACAGGCTTGCCTGGGGGTCCACGGTTTGGGACCCTTGTTGAGCTAACGCCTGAATCGCTTCTGGCAACGCGAAACTGAAGCCTACGCCTACGGTTGATGACCCCTTCGGCAGTGACACAGCAGCCATCATTGTTGTGCTGACAGACGAAGCGCTCAACAGGTCGACGGTGACGCCCGCACTGTGACTGCCAGATGCTGCCAAACTTTTAGCGCTGCCAGTACTCGATGAATTGGACGTGCTGGAGGCACTCGAAACGGCCACATTACTGGGCACCAGGGCATTTAGAGCCAAAGGTTCAGGCATCGTGGGGGTGTCCAAAGCGGTCACCACTTGTCCTTGACCCGTTTTGGAAGCATTTTGTGACACGGCAGCCTGTGCCGCTTTGTCAGCTGCTGCTTTATCCGCTGCCGCTTTGTCAGCTGCTACTTTATCCGCTGCTGCTTTATCCGCTGCTGCTTTGTCTGCCGCCGCTTTGTCTGCCGCCGCTTTGTCTGCTGCCGCTTTGTCTGCCGCCGCTTTGTCTGCTGCCGCTTTGTCTGCTGCCGCTTTGTCTGCCGCCGCTTTGTCTGCCGCCGCTTTGTCTGCTGCCGCTTTGTCTGCCGCCGCTTTGTCTGCCGCCGCTTTGTCTGCCGCCGCTTTGTCTGCCGCCGCTTTGTCTGCTGCCGCTTTGTCTGCTGCCGCTTTGTCTGCTGCCGCTTTGTCAACTGCTGCTTTATCCGCTGCCGCTTTGTCAGCTGCTACTTTATCCGCTGCTGCTTTGTCTGCCGCCGCTTTGTCTGCTGCCGCTTTGTCCGCTGCCGCTTTGTCCGCTGCCGCTTTGTCCGCTGCCGCTTTGTCCGCTGCCGCTTTGTCCGCTGCCGCTTTGTCTGCCGCAGCTTTATCCGCTGCCGCTTTGTCTGCCGCAGCTTGGGCCGCAGCGGCCGCAGCGGCAGCTGAACCACCTGCGTTTTCCCCAACTATCGTAGAGTTGGCGGCAATCACAGTAACGCCATTGGCAAGAATATTCCCAACATTGTTCAATAAGATATCGCCCGTGCCTGCGTTGAATGCACTGCCGTCGACTACGGTCAGCGCGCCACTCTGCGTGATGTTGCCGTTGCCGCTGCTGGCAGTCAGGGCACCACCCACCGTGCTGGTGCCCAGGTTGAGGTCGCCCACGCTGTTAAGGGTGAGATTGCCGGTGGTGGTCACCGTGCCGAGCGTCATGCTGTTGACGTCGTTCAGCACCACATCTTTACCGCTCAGAACATTGACTGTCCCGACAAAGTCATTCGCCTTGTCCAGCGTGATGTCATCGCCCGCTTTGAGATCGGTCGGACCTGCGGTCACCGTCAAGGTGCTGCTTGCGCCCTGGTTGATGTCACCCAAGGTGGCTTGCATGTCCAGGCTAGCCACATTGACCACGCCGTCAAGCGTGAAGTCCGTAGCCGCAGTGACATCCAGCTTGCCCGTTGTGGTGACATTGCCCAGCGTCATGCTGTTGACGTCGTTCAGCGTGACGTCGTTGCCGCCCAGCACATTCACCGTGCCGATAAAGTCATTCGCTTTGTCCAAGGTGATGTCATCACCCGCCTTCAGATCAGTTGGCCCCGCGCTCACCGTCAAGGTGCCTGCCGTCTGAGTGATGTCACCAGCGGTGGCTTCCAGGTCTAGGCTGGCGACATTCACTGCTCCATTGAGCGTAATGTCCGTAGCCGCAGTGACATCCAGCTTGCCCGATGTGGTGACATTGCCCAGTGTCATGCTGTTGACGTCGTTCAGCACCACATCTTTACCGCCCAGAACATTGACTGTCCCGACAAAGTCATTCGCCTTGTCCAGCGTGATGTCATCGCCCGCCTTCAGGTCAGTCGGGCCAGCGCTCACCGTCAGGGTGCTGCTTGCGCCTTGGGTGATGTCACCGGCCGTAGCTTGCAAGTCCAGGCTGGCCACATTGACCACGCCATTGAGCGCGATGTCAGTCCCAGCCGTCACATCCAGTTTGCCGGTGATGTTCACACCGCCCAGCGTGATGCTGTTGACGTCGTTCAGCGTGACGTCTTTACCGCCCAGCACATTGACTGTGCCTACAAAGTCGTTCGCTTTGTCCAGCGTGATGTCGTCACCCGCCTTCAGGTCAGTCGGGCCTGCGCTCACCGTCAGGGTGCTGCTTGCACCTTGGGTGATGTCACCGGCCGTGGCCTGCAAGTCCAAGCTGGCGACGTTGACCACGCCATTGAGGGCGATGTCAGTCCCGGCCGTCACATCCAATTTGCCTGTGATGTTCACACCGCCCAGCGTGATGCTGTTGATGTCGTTCAGCGTGACGGCATCGGCACCGCTCACATTGACTGCACCATTGAAGTCGTTGGCCTTGTCCAGCGTGATGTCATCGCCCGCCTTCAGGTCAGTCGGGCCTGCGCTCACCGTCAGGGTGCTGCTTGCGCCTTGGGTGATGTCACCGGCCGTAGCTTGCAAGTCCAGGCTGGCCACATTGACCACGCCATTGAGCGCGATGTCAGTCCCAGCCGTCACATCCAGTTTGC